>Ga0209542_10021712_pt1 | contig 10038 bp, 10 predicted proteins | sample RifCSPhighO2_01_FD_184028 | JGI IMG/M metagenome (GOLD analysis project Ga0209542, IMG submission 184028) | Soil microbial communities from Rifle, Colorado - Rifle CSP2_plank highO2_0.1 (SPAdes) (version 2) | ecosystem: Environmental > Terrestrial > Deep subsurface > Rock core/Sediment ...
GACGACGCGCTTCGGGACAACGTAGTACTCCGGAGCGGCAAGGTCGTTCAGGGTTACGAAGACGAAGAACAAATTCTCCGCAACATCTTCTGTTTCGACTTTCGCGTTGACCATCCATGTTGCGCGGCGGCCTTGGCTGGTCTTGACCTGGACACCGACGCTCTTGGTGGCATCCGCGTCTGAGACGAGGACATCGATCCCGCGCGTGTTCCGTAACGTCAGCGACGCAACGTAACCGCGTCGCGAGAGTTCTGCCGCGACGAAGTACTCGCCGGCGACACCACAGAGCGTTGTGCTAAGGCGTGAGCGTTGGGGCATGGTCAGAGACTAGCAATCGGGAACGCGATGTCAATCGGGATGACCAGCCGCGGATTGGAAACGAAGGAGCAGCCGTTGGTTGGGAATGGTGGGAGCGCAAAACCCGCAGTTGATGCGGGTTTTCGTGTGTATGGTTAGCGGTGAGGGCCGCCGCTTGAAGCGGCTACTCTGCGTGCTGCTCGTAACTGATGACGCGTCCGTCGTCAGTGTCTACCACGACATGTATACCGCTGTCGGTAGGGCCATGAGGTCGAGAGTAGAACACGGTATACAGCTGATGCTGCGTCGTAGAGGGTCTTTCCTGGCCATACACCCCTACAACCTTATATGGTATCTCGCTTTTCGTGATCCCAACCGGAAAATGCTTGATGAGTTCCATGTCAGCGATTTCAATTGCCTTCAGTTGATCTGAATCCCATTGTGTTTGTGTTTGAGACATTTCGTTCTTATTAATTTGCCAAGTCACCAAATACGCTGCTGTACCGGCGACTAGCATTGCAATGAAGGCACCTATGATCATTCTGTGTGTTAGCGATATCAGTGTCATCAAGAGAGGATTACGAATGCCTAATGAACAGTAAGGATGCAATGATGAATGTAGCCGATAAAACCTTTGTTCATTTTGTTATTCGCTTAAAAGTGTACACTGTCGATTCTCGAGAGAACGTAAGTGCTTCGTCATCCACTGAATAATGGTCATATACTTTCAATCGTCCGGTCCGGCTGGATGAAAACACCAATCTGTTCTTTTCATCGATGGTCCAGAGACCGTGATCGATCAGCTCAGTACCCTGATATTCGCGGTATTCGGAACCGTAAACCATATCAGTGGCTCCTAGCACATCTCCTTCTCGTTCGATAAGTTCTGTGTCGAACTCCAGCCGTCGGCCATCGTCAGCTTGCCACCTGCCCTTGAACTGCTCGATATCGACGGCCCCAGGTGATCTCTGGCGACGCTCAACGCTCCCTGCATAACCAATCAGGTCTATCTGGATGATCTTCGCTTGCGAGATATCAACCCGAATTCTGCGGTCCGAGTCCGTTACCCGAATGGTATCGAACCACACGGCGTAGATATTCGCGTCCTCCGGATCCGGTAATACTCCAGTCCAGCCGTATGAGTACTCTCTGAACTGCCTTATGCCCAACGTACTCCGCAGGGCTGGGCGTGCCAGATCGAGCGCTTTCTTCTGATTCGGATTCAGCGTCGGAACTGCTTGAGTTTCACGATAGAGGTATTGGCCCGACAGGTTGTACGGCCGCCAGCACCAGAAGAAATAAACCGGAACTGCGCCCATCAGAATTGTTCCAATGACGATGTAGATGATCATTTGGATGCGTTTGTCGCGCATAAGTCAACAATAGCAATCCAATCGAGGCCGTCAATGTGGATAGGTCTCACCAGCCGCGGATTGGAAATCTTGAACGCGAGTTGTTGGCCTACGGTGTGGGTTCTTCGGCAGGTGCGGGGGTCGGTGTTTCTCCAGGCGTGGGTTCAGGGGGTGGAATCCGAGGTGGGAGTTGTCCCTATCAACCGAAACGTCGAGAGGATGCCAGTGAACGTCCGCCGGGCTTCCTGCTCGTCCGACCTATTGAAAGAAAATTCCAAATCTAATTCCTCGGCCAACACGGCGTGGTCCAGTGAGACGAGAATAATTCTCCGCTTGGTGACGTCCTCCCTTTCGCATCCAAGATTGGCGCACTGATAGTAGATATGGCCGCTGACAGCGGAGCCGTCAGCCAGCGACGCGGCGAACGCGTTCACCCGTCTGATGCCCTCATAACTCTTGCTCAGAATGGTGACGGTGTGCTGTGGGTCAAATACTCTAGCTATGTAGTACCCGTCAGAACGTGTTTCCAGGCGTTCGTATTGCCAGTCCTGAGGATACTTGAACTCGAATCCGTATTTCTCGTTGCGGTAGGTCTGCCAGTAGGCGGTGTCGTCGGCGATTGGTGTGGTGTGGGCGGCCTGCTCAACGAGTTCATTCAACTGTCGGTAGTGCAGCCACAGGATCAATGCCACCCCGACAATCACCACCGCGAGCACGACTGCCGAAATGTTTACGATGCGCCCAAGCAAGAACCGCCGAGACGGTTGCGGCGCTTGCTGGATGTCTAGGTTGTTTGGTTCGGTGGGGTCGAGCACGAAGGGGCGTTAACTCTTGAATCATACGCTTCGGAATCTGCACGTCAATGTGGATGACTATTCGCTCGGTGTGGGTTCAGGAGTGGCGGTGGGTTCTGGCGTCGGCTCTGGATCAGGTTCTGGAGTGGGTGTATCGCTCGGCGTGGGTTCGGGTTCAAGGGTTGGTGGTGGAGTCGCGGTCGGTGTTGAGCATGCGCCTGGGATGGTGGTCGGAGAGCCGTAGAGCATCGTGAAGCAATAGGGCTGACCGTCGCCTTGGTCGATGATCGTGATCCCCTGCTGGACCGTCACGGCTTGGTGGAATGTGGCGGCGGTCTTCACCTCGAGTTCATCAGTCGTGAGTTTCGCGAAAACCCCTTCGACGGCTTTGACCAGGGCGAGCGAACCGTCCGAGAGCATGGCGCGAACGGAATCGAGAATCGAACCCAAGCCAGGGAAACCCGTTGATGAAACGGTGACGTTCGCCTGTTCGAGTTGGTCGATGCGGAAGGAGAGGGAGGCGATGCGGGCTTCATGCTCTTGCAAGCCAACGATGATTGGGGCCACCAGGTGTGGATACGCGACATCGTCGGGGCGACCGAGTTCATCTAAACCCGCGAAGAGCGGGTAGCCTGCATCGTTCGTCGGTCCTTCTTCTGCAATCTCTTCTGCTATTAAGCCGCCGTACTTTCGCCCGTCTGGATCTGTCTTGGGATTGAACGTGACCGGTTGAACGTCGAGCAGCCAGCGCCAATCTGTCATCGGCTCGATGTTGGTTTTGTAGCGGGCGGAGGAGGTACTGCGTTTCAGGATGTTTGACTCGATCACCATGTTCGCGGCAGTAGCCGTGGTGGTGTTGGTGATCGTGACTGATACAATGCCCGATCCAGCCCCAGTTAGAGCCAAACTGCCAGTCAGGGCTTCGATGCTGAAGTTGTCGCTGCTGTCCACGCGGAGTTTGGCGTGCGCGGTTCCACTCTCCTGAATCTCAATGCCCCTGTCCGTTGTGTTGGTGCTGTTGAACGTCCACGTCGCGGCCCCATTTGATGCATAGCCCTTGGAACTCGTGAACGTCGCGGCGCCGTCGCTGCCTATCGCGATGCGGTCCTCGACCGCCGTGTTGTCTCGAATCCTGAACTGGCCGCCATCACTCGAAATCAACGAATACTTCCGACCGCCTGATACAGAAGAATTGTCCAACTGAATGGCAAGGTTCTGCGAGCTGTCGGCATTCACGACCTTCAACTGAGGAGAACTCGATTCGAAGTTGACGACGCCAGGGCCAGAGACTTGGAGTTTCGCACCGGGACTTGTCGTGCCGATGCCGACGTTGCCTCCCGCTGTCACCGTGACAGAGTTGTTGCCCAAAGACACGGAACCGATGGTCTCGAAATCTCCCGAGACAAGCAGATCGTTCGCCGAGGCCATGTAGTTGGAGTGTCCGGTGGTGCTCGAGCCGAAGCGAGAATAGCTCACGCTCGAGAAGGCGCCGACCTGCAAGGCGCCGAAGAGGCCGTAGCTGGCGCTTGCGGTCCCTTGGAATTCCGCGTTGATGCCGAACAGATTGCCGGTCAGGGTCCCTCCAGAGAGAAGCAGGTAGTTCGATGCGGTGATGGCGTCGGGGATGTCGTTGTCAGCCAGGGTGCCGCACGAGAACTGGCCGGAATTGAATCTCAGAACCTTGCCGTCTGTGGCACAGGCGGTCAGTCCTCCGCCCTGGTATGAGTTGGCGTCCAAACCCTTCGATATCAGGAGCGAACCGGCAAAGGAGTTCGATGCCGTGCCGCTCGAGACAAACTCCTTCGATATCGTCAGGTCGCCGGTGAAGGAGTGGGAGGCGGCGGTGTCGGCGATGAAGCGGCCGGATGTTTGGAAATTGCCGGAGACCGATGCCTTGCCGTCCAGGAACGCGTTGCCGTCGACTTCAAGAAGGCCTGAAATGAGAAGGTCCTGCGCGGCCGAGAGCGAATGACCGGTAGTGGCCGTGCCGAATCTGGAATAGCTGGCCGACGAGAATCCTGCGACCTGAAGCCCACCGAATAATCCATAACTGCCCGAAGCGGTGCCCTGGAATTCGCCGTTGATGCCGAACAATCCGGCATCAGCGAAAAAGGAACCGTCGATTTCGACATCGCCGGATATCAGTAGGTCTTGTGAGGTTGACAGGTGCGAATTATGTGTCGTGGTAGCAGTTCCAAGACGGGAGTAGCTGGTTGAGGCGGCCGTGCCGGCCGCGAAGTTGAAGCCGGCCGAGGCGGTGAAGAATCCGCTCGTCTGGTCGACGGTCAGGATTGTCAGGTCATTCGGGTCTCGCAGGCGGAATACGTCCGCCGTCTGCGAAGCCGAAGCCTTCACCGACAAGGGAATCGTGTTGAGCGTCCAAGGCAGGATGGTTCCGACGAACTTGACCTTATCGGTCGAGGCATCACCGAGCTGAGTGCTTCCCTCGACGGTCAGATCGCCCTGGGTAGTGGTCGTGCCCTGTGTCGTCGATCCGGTCAGGATAAGCGACCGGCCATAGACATCTCCCTCGGCATCAACGACGAACTTCGTGTCAGACCCGTTTGCATAGACGATCACGTTGCCATCAGCTACTGGACCGGACGGATTGATGTAGAGCGTGGCATCGTTGGCACTAGTGAACGAAGGCCACGTTCCTGTATGCGCCAAGGTCGGGTTTCGAGTCGCTTTGAGTTGACCGGCGAAAGAGCCCGAGGCAGCCGTCACAGTTCCGCCAACGTTGAAGTTGCCGGAGACTGACCCAGCGCCGACAACCTCAAAGGCCACTTCGGGCGAAGAAGTATTAATACCGACCCGATTATTCCCTGTGTCGACCTTGAAGACCGAGCTGTCGATGGCTAAGTCACCGGAGAGTGTCAGCGAGCTCAGCGTGCTTTGGCCGGAGACGGTCAGCTGCTCGGTCTCGACGTTCTGCGGATTGAGCGTCACCGACCCGATGCCTTGGGTATTGGTTGACGGCAAATAGTGAATCGTCGGTGTGCTCCGCTGGAGTGTCGCGACTGAGTCCTGAACGCTCGCAAGCGCCGACGTCGTCGCCGAGATTCTCTCGAGTAACTCCGTCCTCAGAGTGCCAAGCGTCTCCAGGGGAGAGGAGTGGGTGACGACAATCTCTCTCGGCAGGGACGGAGCGAGCGGTCGATCTGCCTCGTTCGTTGTCTCGTATCTGATCACGCGCCGTTCCACGACACGCGTGACAGTCGTCTCGTTGTCGTTGAAGAAGTCTTTGACTCTCTCCACGAACGCGAGCGTCGTCGTTGACACGTCCCTCCATTCTCTTTGGATGTCGTCGGTGAGCGGCTGTAGCAAAGACGCCTGAACATCTTGATAGCCTGTGGCGAATGGTTGCTTGTTCACATTCAAATCAAGATTCAAGACTCCCAGAGAGCCCAGGCCGAGAAGCACGACAACCCACGCCGTGAGCATTGCCGACAAGACCGAACGCGCATGAACCGACTCTCGATGCTCTATCGGTTCAAGACGTTCGGGGACGATTCCTCGTGATGCTTCGGATTTGACTGTAGGCGTCGGTCTTGCCGCGGTCAGACTCTCGTTTTCGCGTCGATACTGAGCGAGCGATTCCTCGTGAACAAACCAGTGACCCTTCGGTCCCCACTGTTCACCTCGAAGCCGCCCGGCCTTTAACAGCCTGGCGACGTGTTCCCTGGAGTAGCCGTACTTCTGGACAGCTTCGCGGACAGGCACAAACCCGCCTTGTCGAAGACGTTCCGGACCAGTCAGATGTGAGTTTTGTGATTGGATCTGTCGCACTTTATGAAGCTGATTACAAAAGCTCCATCAAATGCAGAATCAGAGGATGCAACGTGATGTCACATCACGTCACGATGAGTCACTAAGAGGTATACTTATATTTTAGCGATATATATATATATATCAAATGCACTTATGAACAGATTCTAAATTGAATATTAGAGATAAGTTAGTCGATATTTTCTCAGGCAATATTTATGGATATGATTAGGAATACACCTCACGATAATGGCAAAAGGTAGCCGAAGCATAATTTATTAATGTTTATCGTTGTTTATCTAGGTATTTATGCTAATTTTTATAACTTATCCCCAAGGCCACTCTTCCAAAACTCGTCAGGTTCGGTACATTGATTTCCAAACGACGTCTGGCCATTCGTATCCAAACGTCGTCTGGAAATGAACACCCAACAACCCTCAACAACAACCGACATCCGATCCGGGACTCTTCTCGAGCAAATCCTCAATCCAGCCAAACCGCCGGCGCTTTGCCCAACATGCCGTTCACCTGGCATCAGAGCGGGGACTCGCAAGACGAAGCATGGACGCCTTCCGAAACTCTTCTGCCGCCCATGTGACCGGCACTTCACCGATACGCCCATTCCTCGCAAGCAGTACTCGCCGGCGACGATACTTCAGACCATCTCGGCGTACAACCTTGGTCGGACGATAAATGAAACTCGCGCTCACATCGCTCGACGTTGTCGCGCAAAGGTTCCGACGAGCACCATTCATTCTTGGACCACTCAGTTCTCATCGATTTGCACATTTGCTCGGCTTCGCAAGCGCTACTCACTTTCGGCTGAAGACAGTCTTGAATCGAGAGTCTTCGATCACAAGCAGAAGTACAAGTTCTCGTTTCACCGACTGAAAACGAACATCTTCTGCAAGAGAGCGTTTCCGGCCTTGAGACGCTATCTCTGGAAGATGCTCGAAGAGTGCCCTCACGACTTGTTCCAACGAACCGACGGCAGCCGATGTTCGGACGGCAATCTACCTGGCCTGAAGATGAAGTTGGACCAGAAGGATACAAACGCCGTCCAACTCGCGAAGCTTGGACTAGTTCTCGCGAAGAACAACCGGGGTCGCCATGAAGCAATTCAGAGCTTCATGCTTGCGAACGACTCAGCGACGATAGCTGTTGAAGTTCCGGTCTTTCTGCATCCGCATGAAGCCCCGGACCTTTCAATCAGTGGCGCCCTAACCGGTCACATTGATGTTCTTCAGGTCCGCGGCAATCGCGTTTGGATTCTTGACTACAAGCCAGAGGCAAGGAAGGAGCGGCGCGCCAAGTATCAGCTGTACCTCTATGCCCGCGCCCTGAGTGTGCGAACGAAGATTCCGCTTAGACGCTTCGGCCTCGCGTACTTCGACGACAGAGATTATTTCGAGGTGAATTTAAGTTTTGATAAAATTTTGTACGATGAAAAACTATGAAGAGTGCAAAATTTGCGTAAACTCAACACTTAACCCAACAGTCAAAATTGGCAAAGATGGACTTTGCCAGATTTGTCATCAGTACAAAAAATACTTCAAACCCGAAGACTTAAAAAAGGAACTTAAATTCTTTAACTCATTTGTTGGCGGGGGAGGCAAGTATGACATCATGGCCGGAATTTCCGGCGGTAAAGATTCGAGTGCCATGCTATATATGCTGAAGAAGAGGGGATTTAAAATTTTGGCATTTAGTTTCGATACTGGATATTATCCAAAACAGATTTTTTCCAGAGCCAAATCTGTCGCAAAAAAATTAGGAATAGATTATGTAAAAATAGACATAAGAAAATATATTAGAAAATCAGACCAAGAATCTTATAAGCTAATGGCTGACTTGTATGATGAAAAATTATCTCAAGAATTAAGTAAAAAATTTAAGGAGCTCTACAAAAAGGGCAGGGAACATTACTCAGTAAAATATGACAAGCCACTTACATTTGTCAGAACATGCCAATTGTGTCGCCGAGTCGTGATCCAAGCTTACTACGGAGAGGCGCTTAAGCACGGCGTCAGAATGGTTGTCTTGGGTATAAACGAATGGGCGCATTTAAGCAAACACGGAAACACAAATAAATTCTCAGCGATGAGAAAATTAAAACCTTTCAAAAACAAACCCGAAGTATACATTACCCATTCGCCGTTTTTGTTCCAAAGAAAATCTTTAATAACTAAGGACATCCTAAAAAGATTCGGTTGGAAATTACCGAAGGGGGAGGGCTTGATAGAGTCGAACTCAAACTCATGTCTACTGGCTAGAGCGGCAGAAAAAAAGGCCTGCCAGATGTTGGACTTTCACCCGGACTCAACAAGACTTGCCAGAGAAATTACTGCTGGCTTCATCACTAAACACCAAGCCCGGCAGGCACTATCAAGAATCCATAGTTATAAACACACAGTCCGACAAATTTTGAAATTTGCTAAAATACTTTAACCAAAAACCGACGTTAGTCGGTTTTTGGTTGTTTATTATGAGTCGGAGCTTTCTGACACGATTTCTATTTTTACTTTCCTGGCTCCGAATTCTTTGGCTAAACCTCTTTCCGGAAACCAGATGTCTATATTGTGCCAATACCTTTGATTCATCCTGTCTTCTACGACGAATACCTTGTCACCATATATTTCAGGAATTCTCACAGTCGTACCGAACGGTAAGAAGTTTGCGGCAATAATGCCATCTCTTACATATGTTCCAGAGGCCGTAATGAACGGCGTGCTGTCAGTCTGGTCTACCGTTGAAGAATAGGCGGTTGCCCTGACGATATATGTTTTGACGATTTGCACATCTTTTTTATCGGATTCTTTTTCGGTATCTTTCTCCGCACTATTTAAGACCCTAGAGACTCCAAAGCTTTTGTTGGCAACCTTAGCGAAATCAAAGTCGTTAACTTTGGCTTCGGTATATTTATCAGGATAAAGATAAGAAACTCTCCAGTTGAAAACTGCAGCATCAGCCTGACCGCTAGTTGTTAATATTAAAAGAACAAATATCGGGAAAATCTTTATAATTTTGTTCATATTTTTGCCCCAATAAAGGGGTGGATAAATAGGGCTTAAAATGGCTTTTTTAGACAACAAAAAACGGCCTAGCAAGCCATTTACCACATACTACTTACCCAACATTAATTGTACATTAAGTATATCAAATCAGGGGTCAAAAGTCAACAGGCAGTTTGGGGGTCACGGTCTCGGGTTGAATGGGGATTTCCATGGCCTTTTCCGGCTCTTTTTTAGATTTCTTTTTGATAGGCAAAATAGAGCCAAGGGCCCGGATTCCATAAGGCGCAGAAATTATTAAAAAGATTAACCCAACGAATATAAGTAAACCGTCATAGCTCCATCTTTCCAATTCGCTGTCGGATAGTTTTAGCCAAAACCAAATCTCATCAAAGGTTAGTCCCAAAGCGAATCCATGGAGCAAAGATATCAAAAACTTCGCCCTAGGACCGCTAAACACCAAAGCCAAATAGCCGGATGCCATCAAAACAAATATTCCGTAAACAAAGTGATGGACACGAAAAGTCGATGTCCAGGATATGGTAAGTGCCGGCCAGTAAAGACTTATTAAGCGGGCGACACCGAAAGTAATAAGGAAGGCGACAGCGATAGGGAACACCAGCGACAAATACAAACCAGGCTTGTGGTTAACAACCCTGTATCTGATGCTACTTTTCATCTTCGAGAAGATGATGAAAATATTCATGAGCGGGTAACGAGATTTGCACTCGTGCTTTTTCCTTGGCAAGGAAATATACTACTGCTATATTATACCCGCATTTTTTAAGTAATTATATCAAAAAATGCTATTTAATC
>Ga0209542_10021713_pt1 | contig 10038 bp, 9 predicted proteins | sample RifCSPhighO2_01_FD_184028 | JGI IMG/M metagenome (GOLD analysis project Ga0209542, IMG submission 184028) | Soil microbial communities from Rifle, Colorado - Rifle CSP2_plank highO2_0.1 (SPAdes) (version 2) | ecosystem: Environmental > Terrestrial > Deep subsurface > Rock core/Sediment ...
ATAACAATATTAGAGATAGTGCTTTTATTTTATATGCCGGCTGGCCTAGGGCGGGTTCTGGCGGAGGCGGTAGTGGCGGAGGCGGTGCAGTATTGTGCAGTTCAGTAGGATATTTTTGTGAAGCAGAAAATGATTGTTTGGACTCAGGTGGAAATGTCTTGAGAGAGTTTGAATGCACTAATTTTAGAACTGTTTGCTGTACTAAAAAGTTTGTTGAGGCTAGTTGCAACGATAAAAGAGGATTGTTATGCTCTTCAAATCAGAGATGTACTGGAAGAATAGAATCCTCTGCTGATGGAAGCTGTTGTTTAGAAGGGGCTTGTGAAAATATAAAGACAGAGAACTTATGCGCATTAGCTGATGGAATTTGCAAGACTAGCTGTTCTGATAATGAGGAAGAAATAAGCGAAAGTTGTCCTGATGCGGGAGATAGCTGCTGTATGGAAAAAGAAGAGCCTGTTGAATCTAAAGGAATATCATCGATATGGATTGTAATAATGGTTGTTCTTATTTTATTGGTAATTTTGGGAATAGCCTATAGACATAGAATATTAATCTGGTGGCATAGCAGGAATAGGGGGAGTAGTGGAACGGGAGTTGGACCTAGAAGACTCCCTCCAGGGACGCCTCCAGGGATGTTTATGTCTAGACCTATTCCAAGATATGGGCCTCCTGGGCAGAGAGGGCCGATTAGAGGGCCTGCATTAAGGCAGACAAAGAGCGTTAAATCTCCGCAAGATAATGAAATGGAAGAGACTATGAGAAAATTGAAGGAAATGAGTAATTGAGGGATGATGGAAAGATGATTTGTCTAGAGGGAAAATGAAAAAGGGGGTTGTTGCAATTGGGTTTGTTGTAAGTGTTTTTACATTGGCTTTTCTGGTTTCTGGACAAAATGCTCTTTACTCTTCTAGCCCCGCGGCATTAATAAGCTCCCAATTTTCTACTCAAGTATTACAAGAAGGATCTGATGAAAATAATCAGATTGGGCAGTATGAGAATAATTTTCCAGAAATTGATAAAGGAGTTATAAGATTAGATAAGACGATAACAAAAATTTCCCCCACTTTAATCTCTGATGTTAAATGGGGGGAAGATGATATTCCAAAGGAGATTCTCTTCAGGAATTTCAAGGTTAAAGAAAACTTAGGAGCCATTATTTCTGATGAGAACAGCTTAAAATCTGTTGCTCATGCATTTTTGAGTAATTATAAAAATGCTCTTGGAATTGAAGGAATTGAATTGAGGCTAAAATATACTCATTTTCCTTCTTTGATTGCTCTTCAACAGCAATATCCTGCCCAGAGGATTGCAACTGTTTTTTATCAGCAGACCGTGAGAAATCCTATAGATAATAAAGAATATGATGTTGCAGGAAGTTTTGTGGTTTTAGTTTTTGTTTTAGATAAAGATAATACATGGCGAGTGGGCTTCTATAAGAGCAATACTTATCCTGCTGTAGGAAGAGCAGAACAATATGGCCCCATTCTTTCTTCTCAAGAAACAGCTGAGCGAGCACGTACTTATCTTGGTGAGATTGATCCTTTTTATGCGTCTCTTAAAATAGACAAAATAGAGACTGTTGCTTACCCTGCCTCATCGGTTGTATGGGCTGACAAGATTATTTTTGAAAAAACATTGTCTGAGGGATCTCCTGTAAGATATGCTGTTATCATTCAGAAGAGGTCTGGAGAACCATTAAGTTTTTACAATATTCTTCGGACTGAAGATATTACAGGCAGAGTTTCTGGGAGCATTTATCCTGAGACACCAAACAGACATGTAGAGGACATTGCTTTTGCCCACCAGGATGTTGTTATTTTTGATCGACAAGTTGTGGGGCATGAGGCGACTACAGGAGAAGATGGAAGATACGCTTTAAGTGTAGAAGATCTTAATTTTATTCAAACTCGACTTAGTGGTCCGTGGACAAAAGTTTATGATGCACAAACAAGCGAAACTATTATGCTCAAGCGACCTGCTATAGAAGGATATAACATCAACTGGAAAGATTACGACACTTCTTACAAACAAGAACAGTCTAATGTTTTTTATCATGTTAATTTAATGGCCGATTTTGCTTTACAGTCTCACATCGGATTGAAAAAAGGTTTTTTTGTGTCTACCTTTGTTAACGAGGATGATACTTGTAACGCATATTATGATCCTTATTTTAAAGAGCTTCATTTTTTCGAAAAAGGGCCTTATTTATATGATCCTGAAATTATTTGCGAGGCAACCTCTTTATTTTCAAGTGTTATTTATCATGAATACGGCCATGGTATTACTCATAGATTGATTACTTTAGGTGACGAAGCATTTCCTTATGAGGGGGAAACTGGACACTTAGATGAAGGGTTATCTGATTATACTGCATGCACTGTAGGAGATCTTCGAGAAGTTCAGGATCCTGCATGTATTCAATCATTTGTCTTGGGAAAAGAAGAGACATGTTTTCGGAGATGTGATACTGATGACAAATACCCTAATGATTATGGCAATGAGGCGCATGCTGGTGCACAGATTATTTCCGGAGCTTTATGGGATATGAGAGATAAAATGATTGCAAAATTTGGAAGAGTTGAAGGGATTAAAAAATCAGATGGGCTTGTATACCATGCCTTGCTTTTTCAACCAACCTCTTATTTTGATTATGTTGAGGGAATGATTATTGCGGATGATGATAACGGAAATGTTGATGATGGAAGCCAGAATGTAGAGGAAATATGCGGCTCTTTTGCTGAACATGGCATTATTACTCCTGTATGCGGCGGTTTTATAGATCAGCCTTTAGCATATATTCATGCTCCTCGACCTCATGGCGAATTCTTCCGAGATGAATTTTATGATATTGTTGTCACTGCGTCTCCTGCGAAGGGTTCTTCTCTTAAAGAGTGGGTGTTGAGCATTACTGATATTTCTACGATTGAAGTTGGTAAGAAGCCCATTGCTATTTTTACAGGGACTAATCCTCTTAAAAAGCAGATATTAACAAATTTTGACTTTTCTAAGCTTGAGATGGGTCATTCTTATGAAATGAAATTAGTAGTAAATGATATGAATAGTAAAGAAGCATCTTATACTATTCGTTTTATTAAGTCACGTTTAGTTAAGATAAAAGTTCTTTATGAACCACAAGAAAGTGATGAAGTTTCTCTTAGTGTTTATAGTAGGGCTATGGGGGGAAAGCGTAGCCTTAGTTTCACTCGTGAATGTGATCCTCTTGGAAATAGCTGCCAGATTGATCATGAGGTTTTGGATAATCAAGGAGATGTGATTATTAAACTTGCCAAGGGAAAATGGATACCTGCTAATAGTGTTTTTCTTTTCTTTAAGAAGTATACTTTCCCCGAAGAGTTTATTGAAGTTGATACAAGACAGACAAAAAGCATCCAATCTAACATCCCCTTTGTTATGGAGAACAAGAAGATAACTGCCAGAATGGGAGAATTCAGGATTTTCCATGAAACTTCTGAGGGGTTATTGGATTTTCAATGGGGCTGGATTAAATCGCCTCAAGATCTTTTTCTTCAGTTTGACGATGATCTTTACTTCCGAGACTATTTGATTTATTACAATTGGTTTGCTATTAATAAAGATGAGAAAAGATTAGTTAATCTTGCGGCTCTTGATCCTTATCCGTTTTCTTATGATGCTTTTGTTGATGAATCAAAGTTGCAGTCTATTCATATCAATGTATTCAGCCCTTTTAAAGACAAGACTTGCTTACGGATTATTGATTATCCCTTGTCTGCTTCAAGGGTGATCCGTCTTAATGCACATTTTGGTAGTTGTTATGATATCAAAGATGCTTCTTTAGAGGAAAATTATATTTATGAGTATTTCCCTGAGCTTGAAGGAATCAAGATTGACCATATCTTCCTTGCCGCAGCTACTGATTGGAATGATTACTATATTGCTCGGGAGTTTTATAATGGATTTGGCAAGGCTCTCTGGGATGCTCCTGAGACTCTTTCCGCTGATGTTGATATCTTTAAAGAGCCTTTTGAGATTAATGTAGAGGATGGAGAGTTTGAAGTAGGAAAAGGCAAAACGAAATATCTTTTGAGAGGATATCTTGCTGATGGTTTTAGAAATGCCCGGGCTACTATTGGCGACCGCACTAAAAAAGTTTATGGGGACTTGACTTTTACTTTGCCTAGCGGAAAAAATATAGAAATTGTTAATTTTATAGGGAAAAAAGTTATAGGGCCTCCTCATGAAGGGCTGTTTCTTGTTGATTGCAATAACGATGATGCTTTATTCGATGTCAGCCACCCTGCTCAGATCCATAGGATCTATTTTTGTGATCAAGGGACTTATAAGATTAACTGGGCATTTTGGGAGGAAATTAGGGTGGCATGGAAAATATTCCTTTGATGGACAGAAATTTACTGTTATTCAGGGCATTACTCTTGGTGATGTTGTTGTGCAACATGTTGTTACATCCGCAAATTCTGCAAGCGGAGCGCGAATATTTTGGAAAACAAATAAATTTGGCGATGCATATGCTGAATACGGAACAGATCCTAATAATTTGAACTTAAATACAAACGATATACATCAGGCATTGGATCATCATCTTGATTTATTCGAAGTCCATGAGAATGGTGGTCCTGCATCACTTAAGCCAGATACTGTGTATTACTTTAAATTAAAGTCAGTAAATAAAGAGGATAAAGATAATCCTGAAGAAGCAACTTACGATGGCAAATTTATTTTTGAGCCAAATGGAGAGAAATTAGCTATTCAACTTTTTGATAAAGCCTTCATAAGGGGCGATGCTAACTTCGATGGAAAAATCGACCTTACAGACCCTATTTTTGTCTTAAACGCATTGTTCAAAGGAGTAAATAGTAATATTTTTCATTCCTGCCCTGATGCTTCAGATGCAAATGATGACAAGAGAGTTGATATTTCGGATGCTATTTATACTTTAAGATATCTATTTAGCGGCGAAGCTCAACCATCTGCCCCTTTTCCGGAGGCAGGAGATGATCCTACTGAAGACGAGCTTAGTTGTGGATAATTGATTAATCTTTCTTCACAAATTCTACATTATCAAAATTTCTAAATCCCCATCCCTCGTTAAGAATATTATTCATCCCAGCTTTCTCTATCTCCTTCTTTTAGAATTTCATCAGTAGAACGACTAAATTTAAAAGTGCCAAAAGTCTCTTTCAACGGGTTTTCTTTTTCTTTCTTTTCCATATATATAATTCTCTGAAAACTAAATAACAGCAAATTTATATAATTATCTTTCACAAGTTTCTTGGCAGGATTCTAAAGTTTCAAATGGAACTACACCATTACAACCGCCCCAGTAAAATATATCGCAGTTTCCTTTTTCTTGATTAAAATAATAACGAGGTATATTTGCTTTACAAGATCCGGATTCTGGTTCCAATTTACATTTGGGATCAAGGTTATTATTTGATAAGCTGCTGATTTGCTGTTGTAATTGGGAGTTTTGTGTCTGCAAATCATTAACTTGGGTTTGCAAATTTTTAATTTCTGAAGATGAATAATTAAAGTTTGACTTAAATCCTACAAAAAAAGAAACCATTACTGCCACTATAATAAGAACAGCATTTATCCTCTTGTTCATGCATTTTATTAAGGAACTAAGTATATAAATTTTGGGAGTTGGAAAATATTGAATTGTCGGAAGTTTTATAAGTTTCATTTAATAATTCAGATAATGAAAAGAGGCATTATATTTTTGGTTTTTATTTTACTTATCAATAATATTTATGCTGTGACTGCGATATCCAGCGATTTAAAGGCCAGTTATGACAGGGGAGAAACAATGATTGGCGAGATATCCGGCGAGATATTGGAGAATATTAAGCCTGAGCAGGTAGAATTTAAAAGAAACCACATTGCTGTGCCTGTGAAGTATGATATTAAAAAAATTGCAGATAAGTATTATATTTGGGCTATCGCTCCTATAAATCAAAATAATTATAGCCTTGTTATTAATAGAGTTTCCACTATGGTGAATGGAAAGGTTGAACAAATTGATTTTGTGCATAATTTTTCGGTTAGCGGAAATTTAACTGATTATTCTGTTGAACCTGGATTTATATTGACTAAAGATGATTTTAATATTGCTGTTCAATTGAATGATGATTTGGAAAAAAGTATAGATATTGATTTTCCTGAACAAAGAAGTTTTATGTTAAAGCCTGGCAAGAATATAATTAAATTTTCTATTTCTGGAATTAAAGAAAGTGAATTTAGGCGCATTAATGTAGGGAAGTATTCTATGCCTGCTTATCTTATTTATTCTTACAAGAACGAAACAGTTAACAATCAAACTATTGGAATGAAATTTAGAACTGAACCCAATGCTATTGTCAGCACAATATTTGTCGAAGAAAAGATAATTTACCCTTTTAATATTATTAATTTTGGAGATGAAAAAATTGAGAATATTATTCTGACTTATAACAAAGAATTATTTTCTTTATCGGAAGAGAATATTTCTTTAGAGAGCCAGGAAGTCAAAGAAATAAATTTAAGTATTGTTGCTCAAATTAATGCTGATCTGAAGAAAACAGGAATTAATGAAAAAATAAGGGTTGTTTCAGGGAGTAATATTCTGGAATTGCCTATTGTAATCAGGTTCACGGAAAATAAGAATGAATCTAACACTCCTTATTTAAATGGCGGAAAATCTTATTATTGCTCGGAATTGAAGGGCATTGTATGTTTAGCAGGAGAGAAATGTGATGGAAATATTGAAGGCAGTATTGATGGGAACTGCTGTGTAGGTAAATGCAGTATAGAAAAGAAAGGATTATCATGGATATCTTATTTAATTAGTTTTTTTATAATTTTGATTATTATTTATTTATTTGTTAAATATAAGAAAGCAAAACCAGATAAGAGTTTTGCAAAAGGATTGAGCATGGCTGAAGGAAAAATGAACAGATCGCCTTAATTCGGCTTCTTTGGCTTCTTTTTGGAGGGTTTTTTTGATATTTTTTCAGGCTTTTTAACTTCTGGAGCAGTTTCTTGAGCTGAGGGCTGATTTTTAAATAAATGCGGAGCAACTTCATGAAGTTTTCCGGCTAAAATTTCATTCTCTAAAATAGCCTTTTTTGCCAGTGCATCGTAATCATGCAATCTTGTTACTAATTTATTCGCCAAAAGATTAAAATCCAAATTAGATAGTGCTAATTTTTGCGGCTTAACGATTTCTATGTTTGATGGCATATACGCGAAGATAATGTTAAAATATATCTCTAGAGAATCTAGTTCTAATTCTAATTCGACAAATGATGTGAATAAATCCTTTGAATTTTCTATGGGCAGAGGGTCATGCAATACTTTTTCCAATACTTTTATACCGTTTTCTGCACTAATTTTAGATATTAGAGCTTCGACTGTTTCTTTAACGTAATCTGCTGGTCTGCCTAGAACCTCCAGAATTAAGTTTACTTGAATTTTTTCCATACTCTTTTAGAAAGACTAGGCTTTTAAAGTTTATTTAACGCCAAGATTATGATTAAAATGATGCAAAGGAAAATAAATCCATATAAGATGAGGGTTTCTTTTTGACCGTATTTGGTAGTTAATTCCACTTTATTTTCTGAAGATTTTTTATTTAACATTATCTTTTGGGATTCTTCTTTTGTAGATGATAATTCCTCAAATTTAACGGTTTGCTCACTAGAATTGCTCTTGGATGTTTTGTTTTTATTATTGTCTACTTGAGGGGTTATGGGTTCTGATTCTTCTTTTTTATCTTCATCAGGAGATTCTTTCTCTTTAGGAACGCTGACTTGGTTTTTTGACTCCTTTAAGTCTTGATCTGGATTAACTGAAGGATTTATAGATATAGGTCTGCATTTTTCACTAAATGTGGTTTTTCCTGTTTTCCTTAATCTTGCACATATTTCATAATTTCCGGACGATGAAACAACACGAATTTTAAATTCTTTATCCTCTGGAAAGGCCGACTTTAAATAAAGGCGCGGGCTTTTCCATTCATCATTATCCTGAATTTGAGAGATGATTTTCTTGGCTGAATCTTGAACAAATATTTTGACATCGTGTATTTCGGAAGATGAAGAAGAAATAGAAACTGAAAACGATTCTTCTGCATTAGCTGATTCTGGGGAGATTAATTCGAACTCAATAGCTGAAGTTAGAGGAAGGATTAAGAAAAGAATGCTAATAACCATAATAATTATAATGGGCGATTTGTAAATTTTCATCGAATAGGTATAATGTATCTCTGTCATTGTTCCATATATCTGTCTTTGAGTTCCAGAATAAATCTGTTTCATTGTCCTCTCCTTGCTTTGTACGCAGGGTTAGTTTACCGATTTCTAATGAATTGAAGCGATAAAGTTTCCTGCTTTCATCTTTTAGAATCCAGGAGCCTATATTAAGATTATTACAATTGTTTGCTATTGTTGCAATCTCATCTTTTTGATTAATGGATGATTCAAAACAATTATAATATTGCGACTTTCTCCATATTCCTTTAGAGGATTCTATTGCATATTTTTCTGCTTCTGCAAAAAGTTTTAACTCCTCTTGTTGAACAAGAAATTTGGATGTTAGTCCTTTTTCTACTAACTCTAAATTAAGATATTTTGGGGTATAAATACGGGCTAAAACTCGATTATATTTATCTGTGCCGATGATCTCTATTTCAACTAATTCATTTTCGTAGTTTTTTAGATAATCGGTTGCCAGTTTACTATTTGGCTGGGATTTTTCTGGAGCATTGATATTAACAAGCCTTATTATTCTTTTATCCTTTAATTCTAGAGTATCGCCGTCTATTATTCTAGATATTGTTACTTTCTCCCTTGGGGGAGATAGTTGTGTTGAAAAAAGATTATAATTAAGTGCTATGAGCAATGTTATTGTTATTGCAAAAATAAAGGCGTATTTTTTATCCATCTACTTAATTATGGAAAAGGGGTTTTTATAACTATAGAAGAAGATTTGAAAGAACGTTACAAAGATTAGAAGAATCTGATATTTGTGAGAAATAAAAATAATTAATTACTCTATGTGAGGAGAAAGATTTATTAAATATGATAAACTATTTTGGAAGTGATGAAAAGAGAAGGGTGGTTACTGGCTATAATAATTATGTCTGTTTTCTTTCAGATAGTCGTGGCACAAACTCAGAATAATCTTACATATGATGGTTCTGGGAATTTAATTCAGGGATTTGGTAAATATTATGAATATGATAATTTTAATCAAGTAAAAACTGTACGTCAAAATAATATTGGTGGTAGTTTAATAGCGGAATATTTTTATGATCATGAGGGTATTAGAATAAAAAAAATTGAATATGGTATTACTAATACTACTACTTACTATATTGATGAAAATTTTTTTTAAATAGTTAATAGCACTGGTAAATTCAATACTACTTATTACTATCTTGAAGGAGATTTGGTTGCAAGAAAAGATAATGATCAAAAGAAATTTTATTATCATCCTGATCAATTGAGCAGTACTTCTTTAGTTACTAACCAATCTGGGAGTATTGTTGAGGAAGAGTTTTATTTACCGTACGGTGAGACGTTAGAAGGCAATGAGAAAAGCAGATATCTCTTTACTGGAAAAGAAAAGGAAGGTACCGATTTATATTATTATGGATCTAGATATTATGACCCATTCACCAAACGATTTACTCAACCTGATAATAAAATTCAAGATATATATAATCCCCAAGATCTTAATAGATATTCTTATGCACGGAATAATCCCTATAAGTATAATGATCCATCTGGAAACGCAGTTAATTTAGTTACTGGGGCTGTTGGAGCAGTTAGTGGAGGAGTAATAGCTGCTTCATTTTCTATAGTTTCTCAATTATATAGTACTGGTCAAATTAGTTGGACGGATGTAGGGAAGAGTAGCATCGCTGGCACTGTAGGCGGTGGAGTTTTCGGTCTAACTTTGGGAATAGGGACAGCGGTACTTGGAGCTTCCACATTAGGTGAACTTTCTATCGGATCCACTGCGGGACTTTTTGGTCTTGCGGGTGCAACAGAAGGC
>Ga0209542_10021714_pt1 | contig 10037 bp, 14 predicted proteins | sample RifCSPhighO2_01_FD_184028 | JGI IMG/M metagenome (GOLD analysis project Ga0209542, IMG submission 184028) | Soil microbial communities from Rifle, Colorado - Rifle CSP2_plank highO2_0.1 (SPAdes) (version 2) | ecosystem: Environmental > Terrestrial > Deep subsurface > Rock core/Sediment ...
TGCCAACAAAGACAACACCATTATTATAGAAGGCAAAGGCCAGAAAGAAGCAATTGACGCACGAATTAGCCAGATCCGAGCTGCTTTAAAAGAAACCACCTCTGAATTTGATAAAGAAAAGCTGCAAGAGCGCCTTGCAAAGCTGGTAGGCGGAGTCGCGGTTATTAAAGTGGGAGCAACCACTGAAGTAGAGCAAAAAGCAAAACAGCACAAAACAGAAGACGCGTTGAACGCCACCAAGGCTGCCATAGAAGAGGGCATTGTGCCAGGAGGCGGAGTCGCGCTTTTGCGAGCTGCCAAAGAATTGGAAAAGTTCGAACAGGAAATAACTGATCCTGAAGAGAAGCTTGGCGTGCGCCTTTTGAGAAGGGCGCTTGAAGAGCCTGTTCGCCAAATAGCGCAGAACGCGGGCAAGGACGGCGCTGTTGTTGCTGCGGAAGTTGCGAAAGGAGAAGGAGGCTTTGGGTACAACGCGGCAACAGACACGTTTGAAGATCTGATCCTTGCAGGAGTTGTTGACCCGACAAAAGTAGTCAGAGTTGCTTTGGAAAGCGCGGTATCCGCAGCTGCCATGCTTCTCACTACAGAAGCCATTGTTGCCGACATTCCTGAGAAAGAAGGAGCAAGACCTCAAATGCCTCCCATGGGAGGGGAATACTAGTAGTTGCCGTCCTAAGCTTCGCTTAGGATTGCAATCCTAAGCGAAGCTTAGGACGAACCTCCTCGCATACCACGGGGAGTTTTGTTTTACCCTTTTCTTTTTGTTTCACATCTGGTATAAAGGGATATATGACTACAACGCAAATTCTCGTTCTTGTTCTCGGAGTTTTCGTATTCTGGGCAGTGTTTACCTATAACAGGCTTGTGACTTTGCGCATGAGAGCCAGAGAAGCATTCTCTGACATAGATGTGCAGCTAAAGAGGAGATATGATCTCATTCCCAACCTCGTGGAAACAGTGAAGGGATACGCAGCTCATGAGAAAGGCGTTTTTGAGAAAGTAACAGAAGCAAGAACGCGGGCAATGGGAGCAACGAGCATGCATGACAAGGCCCAAGCAGAAAACATGCTTTCTCAAACCTTGAAATCCTTGTTCGCGGTAGCAGAGAATTACCCCGATCTGAAAGCATCTGCCAATTTCTTGGAACTTCAGAGAGAACTGCGCGACGCCGAGGATAAGATCCAGTCAGCGCGGCGCTTCCACAACAGCAATGTCATGGCGTTGAACACCAAGATAGAGAGTTTCCCGGCAAGTTTTGTTGCAAAACTATTCGGTTTCAAGGCGCAGGAATTCTTTGAGATCGAAGAGGAAGCCGCGAAAGAAACTCCCAAGGTGAGCTTCTAACGGGATGAATCTCTACACTCACGCAGAGAACAATATTCTCAGAACTTGGCTGTATCTTACAGGATTTTTAGTATTGGTGATCGGAATTGGCTGGCTCTTGAGTTATCTTATGGGCAGCCCGGGTATTCTTTTGGTCGCGGTTTTTGTGAGCGTATTCATGAGCTTGGGTTCTTTTTGGTATTCAGACAAAATAGTGCTTGCCATGACCAGAGCAAAGCCTGCGGCGCGAGAGGAGTACGAAGAACTCCATAGAATAGTGGAGAATTTGAGCATTACTGCAGGTCTCCCTGCTCCCAAGATATATATTATTGAAGACAGCCAGCCCAATGCTTTTGCAACAGGAAGAAGCGCGAAAAAGGGAGTGGTTGCGGTAACAACTGGCCTTTTGGAGCGGCTCGACAGAACTGAACTGCAAGGAGTTTTGAGTCATGAGCTATCCCACATTGGGAACAAAGATATGCTCATCTCTGCGATAGTCGTGGTGCTTGTGGGATTCGTAACGTTGCTTGTTGATTTTTTCTTCCGCATGACCTTGGGAGGATTTCGCGGCAGCAATGATCGAAAGAGCCAGGCAAACGCATTGATGTTTGCTATAGGAATTGGATTGATGATCCTTGCTCCCATTCTTGCAAAGCTTTTTCAGCTTGCCATTTCAAGGAAGCGGGAGTTTTTGGCAGACGCGTCCGGAGCTTTGCTCACGCGGTATCCTGAAGGTTTGGCCAGCGCCTTGGAAAAGATAGCTTCCCATCCAACGCAGTTGAAAACAGCCAACGACGCCACCGCTCATTTATATATTGCCAGCCCTTTTCGCGGGCAAGAGGCTGGATCCTGGATCCACAAGCTCTTCATGACCCATCCTCCAATTGGTGATAGAATAAGAGCATTGAGAGGAATGGAATTATGAATAATGTTGAACCATGAAGTGTCCTGTTTGTAAAACAACAAGACTCGATAAGGCCCTGCTTTCAGGGGTAGAGATTGATTACTGTTCAAAGTGTTATGGTCTCTGGTTTGAAGAAGATGAGTTGCGGGAAGCAAAAGATGAGAAAGATAGAAGCTTGAGATGGCTTGATATCGATCTCTGGAAAGATATCAAAGAGTTCCGCATTGCTCGGGGTATGAAGATGTGTCCTACAGATCGTGTTCCGCTCTACGAGGTGCAGTATGGAGATTCTCAAGTTCAGGTTGACGTGTGCAATCTGTGCCACGGCACGTGGCTCGATAGGGGAGAATTCAAAGACATCATTGCCTATCTCAAAGAGAAAGCCCAGCACGAGGTGCTCTACCATTACCTGAGAACCGTGGCGAGCGAAGGCTGGGAAATATTCGCGGGCCCCGAAATGCTCAAAGAAGAGATTCTCGACTTCCTTGCAGTGCTGAAGATTTTGCAGTATAAGTTTACTGTGCAGCATCCCTTGCTCGCCAAACTCATATTGTCGCTGCCGAAATAACCCTTGACAGGCTGTAATACAGTTTGTTACAATTGAACCATGCGAACCATAGTCAACATATCCCTGCCGAGCGAACTTGATAAGTCTGTGAAGCGTTTAATGAAAAAGGGCAAGTACGCTACAAAGAGCGAATTTCTTCGTGAACTTATCCGAGAGCGCCTCGAAGAAGAAGATTTGCTTTCTCAGGTTACAAAGAGCGAAGCGGAATTTCGCGCGGGAAAAGGCAAACTCCTGCGTTCTCTGCGAGATTTACACTAGATCCCTCGCATGCAGATTTTTTATTCGCCCGAGTTTGCAAAGCGCTATAGACGATTGCCTCGCGCGATTCAGAAGAAAGCTGAAGAAAAGGAGCAGTTTTTTCGTATTAATCCCTTTGATGCACGGCTTAAGACCCATCGATTGCACGGCCGCCTCAGGGAATTCTGGGCGTTTTGGGTTGATTACCAAATCCGTGTCGCTTTCAAGTTTCTAGACAATGGAGACGTAAGGTTTTATGCTATAGGAGATCATTCCATATACCAAAAGCTTTAAAAGGAGAGGTGCGCGAGCGGTTTAAACGGCAATCCTGGAAAGATTGTGTATCCGCAAGGGTACCGAGGGTTCGAATCCCTCCCTCTCCGCCAGATTCTATCAACTGTTAAAGCTTTAGGTGTACCGATGGAAGATTTGGTAAAATAGACATATGAAAAAATAGTTAAAAGCATTAAACAAATATGGAAGCAAAAATAATTGGATTCATTCTTTTGGTTATCGGCGGGCTGAGTGCAGCAAGACCGGATATTTTAATACGTTTCCAAATTTGGACTCAGCGTGTAGTGATGGGTGCAACATATGAACCCGGTCAACGCACATATAAAATTATGCGATTCGTGGGTGTTATTCTCGCGCTCGTGGGATTTCTGGCGATAGTGGGTATTTTGAAATAGCCCCAAGATTTTGAATTAAAAGAATTTGCCGCCAAAGAAAAACTTGAAATTGTCCTTTCCGCTCCGGTTCCCGCCTATCGGTCGGGCAGGCCCTCCTTCACTAAAGTTTCGGCGGGTAAACAAGGCGAGGGGCGGGCGGAAGGGGGCCGTTCAGGCTCTGAAGAGCCTTCAGGCTCGAAGAGGTGTGGGGGGAATTCCGCCCGCCGAGCCCAACCAGTTCCGTTCGGATATTTTCAAACAGACACCGCCTTCGCCACGACGTAGCTTTAGCGAAGTCGGGCTCAATGTACGTCGTGGCTTCGGCGTGTCGAAGACCGCTTAAAGATACGCCGATAGCCACGCGAAAGCGGGGTTTACGAGGCGAGGGCCTTGACATGACTGATACACTTTTGATACACTGAAAGTGATATGCCAACAACTAAAACAAGGATCAATATAAGTTTGTCTGCCGGCGTGCGCGACGCGCTCGCTAAACTGGCTCGACGCGACCGAATTCCACAGGCAACGAAGGCAGTAAAACTTCTTGAGATTGCATTAGAACTCGAAGAAGACCAGGTTTGGGATGCCCTTGCTCAAAAGAGGGACCTTAAGAGCGCGCGTTACGTTTCTCACTCTAAAGCTTGGAAATAATGTTTGAGATCGTCTATCACCATCTGGTGGTTTCTCACGACATCTCCAAGCTCTCAAGCGAGTGGAGAAAAAAGATACGTCGCGCAGTCGAAGAACGCTTGGTAACCCGCCCGGATCTCTACGGCAAACCGCTACGACGCTCCCTAAAAGGGTACCGGAAACTTCGCGTGGGTGACTACCGAGTCATTTTTAAAATTGAAAAGAGCACAGTCAAGGTTTTTATTATCGGGCACAGGTCAGTAGTCTACGACGAGGCAGGGAAACGCAGTTTTTAGTAACCCAATCCCCACCGCAACGTACAAAATGCAAAAGCTACAATCTATCAAATAAAGGAATCGACCATGAATTTTATTACAGGTAAAATCTCCCACTACCGAGAAAAGCATAACGGCAATATTACTGGTGCGTCATTTCCCCGAGATTCTTTGAACCATGATATAAATTTGGAGATTAACTACAGTAAACTGCCAGGTGACTTTAAGGCACCCAAGCATTTGCACAGTAAAACCAAAACATTGGTTATTGTTATAAGAGGGAAAATGTTTTTTAATGTTGACGGCCAGAAAGTTGAATTAGGTGCTGGTGACTTCCTTATTTTCCCTAAAAACATAGCCGAAGAGGTTATAAAAGTTGAGCCGGGTACCGAATCGATTACAATTCACGCCCCAAGCATTCAAGGCGGTGATAAGATAGTTTTAAATTAGGAATACGCCAGATCATTGTTTATTTGCTAATGAATCTCAGAGACAAACTTATCCAGGAAGAAAAAACTCGTTGGCTGGATGTCGGTTGCGGTGGAAACTTTGAAGATGCCTTTTACTATTTTGATATCTTTCCCAAAGAGACCATTGACTCGAAGTTTCGGGGAAGATATTTTAGGATTGATATTATAAACTCAACAGAAGAGTCGCTTGCAAAACTCGGGAAGTTTGATTTAGTGAGAATGCAGCATACTTTTGAGCATTTTTCATATGAAGAAGGTAAAAGTGTATTGAAGAATTGTGCGAAGTTATTGAACAAAAATGGGCTTATTCTCATCACAACTCCCGATCTTAAAATCCACGTCCAAAAATATCTAAATGATGAATACAAAGATTGGGAGGGTTTCAAGAGGTGGGCTAACCAAAGGATTCCAGAAGGCGCTCCGAACAGTTTTTACTTTTCTATTTTTGCCCACAGCATGCCTCACGAAAGTCACAAATGGTGTTATGACTTTGATGGCTTGAAGTACCAACTTGAACTTTGCGGTGGGTTTAAAGATATACAAGAACTTAAAGCCAATAATCCATTATCAAATATTCCGTTTACACACAACAGGCCAGAAGAAGATGTTTGCGTTATTGCAATAAAGGCATAAACATCTCTTTAAAGAATTTGCCGTCAATGGAGAATCTTTAACCAGGTTAAGGTAGTTACAAAGGACGGACCTTTGTAAACATTCACTAGTAATCCCACTCGGCAAACTCGGGGTTCACAAGGCGAGGGCCTTGTTGTATGCCTTTCACGCATTCAGTATAATGGAAGCATATGAATCCCGTACGAAATCCTGATGATGTATTACACATATATCCTACGAAGTAAGAAGAACAGTCGACTCTACACAGGATACACCGATGACTTACGGAAACGCTTCAGGGAGCACAATACGAACAAATCAGCATATACCAAAACACGGGGTCCGTACGAGCTTATCTATTATGAAGCATGTTTAGATGAATATGATGCAAGGTCGAGAGAAACATATCTTAAGTCAGGTAAAGGGAAGCGCTACCTCAAGTATCGCCTGAAGCGTTTCCTATTTCGTACGGGATGAACAAATCTATAACGTATCTTGTTATCGGAGCAGTTGTTCTCGCGGCAGTTGCGGGAGCAGTGGTGTTTCAGCAAAGGCAGGGAGCAGAACAGCAGCCTGTTTCTCAGCCTGAGCAGCAGGGAGAGAACACAGAGTCGGGATTGATGGATCGTTCAGTTTTGTATACGAATAATGGATATGTTCCCCAGGCGTATTCGGTAAAGGCAGGGGATACGGTAACCTGGGTAAATCAGAGTACCAATCCCATGTGGCCGGCAACTGCCGTTCACCCTACGCATACGGTGTATCCTGGTTCTGATAGCAAGAAATGCGGGACTGCTGAAGAGCAAAACATCTTTGACGCGTGCAAACCCGTTGTGTCAGGAGGGCAGTGGTCTTTCACATTCACTGAGAAGGGAAGCTGGGGCTATCACGATCACCTGAGCCCAAATTACAGAGGAACCATTACGGTAGAATAACCCTTAATGACTACCTACGCTCAGCTCTTGCTTCGGGTTGGTCTTGCATTCGTTTTTATCTTTGCGGCAGTTTCTTCATATCTTCATCCCCTGAATTGGATAGGATTCTTCCCTGAGTTCCTGCGCTCCTTGGTCCCTCAGAACATCCTGCTTTCCGGGTTTTCTCTCTTTGAGCTTGCCATGGGTTTGTGGTTGCTTTCAGGAAGGAACATATTCCCCGCGGCTTTTATTTCCGCGGTTTCCTTTTTGGGTATTGTGTTATTCAACCTGGGATCTGTAGACATCCTCTTTCGGGATATCGGCCTCTTTTTTGCAGCCCTTGCCTTAGTGTTCCTGACCAGATAAGATAGAGGATTCTATGTTTACCTCTCCGGTGGAGGAAATTAAGGGCCGCTTGGACATCCAAGACGTGGTGGGGCAGTATGTGAAACTTCAAAAGGCAGGGGCGAATATGAGGGCGTTGTGCCCGTTCCATTCAGAAAAGACCCCTTCTTTTTTTGTTAGTCCCGCCAGGCAGTCGTGGAGGTGTTTCGGATGCGGAGTTGGGGGCGACATGTTCAAGTTCATAATGCAGATAGAGGGAGTTGAGTTTGGAGACGCGCTTCGAACTCTTGCAAAAAGGGCGGGAGTGGAACTGAAGCGCCAGAGCCCTTTTTTTGAAAAGATACAAACAGAGAAAAAGGTTCTTTTTGAGATCGTTGAATGGGCTGCAAAGTTCTTTGAGAAACAGCTTGAGTCCAAAACTGGGGAGTCAGCCCGTCAGTATTTATTGAAGAGGGGTTTGACCGAAGAGAGTATTAAAAACTGGAGGCTGGGGTATGCTCCAGAATCTGCCCGTTCGCTGCTGGAGTTTCTCCAGAGCAAAGGATTCTCAGACGAGCTTGTTGGCAAAGCAGGGCTTTTGGTGTGGGTGGAGCGAGAACGGTTCGACAGGTTCCGTTCCCGCGTCATATTCCCCATCGCAGACCTCAATTCGCAAGTAGTGGGCTTTGGAGGCAGGATTTTCGGAGAAAAGGCGAACGACAAAACCATTGCGAAGTACTTGAACACATCCAATACTCCTTTATACGACAAGAGCAAAACGCTCTATGGGTTGGATAAGGCAAAGCTTGAAATACGGAAACAAGACAATGCTATTCTCGTAGAGGGATATATGGACGCCATTTTAGCCTCGCAAGCAGACAGCAGCAATGTGGTCGCGGTTTCTGGCACCGCGCTTACCATTTCGCATTTAAAAATACTCAAGCGCTATTCCCAGAACCTCATTCTTTCTTTTGACATGGACTTGGGTGGAGATATTGCAACAAGAAGAGGGATAGATCTTGCCATTGGCGAGGGGTTTTCGGTGAAAGTCGTGAGCATGCCTGAAGGCAAAGACCCCGCAGATGTTGTTCAAAAAGATCCTTCCCTGTGGCAGCAAGCACTTTCACAAGCTCAGCCGATCTTTGATTTTTCCTTTCAAAGAGCGTTGAACCTGCACGACAAAACGACCCCTGAAGGCAAAAAGGCTATAGCGAACCTCCTGCTTCCCTTGTTGAAACGCATACCCAACCGCATTGAGCAATCGCACTGGATAGGGCTGCTTTCAAAAGAGCTCGACGTGAAAGAAGACGTTATAGAAACAGAGTTAAAGAAGCTCAAAGAAGACGAGGTAGTCCCCATATTTATCGGAGAAGATTCCTCTGTTCCAAAACAAGAGCAAAAAACAAGGAAGGGCCTTGTTGAGGAGCGGGTCTTCGTGCTTTTGTTCAGGGACCCGGGGTTACTCAAAGAGGTTGGGGATCGGAGTGTTGCGCTATTCTCGCTGCCCGCGCAAGAAATACTCCAAGGCATGAGCAAGAACCCGACTTTTGACTTCAAGGAGTTCGAACACTTGTTTCCCGAAGAGACTGTGGATATTTTAAATCAGCTCGCCCTCAAGGCCGACGTTGAACAGTGGGAAGAAGAGCAAGACCAAGGCGAGACGCTCTTGGAGTTCCAAAAGTGCCTCGGGGAGCTTTTGAAGCTTGACTTAAAGGAAAAACTTGATAAGATTGCAAAAGAAATAAAACTCGCGGAAGAACTGCGTGACGGGGAAAGAGTGAAAACACTTATGGAAGAGTTTCAGCGCCTGAGTGAAACCTTCCATCTTTCCCATTGAGAAATGCCAAAAGAAAAAAAACAGAAAAAAACTGCTCCAAAGAAGCGGAGCAGGGTGAAGGCAAAAAAACAAAAGGGGAAGGTTACAAAGGTTTCGAGGCGCTTTGCAAAACCCGAAGTACTCCAGCAATTCATGGAAAGGGCGCGGCCTCGAGGTTTTGTGACCCATGATGAGATCCTCTACCAGTTTCCGGGCATTGAGCGCGATGTTTTTGAGTTGGAAAGTCTCTACTCCGCGCTCGAGAAAGAAGGCATAAGAGTGGAAGAGGTAAGGGAATACCTTACAAGCCCAGAACCTGAAGAACAAAAGAAGCTCCAGATAGAGCAAGAAGCTCCCTTAGACCCTGTGCAGATGTATTTGAAAGAAATAGGAAGGATATCATTCATCACCGCAGACATGGAAAAAGAGCTTTCAAAAAGAATTGAGCAGGGCGACATTGAGGCAAAGAAACAGTTGGCGCGGGCAAACCTCAGGCTCGTGGTTTCTATTGCCAAAAAGTATGTTGGCCGTTCTCCAAACCTCACGCTTCTCGACCTTATTCAAGAAGGGAATCTTGGCTTGTTCCGAGCTGTTGAAAAGTTTGACTGGAGAAGAGGCTATAAGTTTTCTACCTATGCTACCTGGTGGATCCGCCAGGCAATCACGCGTGCTATTGCAGACCAGGCGCGAACCATTCGCATTCCTGTTCACATGATAGAAACCATTTCCAAATATACCCAGGTAAAAAGGAGATTGCTACAGGATCTGGGAAGAGAGCCTCTTCCTGAAGAGATAGCAGCTGAAATGGGTTTGGAGGTGAGTAAGGTGAGGCAGATAGAAAGAATATCCCAAGAAACCGTGTCATTGGAAACTCCTGTTGGAGAAGACGAGGAAGACAGCGTGCTCGCTGAATTCGTGGAGGATGAAAAGGTTCCTCCTCCTTCTGTGGAAGCAGCGCGCAATCTTTTGAAGGAGCGTTTGAAGAATATCATGACGGATCTCGCTCCAAGAGAGCAGAAGATTTTGGATATGCGGTTTGGCTTGGCCGACGGAGTTACTCACACCTTGGAAGAAGTGGGAAAAGAGTTTGGAGTTACAAGAGAGCGTATTCGCCAAATTGAAGCAAAAGCTTTGGAGAAAATCCGCGACCACCGCAACCTCAAAACCTTGAAAGGCTACTAGTCTAGCTTGACTTTTTCTGTGGAGATTGATAGAAAGATGCACACGTCATTTCGTACCTAAAGGAGGCAAGAATGCCTAAGAGTCAAGAAGAACGGCTAGCTCCATTCCACGATG
>Ga0209542_10021715_pt1 | contig 10037 bp, 10 predicted proteins | sample RifCSPhighO2_01_FD_184028 | JGI IMG/M metagenome (GOLD analysis project Ga0209542, IMG submission 184028) | Soil microbial communities from Rifle, Colorado - Rifle CSP2_plank highO2_0.1 (SPAdes) (version 2) | ecosystem: Environmental > Terrestrial > Deep subsurface > Rock core/Sediment ...
TTAAAAGTGCACTATTAATGATTCTTGCGATATCATCTCCAAATGCTTTCTGTCCTTTGTGAAATTCTCCGCCAATTATTTTTAATCCATTCATTTCAGTAATCTCTTTAGGCATTTAGATAATAAAACTATGCCAATTGATAAACCTAAAACATGCAAATAGGTCCAATCAGCCGATATTTTTTCGAAAAAAGAAAGAATAAAATATAATATCGCTGAAAAAATGATAAAAGTTATTAGATAACCTGCCCTCTCAATATTCTTAAATTTCTGCTTATCAAATTGCATCTATTCAAACAGATAAATGAGTTTAAAAATCAATCGCGCATTTAGAAGCATCAAGTTAGGTACGCTTTTAGGTAATCTGCTTTCCATGCATCAAAAGAATATCTTTCATAGACATATTTTCTCACCTCTTTTGAGAGATCTTCTTTATTTTTAATGGGTAGCCTAAAATAATCTTCTATTGCCCCCTGTGCTTGAGCATAATCTATGTCTATTTGGTAAACTCCAACACATTCGTCCACCTTGAACTGCTTGGAAATTACTATTGGCTTGCCACAAGCCATAGCCTCTTCAGACGAAAGTCCTATGCCTCCTCCGCCCCTGTTTAAACAGAAGACAAAGTCCGCTGCAGCGTAATAATCTACCAATTGTTCTTGAGATAATTTCTCAATATTTACTAAATTCTTGGTTTGTAGTTTTTTAATTTTGGGGTCAACTATCGGCCCAATAAGGATAAACTTCCAATCCTTATTCTTCTCTACTAGCCTATGCAATATGTCTGAACAGCGCAAGTAGTTGGCTCTCCCGACGTAGAGTATAAGTTTGTCTCCTACTCCAAATTTTAGTTTTTTTCTTGCAGCATTCTTATCTTTTGGCATAAAAAGTTTAGTATCCACAGGCGCTGCAAGAAAAACAAATTTTCTACTATTTGCAATAAAGAACTTTGGAGCCCTAGAAGCATTTAGGGGGTCTGTAAAATACACCTTTTTTGATGGCCTAACAAGCAAAAACAGCATTGCAAGCGCAAAAAAGTCCCTTACTTTGTCGTATAACTTATTTGCAAGATAATGTTGCTTGAATATATCGACCAAGACGTTTATGCAAAAATCTGTTTTTGTTAGAGCCCTTGCTAAAAATAAGAAAGGAACAGAGGTATGAAACCCCAAGTTCATCAGTCTATCTATTTTGTTATCTTTGCAGAATCTTCGTATATTTGAGATTAATCTCCAGTCGTAATGAATCTTAACTATCTTGGTTCTGGAAAGATCGTACTCTTGTTGGGGCATGCTACTGTCCCTCGCTTCGTATTTATCTGTAGTAATAAGGTAAATTTGAACATGCTTTGGAAATGTCTTCTCATAAAACCTCATCCTAACAAGTCTATTGAATGCAAAACCCACTGTAAAAAAAGCGATTTTCTTAATTGTTTTTTCCATGAGCATTTTCTATTTCAAGAATTCTATTGATAATATCTGTTGTAGATATTCCAGCTACATCTTCAATTAGAATAACCTTGCCGTATTTTTCTACTGTAGGGCCTTCAATACCTTTGTACCCTGATTTTGATTTAACATGTATATCCGGCTTTACGGCCTCTAAGAATTTTATTGGATCTGTTTCTTCAAATATAGTCACATAGTCAACGGCTTGTAGCGCTGCAAGCATTATTGCTCTTTCATCTTGGGATATTATTGGTCTATCAGGAGACTTATATTTTTTTATTGAAGAATCTGAGTTTAAGCCAACAACTAATAAATCCCCAAAAGATTTTGCAAGCGCAAGAGATTTAGCGTGCCCAGCATGCATAATATCGAAAGCTCCGTTTGTAGTAACTACTTTTTTTCCAGGATTATTGACACGGTAATCAGAAACAATCTTCTCAATTTCCTTAAACGGAATTGCTTTAGGGTTTATCATATCTCTAATTGTCCCTTTATTCTTTTAAGTATTGTTGTACGCATTCCCATCATGATTTTTGCCATTAGATTTTTATAGAAGGCTTATTTTGATTTAAAATGAGGATTAATGAGAGGCTTCTCGGATACAGGGTAAGATACCCATTTCTCTTTCTTGATTATCTTTTTTGGCTTATTTTTGACTTTTCTAAATTTAAGGTTATTAAAAAAGAAAAGATAAAAAAAGTATTGATATTCCATACTGGGGCAATAGGGGAATTGGTTATGATCTCTCCAATAGTCCGACAGTTAAGAGAACAGCTTAATTGTAAAGTGGACATTTTAGTTAAAGAAAGCATGGCCGAGCTGTTTAAAGATAATCCCAATGTTAACAAAATTATCTTTTATTCGGATGACTTTAAAGATTTGGCAGGCAAACTAAAAAAAGAAAAGTACGATTTGAGTGTAATCTTTCAGGCATCATTCAAAAATGCTTTGATTTGCCATAAAGCCGGAATCAAATATAGAATTGGAGGATTTAGCCGAATCAAAAGATTTCCAGTATTCCTTTATACAAGAAGAACGTTTCCGACAATAATTACACACTCTTTAGATTATAGCTTTGGAATTGTAAAAAAGATAGGGATAGAGAAACCCTCAAATCTTAAAACAGAAGTTTACATCTCTAAAAGCAATGAAAAAAGTGCAAATGGTCTTATGAGCAAGCCATATGCTAAAGGTTATGCAGTTATTCATCCAGGTTTTGGTCCTGTTGGAAAAAAGAGCCCGCCCAGAGTTTGGCAGAATGAAAAATATGCAGCTATTGCAGATTATTTATATGAAGAAAGAGAATTAAAAGTCATATTTACCGGATTAAAGGATCAAAGACACCTTATTGACAAAATAATATTGAACTGTAAAAATAAAGGACAAATGATTAATTTTGCAGGGAATACAAAAATACAGGAATTTTGTGCATTAATTAAAAATTCCAAATTTGTGCTTGCTCCAGATACTGGCGCCAGCCATATAGCTGCTTCTTTTGGAATTCCTCTAGTCAACTTAATGGATGCTCCAATAGAAGAATGGGCGCCAATAGGGCCAAAAGACAAGATTGTCAACATTCATCATCCGAGAGAAATTGCCTTATTTGAAAAAAGCAGATTATTTAGAGAAATTGGAGGCGTTGCCAGTATAAGTGCCGAAGAAGTAAAAAAAGCAATTAACTTTTTATTGTGATTCTCGCGTAGAAATGAAAGAGTAGGCGTCTTCTAATCATAGTGTCAGCAACATGAGAATATTTTAATAGTGTCTTAATCAATTCTAGGTATAAAAATGAAGGTCGGAATCGTAGGAGCAGGCATTTTTGGAATCACAACAGCAGTTTTATTAGCTAGAGAGAAAGGTTACGAGGTTACATTATACGATAAATCCAGCGACATTCTAATGGGCGCTTCACTTACAAATCAGTTTAGAGTTCATAAAGGATATCATTATCCTCGAAGCAAAGAAACAATAAGTCGTTGTTTAGGGGCAAATGCCAGTTTCATAGAAGAGTATAAAGAAGCTATAATTAATGACCACGAAAGTTATTATTGCGTTTCTAAAGATAAAACCCTTACAGTAGCTGAAAATTGTGAAAAAGTATGGAAAGAATTCGGTTTAGATTTTGAAAAATCAAAATTAGACTTAATAAACGAAAGTATGGTAGATGCAACTTTCAAAGTAACAGAAGACCTGCTAGACTATGCCAAATTAAAAAAAATATGCTGGGAAAGACTGCGTAAATATAACATAGACGTCAGATTAAACAAAGAGGTTTTCTCTAAAGACTTAGAGGGCTACGATTTTGTTGTAATTGCCACTTACGCATTAAATAATGATTTTCTTGAAAAGTTCCCAGAAAAACAACAGGATTACCAATATGAGCTTTGCGAAAAAGTTTTATTAGAGCTTCCACCTAAATACAAAGGGAAGAGTATTGTGATAATGGATGGCCCATTTATGTGTATAGACCCTTATGGAAGAACAGGTTTGCATTTAATGGGCAATGTTGTTCATGCAATCCATAACACCAATATAGGAAAGAGGCCAATAATCCCCGAACAATTTAAAGGGCTGTTAAATAAAGGAATTATAAAAAACCCCCCAATAACAAACATTTCTAAGCTTTTAGAATCCGCAGAGCAGTTTTTTCCAGGAATAAAAAATGAAGCTAAACACATGGGTTCAAAATACACATTTAGAACAGTCTTGCCAAATAGAGAGTCAGATGATGCTAGGCCCACAATTGTCAAAAAGATAGACGGGAGAACATTTACAATTTTTTCAGGAAAAATACCAACTTGTGTTGAAGCTGCTAATTTAGTCATGAACGATATAGAAAAGTATGCAGAAACAACGCCAAACTCACTTCCTTTATTGCAAGCGAACTTGCAGTAAAAATCTTTAAATGTTAAGTATTTATCAAAAGATATAGCCTTTCATTTTTATAAAATCTAAATGCCAAAGGAATCTAGAACTTTAAGCTTGTGAGCAGAAGATGGCAGGGGCTTCATGAGCTCAAGGACTGTAATTCCCTAATTGGATTAGAGGGTCCCATTAATATTTCAGTTTAACCTTGCCCTTCTTGATTTTGCATTGGCATGCGAGTCTATACGCCCCATCCATCCCCATATTCTCTTCCGGCTCGCTCAACTTATTCATATTTTCCATCCCTTCAACAATTTTAACCATGCAGGTGCCGCAGTTCCCTATTTCGCAGCCAAATGAAACTCCTAGCCTAGTACATGCCTCTTTAATCATCGAATTATCGCAGACATTTATTGCCTCGTCAGTATCAGCATTAATTATTTGTGCCACCAAGAGAGATATAAAATAGCCTTAAAAATGTTGCTGGCCTGAAAGAGTGATTAATATTTTTCAAAGTAAATTCTATCTTTATTTATTCCTTTATTTTCAAGAAAAGAGCAAACATCTTTCACCATCCCAGATTGTCCGCAGACATAAATATCTCCTTCAAAGCTTTTACTAAGATATTTATTAATTAAATCCTGAACATGTCCTTTATCTCCTGCGTATTTAACATCATTTGGTCTGCTGATAATTGGCTTGTACCTAAAATTATTAAATTTTTGCAATAAGTCATAGAATAAATCCCCATATAGGATCCCGTTTTCAGCCCCATATCCGGCAAATAAGGTTATTTCATTATGGTTATGTTCTAAGGCATAGGGAATCATACAGGTAAAAGGAGCGATTCCGGTTCCAGTGGATACAAATACAATCTCTTTTTGCAGAGATTTATTTGCCAATTTGAAGGCACCTATCGGCCCAATAAACGAGATATAATCTCCCTCTTTGATATTAAATAAATAAGAAGTTCCTATGCCATTTTCTACTTTCTTTATGCATAAGCCTAGGGTATCATTTTTTATTTTTAGAGAGCACAATGAATAAGACCTTCTAATCACTTTTCCATTATATGGGATCGATATGCTGATATATTGTCCGGGAATGAAAGAAAAATCCTTTGGAAATTCTAAAATAAAACTCCTCGTATTAGAATTTATCTCTTCAATTTGCAAGACTTTTGAGTTATATTCGCCAATTTTTCCCATTGTTATCTGTTTTTTATGCCAGCAAATACAGTAAAGAGTATTTTAAAGTATCCACTTAAGGATATAATTTAGTTATAATTATAACCCTCCCAAAAAGATTTATAAATATTTCGTTATAGCTAACTAAATGAGTAGTAAAATGCTTCATCCTCAGGAAATAGCAGTATGGTCCATAATTCCATCAATAAGACGTGATATCGCAATAGAACTGAAAAATAAGGGAATTTCTCAAAAAGAAACAGCGAGGTTGCTTGGAGTAAGCGAGCCTGCAATTTCACAATACTTTGCACATAAAAGAGCAAAAGATATTTCTCTTGGAAAAAAAATAAAAAAAGAAGTAGTAATTTCAGCCAGCGCAATTATAGCAGATAACTCGGTTGTTCTCTATGAAATACAAAGGTTAATGAGCCTTAATGAAACGAAGAATCTTATTTGTCAAATACATCTCAAACATTCAAATATCAGCAAAAATTGTAAAATATGTTTTTAAAATGAAAAAGACGTATCTTAACGACCGTAGCTGCTCCTAGCAAAAGTTAGGCGGAAAGATAATTCCATAAATATTTAAATTAGTTTTTGTACTGCTCAAAATGAGAGTTCTATTCGTCACGCCACTTTATTATCCTAACCTTAAAGGAGGGTCCGAAAGAAGCCTTAAAATTCTTGCAGAAGGAATGGTAAAAAAAGGGGTTGGAGTCTCCGTCCTTAGCTTTGATAACGATAAAAAAGGAGTTCTTGAAGAAAAACTGAATGGCGTTAAGGTCATAAGAGTAAAAAAGATGAAAATAACTCCAAATACGCTTGCATATAATGTTTCTTTGCTAAGATATAAAGGGATTGTTGAAAGAGAAAATCCAGACATTGTTCATGTATACAACACCTGGCAGATGCCGGCAGCATATTTTCTAAAAACTAGCAAGAGAAAAGTAATTGCCTCTCTTAACAATTATTATCCTATCTGCCCCATTTCATATACAAAAAACAACCTTATGGAAAGGAAGAAATTTAATTTTATAACGATGTTCTTCGGCTTAAAGGATACGCTAAATTTAAAATTTCCTCTTAATTATTTAGCCGCTCTGGGGTATGCTTTATACTGGAAGCCCATCTATTTTTTCAGCAGCAGACTTGACTTATACATTCCAATATCAAGAACAACAGGCAAAATATTTGCTCTGCAGGGGTTTGACGAGAAGAAAATTAAATTTGTATGCAACTTATTTGATAAAGACAATTTGATAATTTATAAAAGCAAAAAAAGAAAGAAAAATATGGCTATTTATGTAGGTGCATTGATTGAATCAAAGGGAGTTTTAGAAATGCTGGAGGCATTTAGAAAAATAAAAAATAAAAAATTAAAGCTTTATCTGATAGGGGGAGGCGTGCTCTCAGAAGATGTTAAAAAATATATAAATGAACATAAATTAAATGCCGTATCTCTTGGCAGGTTAAAATTTGAAGAGTTAAAAAAATACTACTCAAGTTGCTCTTTCACAATACATCCTTCATTATGGCCCGATCCATTTCCAAGGGTGATGATGGAAATTATGCAGCACGACTGTCCTGTTCTTGCAGCAGATAACCCTGTTGCAATTGAGGCTTTTGGAGAAGGAGCACTCTACTACCACAGAGGAGACATTCAGGATTTTGCGGATAAAATAGACTTGATAGCAAGCGGGAAAGTAAAAAAAAGCTTGGTTAAGTCGCGAGAAAAAATATTTAGCAAAAACCCAATAGACGAAATATATTCTCATTATTTAAGATTATTAAAGTAATTTGTCTTAATCATATATCGATTTGCCAGAGTAATCTAAGAATTAACGCTAGTAGGCATCTGGCAGGATAAACGAAATGTTTAAAACTGTAAATAGGCCAGGAAATTGATGAAACGAAAAAATAGTTTGATGAGCCCAGGCCTGATATCAGGAGATATGAATATTGGAACAGTAGTTGAAAAATATCCCCGAGTTGCAGCGATATTTACAGGATATGGTTTGCATTGCACCGGTTGTCATGGCTCTAACTCTGAGACAATTGAGGCAGGAGCAGCAGGTCATGGGATGGACGAAGAAACTATTGCCCTGATGCTTCGAGATGCAAATAAAATTGCTTTGGCCGATGCCGAAGATACAAAAAATGATAGCGAACTAAAAATAACAAGTAAGGCTGCTCAAAAAGTTACGGAATTTATTAAACAGTCAAAAAAGAAGGGGGGCTATCTAAGAATCTCTATAATTGAAGGAGGGTGTTCTGGAAAAAGCTATAATTTCGCATTAGAAAACAATAGAAAAAATAAAGATACTATTATCGAAAAAAATGGGGCGAAATTTATTTTGGATAAGTCTAGTTATGAGCAACTTAAAGGATCTAAAATAGATTATCTAGAATCATTACAAGGTTCTGGCTTTAAGATTCATAACCCAAACGCAAATCATACCTGTGGCTGCGGAAGCAGTTTTTCCTAATTTTATTTTTTTATTGCAGTAATTTCCTCGGGGATAATAGTATTTATATATAGTTAATCATAGAATTAACTATAGTTAAGATGATATGGTAAAACCAGAGATGAAAGATTTTGAAATTAATCGTAGCACTTACGATCATTATAATTCCGATATATTAAAATTTAAGAGTAATCTTGGTATAAATGAAGAAATAGTAAGGATGATCTCCTCCGATAAAAACGAGCCGGAATGGATGCTAAATAAACGTCTTAATGCTCTTAATTTATTTAATGAATTATCCATGCCCTCATGGGGGCCAGACATTAGTAAATTAGATTTATCAGAGATTCACTATTATCTCAAACCAGATGCCACAAAAAATGCAAAAAGTTGGGAGCAAGTACCTCAAGATATAAGAGAGACATACGAAAGATTAGGTATTCCTCAAGCCGAAAGGTCGGTTCTTGCAGGGGTTGGAGCACAATATGAATCTGAGGTAATTTATCACAGCCTTAAGAAAGAATTAGAAGACCTTGGGGTCATATTTTTAGATTGTGATGATGCCTTGCAGAAACACCCAGATTTGTTTAAAAAATATTTTATGACTAGCTGTGTTCCAGCACACCTGCATAAATTTGCAGCGCTTCATGCCGCAGTATGGAGTGGAGGTACGTTTATTTATGTTCCAAAAAATGTAATTGTTAAATCTCCTTTGCAAGCATATTTCAGAATGAATGCAAAAAAAGGCGGGCAGTTTGAGCATACTTTAATAATAGTGGATGAGGGGGCAGAAATTCACTATATCGAAGGATGTAGCGCACCAAGGTATAACGAAAACTCTTTGCATGCAGGATGTGTAGAGATTCATGTTCTTAAAAATGCAAGAGCAAGGTATTCTAGCATAGAGAATTGGAGCAAGAATACATATAATCTCAATACAAAAAGGGCAATTGTCTATAATGGTGGCGTAATTGAGTGGGTTAATGGCAATCTAGGAAGCGGCGTTACAATGCTTTACCCAACGTCCATACTCGTCGGAGATAAGTCCAAATCGAATTTTATTGGAATTGCATTTGCTGGAAAGGAGCAAAACCAGGACACTGGCTGTAAAGTTGTGCATATTGGGAAAGAAACCAGTTCTATAATTCAATCAAAGTCAGTTAGTAAAGACGGAGGCATTACAAGTTACCGAGGACTTGTAAGCATAAAAGAAAGTGCAATAAATGCCTCTTCTAGTGTGGTTTGTGACGCTCTTTTAATTGACGAACGTTCTAAATCTAATACTTATCCATATATAGATGTCAAAAATAACACCACAGACTTGGCTCACGAAGCAACTGTCGGCAAGATAAATGAAGAGCAGATATTTTATTTAATGAGCAGAGGGTTAGATGAAGAAACAGCCACTAAATTGATAGTCTCTGGTTTTATGGAGCCAATAGTAAAAGAATTACCCTTAGAATATGCAGTAGAATTAAATCGTTTGATTGAACTAGAAATGGAAGGTTCCGTTGGGTAATTGGGCATGGATAAAGAAAATGGATTTAAACCCTTAAGTGATAAAAAAACCGTAGATTGGTGGTCGGAATATAAGAACAAAAATACTATGAATCTTAAATCTGTTAAACTTCCTTCATTTAAATATGGTTTGAACATATTGATAAAGCCAGATTTTATATTTGATGAATTGTCTTCAGAGGTTATTTCTAGTAATAATATAAAAATAATTTCAGATAAAAAAGAGGTAAAAATCATTAATGGACTTTTTGATGAGATAATTGAGTTTTTAGACGAAAAATGGGAAGATCAGCACAGCGATAATTTTGTTTGGCATTTTCACAATTTATTTTCCAATAGCCCTATTTTTATTCATATCCCTGAAATGACGAGTGTTAACATTAATATAGAAAATATTATTCGCGAAAAGAATACATTATTTAGTCTTTTTATTCTGGCAGATAGGGGGTCTAAGGCTAAAATAATCTTCAATAAAAGCGGTGAAAATAAGGCCAACTATTCAAGTGAGCTAGTTAGAGTAATTACAAAGGAGGATAGTTCTGTAGAACTAATTA
>Ga0209542_10021717_pt1 | contig 10037 bp, 14 predicted proteins | sample RifCSPhighO2_01_FD_184028 | JGI IMG/M metagenome (GOLD analysis project Ga0209542, IMG submission 184028) | Soil microbial communities from Rifle, Colorado - Rifle CSP2_plank highO2_0.1 (SPAdes) (version 2) | ecosystem: Environmental > Terrestrial > Deep subsurface > Rock core/Sediment ...
AAATGAGGGTTCTTATGATACCATTATTGACATGCTTTTTAATCTGTGGTAGGTAAGAACCAAAGCTATCAGCATCTGTCATATTGGCAGATTGTTGAAGCGATGTTTGTTATTTAAAAATAAAAAGCGGAAAAAGGAGTTAACTATAATGAAATGTAAAGATTGCGGTCAGGACATAACATATGGACATCATAACCATTTTAAAGAATATGGCACTACTCAACATAAAGATAGTTGTAAAACATGTAACCAAATGCGCTATGTAGCGCAGAAACAAATTGATGATAATGCGTTATATGAACGTGTTAAAGAATCTTATAGAAATCGCTGGTAAGTTGCAATTTAATGGTGGTATAAAAAATAATATACCCACTTTTCTTCTGAAGCACAGTTCTAACATCCTCAACGAGCCCCTGCAAACGCCCTACTTGAAAAATCTATCTAATTCTGATACTATTCATATACTATTCATAAAATAAAGCTCTTTTTCTTGATAACCAGTTCTAGAGTTTGTTACCGTCTGGCATTATCCAGCGGTTTTTTATTTTCAAATTGGCAATATGATATGTTATCATCAGTTAATGACTGATATAATTATTGTTACAGAAAAAATTTCTAAGAATGAGTTAAAACAATTGGCGGAAAAACGCTTTGGTGATTTAGTAAAAGCGGTTGTTGATATTAATCGCAACATAATGGTGTTAGGAGGCGAATTGCATGCTGATGAAGAAGCAGAACTTTTGAAAAATGGCTCCGAACAATCAGATCTTTGGGGTGTTAACATATATCCAGATGAATCGGGCGATAAATTCATTGAATTTGACTCTGTAATCAATATACGGCCATCTCAAAACAATCGCTCGCGAGATATAGAAAGTCCAGAAATCAGGGAAAAAATAAAAGATATTGTAAAAGGTTTGGTCAGCTAACAAGAATTGTATGTCTATCAGTTATAATTTTGATAGTGAAAAATGGTTTAAATTATCGCTTTCCGAACAGTTAGCTAATATTGGAAGCGAAGTAATTAGGGCTATGAAGTGGCACCAAAAAGGTGAAAAAGAACATTTTGAAAAAGCAATTGAACGCGCACTTGAGCTTTTTGATTTGACTCTTTCTGACCAAAGATGGAAAAATCGTGCCAAAGAAATCGCGCGGATGCGCGAGGTTATCTGCGATTTTTTTTACTGTGGTAATCAATATAATTCAAATTTATTATCTCTAGATAACTATTTTTTTCACTTTGCTTTATCGGCGCGGCTTAAAAAATAACCGCTATTTTTTTGCAATAAATCAGTGTTTATGGTGGAATTAAACTAAAGTGCTGTTTGTTGCTTAAAAAAAACGGGTGGGTTGTGGGTTGATAGATATGAATCCGGAGGAGCTGGAAGATTTAAAAAGGCGCTTATCAGAGGCGGTTGATAATTTGGAAGAAGAAGTTACTTTGGCCTTAAAAGATGTGCTTGAGAACTCTCTTAGCGTTGCCGAGGCTTGGAAAAAGCTTGTTGACACACTTGCCGAAAATAAAGTTGCTGCTCATATTGTTGTAGATGGGGCGAAGATTTCATTTGTGCTATACAAGTTCGGGGCAGAAGAACCTAGGTTTATGATAAAATCTAAGTTGGCTTTTACCGAAAAAGATAGGGAAGATTTTAAAAACTTAGGCATTAAACTGGACCCAGATTAAATTAGTAGATGATATTTTAACCAGAGTGATTTTAAGCTCTGGTTATTTTTATTTGACAAATTTCCTAAAGTTAGATACTATATTGCTCAATAAAGATTTAGATCTTTAAAAGAAATAAATATGGAGAGAAAAGATGAAATACACCATTGGCTGCTCATGTAGTCATATTTTGGCTAAAGATGTAGAGAGAGGAGGCGACAAATGAAAAAAACTAAAAAATTGAGAGTTGGGATAATTGGTATTGGCATGGTTGGCACGCCTTTGAAGCGCTGGTTTGAAGAAAGCGGCTATAAAAGAGGCGAGAACTTATTTCTTTATGATATAGATTCTAAAAAAGCTTATTTTGACAATATTAATATGGCTGATATTATTTTTATTGCTGTTCCGACACCCAGAAGAAATAATGGTAGTTGCGATTTATCTGCGGTAATCAATGCTTTAGAAAGAATTGCTACTGAATTGCCGAAAATAGTTGTTATTAAATCGACAGTACCGCCTGGAACGACAGAGGCTATTCAAAAAAAGTCTCCACAATGGAAATTATTATCTAACCCGGAATTTCTAACCGAAAGACGGGCATGGGAAGATTTTGTTAGGCCGGATCGCCAAATCGTTGGATTTACTGAAAAAAGTATTGATGCCGCTCATACTGTGCTTTCACTTTTGCCAAAAGCTCCTTTCATGTCGCCTTGGGGGATTGGCACATATGACCAATTTAGAATTACTGCCACTGAAGCCGAAGTTATCAAATACGGCGGCAATATTTACTTTGTAAGAAAAGTTAATTTTGCCAACATGGTAAATAATTTATGCGAAACGCTTAAGATTAACTATGAAAACGTAAGAGAAGGAATGGCGGCCGATTTTAGAATCGGTGATTCACACTTGGATGTTAATCATGGCGGTTATCGTGGTTGGGGCGGTCATTGTTTCCCTAAAGATCTTGATGCATTCATTGATTTTCTCTATAGATTGGGTTTGGAAGAAGCAGCTAAAATATTAGAAGCTGATCAACGTTTCAATGCGAAGCTTTTATTTAGCCAAGGATTAACCGCCGAAGGTGTTTCCCCTAATAAGATACCTACGCTGTAAGCTATTGCTTATAGCTGTTTTTTATTTTAAAATCATTAAGTGAAGAAGAAAAAAAATTCAAAGTCAAAATCTGACCCAATAACGGCAAAAAAACCACTTTTTGATTTGGAAGATCAAACCAAGAAGGCTATTTTGGCGATTATTTTTTTTAGTTTTGCCGTTATTACGCTTTTAAGCACTCTACATAAGGCCGGGCCTTTTGGGGAATTACTTTTTAGATCGTTCAATTATTTATTTGGTTGGGGTTACTTTATTTTGCCGATTGTTTTTTTATTAATGACTTATGAGTTTTTAAAATCACGCCGTCAGCATATTTATTTTGCGACAATTTTTGGCGCATTACTGCTTTTTGTTTCAATTTTAGGAGTTTTAGAGTTGAATTCTCAAAATAATTATGCGGGTTTAGTTGGTTATGGCGTGGCGACTTTCTTAAACAAAATATTCGGTTTTTGGGCTTCCTTGGTTCTCTTGGTTTCTTCAATTTTTATTTCTTTAGTAATGGCTCTGAATATTCCGTTAAAAATCGGGAAGGACGAAGATGACGATAATAGTGAAGATGAGAAAGAGGTTGAGGTAGAGGTTAAAGAAAACAAACAAGCCGCCGGCCCCATTATTGTAAATCAGGGAAGTGGAATAAGCCCTTCTATAGGTGAAGAAAAGGTATTGTCAAACCGAGAAAATCTAAAAGAAGAAAGAAAAGATAATGAAGAAGATTTTAAGATTCCTAAATTTATCGGTGGCGCCTATAACCCGCCGGTTATAGATCTTTTAGAGCGAGTTGAAAGTCGGCCGCTATCTGGCGATATTAAGGCCAGCGCTAATATAATAAAAAGAACTCTTCAGAATTTTGGCATTGATGTTGAAATGGGCGAAGTAAATGTTGGTCCAACGGTTACTCAATACACCCTTAGGCCGGCTCAAGGGGTAAAACTTTCAAAAATTATAACGCTTCACAATGACTTGGCTCTTGCGCTGGCGGCTCATCCGCTGAGAATTGAGGCGCCTATTCCCGGCAAACCATTGGTGGGTATTGAGGTGCCGAATAAAGCCGTTGCTTTAGTTAGATTGGGTAGTTTGCTTGATGGAGATACTTTTAAGAAATTTGGAGTTTTAACCTTTGCTATTGGCCGCGATGTAAGCGGCGCTCCCGTTTTTGCCGATCTTTCAAAAATGCCGCATCTTTTAATTGCCGGCGCTACCGGTTCCGGTAAATCGGTTTGTATTCATAGTTTTATCACTTCGCTTATTTGGCGCAATAGTCCGGCTCAACTAAAACTTATCTTAATAGATCCAAAACGCGTTGAGTTAGCGTACTATCGTGACTTGCCCCATCTTTTAACTCCGGTTATTAGTGACGGCAAGAAATCAATCAATGCCCTGCGTTGGGCGGTAAAAGAAATGGAAAGGCGTTATGAAGTTCTTTCTGAACATGGCGCTAGAGATATTTTTGGCTTCAATAATATAATTTTAAAAAAACGGGAAGAGAGTTCTTTCATGCCTTATCTTATAATTGTTATTGATGAGTTGGCAGATTTGATGGCGGCTTATGGCAGGGAAGTGGAGGGCACAATTATTCGTTTGGCTCAAATGGCCCGAGCTGTTGGCATTCATCTTGTTGTGTCAACTCAAAGACCGTCGGTTGAAGTTTTAACCGGCCTAATTAAAGCAAATATTACAGCAAGAATCGCTCTTCAGGTGCCGTCTCAAGTTGATTCAAGAACTATTTTAGACATGTCTGGAGCCGAAAAACTTTTGGGTAACGGCGATATGCTTTACCTTTCTTCGGATTCAAGCAAGCCGAGAAGAATTCAGGGAGTTTATGTTTCAGAAAAAGAAATTAAAAGCGTGGTCGATTATATTGCGAACAAAAATCCTCTATCATCCGAACAAGAAACTATTGAGGAACGGCCTATAGTAGGCGGTAATTTATCGCCGGATTTGGAATTTTCAAATGATAATTTAACCGATGAAGATTACTCTGACGAGGAAATGCTTCAGAGCGCGAAAGAGGTAATTTTCCAAGCTAAAAAAGCGTCGGCGTCTCTTCTTCAGCGTCGGTTGAAAGTAGGATATGCCAGGGCGGCTAGGATTTTAGATATTCTTGAAGAAAAAGGATTGATCAGTCCTGGCGATGGCGCGAAGCCACGAGAAATTTATTCAGACAGATTTAATCAGGAAGAAAACAATGAAAGATAAAAATAACCAACTCCGTCAGCCGGTGGATAGCGGAAAAAATCTTGCCGAGTTTATAAAAGAAAAGAGACAGAGCAAAAATATCAGTTTAGAAAGATTGAGCGAACTTACAAAAATTCAGGTTTATCACTTGGAGTCGCTCGAATCTGGCCAATTTGATAAGTTGCCGCCATTAGTTTATCGCGCCGGTATTTTTAGAAGATTGTCAAAATTTTTGAATGTTGATGAGAATGAAATTATGGAATCATATAAAAATGAGCTTGACTTCTCTGATACTAAATCGACATCTAATAATATTCCGATATTAAGAAAAAGATCTTATTTTATTATAACGCCAAGTAAACTTATATTTTTTTTAGGCGCTCTATTGTTTTTATCGTTTTCTATCTATCTGGGTTATCAACTTAATTTTTTAGTAGGACTGCCTAACTTGGCGATAGATCCTAAGGAAGATTTGATTACCAAAGATGGGGCTATTCTGGTAAATGGCAAGACCGATAGTGGCGTTAATTTGACAATCAATGGTGAAAACGTGTACGTTGCTTCAAACGGTATTTTTTCTAAAGAAGTTAAGCTGGCAGATGGAATTAATATTATAGAAGTCATGGTGGTTAACAGTTTCGGGAAAACCACGAAAATAATCAGGCAAATTTTTAAAGAGATACCTATAATTAACTAAATTAATTTAAATAAAATTATGTCCAAGCAATTGAAAGACGTTAGAAGTGATAAGTCAAAAGCTTTAGACGACACTGTTAAAACTTTGAAAGAACGTTTTGGCGAAGGCTCTATAATGAAGCTTGGCGAAGTGCCAAAGGTTGATATTGACGTTATTCCAACCGGATCGCTATCGCTAAATTTGGCGTTGGGTGTTGGCGGTATTCCCAAAGGAAGAATAATAGAAATCTATGGCCCGGAATCTTCCGGAAAAACAACATTGGCGCTTCATGTTATTGCCGAGGCTCAAAAAAGAGGCGGTTTGGCCGCTTTTGTCGATGCCGAACACGCCTTAGACCCCGAGTATGCAAAAAAAATTGGCGTACAAATTGGCGATTTACTGATTTCTCAGCCGGATAATGGAGAGCAGGCGCTTGAAATTGTTGAAAGTTTGGTACGGTCAAACGCTTGCGACGTAATTGTTGTTGACTCGGTGGCAGCTTTAACTCCTAGGGCGGAAATTGAAGGGGAAATGGGCGATCAGCATATGGGACTTCAGGCGAGATTGATGTCGCAGGCGCTTAGAAAATTAAATGCCATCGCGGCCAAGAGTAACACTGCAGTTATTTTTATTAATCAATTAAGAATGAAAATCGGAGTCTTTTTTGGTAACCCGGAAACCCAACCGGGAGGCATGGCCTTAAAGTTTTACTCTTCGGTTCGACTCGATGTTCGCCGTAACGCCCAGATTAAAAAAGGCGACGATGTGGTTGGTAATCGGGTAACGGTAAAAGTTGTAAAAAATAAAGTGGCGGCGCCGTTTAGGATTGCTGAATTTGACATCATGTATAACGAAGGTATTTCAAGAGAAGGAGATATAATAAACTGCGGTCTAAAATATGGCGTTTTATCAAAATCCGGCACCTGGTTAAATTATGAAAACCAAAAATTAGGCCAAGGTTTTGAGGCGGCCCGTCAGTATTTGAAAGAAAATAAGGATTTGATAAAGAAAATCGTGCCGGAAATAGAGAAATTGGCTATCTCATCGTAAACGGCAAAAGCGCTAAATAGCGGGCTCGTTTTATGGCGTTAGCCAAACGGTGTTGATGTTTAGAGCAAAGAAAGCTTCTTTTCCTTGGCATTACTTTTGCTTGAGCCGAAGTAAAACGGCGCAACAGTTGGTCGTTTTTGTAATCAATATCTTTTATATTTTGAGCGCAGAAATAACAAACTTTATTTATTTTCGCATCCATATTTTTAGAAAGGTATGTTTTCAACTTTTACTTCTTCTTCATTATTAATCGGCTGACTAATTGGTTCATCTAATTGAACTTCTGGCAGGTTTTCTGCTTCACGGTTACTTGGCGGCGCCATTGGCGATCCGGCAGATGGAGATGTATTAAAGCGCGGCCCTAACTGCATATTTTCAGCTACAATTTCGGTTCGATACTTTTTTTGTCCTTGCTGATCCTGCCAAGAACGAGTGGTAATTCTTCCTTCAATTAGCACCAACCGACCCTTGCCAAGATATTGACTGGCAATTTCTGCGAGGCGCCCCCAGACGACAACATTGTGAAACTCTGTTTGCGTTTGTTTATTGCCTGAGTGGTCGGTCCACATTCTATTTGTGGCTACGCCAAACGTGGCAACGCTTTGACCAGTTGGAGTTTGTCGTAGTTCAGGATCGCGAGTTAGGTTTCCTAATACAAATGCTTTATTTAAATTCATATTTTTTTGCTTTATCTATTAAGTATGCTCTCTAGCTTTTTCTCAAAACTTTGCGTCGGCGCCTGTTCGTCTTGTAATTTTATTGGTGCTAAAATTGGTTTTAAAGTTTCGTTTAGTATTAGGTATCTCAACATTTTTTTATAGAGTGCTACGGCAGTCTTTATTTTATTGAGCTCAACTCCGTTTGCGTTAAAATAAGCAACACCAAAATAGGCCCGATTTTGTTTTTTTATTGGGTAAGCCAATTGTCTTTTTTTGGGAGTGAGGAATTCAATTATTTCCCCGCCATTTTCTGAAATAATTTTTTTTAGCCCGGTTATTTCCGAGTCAATATTTTCTTCCAAAATATCTGGCGCCAGAAGATAGGCCATCTCGTATTCTCTTTTATTTTCTGTTTCACTCATCGGCAGTAATTTATCATGAACTAGTAAATGTTGTCAATAATTTTTAAAATAAAAAAAGAGCCGGTAAATTACCGGCCGTCAAAAATCTTTAAGTTATGCTAAGTGCTAATCTTTGGTTAGTGATAAAAACGCTCCAAATGCTCTGGTTTTTTCGCCAACGCGCTGATAAAGCGCTATGGAAATAGGAACTCTTGCCCCTCTCCCAGCTTTTTGATATATCGCCAGGCCCAAACCAGTCACAGCATTTTGTCCCGCCCGCTGATATGCCAGGCCCAAACCAGTCACAGCATTTTGTCCCGCCCGCTGATATGCTAGGCCCAAACCAGTCACAGCATTTTGTCCCGCCCGCTGATATGCTAGGCCCAAACCAGTCACAGCATTTTGTCCCGCCCGCTGATATGCTAGGCCTAAACCAGTCACAGCATCTTGTCCCGCTTGCTGATAGACGGAAAAAAGCGAATAAATATTTTTTTCGGCAACAGCATTACCGGCTATAGTGAATACGTTTCCGCCTATGTCAATTGGCAGAGCAAGAAGCATTGCAGTTACTATTACTTTGAAGAATTTTTTTAAACTAACTCTGATATAGTCTCCAAAGGAGATCGCGATAGCCGAATAAACAGAAACTGTTATGAGGAAAAACCAGATATTGTCCATTAGATTTTCCTTCCATTTGTGTCTATTGTATTTTCAAAGTAGTATCTTTTAAGATATCATTATTTATAAACTATGTCAAATTTTAAATTCAATTACATCGCCGTCACAAACAACATAATCTCGACCTTCAATGCGGAGGAGGCCTTTTTGACGAGCGTTAGCCCACGAGCCGCATTCTAAAAGTTTTTGCCAGTTTATAGCCTCGGCTTTTATGAATTTTTCTTCAAAATCGCCGTGAATTGCCGCACCGGCTCTGGGCGCGGTTGAACCCGCCTCAATTGTCCAGCCTCGGGTTTCATCTTCGCCGGTGGTAAAGAAGGTGATAAGATTTAAAACTTTATAAGCCGACACAATCAAATCATCAAGATGTGATTCATTTTTTCCGCCCAAGGCGGAAAATTCTTTAACCTCTTCTTCGCTTAGCTCTGCAAGCTCCGCTTCAAACTTTAAATCGATTTCAATCCCTTTGGTTTGTGATTTTGAAATATTTTTTCCGGATGCATTGAAGACAAAAATAAACGGTTTTAGAGTTAAAAGATGAAGGTCTTTTATTATTTCTAATTCGGAATCTGGTAAATTTGCTTTGGTTGCTAACTCGCCGGCCTCAAGAACGAATTTAATTTTTTCTAAAATTATTTTTTCCTCCTCTGTTCTTCTATAGTTTTTTAAATCTTTTTTCTCCCTACGGGAGATGTCCATAAGAGACACATTTTTAACCAGATGTTTATTTACCGTTTGAAGATCGGCCATAGCCAACTCAAGCTGAATAGTCTCAATATCTCTCTGTGGGCTGATATCTCCATCAACATGAATAATATCAGGGTCTTCAAAAGATCTGACCACTTCAACAATAGCGTCAACTTCTCTAATGCGGGCTAAAAATTGATTGCCAAGGCCGGCGCCTTCGTGGGCGCCTTTTACTAATCCGGCAATATCCACAAACTCAACTGCTGCGGGAACAATTTTTTGCGATTTTGACATCTCGGCGAGCAAGTTGAGCCGATTGTCTGGCACTTTTACTATGCCGATATTCGGGTTTATGGTAGCAAAAGGAAAGTTAGCGATATTTACTTGTTCTCTTGTTAAGGCCTTAAAAAACGTTGATTTGCCCACATTTGGAAGGCCTACTATACCGATTTTAAGCATAAACATAGAATAGGTGATTTAGATCTATATATCAAGGCCTATATAGTGTGCTATTGACATATCTATGTATTAATGCTATACTACAGTTTAGTTTCGTTACTAAGGCGGATTGCCGTCAAAGTAACGAGTGTTCTCCCTACGAATCCCCAAGGAGGGGAAAATGAAGGCAGTGGCAACGGCAGTTATCATGGTTCTGGCTGTTCTGGCGCTACTCACGGCGCTGGAGCCCGCTTCGGCGGAGCTCCGGAGCGAGCCCTGGGCATGCTACGCCCGCGGCTATGTCATGGATCTGAACGCTTCGCGGGTCAACGCCTCGGGCGCGGTTCGGTCGATCTCGATCCGCGATCGGCTCCGGCCACAGCCGATGGCAGCCGAGGTTTCGTACTCGTTCAACCTCTACGGCCTGGAGGAGAACGAATGGGGCGTCTATCTGACGTACCTCGTCCACATGACGGACGTGGATGAGGGATTCGCCG
>Ga0209542_10021718_pt1 | contig 10037 bp, 10 predicted proteins | sample RifCSPhighO2_01_FD_184028 | JGI IMG/M metagenome (GOLD analysis project Ga0209542, IMG submission 184028) | Soil microbial communities from Rifle, Colorado - Rifle CSP2_plank highO2_0.1 (SPAdes) (version 2) | ecosystem: Environmental > Terrestrial > Deep subsurface > Rock core/Sediment ...
AAATGCACAGAGGAAGCGTGGCGGCATTGAGCAAGGGGCCGGGACACGGAAGCCGGTTTATCGTGAGACTGCCGCTACTCTCCGTCCGGCCGCATGCCGGCGTTGGGAGCGAGCCTAAGCGTGCGGCACGGGAGACTGGCGCGGGCCGCACGCTTAGCGTGCTGGTCGTCGACGACAACTATGCGGCGGCCGCGGGCATCGGACGGTTACTGGAGATGCACGGATGCTCCGTCGGCTATGCATACAACGGCGCAGAGGCAATCGAGCAAACGGCAAGCGGCTCGTTTGATGTCACACTTCTCGACGTCGGACTACCGGACATAGACGGCTATTCTGTGGCGAAGACTCTCCGCACACAGGGCTACGCCGGCCGCATCGTCGCACTCACGGGCTACGGCGCTCTGCCTGATACGGAGCAGGACGCCGCGGCCGCAATAGACCACCACCTCGTAAAACCGGCGAGTCTCGCCGATTTGAAGCGCGTCATGCCGGAATTGGGATAACTTGCAAGATATCCCGTGCGGTGTATCGTCGACCTCGGAACATACCGCAACGGCAATCAACCAAAGAGGACGTGTCATGTTTTTCATGAACAACGACATGTCCTTAGCGGACATGAAGATTCTCTTCTCTATGGCGAAAGGCTTCGATGCCGCAACATTTGACTCCCAAGGCAGAAAAACGCTCGTGCAACTAAACGAGCAGATCAGGAGCAAAGATCTGACGGCAGTCGTCCTCAGCCGCGACGCCAAGGCGGCAACGCTCGATATGGAGAGACTGCACGATTACGCGCTGAGGAAATCCAGAGCAAAGAAAGTTGTCGTAGAGGACCCGGTGACCTCGCCCGTTACAGAAGAGCAGGCAGGGCGCTTACTTCTCGTGCGCATGACGGTAAAGATTCACGTCGAGTTCGAGGAGTTGGAGCTTCTTGAAACGATGCGTATGTATACCGGGCAAGCCGGAGGCAAACAGCCTGTCATCGAAAAGAAGGACTGCGCCAATACCGAGACGAGACAGCGCGTCGCCGGTGCTGAACACAGGGAGTCTGTTCTGACGTGCGCGAGCCGCGCAATGAAGGAAGAGAACGGGCTCATTGTAACGCGCGAGGATTTCGTAGAACTGACAAATCACGAAATCATCGGTGACATCCATCCGTCTTCGGTCTATCCGTCGAAGATGGTGCTATCCCAGCAAATCTACCAAGCCGTACGGCTGATACTTCCGCAACAGCTGTGGAAAGACGGCAGGAGCTACGTGGATGACGGTGTCGAAATCCACCAACAGTGGTTCCCGATACAAAAGAGAAAAGAGTATTCTTGAAAGCAGGAATTCGATACGTCGGATTCCTGCAACTTTTTTTGCCATACATCCTCCCACGCGAGTCCGAACATGCGTTTTGTTATTTTTCAGTATGAGAATAGCCCGCGAAATGCGGAGCATCTCGCGGGCTGTAGGTCATGTCAGCCGCGAGCGGTATTCGGTTGGCATCAGGCGCAATGCCCGATATGCCATCTGTTGCAAAATCTGCAACGGTACGCTTTCAACGTCATCCTCCTGACCACGCGCGCCCGCTTATCGGCGGCCGCTTGCGTCGGGTATTTGACTTTTGATTCGCACGAACGCCACTTGCGGCTATTCTTGTGAGACATTCATATCTCCCCTGTCAGTGATCTACGACGTGACTATACGCCCGCTACGACTCACGAGTCAGCGGTACGTGCTCTTGCGTATCGACAAAGACCCGCCGCGCGAGTCGCCCGAAGTCGTAACTTGACGGGAAATGGTGCTCAAAAAGTTGTATCGCGGGCTCGCCGCCATATTCCCCGCGACATACCGCACGGCGCATGGCGAGCACCATCTCTTCCGGTTCGCCGACACAATCGAGAGGCTTGAATCCTTCGACACCGAGGATGCGCCTGAAAAGCGGCAGGAGGCGTTTATTCGCATAGAGATTCGCGCCAAACATATCGGTCACAGATTCTTTCGGCAAAAACGCCGAAAAACAAGCGAAGAGAAAGACACACTTCGGACATTGATTGCACCAGTAGGCCGTACGCGACAGGAGTTGTAACGGGCGCGGAAGCCAGAAATAATTGTTGCAACTCGTGACGTGACGAAAGTACTGCGGATAGCGCACGAAGCGGCGCACAATCTCAAGCTCGCTGTAGTCACGCAATAATGACTTCATAGAAATATCGGGAGTTATGTATCGCCGTATGTAATCGCTGACTAGTTTCTCCGCCCCGGTGGATTTGCACCACTGGTGATTCACCGGCAAACCGAGGTAGGTAAGATTGCCAAAATCGGCGCTACGCTCGTTGGAGAAGATTATCGCGTTGTATCCGAGAAGTTCCGCAAGCAAGGTAGCGACAAACGAAAACGTGGTTACCGACGGGTACGCGCTCGACACTCCAAACCACGACCCAATCAGATTGACTCGCGGGTCGCGACGGCGATAGACTCCGACGGTCTTCGCGCCCACGAGCGCCGCTATGCGCTTGTGAGCCGGGGTCGGCGCAAACGCAAAAAAGTCGAACGGTGTACCGCTTTGTTTAAGTAGTTCTGCGGAAAGAACCGAATCTTTGCCGGCTCCGTTCAATAGAAGCGCTCGGGCGGGACGTACAAATCGTGCGGGCGCCGGTTCGGAGGCGGATAATTCATATGGAAATGCAATGAGGTTCCGGAAATCAATCTGCATGTCATAGAAAAATTCTGCGAGCCCATTCAAATATATTTCGTCCCAAAACTTCGCCTGTTCGCGTGTAAGCGCAAATCTTTCGATGCGAATGTCGCTCGTCGGAAAGACACACCAATAGTTGATGCCGATAATAAGGAGGAGCGCCTGAAGCGTCGGTTCCAGCACGGCCGCGGGTACTTTCTTCCACAACTCCGGCGCTACATCTGCAAAATAAAGCCGGTCAGTATATGTCCGCACTCTACCACTCTGAAATTCCACGCGGTAGGTAAAAGCGACCGTTGAACGAGCGGCATCGACTTTGTACGTGGCGAAGGTAAACGATGACGCACGCGGCATTATTGCATCTTAGCATTTGAGAAAAGGCGCGGCGCGAGAACAACTGCATCACTTTGGCGCGCAAATCACGTGGTACGATTGTGACTGCATGAAAACCGTTTTACATCACCTCCACCTGCGCAAACGGGGAGCAAAAAATACGGAGCCGTTCCCGAGCAAGAATCCCGGCATCAGATTGTTGGACAACGTCGCAACCGCTGCCGGAGTCATCGGTCCCGTAATGGCTCTGCCGCAGATATATCAAATATACTTCCTGCACAACGCGGCCGGCGTATCTGTAATCTCGTGGATGGCCTTCGGCGTTCTCAACATTCCATTCATCTTGTACGGCTTCGTACACAAAGACCGGCTCATTTTGCGAACCTACATTCTATGGTGCGCGGTCAACCTGACCGTCGCGTTCGGCGCGGTGCTCTACGGCACCTGATGAGCGTGCAAACAACGTCACGAACTGAGCGCGCGCTCTATATGTACGTGCCTGCCGTTGTGCACACTGCACACAATGGATGACGCGAGCCATCCGACCGAGACACCGAGAACTATTGATAGAATTATTTCCATACCTGATTGTTGTTAGTTAGTTATATAATCTCGACCCCGTAGGCACTTACGGCATATTCGCTGAAGAGAATAGAAACGAAAGCAAGCGGATGATGAGCCAGCCCAAAATCGCGTAGCCTATCATGGCGAAGATTGCGGTGATATCTACCACGAGTCCGCCGCCCAATGAGAAGTCTTGAAACGCACCCACAAAGGAGCCAAGCAGTCTGTCGGTGATGCCGTACACGAGCGCGACGAATTGCGACGCGGCACTAGCGCCGAACAGCTTCAGGACGAACCGTAGTGCGAGGGCGGCTTCAATAATACCGATAACCCCGTTGACAAGCCGGAACACGAACGTGCTCGGAGAATAACTGCGCGCCATTACATATTCGGCCATATTCATACAATCCTACTCCTACACGATGAACGGCGGGTGAAGCTCTCAGTCAACCGATACTAGTTCGGTGAAGACAACGATTCTATCGCTGTACAGCTTCCGGGTTGCATCCCAATCCCCTCCGCAGGTAATCAAATTCAGCCGCGCCTTTGAGGAGTCGCCCAAGAACACCTCGCCGGCGGTCGCTTCGGAATCGTAGATTTTGGTGGCAACAACACGGAATCGCAGAGTGTTCCCTTTCGAATCCACGACCCGCACCTCATTACCCGCCTTCAGCTTTTCGAGATTATAAAAAACAGCTTGCGCGACATTTTTTCCGTCGAGGTGGCCGGCGATGACAGCGCTCCCCGGCACGCCGGGTCGCGGTCCGCCGTTGTACCATGCGACGTCGGTAAAGTTGGTCGGCACACCCATGTCACCGTTGCCTCTCCACGAAAGCCCGACGCTCTGTATATTCGCGTCCACGCCAATCGCGGGGATGATAAGACGCACGGGTTTCCCCGGCTGTTCAAACGACGACCCTGCACCGGTGGCAATGGGAGTCCGACCGATACTGAAAGGTGTTCCCTCCGAATACGCATGTATGACGAGCCCCCTAGTCTGAACAAAAATTGAAAGACCCACCGCGAGGACACCCGCGCCAAGAGATAAGAGAGCCGCTCTGTTCCAAGAAAACATTGTTGGATTGGTATTCATCTTATTTCTTGACGCGAGGTCTGTGACGGTTTATTGGTTGAATCCGCCGCCCGTGTTCGGGAGTCCCGGAACGACCGGAGGAGGAATGACGACAGCGCCCTGAAGGACGTTGGTGAAGCACGTCGCGGTATTGCCCGCGCTCGTGACGGTCAACGTCTTGAGACCGGTTGAGGCGTAGCTCGCGCTGAAGCCCGAACCGCTCGCATTGGTGATGGTCAGGTCGGGAGACGACCATGCGTAGGTCCCGTTACCTCCCGTCGCCGCGTAGGTGGCAGTCTGCCCCAAGGTGACGTTCTGTGAAGCAGGAGAACAAGTGAGTGTCCCCGTCGTAGCCGCTACGACAGTGAAACTACAGCTTGCATTGAGACCGGCGCTCGTGACCGTAATGGTGTACACGCCCGGATTCGGATAGCTGACTGCGAATTGACTGCCTGCGCTATTCGTAATGTTCAGGTTTGTACCCGACCACTGGTAGATTCCGTTGCCGCCGGAAGCGGTAAGAATCGCCGACTGATTTGTGCTCACCGTCGCGTTCGCGACGCTACACGTAAGCGGTGTGACGGTCTGCGCGAAGCCGAGTGAGCCGAGACTCGCTCCCACCGCAGTGAGAGCCGTTACTACAGAGAGTGCGAGATACTTTTGATGTGTTTTCATAATGTTATTGTTTAAGTAACTATCCTTGTAATCTTCATGCGACCTTTAATGCACTGATGGTGTCATAGCAAGCATGTGGTCATCATGAAGAGCAACAGAAATGAAAAATCTTCATGCTTTCGCAGTGAAAGAAACTTCACGGGCATTTCACTTCGCTTTCGCAAGGCGCAAAGCGAGACGGCCGCGCCCTTGGGCGCGGCCGTTCTCTTTGGGACAAAGTTCGTGCCAATGTCAGCGCCGCACCATTCTCACGACCCAAATGAGGACGCATGCCCCGAGAAGAGCGACGAAGAAGCTGTAGAAAGTAAAGCCGCCAACACCAGTTCCCCCGAGCAGGCTCATGGTGAATCCGCCGATGACTGCGCCGAGAATACCGACCACAATATCCCACACCAGTCCCCCGCTACCCCCCATGACCGCTGATGCCACCCATCCCACCAACGCTCCGAACACTATCCAGATGATGATTCCCATATATGTTGTGCTACTTTGTCGTGAAGGTTTGATTCTCCCCGCGTACCGTACCGCCGGCATTCTGCGCTACGACACGGAAGTAGTAGGTCGTGCCGGAGCTCAGCGAGACGACGTCCGACTGGACAGCAACCGTACCCTGCGCGGCTCCGGCGAAGCGGTGCGAAGTGGTCCTCAGTAAGACCGACCCCAAGAGCGAATCCGTACTGTACTCAAACCAGTAGCTTGTCTGCGAACCGCTGGGATTGACCGTTCCGCGAAGCGTGGCGGTCGTCGTCCCGACCGGAGCGGCCACTTGCGTGGTCACGACTGGTACTGCGGAAAACGCGGGACCCGGTGTCGTGAAGTTTTGTGTCGCACCGTTGGTGGTCCCGTACTGATTCTGCGCGTTCACACGGAAGTAGTACTTCGTCTGTGGACTCAATCCAGATATCGCCGCTGAGACCGCGAGAGACGTGTTACCACTGCCTGCTGACTGGAAGGAGCTCACACTTCCGAAATCGGTGCTGTCTCCGTACTCAAACCAGTAGGTCGTCTGCGAAGAACGCGGCGTGACGTGTGCGCTCAAGGTCGCCGTAGTGCGTGCCACGGCAGTCGCCGAATTCGTGCTGGCCGCAGGTGCGGTGCCTTGTGCTGCGGGATTGTCGTTGGTGGTGAAGCTGTACGTGCCGCCGGTCACCGTGCCGTATGCATTCTGTGCGCTCAAGCGGAAGTAGAAGGTCGAATTTTTCGCCAATCCGGTGATATATCCCGGCGCGGCAATTGCTGTGTAGCCGGAGCCGATCGCCTGTGTAGCGGTCTTACTGCCGAGCGTTGCGGATTGTCCGTATTCGTACCAATACGAGGTCGGAGAGCCGTTCGGCGTCACCTTACCGGTGACCACCGCGGTCGAATTTGTCGGAGAAACCGTCGTGTCGGTAACCACCAGCGGCTTTCCTGCCGACGAAGCCGGAGTCGGTTCCGGATTTTGCGTACCGTCTGTGGTCGTGGGTGTCGTCGTGGCCTGCGGCCCCACCGGTGCCGCATTCATATTGAGGAAGACATACACGCCGCCCAACAGTACAAGAACAAGAATGATGCCGATAATCCAATTTTGATTCATAGTGTTATATTAGTTATGTAAGATTAGTGGACATATATGTTCAATTGCGGGCGCCGGCTCGACATTGCGGCTCATCACAACGACCCATACATTACTTGTACTAATGCCTGCACGATACTGCGCATATCATGAAGCTTTAATGAACTTGCTACTCCCTCACAAATACCGCTTCGACAGCCGGTTGTGCGGCATTCCCGCTGAGCCCCCCGCTCACCGTGATGACATCTCCGACCTTAATATCCGCCACGCCTCCCTTTTCGCCCTTTGTGTTGAAGAACTTCGTGTTGTAGAGCGTGTGGACCCTCCAGGTAAAATCCGTCCCACCCCATACCATCGTCACCGTGAACGTGGAGCCCGTGATATCCGTCACGCGGGCGCCGCGCAAAAGCACCAGACCGTTGTTGGCGATGTTCATTTCGCTCAACGGTTGTTGCTTTGCCGCCGATGCCGCGGCCGCGGCATCACGTGGCGACAGGTACACCGTGCCGGAGACACCTTGTGTCACAGCGGTGTTGTTCCCTGCCGCACTTCCTCCAAATGCCTGTGTCGGCAAGGATGCGGAAAGTATAAATCCTACGGAAAGCGCCGCGACCGCGAGACCCGCAATGATGAAGACTTTTGGTGACGGAATCTGTAGCGGAATCATGAATATGAAGACGTTGTGCGGAAATCTATATTACCGGTCACGTCTGTTCATACAGACTACTCCCCGCAACATGTGTATCGCGTGAATTACGGCCACAATTCAGTATGATTATGATTCTGAACGGCGTTCATGATTTCTTCATACAGGGGGTGTATAGTGCTTTTTATGCATCTGCTCATTGTTGAGGACGAAGAGGCGGTGGCCAAAAACCTCAAGAAACTCCTCGAACTGAAAGGCTTCGCCGTGGATTGGATTGATAACGGTGAAAAAGCACGCTCCCGGCTTTTGCTCTACCGCAAAGAGTACGACATCGTCATCCTTGACCTCACCCTCCCCGGCATGGACGGCATGGCGCTGACCAAATCCCTGCGCGCCGAGGGCATCACGACGCCGATCATCATCGTCACTGGCAAGAGCGAGACGGAAAACAAAGTCGCACTGCTCAACAGCGGTGCGGACGATTATGTAGTAAAGCCGTTCTCCTCCGACGAGCTCATTGCCCGCATCAATTCCGTCCTGCGCCGGCCGGTTCAGTCGCAACCGGTCGTGTACACAGTGGGCAATCTCACAGTTGATACCGCGACCCGCCGCCTGAAAACAGAAGACGACACCGAGATACCGCTTACACTCAAGGAGTATTCACTGCTCGAATGTTTTCTGCGCCGCCCCAACGAGGTCCTGAAGCGTGAAGACCTGTACAATCAGGTCTGGGATTTCAATTCCCTCTCATGGAGCAACGTGCTCGACGTCCATATGAAAAACCTGCGCAAAAAGCTGGCCGCCGCCGACGATTCCGCCCGTTTTGAAACGGTGCGCGGCGTCGGATACCGACTGATGGCATAGGCATGAGCGGCTATTCGCACTACATCAAAAAATTCGCTTTGCCTGTCGGGCTGTTCCTCGCCTATTGCGTCGGCGCGCGCCTTGGTCTGTACATTCATCCTCTCGACACCCATCCAACATTGGTTTTCTCGCCGGACGGCATCGCGCTTGCCGCAATCCTTTTGTACGGCTACCGCGCGACTGCCGCAATCGCAATCGCGGCGTTTGTCATACCTCTCTTTGCGGGAGCCTCACTGCCCGTAGCCCTTGTACTCTCGGCGGCGGGAACACTGGGACCAATTTCGGGTGCGTATGTCTTGCGCAACTTTCTTGCCTTTTCGTCTTCACTGCAAAGACTTATCGACATCTCCGGTATCATAATTGCCGGAGTACTTTCCGCGGCAATATCCGCAACGCTCGGCATGGCCGCTTTTTTTCTCGCCGGCCTTACGGCCGGCCCCCTCTCAAGCTCGATTTGGCTCACTCACTGGGTCGGAGACATGCTCGGGGTGATACTCTTCACGCCGTTCGTTCTCAAGTGGTGTACGCGCCCGCTGTCCTGGCGTTCGGCAAAATTTCGAGTTGAAAAATATGCAACGCTGGCGGCGGTATCGCTCACCTCGTTTTTGATTTTCTGGATGCCCCAGACACACTTCGCCTACTACTTCGTCTTTATGCCGCTCATGTGGGCGGCACTGCGCACGGGTCTACGCGGGACATCTGTCTCGCTCGTGTGTTTTGCGACTATCGCCGTTTTCGGCAGTGCGCTGGGGTATGGCCCTTTCGTAGACCAGGGATTGTTGCTGATGATATTTATCGTTACTACGGGTGCACTGCTCTATATTGTCTCCGGCGTGGTTGAGAGCAGAAAACTCGGACTCAGGATGCTCGAAGGTCACGTCGACGACCTCGAGAGAGCACTGCATCAGATGAGCTCGGAAGATGTGGCGAAGACGAAATTCCTTTCGGTTCTCGCTCATGAGCTTCGCAATCCGCTGGCCGCGGTTCTCAGCTCCGTCGAACTGCTCAAGATCTTGGGCGGACAAAACCCCGATACGGCGGAACATCTGGAAACCATCGACCAGCAGGTCAATGTGATGGCGGGCCTTTTGGATGACCTGCTTGATATATCGCGCATCTCGCACGATAAACTCGTGTTGAAACGGGAGACGGTTTCGCTCAACGACGTCATCGACCGTTCGGTGCGCGCGGCACAGGCAATGGTAGTTCGCCGCTCGCACAAGCTCACCGTGGTTAAGACTCCGCAGGACATCCTGCTCGACGCCGACCCGATACGTCTTGAACAAATTTTCCTCAACTTGTTGAGCAACGCGACGAAATACACCGAGCCGCACGGCTCCATCAAAGTTTCCACCGGAGTTGAAGGTTCGACGGCGGTCGTTCGTGTGCGCGATACCGGTATCGGTATCCCCCGCCACCTTCTTGTGCGCATTTTCGAACCGTACTATCAGGTCGAACGCGGAGAAGTGCTCAGCGACGGTCTCGGCGTCGGCCTCTCGCTCTCCCGCCAACTCGTGCAGATGCACGGGGGCACCATCGAGGCGATAAGCGAAGGCGAACACCAGGGCTCTGAATTTATCGTCCGCTTGCCTATTGCCGTTCACAAGATAAATGCGCCCGCCCCGAAGACAAAACGTTCCTCGAGCGAGGT
>Ga0209542_10021720_pt1 | contig 10036 bp, 9 predicted proteins | sample RifCSPhighO2_01_FD_184028 | JGI IMG/M metagenome (GOLD analysis project Ga0209542, IMG submission 184028) | Soil microbial communities from Rifle, Colorado - Rifle CSP2_plank highO2_0.1 (SPAdes) (version 2) | ecosystem: Environmental > Terrestrial > Deep subsurface > Rock core/Sediment ...
ACCGCCGCGGGCGAGGACTTCAGCGCCGCCTTCCTCGACGGCGCCCGCCAGGCGTTGGCGCTGGTGCAGCGCCACAATATCCGTATCGCCGTGCTCAAGGCCAATAGCCCGTCCTGTGGCAATGTGCTGACCTATGACGGCACTTTCAGCGGCGTGAAGGTGAGCGGCGAAGGCGTCACGGCGGCGCTGCTCAAGCGCCATGGGGTGCTGGTGTTCAGTGAGTTGGAGTTGCTTGAGGCGGCGCAAGCCCTGGCCCGTCTCCCAAGCCCTCCCACATTTTGATTTACTGTGCTTTGACTTCCGCCGTGTCGCTTTCGAGCCACTTCTGCCCCAGCGCCTTCAACCGGCCATCGGCTTTCACCCGTTGCAGCGCATTGTCCAGGCTCGCCTTGAACGCCGGGTTGCCCTTCTGGAACGGAATGGCCAGCGCCGGCTTGTCGCGATAAGGCTCACTGAAATCGAACTGATCCTGCAACTCGGCAGTCATAGCGATATGGTTGATGGCCACGTCGTACTTGCCGCTTGCCACGCCGGGCAGCATGTCGCTGTCGTCGGTGGTGATGAACGAGGGGCGCACATCCATCTCTTTGGCCAGTTGTTCACCGAGTTCCACTTCAAAACCGGTGAGTTTCTCGCCGTCCTTGAAGTTGAAGGGCGGGGTATTGGCCTCGAGGGCGATGCGCAGTTCACCGCGGTCAAACACATCATCGATCAATTCGGCGTGAGCCAAGGGGCTCATCAGAGGAAGCAGCAGTAACAGGCCAGGCGAAAAGCGCATGGTCACTCCTAAATAATTCGAATGTGCGAGGCGCGGTTCAGCATCGCTTTGTTATGGTGTTGAGTGCCTTGGACAGCAATTAGTCGCTAAGTTGTCATAACCCTACAAATTTCATAGAAAAGTGGAGAAGCGAATGAAAGCCCTTTTGTCTCGTATAACGATTGCCGGCGTACTATTGGGTGCTTCGATGTTGGTGACCGCCGCAGACGGCATCCCTCGCAGCGCGCCACCTGAAAATGCCAAAGTGTTTATCGTTTCGCCGAAAGACGGCGCCACCGTCGATAAAACCTTCACCGTCAAATTCGGCATGGAAGGTCTGAAACTGGCCCCGGCCACCGACCAGACCCCAGGCACCGGCCACCATCACCTGCTGGTCGACCAGAAGGCGCTGCCCGACGCCAGCGTGCCGATCCCGGCCACCGACAGCGTAATCCACTTCGGCAAGGCCCAGACCGAAACCGAGCTGACCCTGACCCCTGGCAAGCACACCTTGCAACTGGTCGCCGGCGATAAACTGCACATGCAGTTCAACCCGACTGTAGCGTCGAAAGTGATCACGGTTAACGTCAAGTAAGATTTGTTCAGACAAAAAAATGGGAGACCCCTGCGGGCCTCCCATTTTTCGTAGGGCGTTTGAAGCGTTAGAACAACACGCGGCAACGAATCGTGCCGTTGATGTGTTGCAGCTTCTGTTGCGCCAGGTCCGAGTACTCGGCGTCGACGTCGATCACCACGTAGCCGACCTTCTCGTTGGTCTGCAGGAACTGACCGGAAATGTTGATGCCGTTTTCCGCGAAGACCTTGTTGATCTCCATCATCACACCCGGGATGTTCTGGTGGATGTGCAGCAGACGGTGCTTGCCAGGGTGAGCCGGCAGGGCCACTTCCGGGAAGTTGACCGAGGACACCGACGTACCGTTGTCGCTGTACTTGACCAGCTTTTCCGAGACTTCCAGGCCAATGTTGGCCTGGGCTTCAGCGGTGGAGCCGCCGATGTGCGGGGTCAGGATCACGTTGTCCAGGCCACGCAGCGGGCTTTCGAAGATGTCGTCGTTGGAGCGTGGCTCCACCGGGAACACGTCGATGGCGGCGCCGATCAGGTGCTTGTCCTTGATCGCGTCGGCCAGGGCGTCCAACTCGACCACGGTGCCGCGGGCAGCGTTGATCAGGATGCCGCCTTTCTTGATCGCGCGGATTTCCTTCTCGCCGATCATCCACTGGGTCTCAGCGGTTTCCGGCACGTGCAGGGTGACGATGTCGGACATGCCCAGCAGCTCGGTCAGGCTCGACACTTGCGTGGCGTTACCCAGTGGCAGCTTGGTCAGGGTGTCGTAGAAGAACACCTGCATGCCCAGGCTTTCGGCCAGGACCGACAGTTGAGTGCCGATTGAACCGTAACCGATGATCCCCAGCTTCTTGCCGCGGATTTCGAAGGAGTTGGCTGCGCTCTTGATCCAGCCGCCACGGTGGCAGGAGGCATTCTTCTCCGGAATGCCGCGCAGCAGCAGGATGGCCTCGGCCAGCACCAGCTCCGCGACGGAACGGGTGTTGGAGTACGGTGCGTTGAACACCGCGATGCCGCGCTCGCGCGCTGCGTTAAGGTCGACCTGGTTGGTGCCGATGCAGAAGCAGCCGACCGCCACGAGTTTCTTGGCGTGATCGAAGACCTCTTCGGTCAGCTGAGTGCGGGAGCGAATGCCGATGAAGTGCGCGTCGGCGATCTTTTCCTTGAGCTGGGCTTCCGGCAGAGAACTGGTGATGTACTCAATGCTGGTATACCCGGCGGCTTTCAGAACTTCGACAGCCGATGGGTGGACGCCTTCCAGAAGAAGGAACTTGATCTTGCTCTTATCGAGAGAAGTCTTGCTCATCTGCGTAAACCTGTATCCCGGAGAAAAATGGCAGGGAATCGGATCGCCGGATGTGTCCTGATTCACCAATACTGTTCCCGTTTGACGGCGTCTGTTGCCGTCATGCTGCGTAGCCGCTCCTCCCCATAGCCAGAGCTATGAGTCGTCGCGGCGCCTTGCCTGACGACAACAGCCACTCGTCAAACAGAAACGTATTGGTAAATCAGGGCACAGAGCTGACCCGGACGGCAGGAAAGCCGTCACCGCAGAACGCCCTTGGGCTCTGTCCTACGGGGGCGGTATGCTAGCATACGCGCCCCGCTAAACACCTATTCCTGCGACGTGAAGCGTTCTCAGGATGACCATGAATTGTTCGAGAGTTCTGTCGATGACCCATCCTGCCCTGATTGATGAGCTAAAGACCCTGGTTGAGCCCGGCAAAGTGCTGACCGACGCCGACTCCCTGGAGGCTTACGGCAAGGATTGGACCAAGCACTTCGCCCCGGCCCCGACTGCCATCGTATTCCCCAAGACGGTTGAACAGGTGCAGGCCATCGTGCGCTGGGCCAATGAGCACAAGGTCGCGCTGGTGCCGTCCGGTGGGCGTACCGGCCTGTCGGCTGCCGCCGTTGCGGCCAATGGTGAAGTGGTCGTCTCGTTCGACTATATGAACCAGATCCTCGAGGTGAACCTCACCGACCGCACCGCCAAGTGCCAGCCGGGCGTGGTCACCAAGCAATTGCAGAACGTCGCCGAAGAGCACGGCCTGTACTACCCGGTGGACTTCGCTTCGTCCGGTTCGAGCCAGATTGGCGGCAATATCGGCACCAATGCCGGCGGAATCAAGGTCATTCGCTACGGCATGACCCGCAACTGGGTCGCCGGCATGAAGGTCGTCACCGGCAAAGGCGACGTGCTGGAACTGAACCGCGACCTGATCAAGAACGCCACCGGCTACGACATGCGCCAGCTGTTCATCGGCGCCGAAGGCACCCTGGGTTTTGTGGTGGAAGCCACCATGCGCCTGGATCGTGCGCCGAAAAACCTCACCGCGATGGTGCTCGGCACCACCGACTTCGACGCGATCATGCCGGTGTTGCACGCATTCCAAAGCAAGCTGGACCTGACCGCTTTCGAGTTTTTCTCTGACAAGGCCCTGGCCAAAGTCCTCGGCCGTGGTGACGTGCCGGCGCCGTTCGAGACCGAGTGCCCGTTCTACGCACTGCTGGAATTCGAAGCCACCACCGAAGAAGTCGCCAACCACGCCCTGGAAACCTTCGAGCACTGCGTCGAGCAGGGCTGGGTGCTGGACGGCGTGATGAGCCAGAGCGAAACCCAGCTGCACAACCTGTGGAAACTGCGCGAGTACATCTCCGAGACCATTTCCCACTGGACGCCGTACAAGAACGACATTTCGGTGACGGTATCGAAAGTGCCGGCATTCTTGAAGGAAATTGACGCGATCGTCGGCGAACACTACCCCGACTTCGAGATTGTCTGGTTCGGCCATATCGGCGACGGCAACCTGCACCTGAACATCCTCAAGCCGGAAAACCTGAGCAAGGACGAGTTCTTTGCCAAGTGCGCCACCGTGAACAAGTGGGTGTTCGAAACCGTGGCGAAGTACAACGGCTCGATCTCCGCCGAACACGGCGTGGGCATGACCAAGCGCGACTACCTGACCTACAGCCGCTCGCCGGTTGAAATCGAATACATGAAGGCCGTGAAAGCGGTGTTTGACCCGAACGGGATCATGAACCCCGGCAAGATCTTCGCTGTTTAACCGCCCCTGAAGGAGTCGTTCCATGAGCTACCAGCACAAGTATGTCGACGGCACCAACATCCACTTCCCGGTGGGTAAAGTGGTGTGTATTGGGCGTAACTACGCCGAACATGCCAAGGAACTGGATAACCCGGTACCGACCGAACCGTTGCTGTTCATCAAGCCGGGCAGCTGCGTTGTGGCGCTGGAAGGCGGTTTCAGCATTCCGACCGAACGCGGTTCGGTGCATTACGAAGCGGAAATTGCGGTGCTGATCGGCAAACCCCTGTCGACCAAGCCTAGCCGCGAAGAAGTGCTCGATGCCATCTCCGGCTTCGCCCCGGCCCTGGACCTGACCCTGCGCGACAAGCAGGCTGAATTGAAAGCCAAGGGCTTGCCGTGGGAAATCGCCAAGTCCTTCGACGGCGCGGCGGTGATCGCGCCGTTCGTGGTCGGCAGCACCTTCCCGGACCTGACCGATATCGGCATTCGCCTGAGCATCAACGGCGAAGTGCGCCAGAATGGCAACAGCGCGGCCATGCTCAACCCGATCATCCCGATGATCCAGTACATGGCCGGCTGCTTCTCGCTGCAGGCCGGCGACGTGATCCTCACCGGCACCCCCGCTGGCGTTGGGCCGTTGAATGTCGGTGACAAGCTGGTGCTGGAACTGTCCGGTGTGACCCGCTTCGAAAGCAGCGTTCGCTAACTTCGGCACAACCCTGTGGCGAGCGAACAAGCTCGCTCGCCACAGCTCCCGCACCCGTTTCGGTTGTTTGCATATTTTTCACACCCCATCCGGATAATCTTCAGCCTCTAGCGCGCGGGCCGGTTATTCCTGTGCTATCACCTAACGCTGACTTTCCGGAAAAAGCGCCCAATGGCCGTGTCCCTGCCTACCTTTACCCCCAAGCCACGCTCTCGTTTTGCTCTGCGCTGGTATTCCTGGCTGCTTCTGGTTGGGGCGATCGTGTATGGCGTTGCCTGGGCCATGCATTGGGACGACCGGGGTGTGTTGTGGGTCGTGGAGCGTTTTGAAAGCCCGGCCAAACGCCAAGCGAGCGTGTGGCTCCCGGATTACCGCGCCGTCATCGACGCCAAGCTGCTGCCCGGTATGGAGAAGGACGAGGCCTCGGACCTGTCCTACAACCCGCAGACGAAAACCCTGTTTTCCGTCATGGGCAAAAATCCATTCCTCGTCGAGTTGACCCTGCAAGGCGATGTGCTGCGCAAGATGCCCCTTAACGGTTGGAACAACCCGGAAGGTGTGACGGTGATGGAAAACGGCCTGATGGCCGTGGTCGATGAACGCCAGCACAGCCTGACCATCGTCAAGGTCGACGCCAGCACCACGGCGTTGAACAAGGCCGACTTCCCGAGTTACGACCTGGGCCCGTCCAAAGACCAGAACAAAGCCTTTGAAGGCGTCACCTGGGACAAGCGCAACCAGCAGTTCGTGCTCGGCGAAGAACGCCCGCCAGCGCTGTTCACCTGGAAAAGCGACGGCAGCCAGACCCTGGTCGGTGACAAGCAAAAGCTCGCCAATACAAAGCTCGACATGCGCAACCTCTCGGCGCTGGCCATCGATCCGCGCACCGGGCACCTGCTGGCGCTGTCGGCCGAGTCCCACCTGCTGCTGGAACTGGATGAAAAGGGCGAGCCAGTCAGCTTCATGACCTTGCTCGGCGGCTTCAACGGCCTCAAGAACACGATCCCGCGTGCCGAAGGCGTGACCCTGGACGAGAACGGCAACCTCTACATGGTCAGTGAGCCGAACCTGTTCTATCGTTTCGAAAAGCAGAAATAACAACCGATTACGTCGGATATTTCTCTATCCGCGGCATACGCCACACACCGGGCGCGTTTAAGTTTAAATTCAGGCGGGCGTGATATTCATTCGCCATTTTTGACTTTGAGCCCGCCCGATGCGTCGACTTGCCCGCCCCAAACCGGCTTTTTTCATACTGGTGCTGATCGCCTTGATGGGCGCGGGCGTTGTCGCACAACAGTTTCGTCTGTTCGAACGGGCCTGGTTCAATTGGCAGGTGTGGGGCCAGCCTGTTGACGAACGCGCCATTGGCCTGGCGGATTACCGGGTCAGCGTCGAGGGCCAGGTGATCGAAGGCCTGGATGACGACGTCTCCGCGCTGACCTACGACCCGGTGCGTAAAAGCCTGTTTACCGTCACCAACAAAAACGCCGAGCTGGTCGAGCTGTCTCTCGCAGGCAAGATCCTGCGACGGATTCCCCTGGTCGGCTTCGGGGATGCCGAGGCCGTGGAATTTATCAGCGACAATATCTATGTCATCAGCGATGAGCGCCAACAGCGCCTGATCAAGGTGCATGTGGATGACGATACGCAGTTCCTCGACGCCGCCGACGCGGAGCAGATGACCCTGGGTGTGCATGTGGGGGGCAACAAGGGGTTTGAAGGGCTTGCCTACGACTCGGTGGGCAAGCGCCTGTTCGTGGCGAAGGAACGCGACCCGATGGTGATCTATGAGGTTCATGGGTTTCCCCATTTCAAACCGGAAAAAACCTACTCGGTCCACGTCATCAACAACCCCAAGCGCGATGCCGGGCTGTTCGTGCGCGACCTGTCGAGCCTGCAATACGACGAACGCAGCGGCCATTTACTGGCGCTGTCGGATGAATCGTTCCTGGTGTTGGAGCTGGATATCGACGGTCGCCCGTTAAGCAGTTTGTCGCTGCTTAACGGGCGCCATGGCCTGAATACGCGGGTGCCGCAGGCCGAAGGGATCGCCATGGATGACGCGGGTACGTTGTACCTGGTCAGCGAGCCGAACCTGTTCTACGTGTTCAAGAAACCAGAAGCCTGAACACACCGCCGACCCCACATTCGGTTGTGCGTCAGGCCTTGAGGGTTTTCACGCCTTCCGGGGTGCCCAGCAGCAGCACGTCAGCCGGGCGTGCGGCGAACAGGCCGTTGGTGACCACGCCGACGATGGCGTTGATCTGCGTCTCAAGCTCCACCGGGTTGGTGATCTGCATGTTGTACACGTCGAGGATGATGTTGCCGTTGTCGGTCAACACGCCTTCGCGGTACACCGGGTCGCCGCCCAGCTTCACCAGCTCGCGGGCCACGTGGCTGCGGGCCATCGGGATCACTTCCACCGGCAGCGGGAAGGCGCCGAGTACCGGCACCAGTTTGCTGGCGTCGGCGATGCAGATAAAGGTCTTGGCCACGGCCGCGACGATCTTCTCGCGGGTCAGGGCCGCGCCACCGCCCTTGATCAGGTTCAGGTGCGCGTCGCTTTCATCGGCGCCGTCGACGTAGAACTCCAGGTCGCTGACGGTATTGAGCTCGTACACCGGAATGCCATGGCCCTTGAGGCGCGCGGCGGTGGCTTCGGAACTGGCCACGGCGCCATCGAACGCGCCCTTGTGCTTGGCCAGCGCATCGATGAAGCAGTTGGCAGTGGAGCCGGTGCCGACGCCGACGATGCTCTTGTCATCGAGTTTAGGAAGGATTAAATCGACAGCGGCCTGGGCCACTGCCTGTTTGAGTTGATCCTGGGTCATGCGGGCTCCGGAACGGGCGGGGAGTAGAGAGGGCGCGAGTATAACCCATCAAAACCTTTGGATTCGTGTGGTCGCCCGGCCAAACGCTGAGTTAGACTCGTCGACCCTGCCCACTCCGCCCAGTGATGCCTGCCGATGCTTGAACAGTACGTCAAAAAGATCCTCACCTCGCGCGTTTACGACGTTGCCATAGAAACCCCCTTGCAGGCCGCCCGCCAGCTCTCCGAGCGGCTGGGCAACAAGGTCTTGCTCAAGCGGGAAGACTTGCAGCCGGTGTTCTCGTTCAAGATTCGCGGCGCGTACAACAAGCTGACCCAGTTGACGGCCGATGAGCGCGCGCGCGGCGTGGTCACCGCTTCGGCGGGCAACCATGCCCAGGGCCTGGCCCTGGCGGCCAAGGTGCTGGGGGTCAAGGCCACTATTGTGATGCCCAAGACCACCCCGGAAATCAAGGTCGAAGGCGTGCGTTCCCGTGGCGGCCAAGTGGTGCTGCACGGTGATTCGTTCCCGGAAGCCCCGGCCTACTCGCTGAAACTGGTCGACGAAAAAGGCTACGTCTACATTCACCCCTACGACGACCCGCACACCATTGCCGGGCAGGGGACCGTGGCGATGGAGATCCTGCGCCAGCACCCTGGGCCGCTGGACGCGATCTTCGTGCCGGTCGGCGGCGGCGGGCTGATCGCCGGTATCGCAGCGTATGTGAAATACCTGCGTCCGGAGATCAAGATCATCGGCGTCGAGCCGGACGACTCCAACTGCCTGCAGGCCGCCATGGCCGCCGGCGAGCGCGTGGTGCTGCCGACCGTGGGGATTTTTGCCGATGGCGTGGCGGTGGCGCAGATCGGCCAGTACACCTTCGACATCTGCAAAGACTATGTGGACGAAGTGATCACCGTCAGCACCGATGAAATCTGTGCGGCGATCAAGGACATCTATGACGACACCCGCTCCATCACCGAGCCAGCGGGCGCCTTGGGTGTGGCGGGCATCAAGAAATACGTCGAGAGCCGTGGCGTCACCGGGCAAACCCTGGTGGCCATCGACTCCGGCGCCAACGTCAACTTCGACCGCCTGCGCCATGTGGCCGAGCGCGCCGAGCTGGGTGAAGGCCGCGAAGCCATCATCGCCGTGACCATCCCCGAGAAGCCGGGCAGCTTCAAGGCGTTCTGCGAGGCCGTGGGCAAGCGCCAGATCACCGAATTCAACTATCGCTACCACTCCGGCCGCGAGGCGCACATTTTCGTCGGCGTGCAGACCCATCCGGAAAACGATCCGCGCAGCGCATTGATCGCCAGCCTGACCAGCCAGGGTTTCCCGGTGCTCGACCTGACCGAAAACGAACTGGCCAAGTTGCACATCCGCCATATGGTCGGCGGGCACGCGGCGAAGGTCAGCGATGAAGTGGTGTTTCGCTTCGAATTCCCGGAGCGGCCGGGCGCCTTGTTCAACTTTCTTAACAAATTAGGCGGGCGCTGGAACATCTCGATGTTCCACTATCGCAACCACGGCGCAGCCGACGGCCGCGTGGTCGCCGGCCTGCAAGTCCCGGCGGACGAGCGCCATCTGGTATCGGCAGCCCTTGAAGCCATCGGCTACCCGTACTGGGATGAAAGCGATAACCCGGCTTACAAACTGTTCCTCGGTTGAGCGACTACGCTGATTGGGGCGGCCTTTAAGGAAGACGACACATGGAAACCCTGACCACCCTCAAAGTTATCCACATGGCGGCGACTGTGTTGCTGCTGCTCAGCGGCCTCGGCCTGGCGCTGCTGGCCTGGCGCAAACGCAGTGCCGGCCCGGCGATCACCGTGCAGCGCCCGTGGGCGTTCGTATGGTTGTTGATGGGGATCTGCCTGATCAGCATGCCGTTTACCGGCTGGTGGCTGGTGCATCTGGTCGGCTGGCCGCTGGGGCAGACCTGGATCCTGGGTTCCAGCCTGCTCTACACCGTCGCGGCGCTGTGCTGGTTCTGGCTGGTGGCGCGGCTCAATCGCTTGCGCAAGGGCGAGGGCGGTAGCCTGAATTTCACCTTGGCATTGGCGGTGGTCAGCCTGGTGGGGTTTGTGGCGATTGCGGGGTTGATGGGGGCCAAGCCGGTTT
>Ga0209542_10021723_pt1 | contig 10035 bp, 10 predicted proteins | sample RifCSPhighO2_01_FD_184028 | JGI IMG/M metagenome (GOLD analysis project Ga0209542, IMG submission 184028) | Soil microbial communities from Rifle, Colorado - Rifle CSP2_plank highO2_0.1 (SPAdes) (version 2) | ecosystem: Environmental > Terrestrial > Deep subsurface > Rock core/Sediment ...
ATGTATCGCAGTTTTCCCTGGCATCAAAGGCAATTTTGCCGTTATGGCAGACACCGCATTGTTTACCCTCCATGATAAGGTCATAAGAAATATCATTAGCGCCTTTTTTCATTATAAATATATCCTGGTGACAGACCTTGCACTGGAACCATATCCTATGGAGCCAGTGCGGGAAAATAACAGGCGTAAGGTTTTTTGTCTCCAGACGTACAGCATGGTCTTTCATAACTATATTGCCTAAAAATTTTCCATATTTGTCCCATTTCGTAAGTTCAGCTACCCTTTCTTTTTCCCTCTGTACCTCCATGCGCAGGATGGTCTCCACTTCAATAAGGAGTTTTTCATCGTTATGCCAGTGTTTGTACATTGAGGCCAGTGCATTCGCTATATTGAGTAGATACATTTTTCTATCGTATGGAGTGCCGGGGAACATTGCATCCGCCACCAGCAATCTTATCTCACCGGGTATAATTTCCTTATTCCTTTTGACAAGCTCAGCCTGCTGGTTAAATAGGTTCCTCATGTAGTTTGAAATAAACTCTTTGCGGAATGCGCTTTCTTCAGCAAAACCAACCGATGAAATGCTGAATAATAAGAACATGCAGACAGATATGTATGAAATAATATAAAGCAGACAAAATTTCTTTAACTTCACAAGCTGACCTCCTTTGTCATGGAAAGCCATACCTCTAAACCAGCACACCAAAATATTTGGTGTTGGGATAAAGGGATAGTAATTTATAATATGCCATATAAGCAGGTATTTCTTCAATTGTTAATTAAGCCCTGTTAATACCCTGTTATTTTCTGACGGTAATTATAATCTTCATCCCATCTGTTTCAATAGTAATTGCGCCTTGTGTATCAGTCCTGAGAAGCGGTATGTTCAAATCCCGGTATCTCTGCAGTATCTCAGGATGTGGAAATCCAAAGGGATTAAGATAGCCGAGGGATACTACAGCAACCATCGGATTAACCTCTTTCAAGAATTCCGCGGTGGAAGAGGTCCTGCTCCCGTGGTGGGGAACCTTCAATACCGTGGCCTTAATCGCATCACCCTTCTTTAGCAGGCTGGCTTCAGTAATATCTTCAATATCCCCTGTAAAAAGGAATCCCACATTTTTGTAAGTCAATTTGAGGACAACAGAATCATTGTTCCAGCCAACCCGCTTATCATGCCGGGGATTAAGGAATTCCACCTTCACGCCGTTTATATCCAGCGGAGGTGTTGACTCATCTACAGCATAGCGGTTTATATTATTTTCGTAAATAGTCCTGATTAGCTCCTTGTAGGAAGTATCTTCTCCAATATCGCCATTCCACAGGAATTCTTTTACATTAAACCTCTCTGCTATAAACCTCAGCCCTTTCATATGGTCTGTCTGGGGATGGCTCAGGGCAATATAATCAACATTCTCAATTTTGTTTTTCCATAGAAATGGCGCAATAATCCTCTCCCCCACATCAAAGTCATCGCCGTAAAACCCCCCGCCGTCTATAAGCATCCTCTTGCCGTACGGGAATTCCACCAAAGCCGAATCCCCCTGCCCAACGCTTATGAAGGTAACCTTCAGATTATGGTTATAATTTAAGCGGTAATGCCAGAAGATATGGTTTCCTGACAGGATAATGATTACAACCGGGAGGACGTATTTAAAAAATCTTGCCCTTTTAAATTCCGCGATACAGATTATCAGGAGATATAACAAAACAGCTTCCAGCACTGTGGGCGTGGCTGTAAATACGGATGAATATGGAAGCCTGGCAAAGATATCCACTATCCACACAGAGAATTTAATAGCAATATCAGAGAATTTAAGAAGAATGCCTGCCGCTGTCTGGCTGAAAAATGATATAAAGCCTGATGCAAGGCCGAGGATAACAGCAATAAAGCCCATAAACGGGACAACAATTAGATTTGAGATAGCCCCGATTGTGGAGACCCTGTGGAAATGGTATGCAACAAAGGGCGCTGTGCCTATTGATGCTGCAACAGTAACTGCAAGGGGATTGAAGATATAATTTCCAATGTGCTTTAAAACCATCTCCTTAAGCGCAGACTTTGGCTCCATGGCATCTGATTTTATCTCAGGATAATAGAGCCGCTGAAATTTAGGCACAAGGTATATAATGGCAAGGACAGATACAAATGAAAGCTGGAATGAAATGTCATAAACAGCCGGCGGCGAAATGATGAGTATAACAAAGGCAGCAGCAGCAAGGGTGTTGTAAAGCCCCTTTCCCCTGTTGATAACAACTGATAGTATAAAGATAAGCACCATTATTATGGCCCGCTGCGTGGACACTGAAAGGCCTGCAATTACCCCGTAAAGCAGCACAGGGATTATGCTGGAAACGGCTGCCAGTTTTTTTATATCAGCGGCAAGCATGAGCCTTTCAGACAGGCTGAATAATCGCAGGGCGATCCAGTATACAACAAAGGCTATTATGCCTATGTTAAGTCCTGATATGGCAAGGATATGGGCGGTGCCGGTAATGCTGAAATTATCCCTTATTCCCTTAGGGATTTCCCCTGCCTCGCCGATAATCAAGGCCTTGATGATTGCCGTATTTTCCACGCCTGAATTGTCGATAAAATCCCTGAGCCTATCCCTTATTCCTTCAATCACAATCTTCCAGCCATTGCTCTGTCTGCTATCAAGCACAGCAATCCATCTTTCATTTTTAACATACCCTGTTACATATATGCCTTCCCTTGCGAGGTTTCCTGAATAGTCAAATTCTCCGGGGTTGCCGAAGTTTTGCGGCATACGGAGCCTGGCAGCAAGTCTTATCCTGTCGCCGTATCTGGCCTTTACCCCGTTAGAAGGCCCTGCTGCCTGGGGTGAGAATGACGTAAAAGAAGAAGTTATTACTCCTTTTGATATGGCTGGATTTAAAGTCCCGTACTTTCTAATGGAGTTTACAGAAGGGCCTTTCACTGTAATCAGGATTTTTCCGCTTACCGGGATAACACCTTTTCCTGAGATGACCTCTTTTGCATTAATGTAAAGCCGTGTCCTGTCAATAAATCTTTCCGGTGCATTGTAGAGGATCCCTTCAACCACAACCCCTTCCGGGTTATCTTCCTGACTAAGTTTGCCTTGCTCAAGCGCTCTCCTTATGTGATTCTTGGGCAGCACAGGGTTTAAATTCTGGCCTGCCAGGATATTGCCGAGTAGAAAAAAGATTATGCAGATGAACAGCGAATTATATTTCCACCTTCTAATTATGCCAAGCATCAGAAGGAACAGGAGGATAATAAGAAACGGAAACAGCAGTCCGCTATGCAACCACGGACCTGAGGCGGCAATTATACCGAGGATAAAAGATATGACGATGGGTACAAGGGGATGATTGGCGCTGAGGATGGAAAAAGGTGAAAAAAGTTTGCCCATTGTCTTTATTGTATTTTTTGCATAAGCGACTGTTTTATAGTCTCTGCCAGTTCAGTTGTAATACCTGCGGCTGTTGCAATCTCTTCCGCAGGCGCATCTTTTATACCTTCAATGCTTCCGAATTTTTTAAGGAGCGTATTCCTCTTTTTTTCGCCGATGCCGGGGATATCCTCCAGTATTGACTTTATCTCCCCCCTGAGTTTTTTATGATAGCTTATAGCGAACCTGTGGACCTCATCCCTTATCTTTCTTATAAAAAGGTCGACGGCTGAACCTTCTCGCAAGATGAGCGGACCTTTCACATTTGGGCGATAGACCTTTTCTCCTTGTTCTTTCTGCCCCATGTCCCCTGCCCCTTGCCCCTTTTCTTTAGCAATGGCAGCGATATCTGCATCCCTTACCTCCAGTTCATCCATGACCTTTATTGCAATATTTAACTGTCCCCTTCCGCCATCCATAAGGATCAAATCAGGGAACCGCGCCCCTTCTTTCTTTTTATACCGTCTTGATAATACCTCGTTCAGCATGCCGTAGTCATCGGCTGCCTCTACGGTCTTTATCCTGTAGAGGCGGTATTTCTCTTTGTTGGGTTTTGCGTCCTCAAAGACCACCATTGCGCCCACAGCGAGCTTGCCGCTTATATTGGATATATCAAATGCCTCAATTATCTTCGGAATCTTTCTTAACCTCAGCCTTTTTTGAAGCCCCTCCAGGAGTGTCTGTTTCCCTTCTGCGGCTTCTGCCCTCCTTCTTATTGCCTCCTGCGCATTCGCCTCTGCCATCTTAAGTAACTTAAACCTCTCCCCTCTTGCCGGGAAATACAACCTTACCCTTCTCCCTTTCTTCTCAGAAAGGAGGCCTTCAATGATTTCCACATCTTCCAGGGGAAGGGAGATGACTATTTCATCGGGTATAAACCTTTCACCGCTGTAATACTGGGTAAGGAAGGAAGAGAGTGCCTCATCCACCGGAAACTCCTGGTTGATGAAAAAGAAATCTCTCGCACCCGCAAGCCTTCCGTCCCTTATAAACAGGGCCTGCACAAGGAGGACATCATCTGATGCGATGTGCGCAAATATGTCGCGGTCAATCTTCTTCTGTGATACTACCTTCTGTTCTTCCAGTGTGGCCACTATCGCCCTTATCTGGTCCCGCATTTTTGCGGCCTTTTCAAAGTCAAAGGTATTGGATGCCTCATCCATATTGGCTTTAAGCTCAGACAGCAGTTCTTTATTCTTGCCTTCAAGGAACATTATGGTTTTGTTCACAAATTCCATGTAGGCTGTTTCCGAAACAAGGGTTACACAGGGAGCAGAGCATATCCCAAGCTGATAATCAAGGCACGGCCTTACCCTGTTTCTGAATTCCGACGGGCTGCATGTGCACAGGGGAAAGAGGCGTCTTATAAATTTCACGGTCTCCCGCGCCTTTTGCGCGGATGCATAAGGGCCGAAATACTTGTCCCCGCAGGCCTTAAGCGGGGAGCGGCTGTCGTCCTTTTTAATCTGTCGTGTTATGAGGATCCTCGGGAATTTTTCATGCAGGGTGAGCTTTATGCTGACATAGGTTTTATCATCCTTTAAACGGATATTATATCGGGGTTTATATTTTTTAAGGAGGGTATCTTCAAGGATGAGGGCCTCTTTTTCATTGGTGGTTACAAGGTATTCTATATCAGAGACTTTTGAGGCAAGAAACTTTACAGTATATCTCGTGTCTGCGCTGCTATGGAAATAGGAACGCACCCTGTTCCTGATATTCTTTGCCTTACCTATATATAAGACCTCCCCCTTATTCCCTTTCATCAGATATACGCCTGGGGATTTAGGCAGGCCCCTGATGGATTCAATCAGGGACAGGTCTTTTAATCTCTCCTCTATAATCATACTAAAAATTTAACACTTTCTTTCATGAGTTGCAAACCCGGAAAAATAGAAACCCAAACCCGAATGGTCTGGGGCCTAATTATCAATCAAATGAATATAAGAAATCTTTAAATCTTAAAATTAATCTCCAAGATTCAAGAATTTTAAAGTACAAATCTCCAAACTCCCATTGACAACTACATACCATTAATGCATACTAAAGCATATAATAATGCATATGCTGAAAGGGGGTTTTATTATGAGAACAACGTTAAACATAGAAGACAAACTGCTTGACAAGGCGGCAAACTTGACCGGCATTAAGGAAAAAACATCTCTTGTCCGGCTTGGGCTTGAAGCGCTTATAGCAAGGGAAAGCGCAAAAAGGCTCGCTAAACTTGGGGGAACAGAGAAGGAACTGAAGATGATACCCCGTAGGAAAGCAGTGGGCATATAAAATGGTTCTTGTTGACACCTCAGTGTGGGTGACACATTTGCGGGGTGGAACTGTCGGGCTTGAAGCTTTGTTGGATGATAGCCATGTTGTCTGTCATCCGTTCATTATTGGCGAACTTGCCTGCGGAAATCTCAGGAACAGGGCTGAAATACTTTCTCTTCTTCAGACACTTCCTATGGTGCTCCATGCAGAACATGAAGAAGTAATGCGGTTCATAGACAATTATCGTCTTATGTGGAAGGGGTTAGGATATATTGACATGCATCTGCTTGCATCAGCCATTTTGACTAAGATATCCCTGTGGACGCTCGACAAGAGACTGCAAGAAGTTTCTTTAAAATTGGGATTGAAGTATTGATGCCGAACCGTCGGCATTGATTTTCGCGAACGGATAACAACTCAATTAAGCGGATGGAGTAAACCGCACTTGCTGATTCCAGACGTTATTTTGCCCTTTCTATATACTTCCCTTCTGTCGTATCAACCCGTATTTTTTCGCCAATACCAATAAACGCCGGAACATTCACAATAAGACCTGTCTCAAGGGTTGCGGGCTTAAGTGTGTTTGTGACTGTTGCGCCCTTGAGATTAGGCGCTGTTTCCACAACCTTAAGCTCTACGACCTGAGGAGGCTCTATCCCCACGGGTTTGCCCTCATAAAAATCAACCATGAATTTTATATTGGGGATGAGGTAATAGACATTATCACCAAGTTCTTCTGCGGATAGCGCAACCTGTTCATAATTTTCCGTATTCATGAAGAAGTAATCTGTGGTGCTGTTATACAGGTATTCCATCTCGTGCTGTTCAAGATGGGCCTTTTCCAGCTTGTCCTCAGAACGGAAACGGTTTTCAGCAGCAGCGCCTGTCTTGAGGTTCTTCATCTTTGTCTGGACCATGCCGCGCCAGTTGCCAGGTGTTATGTGCTGGACGCTCACCACCCTGTACGGCTCTCCATTGTAAAGTATAGTCATCCCTACCCTAAGCTGTGTTGCTGCAATCATTTTTATAAAACCCCTTTCATACTTTTAAAAATTAAAGAACCCTGTCGCAAATGACAGGGTCTCTCATGGTAGAATAATTTACCCTTTATATAAATGATTACATAACCGGCCTGATATTGTCAAGCTTGTGTATATCTTTATTCCAATATATGCTCTCAATCGGTTTTTACAAAAACTCCTCAATAGTCTTGGCCATTATTTTTCCCGTTTATACTCTGCTATTTCATACTTTCCAAGTCCAAAAGTAGTTCCTTTCCCAACATGGAGAAACTCGCCAAGTTTAATAAACGGCATAAATTCTCCAATTTCCCCCTTAAATGCAATTCTACCGATGACTCCACCAAGCTTCATCCTGGCGTCCTGCCTTGCAGAATATCTTTCCCAATCAAACCATTTTAAATCTCTGCTTTCCACCTCAACTTTTTGCGTCCTATCTCCAAGCCCCTTAAAATCAATTCCGAGCCTTATACCGCAATGGAAGTATGAAAGGTTTGAAATCCTGCGCAGGAGGTTCTTGATAAAATGGTGAAATTCTAAATCAACAACAAGGTCTCCTTTTATAACTATACGTGCAGCTTTTCATCTTTATATTTACTGGCTATCTCATTAGTGAATTTTGCCTCGCAATCTTCAAGGCAATCCTGATCAACAAGAATCCGGTCGTGGTTCTTTGAGTAATCGCATCCATAGAGCTTTAGTGTATTAATAATGGCATCTGCCCTGCCTTCCTGCTCCATTCTATCAGTTGAACAAAAATTACCCTGTCAGGCTTGAAATGATAAATCCCCAGAATATTAGGTATGGTCTGGTCGGATACAAGACAAATATGGGTCTTCATGAGAGTTCATATCTCCTTCAAAATCTTCTCTATTCCATTTTTCAGGGGTGGGAGGTCGTTCTTCACTGTCTCCCAAACAATCAGGAAGCTTACCCCGAAGTATTCATTCATGTATCAGCTTGTCTCTCATCCCAGCCGCGCCACTCCAGTCCACATCATGATACTTTTCCTTTATTTCAGTCGGAATATTTTTTACAGCCTCCCCTAAGACCTCCAGATTCCTCAAGACAGCATCCTTCGTCTTCTCATCATTCGCAAACTCCTTATAGGTCATTTTGCCTGTATACATTTCTATCTTTTGTACTGCCTCAAGTATATCGGTCAAGAAAAGCCTGATATCCCTCTGCCCCTTAGACATAGACGACCTCCTTCATCACATAGGGACGTATAACCTGCTTCAGGGCATCCTCGGTGACCAATTCGACCTTTCCCCCAAGCTTTTCTTTGAGGTATTCCTCTATGGCTACAAATTTGAAAAAACCTATCGGCCTTTCAAACTGCACGAGGAGGTCTATATCGCTTTCAGCGTCCTGGTCCCCGCGCGAATATGAGCCAAAAAGCCCAATCTTGCTGATACCATATTTTTGTCTGAGCAAAGGAAGCTCTTCTTCCAGTATCTTTAGAATCTCTTCTTTGGTTGTCACAATAGGATCTCCTTTCCGTTATTTTTAAATTTCATAACACCCCCATCCCCTCTTATCTTAAGAAGGGGGTGTAATTCCTCCCATTACTTTAAGGGAGGTCAGGTGGGGTTGAGCCGACAATCCCTTATTCATCAGGTCTTTCCCAACATTACCGGCACTGAAAATCCATATCCGTAATGCATAACCTCCGGCATTTCAGGTAATAATCCTTTCACCATCCGACCGTAAAAAGGCTTCAACGCATCGCATTTAAAGACAGACCCTGCCCTGAGCATCATCAGCGGTCTTTTGAAGGGCTTGCCGCTAAAGTGTCTCGGTTATAATCTGGGGCGTCATGCCCGCTATAAATATGAAAATCTCTCTGTATTTCATAGGCCATATATAGCCTTTATTAATATATTTTTCAAGACAAACAATGTTTCGGCAACATTTCAGGAAAGCAGTCAAAAGGGAATAAGTGTTGAAATTTAATCTCAAATTGATTATTATATCTCCTTAAATTCTATCGGAGGTTTTTATGCTTAAAGTTTTGAGAAAGAGAAAAAGGTCGTGGGTCATATTTTCAATCCTCGGTGCGATTATTGTTGTTTTCGTATTCTGGGGGGTAGGGAATTTCCGGGTAGATAAAAGCAATATAGTAGCATGGGTAAACGGTAAACATATAACCGCTACAGAATATGCGAAGGCGTACCAGCAGCAGATAAATTATTACAGGAATCTTCTGAAAGAGCAGTTTAATGATGAACTTCTGGAGAAGATGAATCTGAGGCAGACTACAATCAATATGCTTATAGATGCTGAGCTGGAATTTCAGGAGGCTGCGAGACAGGGTTTCACCGTTTCATCTGAGGATGTTCAGAATGCCATAAAAAATGTTCCGACGTTCCAAAGGGATGGTGTGTTCGACAGGGAGCAATATCTTCAAATACTGAAGGCCAACCGCATCCTGCCGGGAGATTATGAGGATAACGTCAGGGACAGCCTTGTAATTGAAAGGCTTCGTAAAAAGGTGACCGACACAGTTAATGTAACTGACAAAGAAATAGAAGATACATTTGATAATGAAAACAGGAAGATTAATCTTCGATACCTTGTGATAGATGGGACAAGATTTGAGAAAGCCGCGGCTGTCACAGATGAAGATTCCAGGGCATATTTTGAAAGTAACAAAGGAAGATTCAGGGTTCCAACCCAGATAAAGGCAGTTTATATTTCCATTCCGTTTAAAGAAATTTCACAAAAGGTAAAGATTACAGAGGAAGAGATAAAGACATACTATGAAAAGAATATAGGCGAATTCCAGACTGCAAAAGAGGTATCTGCAAGACATATACTTATAAGACCCGCACCAGGCGCATCTGATGTAAATAAGGCAAAAGAGGAGGCGAAGAAAAAGACAGAGGAGGTGCTGGCGCTGGCAAGGAAAGGTGAGGATTTCGCTGCCCTGGCAAAAAAGTATTCTGAAGATACTGCCTCCGGCAGGCAGGGCGGCTATCTCGGGTATTTTAAACAAGGCGACATGGTGAAGCCCTTTGAAGGCGTTGCCTTTTCACTTAAAAAAGGCGATATAAGCAATATCGTGGAAACCCAGTTTGGATATCACATAATAAAGGTTGACGATGTGAAAGAGGCAAGGCTTATACCTTTCAGAGAGGCAAAGGATAAGATAACAAAGCAACTGACAGAAAAAGATGCACGGATGATGGCAAGAGAATTGGCTGATGAGATACAGAAGGCTGTCAGCAGTGGAAAGGCAGAACTGAAGGATGAGGCATCAAGGAAAAAAATCAAGGTTATAGAGACAGGCTTTTTATCAGCAAGGAATACAG
>Ga0209542_10021724_pt1 | contig 10035 bp, 11 predicted proteins | sample RifCSPhighO2_01_FD_184028 | JGI IMG/M metagenome (GOLD analysis project Ga0209542, IMG submission 184028) | Soil microbial communities from Rifle, Colorado - Rifle CSP2_plank highO2_0.1 (SPAdes) (version 2) | ecosystem: Environmental > Terrestrial > Deep subsurface > Rock core/Sediment ...
ATTACTTTGAAATTGGTTCGGGGTTTCTTGAAGTGCGAGACACGAACGATATGCGTATGTTGGTAGAGCAATAGATGAGCGATATAAAAACAAAAAGGCCCCAAAATCGGGCCCTTTTTTCTTGCAAACAATTGTACAATGTGTTAGATTTGGCACAGATTTTGAAAGAAAGAGGTGTTTTGTGAACCAAAAAATTTTCTTGGAAAATTGTGTCTCGTTCAGTAACAGCCAGCATTATTTAAAAACTGTTTGCGTGCGCGGCGGGTATGATCCCTTTGACGATCCCTATGGGGCAATTTTGCCGCCGTTGTATCGCGGTGTTACCTATGTGATGCCTGATACAGAAACCACAGAGCGCGTGATTCGCGGGGAAGAAGGAGGGTTTGTTTACGGAAGATTCGGGAACCCGACAGTTGAAGTGCTTGAGCGTTGTGTGGCTGAACTTGAAGGGTTAGGCCTTGCAGATTTTTTATTCCGTGGGATTGATGCTCTTGCGTGCGCTTCGGGGAATGCCGCTCACCGGCTTCTGATTACGCACTTTTGCAGCAGCGGAGACAACATAGTGTTGTCGCCGTATCTTTACGGAGGCACGCGGCATTTGGTTGAATATCGTGTCTCATTCGCAAACACAGAAGCACGTTTTGTAGAAGACCCCGCGGATATTGAATCGTGGCGGCGGCTTATAGATGAACGAACACAATTTTTGTTTGTCGAGGTGCCCACAAATCCTCATGGATATATGTATGATATTCGGGCGCTTTCTGATCTTGCGCACAGTTTCGGAAAACCGCTTGTGGTTGACAGTACCATTGCCACACCGATTCTCATGCGTCCGCTGGAATACGGAGCTGATTTTGTAACGCACTCTCTCACCAAAGGCATGGCAGGACACTCACAAGGTATGGGCGGCATTATTGTGGGAGGCCAAGAAGAGATACGTCACTTGCGCATGAGTGAAGCGCGAGACGAAGGCGCGGTGTTGGCTCCTGATACGGCCTGGTTGATTCGTTTGGGGATTATGTCGCTTTACGAGCGTGTTGCCGCTCACGCGAAGAACACGTTTTCGCTCGTATCGGCATTACAACAGCATCCGCGCGTACGAAAAGTTTGGCACCCTTTGTGTACTGATCACCCCACATACAATGTGGCCGCGCAGTTACTGGAAGGATACCCTTCGCTTGTGTATGTGGAAATTGACGGTGGTGAAAAAGAGACGCGGCGTTTTATGGACGCGCTTCGGTTTTGCCGCAATTGCGTGCATTTGGGGGACGCGAACACGTTCGCAACGCACTGCTGGTCAAGCACGCATGGCGTTTTACAGCCGCGCGAGAAAAAAAGTAGTGGAATTGTTCCCAATGGTGTGCGATTTTCTGTGGGAATGGAGGATATTAGATCCGTTATTATTGATGTTGCGGAAGCTCTCGAAAAAATTTAGAAGTGAATTTTTGGCGACTCGTTGCAGTCGCCTTTTTTCTTTGTGTGTAAGCGTTTTTGTGTTACCATTTCTCCATGTCCAACGGAAAAAGGCATATCGCGGATTACCTCATCATCGGCGGCGGTATCGCGGGTACCACCGCGGCTGAAACCATTCGCAGCAAAGATGACCGCGGTAGCATAGCTATTATAAGCAAGGAACCTCACGTGCTGTATTCGCGCGTTTTGTTGCCTAAATACGTGGAAGGCGCGTTGTCGCGTTCCCAAGTGTTTTTGCGTACGGCGGAGGATTACAGTAAAAAAAATATAAGTTTGTATTCGGATGAAGAAGTGACGGTGCTTGATATAAAACGAAACGAGATGCGTACGCGGCACGGCACTGTTTTTTTCTACAAACAGCTTTTGATTGCCGCTGGTGGTCGCGTGAAACCATGGCGCGCGGAAGGTTCGGAGAATGTGCCGGTAACACGGTTCCAAACCATTGATGACGCGGAAACGATATACAATAAATTTTCGGAGAAACGCGGACAAGAAGTGGTTTTGGTCGGGGGCGGTTTCATTGCTCTTGAACTTATGAACGCGCTCGTGCCGCGCGGGGTTTCGGCGCTTCGTTGTCTTGTTTCGGAAAAACGATATTGGGAAGATTATATGGACACGGAAGGGAGCGTCTTATTAGAACGGCATCTCGAGCGGAACGGAGTTGTTTTGTATCATAACGAAGCGGTAACGCGGGTACAGCAAAACGAGAAAGGAATAATAAGCGTATTCACAAGCAGACAAACATCTTATCCGGCTGATATACTTGCGGTTGGTATCGGATTAGATCGCGAGATGGAAGCGTTTCGAGATACCGGCATGGAAGTAAAACGCGGCATTATCACAAACGAATTTTTAGAAACGACAACGGAACATGTATGGGCCGCCGGAGACATTGCGGAGAATTATCATCCGGTGTTTGGGCGCAATCTTTTGATAGGCAATTGGAATAACGGGTTTTTGCAGGGAAGGATCGCCGGTTTAAACATGGCTTCGTTGCATATGAAAACCGGCGAACGGCATGCATTTACTTACATTCCCCTGTATGCCATAAATGTATTGGGAATGCATATTGCGTTTTTGGGTGATGTGTCCGGAGTGAAAGAACATCCAAATCGCACGCATGTGTCGCGGTTTGAAGAGGGGGCGTGGTACGAACGTTTTGGCGTGGAAGACGGCAAGCTTGTGAGCGCGATATTTATAAATAAATTTGAAGACAAGCGAATCATTGAACTTCTCATAAAAGAACAAAGAGATTGCGCGCCCTATATTTCGTATTTAAGCAATCCATCGGTTAAGCTTGAAGATTATATTAGATGAATGGTTTTTTTTCGAAGAAAAATGTGTTTAAGGGAACAGGAGGCATACTCGCGGCGGGCGCGATTGCTTCTGTGTGGATAATGAACAGCGGAACAACGCCGACGTATGTTGCAGACGAACATGGAAACGCGGATGTAGCGACGGCCATTGCAGAAGCGGTTGTGCCGCCTCCACCAAAACACATACCGCCGCCGGACGCTGTGCGGGCTATTTACATGACAAGTTGGGTTGCGGGGACCGCGTCTATTCGCAAGCCGCTTTTGGAATTTGTCCGAACATCGGAAATTAACGCGATTGTTATTGATGTGAAAGATTATTCCGGCAAAGTTTCTTTTCGTACGAGCAATCCGTCAATAGAAAAAATGGGATCAGAGGAGGAGCGCGTGCCGAATATGCGTTCTCTCATTGATGAATTGCACCGCGATGGCATTTACACAATCGCGCGTATCAGTGTTTTTCAGGATCCTCATATTGCCGCCAAACGGCCTGAAATTGCGGTGCATACGAAAGAAGGCGCCGTGTGGAAAGATCGGAAAGGAATTACGTGGGTTGATCCTGCGTCCCGAGAAATGTGGGAGTATACTGTTCAAATTGCGCGCGCTTCGGAAGCAGCAGGATTTGATGAGCTTAATTTTGATTATGTGCGGTTTCCGTCGGATGGCAACATGAAAAACATTTCATTCCCCGTATGGGACGGTGTGACGCCGCGGAGTGATGTTCTTGAGGAGTTTTTTTCCTATCTTAATGCGGAACTTGCCGATCTGCCGGTTCCTATTTCTTTTGATTTATTCGGTATGACCATGACAAACACGGATGATTTAAATATCGGGCAAGTGCTTGAAAAAGCGGCAGTTCATGCGGACTATATCGCGCCCATGGTATATCCTTCGCATTACCCCAATGGATGGAACGGTCTTTCAAATCCGGCGGCAAACCCCTACGAAGTTATTCATTTTGCCATGTCGGAAGGGGAACGGCGTTTGGATGTAATGCGAAATTTGACGGCGAGCACAACATCGCCCTTGTACGGCACACATATTGCCGAACTGCGGCCATGGATTCAGGACTTTGATTTAGGCGCTGATTACACGGCAGATATGATTCAGAAACAGAAACAAGCCGCGTATGATGCGGGGCTTGATTCATGGATGGCGTGGGATCCGAAGAATGTATACACGAAGGAGGCATATCAATAAAAATAAATCTACTTAGCGGTTGAACCGCTAAGTAGATTTATTTTTGACTTATAAAATACGTTCTCGTATCATATAAGGTATGTACGATGTCATAATCATAGGCGGCGGTCCTGCCGCGGTGGGGGCGGCGGTATATGTTGCCCGTAAAAAACTAAAAACCCTTCTCATTACGGGCGAGTTTGGCGGTCAGTCTATTGTGTCTGCTGATATTCATAATTGGATCGGCACAAAGTCGATCTCCGGGCTTGATCTCGCAAAAAATTTGGAAGAACATGTGCGGAATTATTCACAAGAGATTGAGATAAAATCGTCGGAGTTGGTAACATCGGTGCAGAAGAAAGATGGCGGTTTTTTGGTGGAAACCAACAAGGGCGGCGCATATGAAACACACGCCATTATTGTTACATCAGGCGCGCGGCGGCGTAAGTTAGGCATCCCCGGCGAAAAAGAATTTGACGGAAAAGGCGTTGCGTATTGCTCCACATGCGATGCCCCGCTTTTTAGCGGCAAAGATGTTGCGGTGGTGGGGGGCGGGAACGCGGGGCTGGAAGCGGCGGTGGATCTTTTATCATACGCGGACAAGGTATACCTTTTGGAATATGGTGATGTGTTGAAGGGAGATGTTGTGACTCAAGAACGCATAAAAAGTTCTGAAAAAGTGGAACTGATTTTCAATACGGAGATGAAAGAGGTGAAAGGAGAAAAATTTGTAACGGGGCTTGTGTATAAAGACCGCGTGTCAGGCGAAGAAAAAACGCTTTCGGTGGGCGGTATATTTGTGGAAATCGGTTCAGTGCCGAATTCCGAGTTTGTAAAAGATTTGGTACAATTAAACAAGGACGGCGAAATTTTGATTGATCACAAAACCGCGGCAACTTCCTGCGAAGGCATCTGGGCGGCGGGTGACGTTACAGACGAAATGTACAAGCAAAACAACATTTCCGTGGGTGATGGAGTAAAGGCGGCGTTATCGGTGTATAATTATTTGTTAAAAAAAAGTAGTCATGAAAATAGCAATTAATGGCTTTGGCCGCATTGGCCGTTCATTTTTCCGGGCCGCTCATGGTCTTAGCGAGTTTGATATTATCGCGGTTAATGATTTAACGGATACAAAAACACTTGCGTATCTTCTGAAATATGATTCTGTTTATGGCCGCTATATAAAGGAAGTGGAAGCGGAAGATGGCACATTGCTGGTGGATGGAAAACAGATTCAAGTGCTTGCTCAAAAAGATCCGGCACAACTTCCATGGAAAGAAATGGGGGTGGATGTGGTGATAGAATCTACGGGATTTTTTACGGACGGGGCAAAAGCAAAAGCGCATATAGACGCGGGTGCCAAGCGCGTGGTCATTACCGCGCCTGCAAAAGGCGGAGTTCCTACGCTTTTGGTGGGAGTGAATGATAACCAGTTTGAGACCGCGGGTGAAATAACATGCAATGCTTCGTGTACTACCAATTCCGTAGCGCCTGTGATGCGGATTTTGATGGATGAGTTTGGTATTGAAAAAGCGGGCATGGTTACGGTGCACGGCTACACGGCAACACAAAAGCTAGTGGATGGACCAGACGCGAAAGATGTGCGCCGGGGGCGTGCGGCCGCGGTAAATATTGTGCCTTCCACCACGGGTGCCGCCGAAGCGGTTATACAATCTATTCCGGAACTGAAAGGAAAGTTTGACGCCATTGCCATGCGTGTGCCGGTGGTCGCGGGCTCTATTTCTGCAATAACAGCACTTGTCGGAAGTCCGACTTCCGCTGATGAGATAAACGAAATTTTTAAAAAGGCTGCCCAAAATTCCCGGTGGTCAAAAATTCTCGCTGTTACCCAAGACCCTCTTGTTTCTAGCGATATTTTGGGCCAGCCGTATGGTGCCATTGTGGACCTCGCGCTTACCAAAGTGGTGGATGGCAACTTGGTAAAGATATTCTCGTGGTACGACAACGAAGCGGGGTACACGGCAACTTTAGTGGAGCATGTGCGGAGGGTTAGTAAATTATTATGATGCTTGCAAAAATCGCAAAGATTTTTCTTTTGATCGTCGGAGTAGAGTATGTATTATTGGGCGTGATAACGCTCTTTGAATACTTTTGGATTATTTCTGATGTTGTGGCTTCTGTTGGACTGGTAGCCCCCATTCAAGTAGTTCAATGGGCCGTCAAAGTCTACAAAGACACAGTTCCAGGAAATGAGTCTTATGTATTTTTTACAACATATCTGTTAGCTATTCTTTCGATTGCGGGAGGCAGTCTCGCAATTTTTGGTGCTGTAGATATGTTGAAGGGTAATAGAAGAGGTTATACGATATGGCTTTTTTTAATACTTCTTGCTTTTGGTGTCGCAGTATGGGATGCCATCTGGGGTCTTCTTTTCGTCACCCCGAATATTGACGATTGGATATTTGATATCGCGCCAATTGTTTGGGCACTTCTCTATTTTATGGCGTTCAGGTTTGCTCACAGAGGTTATCAACAATCTATTTCTTGAATTCTAATGAAAATCTATCTAGGTTCAGACCACTCGGGGTTTCAGTTTAAGGAATATAGAAATAGACTTAAAAATATGTTATAATAAAAGTACGTATGGCTCAAAAACCAAAGCCAAAACCTATAGAATTTCGCCAATCTTTGTTTTGGGATGTTGATCCTAAAACGATAGATCCGGAGAAGAACGCCAAATATATTATTGAGCGGATAATGGACTTTGGTAATGATCAAGAAGCGCGCTGGATATACAGGCGGTATCCGCGTTCGCTTCTTCACGACGTTACAAAAAAATCGCGGAGTCTTCATCCACAAACCCGAGTATTATGGGAAGCTCTGACAAGGTAACAAAAGAATGGCATACGGATGCGCTTCCGGTTGAGACAAAACGCGCGTTGGACTTTTTGTCTCATGAGGATTGGCTGCGTCAATCCTCATGGTATCTTGCTGGTGGCACTGCTTTAACATTACATGTTGGCCATCGAGAATCGCTTGATCTTGATTTTTTTACGCAAGACAAAGATGTTGATGTGTCTCTTATTCCTGAGCACTTTGCAAGTGATGTATGGCAAACACAGATTCTTCGTGAGGGAACCTTGTATGGTAACCTTTTGGGCGCAAAAGTGAGCTTTATTTTATATCCATTTTTCCACCCAAAAGCGATGCCGCATACATATGGAGTGGTCCGAGTACTTGCACCATTTGATGTGGCAGTTATGAAAATAATAGCCATTAGCCAACGTGGCAAGAAGCGTGATTTTGTAGATCTTTATTGGTACGCGCTTCATCAAGAATCAATAATCAACGTAGTACGCCGTCTATCTGATCAATATCCCACTGTTGCTCATGACTTTCATCATATTTTGAAAAGCATGATGTATTTTGAAGATGCTGAAATAGATCCCATGCCCACCCTCTTTTTCAATGCCGATTGGGAAACCGTCAAAGCGTATTTTCAAAAAGAAATCCCCAAAATTGCAAAAGAATTATTGCGGTTAGAATAAGAAATTTTACCATATGAAAATCTATTTAGGAAGTGATCACGCGGGGTTCAAGCTGAAAGAGGAAATTCGGCATTTTTTGGTTTCGGCGGGATATGGGGTGGTAGATCTGGGTCCGAACCGCGAGGTACATGGCGACGATTATCCGGACTATGTGCGTCCAGTTGCCGAGCATGTTGCCCAAGAACAAGGCACTGTGGGAATTGTATTTGGCGGCTCGGGGCAAGGTGAGGCAATGGTTGCTAATCGTGTTTCGGGAGTGCGGGCGGCAGTATGGTATGGAAAAAATGATCGCATTATAACGCTTTCTCGCGAACACAATGACGCTAATGTGCTTGCCGTTGGCGCGCGGTTTGTAAGCTCGGAGGAAACAAAGCGCGCGGTCAAACTGTGGCTTGAGACTCCATTTTCCAATGAACCGCGGCATGAACGCCGAATTGACAAGATTGATAATCTATGATATATTCAAAAAAAATGTACTAGAGAAAGGAGACAACCCATGTATTGGTATCAGAAAGAATATTCTTCTGGAGAATTTTTCGAAGCGCTAAAGGATATTAGCGCAATTCTCAAGGAAAATTTTTTTTGCGGAGCAGAACTAAGGGATGACGCATTTCACATGCGTCATGTGTTACATCGTATATGTGAATTAGTGATGGAATCTTCTTCCAAGACAGACAATCTTGTCTTGGAAGCAAATGGTTTTATTTGGAAACGCGGCGGCAAAGAAGAAATTTTTTGCATGTGTAAAAAAATTGGCGATGGCTGGATCTTCAAAATCAGTGGGTGCCAAGATATCGTGGGTCAAGCTGGGGAGTTTGGGTGGAAGAAGCTCACAAACAATCTTTCATCAATTTCGCCCATAGGTCCTTCTCAGATGGCAACTTTGCTTTATTGCCATCAAAGACTCTGACAAAGGGGTGCCACATGTTGATATTCTACTTTGTTCTTTCTTTTTTTATCAATGGCTCCGTGTGGTGGCTGGGAGGTTTGTTTGCCGTTGTAACAGTATTAGGGGGTTCATCGTTTTTTCTTCTCATCATTTTGTTTTATGATGAGAAGCATTACGGCAATCAAATACGGCATTGAATTGTCACAACAGGCAGGTCACTTGACCTGCCTTTTTTTGTCTTTTTATTTTTTTCCTTTATAATTTCTATATGGCAATAGAAATTATTCCCGCAATTAACGCGGAAACATTCGCGGAGGTGCAAGAAAAAATTCGGATGGTGGAGCCGTATGCCGAAGGTCCCGACAACGGAGGGATCAAATGGGTGCACATAGACGTTGCGGACGGCACGTTTACGGACATAACGCTTTGGCACAATCCGGAAGATCTTTTTGCTTTGCAAACACCTCTCTTTGTGGAAGTGCATTTGATGATTGCCGACATTGATGAACGCGTGCAGGAATGGTTGCGGCCCATTGTGCGGCGGATTATTTTTCACCGCGAGGCGTCGCATAACCCCGATTCGATTATTCATGTCTGTCGGTCTTCGGATATTCAGGTGGGCATTGCGATTCGGCCCGATTCGCCCATAGATATTATATTGCCCCATATTTCCAAAGTAGATCTGGTCCAAATGCTCGCCGTAGCGCCCGGACGTTCCGGTCAGTCATTCCAATTAGATACGCTTCAAAAAATTACCGCGTTACATAATGCTTGTCCTTCGTGTCCTATTGAGGTAGATGGGGGGGTGAACAACGCAACCATTCATTCTATTGTCGGCGCGGGCGCGTCACTGCTTGTCGCGGGAGCTGCCATTTTTAAAACGCCTGATATGAGACGCGCCATAGAAGAACTCCGAAGCGCGAGTGTAATCGATGTTCAAAGCTAAGCTTCGGACAAATTGTCCGAAGCTTAGCTTTGAACATGTAAGTTATGTTGAAAAATCATAGTATTTTTTCCTATATAATATGGAGTGCGTGTACAGTTGCAGTGGGTGGCATGTTTACGGCCGCTCCGATTTTTCTTGCAAAGCGCGTTACATTTCCTATGCATTTTTTGCAGGCATCTGGTGAAATTTTTGTTCCCAATGAAGAAACAAAAAGCGATGCCGGCGGCATCAGCGCCGAAACCGTGCGCGTGGCGGATACATCGCTCATGAAAAATAGGCCGCAGGTGTATGAAACGAGAATTCTTTCACAGCCCTTATTTTCCATACCGGAGAATGGAGCAGTACTTTTCGCGGATTTGCGGGAGATGATGATTCGCTTTTACCGCGACGGGAAACTGGAAACAGAGTTTCCTATAGTATCGAAAGGAAAACCCGGTTCGTTGTGGGAAACACCAACCGGTTCCTATCATGTAAAAACCAAAGAGGAAAATCATTACTCCAGCATTGGGAATGTGTGGATGCCCTACAGCATGCAATTTTTTGGAAACTTTTTTATTCATGGATGGCCGCGCTATGCTGACGGAAGTCCCGTGCCGCAGGGATATTCCGGCGGGTGTATTCGGCTTTCGGAAGAAGATGCCAAAAAACTTTTCTCTCTGGTTGATGTGGGCACGTCTCTGTTTGTGACAAATGGCGCCCAGCCGGCACTTGTTTCTGTGTCGGCAG
>Ga0209542_10021725_pt1 | contig 10035 bp, 8 predicted proteins | sample RifCSPhighO2_01_FD_184028 | JGI IMG/M metagenome (GOLD analysis project Ga0209542, IMG submission 184028) | Soil microbial communities from Rifle, Colorado - Rifle CSP2_plank highO2_0.1 (SPAdes) (version 2) | ecosystem: Environmental > Terrestrial > Deep subsurface > Rock core/Sediment ...
GCAATTCTTGGTCAATAATAGAATTATCCCCATTGTGCCCGAGCACGGCGCGGTGGGCACGAGCGGTGATCTGGTCCAGCTCGCGCACATGGCCCTGCCCTTCTTGGGGAAAGGTGATGTCCAATACGCCGGTAAGATGCAGTCATCTGAAGTTGTGCTTAAGAAGTTTGGACTCAAACCGTATAGACTTAAACCAAAGGAGGGACTGTCACTTATCAACGGCACTTCATTCATGTCTGGCGTAGCAGCCCTCGTTGCTCATGACGCCGAGCAGGTGCTTGGCATGGCCGCGCGCACGGGAGCACTCGCTCTTGAGATGGTGGCGGCATTCGATGACAGCATCTCGGAAACCTTGCATGAGCTACGTCCGCACAACGGTCAGAAGAAGATTGCCAAAGTCTTGCGATTTATCTTGTCAACATCGAAAATGCTGCGGAAACGTGTCGTGCTTGATAAAAAAAACGGCCATATTGAATATGACGTTCAAGAAATTCCCGATGATGTACAAGAAATTTACTCGATTAGATGCATATCTCAAATCCTCGGACCGGTTCTTGACACATTGTTTAAGACTCGCGAGGACATAGAGACAGAGATTAATTCTGTTTCTGACAATCCAATCGTAGATTGGAAATCAAAGCAGTTCTTGCATGGAGGCAACTTCCACGGAGATGTCGTCGCTGCCTCCATGGATCAACTTAAGACATCTATGGTCAAGCTCACTATACTCTCTGAACGCAGGATAAATTTCTTCCTCAATCATAGGATCAACAGACTTTTGCCACCATTTCTTAATCTCAAAAAGCCCGGCCTTACCCTGGCACTCCAAGGTTTGCAATTCGTGGCGACGTCAACTACCGCCCAGAGCCAGAGCCTAGCCTACCCGCATCATGTCCACTCGATTCCAACCAACGGCGACAATCAAGACGTGGTCAGTATGGGCACTGACGCGGCCCTTATGACCGGGAAGGTAGTTGAGAATGCCTCGTATGTTTTGGCAATCGAACTGATTACTCTGTCGCAGGCTGTGGAAATTCGCGACATCAGAAGTCGTCTATCGCTTGAGTCGCGTAAACTAATCGACGCTGTCCGCAATGCGCTACCTCCCATAACCGACGATAGAGTGCTTACCGAAGAACTTCCCAGAGTAATCGAGCTCGTACATGATGAAAAATTCTCAATCAAATTCTAATTCTAGATTTACCTCGAGGTTTGACTATCTAGCCAAGCGAAATTGGGTTCGTCAATATCTTGATTTCGATATTAACACATATAGAATTCTGCCCGGTGAAGAACGGGCCTGGAAGATCTTCCACGACGCGGCTACGCACGTGCCCGCCTATAAAGATTTCATAAAAAAACACGGCATTGATCATAAGAAAGTAAAAAACTTTTCTGATATTCCCATCACGGACAAGAAGAATTATATCCAGGCCTACCCGCTTAAAGATAGAGTCTGGCAAAGCGGAGGTATAATAGCCATGAGTTCTGGCACGTCCGGCGAACCAACCTTCTGGCCACGGGGTGGCTATCAGGAATTTGAACAGGCAGTGACGCATGAAATGTTATATAGAAAATATTTCGAAATCCAAAAGTACAAAACCCTCATGCTCGTCTGTTTCCCAATGGGCATGTATATCTCCGGAGTAGCCACACTTATCCCGAGTTGGCTGGTAGGTCAGAAATATCCAAACCTCACGCTCGTGAGCGTGGGGAATAGACAAGCAGATATTTTAAAAGCGCTCGCACATCTCAAGAATGATTATGAGCAAATTGCTTTGGTTGGGCACCCATTTATTATCAAGGATGTGCTTGAGCGGGTGAAGCTAAAACATCAGCGTGTCAGAATAATGTGCTGTAGCGAGGGATTTAGCGAAGATTGGCGAAACTACGTGGAGAAGCTGGCAGACGCAAAAGTATTCAACACATATGGCTCGTCGGAATTATTGCTAATGGGCTATGAACTTCCGGGCAAAGCTGGCTACTCATACAACCCATTCATTCGTTACGTCGAATCAGTGAGTGGGGAGTTGATATTTACAGCCGCAAGTGGCGTGCCGTTAGTCAGATTCAATCTGCATGACGCCGGAACTGTTAAAGGCAATACAATAACTCTTAAGGGCAGGTCAGATCATACGATAATCATGTACGCGGCGAATATTTACCCAGAACACGTTCGAGTAGGATTAAATAGGAAAAGTTGGTATAGCAAGTTCACGGGTAAATTCAGCATGGAGAAGAAGTATACGCGCAGTCGGGATGAACAGCTCGCAATTAATATTGAATTACGATCGGGCATCAAATCAAACAGGATTCTTACAGCAAGAATTCAGGAATCAGTCACAGAAAACCTAAAAAGAATAAATCACGAATATCTAGACACATTCAATAGATTCGGAAAAAAAGTAATCCCCGTAATTAAACTTCTCCCATATCAAGAACCAAAATATTTTCCACAGGGTCTCAAACCCCGCTACATACTGACATAAGTTGCATTTTGCTTTTTTGATATAATTGTCACATGTCTACAATCCCTAATGAATTGGAATTCCATAAGGAGCAGACTAATCGAAATCGGAATTTGATTGACGAGGCCGAGCAGGAGAAATATTATAATTCTAAAATTGGAATTGCCGGTCTGAGTGTGGGCTCAAGCATTGCCACTGCCATTGTACTGACAGGCGGGGGTAGGCATATGCGACTGGCCGACCATGACACTCTCGAGCTCTCTAATATGAATCGCATCGTGGCTGATGTTGCTGATATCGGCAAGTCGAAATTGGATGTTATCTCGAAGCGACTTCTGGGTATGAATCCGTATCTGGATCTAAAATTATTCCCGGATGGGTTGACAGAGAGTAATCTTGAAGAATTCGTAACTGGTCTAGACATCATGATAGACGAGGTAGACAACATGGCGATCAAATTTCGTATCCGTGAATATTGCAAGAAGCTACGCATCCCCATAGTGATGGCGGCTGACAACGGCGACAGAGCCGTGGTTGATGTCGAGCGATATGATTTCGACCCGCAGCCGGAATTCTTCCACGGTAGATTGGGACCCGTGACCTACGAGCAACTTGCTAACCTAGATAAGCGAGGTATCGGCGAAACTATCACGAAACATGTTGGCGACATTCCAGACCGCATGCGAGAATCTATGGCCCTGCTTGCGACGGGCAAACTCACTTCATGGCCACAGTTGGGTAGCACGGCAATGCTTAATGGCGCGGTAGTGTCGTATGTGATTAGAAGGATTTTGAATGGTCAGCCGACTGTGGACAATAGAGCAGTAATAGCACTAGATAACCTGCTATAATCAGTAGGTGATTCCTAAAGAGACCTGGTACAAGCTACTTGAATTTGCGACACAAGCACCATCGGGTGATAATGGTCAACCATGGCGCTTTGTTGTGCAGGATGATGTGCTTGAGATATACAATGTGCCGGGGAAGGATACATCTATCTATAATTATAATCAACGAGGTTCAATGATCGCGCACGGTGCACTCATTGAGAATCTAGTGATCGCCGGGCAAGAGCTAGGTTTTAATACCAGCGTAAGCGCTTTTCCTAGCGTGTCAGAACCAGACTGTATAGTTCGGATAACTCTCGATAAAACTGAACCAAAACAACATCCACTTTTCGCGGCAATCGCAACCAGAACAACTAACCGAAAAAAATACGACGGGTCGGCCATAACAGAGCGAGAGAGATCAGCACTCATTCAAGCAGGCAATGGTCTACTTAATTTGATTGAAGACAAGGACAGGATTAGCAAACTAGCAAGAGCTATTAGCGTGAATGAAATAATCCTATTTTCTAACCCCGTGCTTCATAAACATTTTTTTGATTACCTACGCTGGAACGCAAAAGAGGAGAAGTTGAGCGGTGATGGCTTCTTTGTTAAGACATTGGAGGTCAAAGCCCCTACTCCTGTTTTCAAAATGATGAGCCATTGGAGCATTATGAAATTGTTACGAAAGCTTGGAATTCCGAACAAAATAGGAAGTGAGAATGAGCAAGTATACGCAAGTTCTTCAGCTGTCGGATTTATTAGTATTCCCGGTAATCAACCGAGAGACTATTTTGAGGCTGGGCGCGTATTTGAGAGGGTGTGGCTAACATCAACATCACTTGGGCTTTACATACAGCCCACGACAGGCGTCATTTATATGCACGAGAACCTAAAATTTGGTTACTCCGGACCACTTACTCCAGATGAGCAGAGTCAGGTCACTGACGCCTATGAGGTTATCAGATCCATATCGGAAATTGGAGCAAGAACGATCGCGGTATTGTTCAGAATTGGTCGCGGAGAGCCCCCCAGCGCTAAGGCCGTAAGGATACCAGTATCGAAACTTGTTGAATTCAGTTAAACAATAAATGAGCTACCTCCTTAATCTCGATTTGATTTCTGTTGGCCTAACGGTTGCCTCAATTGGCATACTAGGATTTATCGTTTTCTTTTCTAGACCAAAGAGCATCACTAGCAAGGCGTTCTTGCTATTTTCTATTGTAACCATCTTTTACGGTATTGTTAATTATTTAAGTTACCAAGCCTCAAACAGAGAACTGACGCTATTTCTATTGCGGCTGGTTATATTCTCTGCGGTCTGGCACGCTTATAGCTTTTATTTACTGTTTACTGTATTCCCTGAAGATGATCACAAGCTCTCAAAGAGATTCTGGTTTATCATTACACCGGTTGTCGCAATCACCTCAATACTTACTCTGACACCACTTATCTTTTCAGGCATTACGGAGATTATTGCTCCGGGTGAGGTTGCCCAAGTTACCAAGGGACCTGGGATTCTACTTTTCGTAATCGTAGTTGCACTCTTGATCATAGGAGGTATCTGGATTCTTGTTAGGAAGATGCGCAACGGTGACAAACTTGAACAGAAGCAGTTCCGTGTAATATTTTGGGGAGTATTTCTGACCTTTGCGTGCATTGTCACATTCAATTTTTTGCTTCCAATTTTTGCCGAGAATGTTAGGTTCATAGCCTTCGGGGCACTATTCATGCTACCGTTCACTGGATTTACCTTCTACGCAATCGCGAAGCACGAACTGCTTCAAGTTAAGGTTGTTTCAACAGAGATTGTGACATTTATTCTTGCGGTGGTTAGTATTATTGAGCTCATTGTCGCTCCTGACATAACCACCATAGTATTCCGAAGTGGTGTATTCATCATGATTTTAATCTTCGGCATCCTGCTTATCAAGAGCGTTATCAAGGAGGTTAAGCAACGGGAGAAGCTTGAGGAATTATCCAGAGAGCTTGCCGGGGCTAATGATCGATTGCGGGTTTTGGACCAGCAGAAATCGGAGTTTCTTTCTATTGCCTCGCATCAACTTCGATCGCCGCTTACGGCTATCAAGGGATACTCGTCGATGATTCTGGAGGGTTCATTTGGCAAACTAGAGGCCAAAATGAAGGAAGCGATTGAGCGGATATTTTTATCAAGCGAGCGCCTTGTTATCGTGATCGAAGATTTCCTGAACATTTCGCGTATTGAGCAAGGCAGAATGCAGTATGATTTCGCCTCTGTGGATATGGCCGAACTGGTGGACGGAGTGATGAAGGAACTTGAACAGAACGCCAAGCGAGCGGGTCTAACATTCACTTTCAATAAGAAGGACACGGGGCCGTTCGTCATTACAGCCGATTTCGGCAAAGTACGACAAGTAGTTACCAATATTGTGGACAACGCTATCAAGTACACACCCAAGGGTAGTATCACAGTTACACTCGACAGAGATGCGGATACCCGTAAAGTCCTGCTCTCTGTCACGGACACTGGTATCGGCATCTCGCGTGAGACTCTACCAACGCTATTCCAGAAATTTGTAAGAGCCAAAGGTGCCTCCAAGGTCAGCACCTCCGGCACTGGTCTCGGGTTATATGTAGTGAAAGAATTGATGAAAGCCCACAAAGGCCAAGTTTGGGTAGACAGCCCCGGTGAAGGCAAAGGCTCTACGTTTTATCTCGAATTCATGGCAGAATGATTTGACGAGGTCTAGTTCTATAGATATAGTTCTACTAGCAGATACGCGCCCCGGACAACCTCTATAGGAGGACCAGATGAGACAGTCACTTCTTCGTAAAGAGTCATTCGGCGGAACACTTCTCTTGAGCTCTGATGGTCGGCGGGAATACATCTCACCCGAGGAGTTCGAGCTTGTCGCGGCCTGTAGGTCATTGTCAGAAACTCTTGCGCGGGCGCTTGCAGTTCCGGTCGAGTCGGTAAGGGTGGTAAGCCCGCCCTACTTGCCATCGGACAACTTCAGCGCCCCCGACAAGATCTTCCTCGAGTTGACGCGGGCGTGCAACCTCACCTGCGTCCATTGCTTCAATAACTCCGGGAAACCACTGCCCGAACAGCTCACCCACGGCGAACTTACGATGGTAGTCGAGGATCTAGCCCAGAGCGGGGTCCAAGAAGTACGCTTTACTGGCGGAGAACCCACCATGCACCCTCACCTCATCGAACTAATCACACAGGCTTCTGTCCTCGGGATGCGGGTCTCGATAGGCACCCACGCCGGACTCATCAACCCGAGACGCGCGAAGAAACTTGCCGGAGCTGGTCTCGATTCAGCCGTGGTGAGTCTCGACGGTCTCGAGGATGATCACGACAGGATCAGGGGGCTCGGAGCCTTCCGCGCGACAATGGATGGCCTCGAAGCTCTGATGGATGCGGGAGTTAGGGTCAGGGTCAACTCGGTGCTGATGCGCAGTACTCTCGATAGTACGGTAGCGCTCACGGCCCTGTTGGTCTCGCGAGATATCCACGTAATGCTACGCAGGTATATACCTGCGGGCAGAGCCACAAGGACAGCAAGTGAAATGCTCACGGCCGAAGAGTACGGGGACCTCAAGCAGCGTCTAAACGAGCTATTCAAGGAGCGGCGTTATCTCGTAGACGGACATTACTTGGGTACTGGTCGGGAGGGCGGAGGAAAACAAGCTACCCCTCGCTACTCCCCACCCTTCTCGGTAAAGTCATGCAGTGCAGGACACCGCGGAGGTGTAATCCTGCCCACGGGACATGTGCAAACATGTGGCTTCTTGGCACCCTTGGGCGAGCTTTCAGTAGGTAAGGTACCACAGGAAACATTCAGCGAGATCTGGAGAAGGCTCAACGAATCGAATCACATCAAGATTCTTGAGAGTAAACTGGGTCCGCACAACGCCACTACTTTGGGCCCAAAAACGAATTGCCTTGCAATCGCGACAGGCTCAAGTAGTAAGTCCGAGCTGATCCAAATTCGCGGCGCCAGACAGAGGGACTCGAGATGATCGCCGTGCTAGCAGGTCGTCACGGAGCAGGCAAAAGCTACCTAGCCCGACTTTTGGGTACCTGTGGCTGGAGTATTCGTCTCAAGCAGGCTTATCTCGAGCAACTCCACAGAACAAGCGGCGATCCCAGCGATCTCATTACCTGGTACCGTAAGCGCTATAAGGAAGCTGGGGCGCGAGAAGTGACGAGAGAACTACTGGCGGCTGGCTTACTCTCGAACGGTTCCGGCCCCATGGTTCTAGACTCAATTCATAACCTTGAGGAATGGCGAGTCATCAAGGAGAACGTGCCTCTTGCGATTCTGGTATCAGTCATTGCTCCAAGCGATATACGGGATAGTAGGAATAATCGGGGAGATGACGCACTAGACAAATCGCGGATTCTCTATTGGCACGAGGACTCCATCGGTGGATGTCTAATGGCCGAGGTTGAGTGGACATTTCAAGGGACAGTCCCAGATGCCGTCCAGGTCTCAAATATCTTCATGTTCACCCAGTGGCTTTCCAGCCGCAACCCCTGATCGCCAGATGATGTTGGCGGCAGGGGATTTTTGTTTTACAATTCCCACATGAGTTCTATTAAGAAGGCTGGAGCTATAATCTTGAGCAAAGATAATCCGAGCAAGATATTAGTACTATATAGAGCATCTCAAAAAGATTGGTCATTCCCGAAGGGACACATAGAACAGGGGGAGAGTATAAATGAAGCAACCCTGCGGGAAGTGGGTGAGGAAACGGGGCTCGAAGTTGAGATTATTGATCTGCCACTTCCATTGCTACGCTATGTCCACCCAAGTGTTGGGCCAGTCGAATTGCATCTATTACTTGCTAAATCAACGGACGATAGAAAGTTACGCACGGAATTCGGAGGTGATAAACTTGAATGGGAAAGGGTTGATAAGGTATCGGAGAAATTAAGCTACCGACTAGGTGACTATTTTAACAGAATTCTGCCAGACATCCTAAGGATCAGTTCTGCAAAAGCTAATTGAGCGTTAACGGAATTAAAAAGGGCTGGGCAGTGGTTGACATCAATTAGATAGTAATCGGATGCACCAATGAGGATATCGATAGAGCTGACATCTAATGCTAGTGTCTGGATTACAGAGATAATCTTTTTCTTAATGTCGGTATTAAATGCTATATCTGTCTCTCCATCCGTGAACAATTCATTTCCGACAAAATAAACTTTTTTGTGTACTCTGTTATTGTCATCCACTGCCTTCTCTATATACCAACCATCCCTTAAATCAATGCTACTTAGTGTGGTACTCATTATTGATTCATCAGGCACCTTAATTGCCTTGCCGTGTTGCTCATTTTTTAGATAAACCGGATAGTCTAATTCTCTAGAGATTTGTTTGCTAAATCCATCCGAATCAGAAATGATCCATCTGTTGGGTGTGACAATATCAGCCAGATCTAACCTTGCCATCGTATCTGATTTAACGGTTTTACTTATTAAATATTTTCCGTTAACAATATAGACTCCAGTATGGTTTGCAATATCTAGATTTTCTGAAACAATGGGGTCGTTCGTAAGAAAATAAAGTATATCAGAATCAAGAAATTTTCTGCCTGTAAATGTATCTATACTAATAATTTCATTTTGCAAATAAATTTGTGAACACTTATCGGCAATTTTCCTAGCGCCAGCCAAAAGAGTATCGAATTTGGAAATCACTATATAGAACATGGCCTAATACTGCCATATATTTATCACAGGGCAAGGGCTCTACGTTCTATCTCGAGTTTATGGCAGAATAGGGGAATGAAAAAGACGGGCATCCTGATCGTGTTGGCGTTACTTATAAGTCCGCTATTCGTGTCTGTCACGTCTGCCAAAAGTGTCTCTATGAAAGGCCTGGAACGGGGCAAGGGTAAGGAATTGAGCGTTAGCGAGCCTCTCGGGTGGGCCATCAAACTCTCGCTCTCATCTCACACTATGGGCACTATAGAGTCATATCCGGGTATGGCAGTTGTGCGTCTTGTTGGTTACAAACCGTGGTGGAAAGTCTGGGGTTCAATGTCGGCCACTACCACATTGCGGATAAGCGGCCTGCCCGCGAGCAGTGTCTTACCCATATACACACGTGGCTACCGCGAGCACAATCAAGCAACCACTACGTCACAAGGCACTCTCGAGCTTGATTTCGCTTCTAAACTAGGAGCGCAATTTATAATCAAAACTAAACCGTCAACTAAGCACATAGACATTGACCCCATATTTGGCCCACCCGGTGGCGATTGCGATGATATCGGCATGTGGAATGCAAGTAGCAAGACCTGCACTCTGGATCGCGATGTCTTCGAAACTATCTCGATTGAAGATTCCGGCATCACGCTCAATGGCAATGATAAATCTGTCATCGGACCAAACTCTGGAGATGGAATATATACAGACGAGAGTGACGTGCGCGTGACTAACATAGAAGTGCATCACTTTGACAGGGGAATTGTTTACGCCGACGCACTCACCACAGTGGCAAATGGTGGCAAGATAGATGGCACGACTCTGGCAGATAATATACTCAACATAATGGACGAGGGAGTTTCTGATCTTGTGATCACCGACAATGATATTGTAGCGGCAGAAAGTGGCTATGAAGTCGCGGGATTTGATATAATAAAAGGCGAGACGAAAGAAGCAAATGTTCTTGTCGTTATGACTAACGGTTTCGGCAAGCAGACGCCGCTAAAAGAATACAAGCTTCAGAACCGCGGCGGCT
>Ga0209542_10021729_pt1 | contig 10033 bp, 9 predicted proteins | sample RifCSPhighO2_01_FD_184028 | JGI IMG/M metagenome (GOLD analysis project Ga0209542, IMG submission 184028) | Soil microbial communities from Rifle, Colorado - Rifle CSP2_plank highO2_0.1 (SPAdes) (version 2) | ecosystem: Environmental > Terrestrial > Deep subsurface > Rock core/Sediment ...
CCCTGAGCGCGTCGCTCGTGCGGGGCGTTACGGAAGCAAAAGGAGAATTCATCCTCATGCTCGATGCGGATCTGAGGAACCTGACTAGAGACAACGTCTCAGAGCTTATCGAACCAGTGCTCAGGGGTGAGGTAGATTTTTCGATGTCCCTGCGGGGAAACAGCTTGGCGCTCTACAAAGCCATCGGTATTGATTTTGTTTCAGGCGAGCGCGTGCTTCCTCGAACGCTGATTACCGACCATGCCGAGGAGATCCGGCGTCTGTCGCATTTCGGCGTGGAATCATTCATGAATAAACATATTATTGCAAAGCGCATGCGCATCGCCATCGTTCGCCTCGACAATCTCATCAACTTCCGCAAAAAAGCGAAGATCGGCTGGTGGAGAGGAACCCTCAAAGAATTGGGAATGGTCCGCGACATACTTAAAGTAATTTCTCCGGTGGAGGTACTTCGCCAAAACTACGCAATGCTCCGACTATCCCGCTTGGCCGGCGCCAAGAGCCCGGCGAATGCTTCTGCGGAACGCTCCCACGTGTAAGTAAGTGCTTTTTTCCGGCAATCTTCGCGGTCTAGTCCGAGGCATTTCATCGCGCCTTCTTTTAAATCTTCCCCAAGGTAGCCGTCAACGCCGTTCGTAATAATGTCGCGCGGTCCCTGGCAGTCATGTGCCGCAACGGGAATGCCGCACGCAAGCGTTTCTACGACCACGAGGCCGAATGTCTCGCTCCGCGACGGAAAGACGGAAACGTCACAGAGCGAAAGCCAATCGATAAGCTCCTGACCGCGTTGGTAACCGACGAAACGGTGGGTCTTTCCGTATGCATCCTCAAGACGCTTTCGCTCGGGTCCGTCCCCGATGACAAGCTTCGTTCCGGGCAGGTCGAGCTGAAAGAATTCTTCCGGATTTTTTTCAGCCGCGAGACGGCTGAAGAATACGAAGACGGGCTTAGGCAGCGGCGGGAGGGGAGGAGAAGGATTCCGTTTGAAGAATGCCGTGTCTACACCGAGCGGCCATAAGACGATGTTCCTAAATCCGTGCGCCTCCAACTCTTGTTTCAAGCTCTCCGTCGCGACCATCGTTCGAGCTCCGCCGTTGTGGAACCATCGGAGGTACATATACGCGATGGGAGTGAGTACGCGCAAGCCGCGGGATGCAAGATATATCTGGAAATGCGTGTGATAGCAGGTCGTGAACGGTATGTTCTTTTTACGGCACAATGCTCGCGCCGCGAGGCCGAGTGGACCTTCTACAGCGATGTGCACCGCGTCGGGTCCAATATCATCTAGCATCTTAGCAAGACGCTTTCGGGGGAAGATGGCGAGCCGGATCTCCGGATAACCCGGGAGAGATATCGTCTTGAAAAGACCGGGATGAATGACTGATATCTCATACCCGAGCTTCGGCAGCTGTTCATTCATTCTGTCGTAGCAGCTCACGACGCCATTCACCTGCGGGTGCCACGCATCGGTTATCAAAAGGAGTTTTTTCATGCGCGAGCGCTTAATTGAAGAATGTGCGCAAGTATCGCCCGAACCCGATTATTGATAAGAGAATGATTATTGCCAGAGCGAAGAGCGCCATCTTTTCGAATACATTACTTACGTCTATAAAGAGGTGCCCGAGGAAATATCCGATAGAAAGGAGGCTTGCAGTCCACAAAAATTGTCCGGCAATGTTAAGCATCATGTAGCGCCGGAACGGCACGCGGGAAAGTCCGGCGGTGAACATAATAACGGTTCCGAACCCAAGCCCCGCCGTTATTTTCGACGTAAAGATTATGATGTCGTGGTGCTTCTCGAACAGTTGCTTGGTGTACTCGATGGAAGCATGCGTAATACCCACGTATCGTCCGAACCTCCCCGTGAACGATTCGCCGTACCGCATCCCGAGCCAATACCACAGGATGTCCGCCGCGAGTTCTCCCACAGCAAGCATGAGGCACGTGGGAATGAGTTCGAGCACGTCGAGCCGAAGAAGTACTCCGGCGACAAGGCTGACCGGGGCACCGATCACGAATACTGCCGGCGCGATGATCGCGTACTTGTAGGTGAGGAGGAGCTGTATGAGGAATTCAATACTCATAGTTTTCTAGTATACCGCTTTCGCGCACTGTAATGGCGTCTTCATCCGAACGTCATAGACCTGAAGGGCGTTATAATGACGTTACCTATTATTGGCTTAATCCAGTGTCTACTTATACATATGGACGAGCAGAACGTGGATAAGATTATCAATGCAACTCATTGGCCGCGCATGATGGCCGCCGCCGCTCTTGGCGTGTTGGCGGTCTTTTTATTAATAGCGGCGATAGGTGAATTCAAGGGCCTTCGGTACATCGGGACCGGTGTACCCGCGACGAACACCATCACCGTTTCGGGTGAAGGCGAAGTATTCGCCGTGCCTGACACTGCCACGTTCAGCGTGACCGTCCAGGAGGAAGCGAAAGAGGTGCAAGATGCCCAAGAGACTGCGACAGAAAAGGCGAATGCCATCATCGCCTACCTCAAGGGTGAAGGCATAGACGAGAAGGATATCAAGACAACGGATTACAGCGTCTATCCGCAGTACGACTACATTCAGGGCGTGTGCCGCGAGGGTGTCTGCCCCCCGGGGCGTCAGGAGCTTCGCGGCTTTCAGGTAAGCCAGACGCTGACGGTTAAAGTGCGCGACACGGAACAAGCAGGAGAACTTCTTTCGGGAGTCGGCTCGCGAGGCGCAGCACAGGTATCCGGCCTCTCATTCACGATTGATGATGAAGACGAACTGCAGGCCGAAGCGCGCGGTATGGCCATCGAGGACGCACGAACAAAGGCCGCCGAACTTGCAAAAGACCTGGGCGTACAAATCGTACGCATCGTGGGCTTCAGTGAGGATGGGTACTATCCGCCAGTGCCGTACGCATATGGCCGTGGAGGTATAGCTATGGACGCAGCGGAAGGCGTGAAGCTTTCTGCTCCAGAGCTTCCGGTCGGAGAGAATAAGATAGTATCGAACGTGAGTGTGACGTACGAAATCCGCTAGTAGAAATCACCCCTTACCATTTCCGGCCGGAAGTGGTAAGGGTTGACTTTGTCATACAAAGAAGTAGTATTGTTTTAAGCCCCGGGAGGGGTTTTTAAATTGCCAATTATTCCTCTATACTCCACGAACCATGTCCTTCATTCAATACTTGAAAGACACACGCAGTGAACTGAATCACGTCGCATGGCCGACCCGGATGCAGACCATCGTCTATACGATACTCGTTATCGCGCTCTCGATTCTCGTCTCGCTCTACCTCGGCTTTTTCGACTACGTCTTCACGACGGGGCTCGCACGCGTGATCGAGATTTTGCCGCAGAATACGCCAGCATTCGCACCCGAGACAATCATCCCGACAACCACGCCAAATATATGAAGCAAACACACGGACAAGAACGCCAGTGGTACGCTATTCACACGTATTCCGGCTATGAAGACGCTGTCGCGCGAAATCTCAAGCAGCGCGTCGAGTCGTTCGGTATGAAAGAGAAAATATTTAACGTCGTAGTGCCGACGGAGAAGAAAATAAAGATAAAGAACGGCCGCCGCACGGAAGTGCGCGAGAAGATATTTCCCGGCTACGTCATGGTCGACATGATAGCGACCGATGATGCATGGAGCGTCGTGCGTAATACCCCGCAAGTTACCGGTTTTGTCGGCACGGCAAATCAGGCAGTGCCGCTTTCGCCCGAAGAGGCGGAGAAAATCCTCAAGCGCACGGAAGGCGACACCGTTCGCCACGCGATAGACCTCTCCGAGGGCGATGCGGTCAGCATCATCGACGGCCCTTTCAAGGACCTTGAAGGAAAAGTTGGCGAGATTGACGAAGAGCGAGGAAAGGTTAAGGTATTGGTTCCGATGTTCGGCCGCGAGACGCCGGTTGAATTGGAGGCCGACCAGGTCCAACGCGTCTAAACACATATTCAAATTCTATGGCAAAACAAGTTGTTAAACTCATAAAACTTCAGATACAAGCGGGCGCTGCAACACCTGCGCCGCCTGTTGGGACCGTCTTGGGCCCCGCCGGTGTGAACATCGCAGAATTCGTCAAGCAATTCAACGACCAAACGAGGCCGATGGCGGGCAATATCGTGCCGGTCCTCATGAAGGTCTATAACGACCGCAGTTTCGACTTCATCGTCAAGAAACCGCCGGCGTCGCGCCTCATTTTGAAGAAACTTAAGATGGAAAAGGGTTCCCAGAAGGCGCAGAGCAAAGTCGGCAAACTTACGAATCAACAGCTCCAAGAGATAGCCGAAGAGAAAATGGAAGATTTGAACGCGAACGACATAGAGCAGGCGAAGAAGATAATCGCCGGCACTGCCCGCTCGATGGGCATCGATTCGGAACTCTAGGTTCCACGAATTGCTACAATACGGGCTATGGATGCGGCCCAATCGATACGAGACGCACTTTCGCGCGCGTTCCAAACACTCGGAATTTCCGAGGAAGTCGCGCTTGAGCATCCGGGGGAACTGGAGAACGGCGACTATGCGACCGGTGCCGCGCTTCGCCATGCAAAGCAGGCAGGAATGAAGCCGCGTGAGCTTGCGGAAAAGATAGTATCTGAAATGGGGACCATAGACGGCATCTCAAAGATTGAGATCGCTGGCGCGGGATTCATCAACTTTTATCTTGCGCCCGAAACATTCGCGGCCGTGCTTGAAGAGGCGCGGAGTTCCGACACGTGGGGCGCGAACCAAAATGAAAAGGGAAAGAAAACGATAGTCGAATACACCGACCCGAATCCGTTCAAAGAGTTCCATATCGGACACCTCGTGACGAATACGATAGGGGAATCCATTTCTCGGTTATTCGTGTATGCGGGAGCGGACGTAAGACGCGCGAACTATCAGGGCGACGTGGGCCGCCACGTTGCGCGCGCGATATGGGGCCTTTTGCAAAACAAAGAATCCCCCGAAGATGTGCAGGCGCTTGGGCGCGCATACGCTGCGGGAGCAAAAGCAGACGAAGAGAATGAGTCGGCGAAGGCGGAAATTACGGCCATAAACAAGAAAGTGTACGACCGAAGCGACGACGCTATAAACGACCTATACGACCGCGGCAGGCGTACCTCATTGGATCATTTCGAGAAACTTTATGCCATTCTTGGCACGAAATTCGATTTCTACTTTTTCGAAAGTGAAGCGGGGCCGTTCGGAAAAGAAGTCGTACTGGCACACATCAAAGACGGCGTCTTCAAGGAAAGCGACGGCGCGACAGTGTACGAAGGAGAGAAAAAAGGCCTTCACACCCGCGTCTTTTTGAATTCGGAAGGACTCCCCACGTATGAAGCGAAAGAACTCGGACTCTCCAAAATGAAGTATGAAAAATTTCCGTACGACCAATCGTTCATCGTGACGGGAAATGAGATTATCGAATACTTCAAAGTATTGCTCGCGGCGATGAATGACGTGTATCCGGACCTCGCGAAAAAAACCACGCATGTCCCGCACGGCATGATGCGCCTTGAGGCCGGGAAAATGTCCTCCCGCACGGGGAATGTCATCACCGGCGAATCGCTCATCGCCGATCTTTCGGAAGCGGCGCGTGAACGTGCGAAAGAGAGTCGCTCGGAAGATCCGGAAAAATTGTCGGAGCAAATCGCAGTCGCGGCAGTAAAATATCAAATCCTTCGCCAAGCCATCGGCAAAGACATTATTTTCAATCGGGAACAGGCGCTTTCGCTTGAGGGTGATTCGGGGCCGTACCTCCAGTACGCGCATGCGCGAGCGCAGGCGATAACGGAGAAGGCGCGCGAGCAAAAAGTGGAGGCTAAAGTTGATCCCACCGCGGAGCCGAACGAGGTCGCGCGGCTTCTCGCACGATTCCCCGATATCGTGGAGCGCGCGGCGAAAAACCTCGAGCCGCAGTTAGTCGCGAATTATTTGGTTGCATTCGCTTCGGCATTCAATCGCTGGTATGCGAACGAACATATCCTCGACGGCACTCCTGCGGCTTCGCATAAGGTCGCACTCGCAGACGCATCGCGCGTGACGCTCAAAAAAGGCCTCTGGCTTCTCGGTATCGAAGCACCGGAGCGAATGTAGTATTGTTCTCCCATGAGCGCAGAGACCGAGAAAAGCGAGGTGGCAAAGCGGGAGGAGGGCACACTCGCATTTTGGAACGAGCGAAGAATCTTCGAAAAAACCCTCGAAAAAGAAGCTCCGAATGGCGACTATGTTTTTTACGACGGCCCGCCATTCGCGACGGGGCTTCCGCACTACGGCCACATCGTCGCCTCGGTCATAAAGGACGTCGTGCCGCGCTATTTCACGATGCGCGGATACCATGTGCCACGCGTGTGGGGGTGGGACTGCCACGGGCTCCCGATAGAGAACATTGTCGAGAAGGAACTCGGGTTCAAGCACAAAAAAGACATTCTGCAGATGGGCATTGCCGCATTTAACGAGCGCTGTCGCGAGCGCGTGCTCACCTATGCGTCCGAGTGGGAAAAAATAATCCCGCGAATCGGCCGTTGGGCTGATATGAAAAATGCCTATCGCACGATGGACAAGCCGTTCATGGAAAGCGTGTGGTGGGTGTTCAAACAGCTCTACGACAAAGGACTGGTCTACGAGGACTATCGCTCGATGCACATTTGTCCGCGCTGTGAGACGACGCTTTCACAACAGGAAGTATCGGAAGGATACAAAGACGTGAAAGATGTCGCAGTTACGGTGAAGTTCAAAGTGAAGAATCCCGGACAGTATGATTTACCAGAAAATACCTATCTACTGGCTTGGACGACGACCCCGTGGACGTTGCCGGGGAACGTTGCGCTCGCCGTTGGCGAGGATATTTCGTACGGAATTCTCGAAGAGAACGGAGAAAAGCTTATTCGAGCACAAGAAAACGGCGAATTGCGCGGAAGAGATCTCGTCGGCCTCGAATACGAACCCCCGTTCGATTACTACATCAACGACAAAAATCTCAAGAATCGCGAGAATGGTTGGAAAGTGTATGCGGCGGATTTTGTGACGACTGACACTGGCACCGGCATCGCACACGAAGCGCCGGCGTTCGGCTCAGACGACTGGGAGCTTTTGAAAAAAGTGAGTCTTCCGTTCGTCCAGCATGTGAACGGAGATGGAACCATGAAGCCGGAGGTGAAAGACTTCGCCGGGATGGAAGTGAAGCCGCGCTCCGACGATGATAAAGAACGTCTCTCGACCGACATCGCAGTGCTCAAATATTTGCAGGAGCATAATCTATTATTCTCGAAAGAGAACATCACGCACTCGTACCCGCACTGCTGGCGCTGTGATACGCCGCTCCTTAATTACGCGACCTCGTCGTGGTTCGTAAAGATAGAAGCACAAAAGGACGAAATGCTAAGGAATGCGCGCCCCATCAACTGGTCGCCCGAACACATTAAAGAGGGGCGGTGGGGAAAATGGCTCGAAGGTGCGCGCGATTGGTCTATCAGCCGCCAACGCTTCTGGGCGTCGGTCATACCGCTCTGGCGTTGCGAAAAATGTAAAACCGAACGCGTATTCGGTTCAGCAAAAGAACTTGAAGAAGTGAGCGGAAAAAAGATAGATGACCTGCACAAGCATATCGTCGACGACATTGTCTTCTCATGCTGGGAATGCGACGGCGAGATGCGTCGCATTCCTGATGTGCTCGATACCTGGTTCGACTCCGGCTCAATGCCGTACGGCGAGCGCCACTATCCGTTCGAGAATAAAGAGCGATTCGACAGAGTGTTTCCCGCGCAATTCATCGCCGAGGGTCTCGACCAGACCCGCGCGTGGTTCTACTACATGCACGTGCTTGCCGTTTCCATATTCGGCCGGAACGCGTTCCAGAATGCCATCGTGAACGGCATCGTTCTCGCGGAAGACGGGAAAAAAATGTCGAAAAAGCTCAGGAATTATCCGGATCCGATGGAGGTCGTGGAGAAATACGGAGCCGACGCACTCCGTTTTTACCTGCTCTCGTCGCCCGTTGTCGCGGCTGAAAACCTCAGTTTTTCGGAGAAGGGTGTCGACGAGGTGGTGAAAAAGAACATCGGGCGTCTCGGGAACGTGCTCGCGTTCTATCAACTGTACGCCGACGGCACGCTGCGCGATTGGAAGAGCGCCAACGTCCTTGACCGCTGGATTCTCTCGCGGCTCGACGAACTGATTCGCGAAGTAACAGGCGGATTCGAATCGTACCAACTCAACGCCGCTGCGCGTCCCGTGACCGGATTCATCGATGACCTTTCGGTGTGGTACCTGCGTCGCTCGCGCGAGCGTTTTAAAGAGGATGGAGAAGATAAAACGGCCGCGCTCGCAACGCTGCGGTACGTCCTCCACGACCTTTCGCGCATCATCGCGCCCATCATGCCGTTCTTCGCCGAGCATCTTTTCCAGTCCGTACGCGAGGAAGAAGACGAAGAGAGCGTGCATTTGACGATGTGGCCGGAGCCTCGCGCGACCAAGAATTTTCTGGAGCGCCTGCTTAGTGGAGGGAGCGAGAATGAACAGCTTCTTTCCGCGATGTCGTTTGCGAGAGATGTTGTCACGAATGCGCTGATGCGGCGCTCGGAGGCGGGCATCAAAGTGCGTCAGCCGCTCTCAAAACTCACCGTCAAGGGTTCCGGTTCAGAACCCGCGTTTTGGAAAGACATCGCGCTCATTATTGCGGACGAGGTGAATGTGAAAGAAGTCATCTTTGGAAATGACGACTTGCTTAACACGGACATAACGCCGGAACTGAAGGAAGAAGGCCTCGTTCGTGATTTCATCCGAAGCGTGCAAGAGGCGCGCAAGGAAGCAAAATTGACGCCGCGCGACAGGGTCAAGATATTCTACGGCGCCGAGACCGATGAATCTATACTCTCGAAATACAAAGCGGAGATATTGGCGGCGACAAACGCCACAGAACTTCTGAAAGGCGGAGAAACGCTGCGTGTGGAGAAAATCTAATGTACCAAAAATATTCCACCGATGCGTTAGTGCTTGGAAGCCGTGAGCGGGGAGAGGCCGACCGTGTCTATACGCTCTACACGAAAGATTTTGGGCTCGTACGGGCTCGCGCATCGGCGGTTCGCTCCGAGCATTCGCGAATGCGTTACGCGCTTCAGAATTATTCATACGCCAACGTCTCACTCGTCCGCGGAAAACGCGGCTGGCGCGTCGCCGGAGGAACAGCACTTCGCGGCGCTGCGAGCGATGTCGCCAATGTAGCCGCCTTCGCGCGCATCGCGGAGCTTGCAGTTCGGCTTCTCGCGGGTGAGGAGGAGAACGCATATTTATTCGCCGCGCTTGCCGAGGCGCACGAGGCGCTCATGCAGGATGAATGCCCTGCGCGCGCGACCATCGAGATTGTGTGCGTCGCGCGCGTCCTCTACGCGCTCGGCTATCTTTCAACGGAGGCGCTGGAAACCGCGCTCTTTACGCACACGGCATACACCGGCGAGCACCTGCTCGAAGCCGAGACAAAACGCGACAAACTGCTCTCGTCCATCAATCGGGCTATTGCCGAATCTCAACTGTGAAATAACAAGTCCGGAAGCCCTGTTTGCCGCGGTATACTGGTCGGAATGGACCCTTCCGCCGACCATGAACATGAAAAAATAGAGCGTTTGCGACGCGCGAAAATTGGCTCTGTAGCAACGTATCTCATGGGGTATACTGGTCGGAATGGACCCTTCCGCCGACCATGAGCACGAGAAAATAGAGCGTCTTCGCCGCGCGATGTATTCGCGCGACCTTTCAGGAAGATTAAAAGATAGGCCTCGGCACAGGCTTGAAGACATCCGTCCGATAGTCGGCGAAGATTGGCAGCACAAAGAAGGAGGCGCGCCTGCGACCATGGTGGCGCCCCGCACGATAGGCACGATGCGCACGGTGCTCCGCATCATCCTCGGAGTCGCCATCGTATTCTTTTTGGGGGCGGCGGGATTCTTCGGCTACTACTTCACCCTCGGAAGCGGTGCGACTCCGGCCTCTTCCCGCAATATCGACATCGTCATTACCGGCCCCGCACAAATCGCAAGCGGAGAACAAACACGACTTCAA
>Ga0209542_10021730_pt1 | contig 10033 bp, 10 predicted proteins | sample RifCSPhighO2_01_FD_184028 | JGI IMG/M metagenome (GOLD analysis project Ga0209542, IMG submission 184028) | Soil microbial communities from Rifle, Colorado - Rifle CSP2_plank highO2_0.1 (SPAdes) (version 2) | ecosystem: Environmental > Terrestrial > Deep subsurface > Rock core/Sediment ...
GGAGGCGGACAGGAAGATATCTGACTACTTCAAGTTTGTCATCAAGGTAACATGGCGCATTCTCGGGATGGTTGATGTAGAGGTGCAGAAAGACGGCAAAAAGGCAAAGATGAACAAGGGGGTTGTTGAGGTTAAGGCGAGCGCGTGGATAACAAAAGATTATGAAAGCAGGTGGGAGGCAAATGCATTTCTTAAATTCATGAGGGGAGTTTATGACAGGTATGTGATAAGGGAGAGAATACAAACATACGAAAACAAGCTTTTTGGAGAGGCTGACGAGCTTATTGCGCAGGCAAAAGCATTCCTTGAGCTTGAAGGCGAGCATTAAAATTTCTTAAATTAGCGAAACCTTTAAATATATCCCTTACGAGGTTTTTTCATGATAAAGAAAAGAGATTGCTGGAAAAGCCTGATGTTTTTGGTTGTTCTGCTTGTTTTTGTTCAAAGTATTTCATTTGCTTCTGCAATAAATATTGAGGTTGAAAAAGCTACAATAAGCGATGTCGTTATCGCAGAGGTTAACAAGCCGGCAGTTTTTGATTTCAAGATAAAAAATCTTGGGCCGACTGACAATTTTGAGATTTACAGCCTTGTAGGAATCTACTTTTCTCCAAGAGGCACATTTGAGGTTTTGGGCGCTGAAACAAAGAATGTAAGGGTTGAGGTTTATCCTGATGAAAGGGTAAGGAGTAAAGAGGGAATTTTTAATTTTGTATACAACATAAAGGGCAGCACAGGCATATTTGAGGACAGGATTTCAGTAAGCATTGTAAAAATCAGAAATCTTTTCGGCTTGTCAGCAGACAATATTATCATTGATTCAGACTCCGCAACAATCTATATTGAAAACAGGGAGAATGTGAGCATAAGCGATGCTGGCATCTTGCTGTCGTCAGTTTTCTTCAGCTATAATGCAAACCTTTCATTTTCCCCTCTTGAAAAAAAGAGCTTTTCAATAAAGATTGACAGGGAAAAGACCAAGAGCATAACTGCAGGAACATACAAGCTGCTTGCAGATATCAGCATCGGCGGGGTGACTGAAAAAGCAGAATCCTCAATAAAGTATGTTGAGAAGACAGAGTTTACAACAAAAACAGAAAAATCAGGCTGGATAATCACAACAGAGAGGATAACGAAAACAAATGAGGGGAATGTCCCGGCAATAGCAGACATAAAAATACAAAGGGACACCTTTTCAAGCATATTCACAACATTTAATGTGGCTCCGGAAAGGGTTGAGAGGCAGGGGCTGATAGTAACATATTCCTGGGCTGCAGAAGTGCTTCCTGCCGGAAAGCTGGAAATAGCGGCAAAGACAAACTACCTTTACCCTATAGTGCTGGTTATCCTTATTGTAGCTGTTATCTTCATAATAAAGTCATACCTGACAGGCGATGTTATTGTAAGAAAGGACTCTTCATTCGTCAAGACAAAAAGCGGGGAGTTTGCACTGAAGATAAGGCTGAATGTCAGGGCAAGAAGGGCTGTTGAAAGGCTGACTGTAATTGACAGGCTGCCTCCTGTCGTAAAGCTGTATGACAAATACGGCGTAGCGCCAGAGAAGGTTGACGAGAAAAACAGGAAAATACTCTGGAATGTCAACTCAATGTCAGCAGGAGAGCAGAAGATGTTCTCATATATTATATACTCAAAGATTGGAATGGTTGGGATGTTTGCCCTTCCGCTTGCCTCTGTTGTCTATGACAGAAACGGAAAGGTCAAGGAGGCAAATTCCAACAGCGCGTATATTTCTGTTTCAGAGAAAAAGGAGTAAGATTTATAAATTCTCTTTTATGCTATGCTATTAAAGGGTTGATGTAAAATCGCCTCAGACTTTTGAGGGTGTCAAAAACCCTTGGTCAAAGAGCAGTGGCATGTGAATGTCATCTCTCGGGTGGTTTTTGATCACTATCAGAATTTACAAAATTCTGAAGTTATAAAATGGAAAAGAAGATATTATTGGGATTGCATACAGAAAATAAGGATTATGTTGACAGTTTAATCAATGTTTCACAAATAATGGGGTATTCAATCGATTTAGATAGTTAAAAAATGTCAGATACACACAAAAGAATAAAAAATTCAGAATGCATGTATGAAAAGAATGTAATAGTGATGCCGAGGCCAGTAGTTGCCCTGCCGAGAGATTATCTTGTCAAGGTATATGACATGTTTTACAATGGTGAAAGCAGGGATACATCATCGTGGATAGCACATCTGGCAAGGGCAGTTGAAAATCCTAATGTTGGAAACACAGGATTAGCGTTTCTGATAAACTCTGATGGCATGATGAACCTAAGCGGGTGGGAGCAGTATATAAGCCCTGCAGGTGGGCATTCCAATATGATACTCAAAAACAGGATTTTTACATTTGATGAAAAAGATATTGAAGGCAGCTTCAAAGAGGGGTATGTTAGAACTGAAGGCATATACTGCCAGCACGAGCTTGACATAGTCACCCATGAAAGAAAAGCAATGGTTGATTATGTGAAAAGCCTAAATGCAACCTCTTTAAATGATTGGCTTGATGATGTTTATGAAGGAATAATTCATTATTAACAATACTTCATCGAAGGATGCCGGTATTATTCTCCATTAAAGGCAGGCAATATCTTTAAAAATATCCTTTATTTCTATAATCATCCCTCGGTAGCTCAATGGTAGAGCGCCTGGCTGTAGAAAATTATCTAGGGCGGATTTTCCGCTTCATGCGGAGCAAAATGAAGCCTGAAAAGCCAAGTGCTGTAACCGGGAGGTTGGGAGTCCGATTCTCCCCCGGGGGATACTATTCCTTATTAGAGAAAAACATAAAAAAAGTGCAAAGAGATATACTGAAAGAAGTGAATCAAAAAGATATCCCCTTAATCCCCTGTTAATTTTAGAAAAGTATGGGTTGCCGGATATTAATCAATAGTTATTTTCATTTGAATAAACATAATTATTAAGTAATAACAAAAACGAAATGTTTAAATACTAATAATTAATTATTTTTTTATGATATCTGATAAAGATTTTGCATTACTGAAAAAGTATTCTGAAAGAGATTTTGATTTTTCAAAATCTGAACAAACTCAACATTCAAAGAGAGTTAAATCAGTTGATGAAGGAGTAGTAAATATTACTTCAGGGTATCTTGCAGTATGTGAAGCTCTAAATATAGATGCATATAGGCAACTGGCATTTGCTAGAGATATGGGTCGTGGTTGGGGTGGAAGAGGAAGAATAAAATTATATAATCCTATATGGAATGTTCCAAAAATGATGCAAGGTGGTGACTTTGTTGCTTTTAGAAATCTTTTTGGAGATGGTTGCTTTGCAGTACTATCCTCAAAAGATAGATTTTATGTTGAAACAGATTCTCCTACAAATATAGCCCATAGATTAGTAAATTCAATTAGAGAAGGGGATGTTGAAGAGAAAAAAGGCTCAAGATTATATCGTTTAGAAGGATTTGTAGGCGTTGGAGGCGGTATAATGGCTGTAACTGACCCAAAAAATAATTCCATGCAATATCCTAAATGCCCGCGCGGTAAGCATGAAATTTCAACAATATTATCTGTAAAACCTGGAATTTATGCTTGTAGGTTTATTGAGGATGGCAAAAAACTTGCCATTAGAAAAAAGAATTAATTTTTGGTGATTGATCATATCTAATTCAGGCACTTTTCGTACAAATTAGGCATAATTAAAAAAGTGAACTTTCATATTCAACTTGCCCCCGGGGGACTTTTTATTTTTCGTCAGTCTTCAGCGCAGCACCGCAATTCTTAAAAACTCCATACATCACCAATTTTCATGAAAAAAAAGAGTTTCTGCAGCATTTTACCAGCGCAGTGGGCAGTTATTGCCATGCTTATTCTTTTCAGCGTCATTTCAATTGCCCTAGCAGCTGTTCCTGCTTTAGGTGCCCCAATACAGTGCAGGCTTACAGCTGAGAATTATGCTGTTGAGGTTTTTCTGAACAAAGACTATGTTGAATATAATCTGGGCTCAATGAACAGCTCAGACAGTGTTCTTAAGCTGGATAACTCATACATATTCAAGTCATTCTATGGGAATAATCTTTACACAATTTTGTCTGAACAGGCAGCTCCCGGAGGAAGTGATGCTGAAAGATTTCTCTCTGTAAAGCTGCAGCTGCCTGTCAAAAAAGAGGAAAGGAATGTTTCATACCTGAGAATAACATCATTCAAGAAATTTGAGAATGCTGACTTAAGCGCAGAGCTTAGGGGGTGGGCAAAGGTGTGCAGCAAAGAGCTTGATTCCTGCACCTTTGAAAAAGGCAAGATAAGCATAACAATTGAGCATGCAGAAGATGGATTTTCGGGCTATATTGATTTTTTAGATTCTGATTTTTATGAATGCTCTGGCAGCAAAGACTGTTCTGGAGAGTGCATGTATTTTATGTCACAAAGGGCTTGCGTGCCACAGTTTGTTATAGATGAGATAAGCTCACTAGTGCAGAGCATTGGCATCTCAAATAATTTTAAGGATTTTACTATCTCAAGAAAAACAACTACGGGAAGTTATACTGTTTATGAGCTTGTTCCTGAGGCAAATGGGAGCATAAAATGGCAGGATGCCATGAAGGATGAGCTCTCATGGCTTAAGTCGCAGGACATAATACACATAACAGAAAGGGATATTGCAGAGATAGCAATTCTGTCAGAGGGGGGCCGAGTTGGGGCAGGCAGAGTATATTACGGAATAAATGAGGCAAGTATGCTTGCATGGACATATTCTAATGCAGATGAAAGCAGGATAGCAGATGAAAGCGACTGCGATGAGTTTTATCCTGCGGGCAGCAGCAAGATGACAGGGCTGTCCATATTCAGCATAAAAACATCAGGCAGGCTTTATATGCTCATTCCAATAATTTTCATTGCGCTTATTGGCGCTGCAATAGCAGTGTTATTTGCAATTGCAAAAATCATGGACAAGATAAGCGAATGGAGAGAAAAGCCGAGGATTAGGGTGTGCGAGGCTTAAAACAAAAAGATTTAAAAAGCTTGTATTTTTGTGTTCAAGAAGTTAAAAAAGGAGTTAAAATGCCAAAGAAGCTTAATAAAAAAGAGGAAGAAGTTAGTAGAGTAGATATTGAAAAGCCATCATTTATAGCAGGTGCAGATGACAGCAGTAACAGTGACTTTGACAGCGACCTTGACGAAGAGTTAGAAGATAGCGAAGACGCAGACTGGGAATAATAACTCTAAACTTTTTATTTGTTTTCTTTTTTCTTTTTTTATTTGTCAAGCTAGAAAGATTTATGAATAAACTATATTTTAATGTGGTAGAATGAAGCCTCCATCAAGCAATGAAGTGCGAAAGCCGACAAAAACAATTTCAGGGGTTACCCCTGTGGCAGTTATGCTGCCTCCAAGAAAATGCAGGCACGGGACATGCCTGTATTGCCCAAGCCTTAATATGCCCCAAAGCTACACTCCAAAGTCTCCAGCAGTAATGCGAGCCCTTTCTTTAGGCTATGATGCTTACAGGCAGGCTGAGGCAAGGATTCAGGCTTTTAGGATGATGCACCATCCTACAGACAAGATTGAGCTGATTATAATGGGCGGCACTTTTCTGTCTTATCCTGTAAAATTTCAGCACAGCTTTATCAAAGGATGCTATGATGCGCTCAATGGTAAGAAATCAAGGAATTTAAAAGAGGCAAAAAAGCTCAATGAAAAGACAAGGCACAGGTGCGTGGCACTATGCATAGAAACGAGGCCTGATGTTTGTTCAAAGCAGGATATAAAAAGAATGCTAAAATTCGGCTGCACAAGAGTTGAGCTTGGAGTGCAGGCAATTGATGATGAGATTTACAGGATTGTTAAAAGAGGGCATAAGGTTAAGGATGTCATTGAAGCAACACAAAGGCTCAAGGATTCTGGCTTTAAGGTTGGCAATCATATCATGCCCGGACTGCCTGGAAGCAATATTAAAAAGGATTTAAGGATGTTTAAGCAGCTTTTTTCAGATGAGAGGTTCAAGCCAGACCAGCTGAAGATATACCCGTGCCAGGTTATTAAGGGAAGCGGGCTTGAAAGGCTTTATTGGAAAAATAAATACAAGCCATATGCTGAAAAAGAAATAAAAAAGATTATTATAAGAATGCTGGAAGCTGTTCCGGAATACTGCAGGGTGATGAGAATAATGAGGGAGATACATCCAGACTATCTTGCTGCAGGAACAACAAGAATTGACTTAAGAAAAGACATTGAATATGAAATCAGGAAAAAAGGCATAAAACTGAATGAGATAAGGTTCAGGGAGATTGGGTTTGCAAAGACAGAGGATTATGATATTAAGATAAAAAAGACAGAGTATAATGCCAGCAAAGGGAAAGAAGTATTCCTTCAGGCAGTGAACAAGGAAAATATCTTATTTGGCTTGGTGAGATTAAGGTTTCCATACAAGCCATTTATAAAAGAGCTAAGGGATTGCGCAATAATAAGAGAGCTGCATGTTTATGGAAAAGCAGAGAAGCTTGGCATCAGGGGAAAGATTCAGCATACAGGAATAGGCAGGGCACTTATTAAGATGGCTGAAGAAATTGCTAAGAGAAATAGAGCAAAAAAGCTTTTTGTTATAGCTGGAGTTGGTGTTAGACCTTATTTTTACAAACTAGGATACAAACAGGATGGGTTCTATGTGTCAAAAGAATTATAATCCTGTCCATTTTCGCGAATGCCGAAATGTTTATAAACAGATAATATTTTCAGTAAAAGAAAGGGGTGATAAACAAATCACTCCAGAGAGTTCTGGAGATTGTTAGGCGATAAGATGGGAATAAATATTGAAGTAGGGGATGAAAAAATTTGGGAGTTTATCCAAGAAGAGCTAAAAAAACAAATGGCTTTTGTTGGAAAAGACTCAAAATACTTAGACCTTTTATTAGTGAATAGTTGCAGCATTGCCCTTAATAAGAAGGATCAAGTTAAGGAATACAACCAATTTGTGAATTTAATAAAACCAGTCTGTGAATATAGGCATATTGCTGTCATTAAAAAAGAATTTGACGAGTGTTCATCTGAAACTGAGCCTACTTTACATTTACAAGTTATGTTTTCTCCAGAAAGGCTTCCCTTGTCTTATATTTTATCTAATTTTAATAATCAAGATCCATATGTAGATATTAGAAAAAACTCTGATTTAACATATGTATCTTTTGATTATAACGATTTAAATGAGAAAGATATAACATCATTAAAGCGCTTAGTGAAAGAACATAAAAAAGATTGCAGTATTCTCGATAGAGATTTGTGCCATGTAACAGAAATTAACAAATATATTTTAAGGCAAAGCACACCAACACCAAAGTAATAATTGAACTCAGCTATTATCTATGTATAAAAGAACTATTTTACGCCTAAACAATGTCATTTCCCTGCACAGATGCTGCATTCTCGCAGACAACCTGCTTTTCAGACTCTGCTATGAATATCACAGGGGTAACCTCTATCTTCAGGGGCTTTGCTGAAATGCCTGAAAAAACATAAGTGCCTTCGGCAATAGTGCTCAGGTTTGTGTTTCCGCTGCCTGTAGCAGGCGCTTTTTCCTTTCCGTCAATAAAGAACCTCATGTCATACAGGTCTGCCTCACCTTTGTCCTTCTTTACTGTTATTGAAAGATTAGCCCCGGCAGGCTCGTATTTTGCCCTTATTATGCTCAGTATTATAGAGCCGCACTGAGTCTTTGTGTCTATCTCGCCGCTTTTTCCGCGTATAAACTGGAATAAAACAACAGATACAATGACAAGCGCTGCAATTACAAATAAAACAATAAGTATTGTCGCAATAATCTCAGAAACTGCTTTTTTGCCATTTCTGCTTATCTCTCTTTTTTGCATTTTAAGTTCTTCTGCCTCTTTTTCTTAATCAATTATTATGCTTGATGGTTTATAAATGTTTTTATGGGTGCGCAAAATAAAAGGTTTTTTCTTTGCTCTCATACCTGCAATACCCTAAGCCGATGAAATGGTATATTGAATCCTTTTTTGGCTTAACATCAGAAAGCCCGAAAACAACAGATGCGTCAGGCATAACAACCTTTATGTTTATCCCGCTTTGCCCTGCCTTTTTCCCACTATTCTCTTTCACTTCCTGTTTGCTTATCTCAGCTTTGCCTTCTGCTTCCATTCCTATTTTTTCCGTTTTTTTAAACTGCGCCTGAATTGCCTTCTCATGCACTATCTTTCTGTTTAGGGCATAAAGGATGTCCACGGGAACAGCAATATCACTCTGGTTTAAGCCAATGCTCTCAACAAACTGCCTTATTGCTTCTGGCTGTATCCCTCTTTTTCTCAGGCTTTGCACGCTCCATGTTCTTGGGTCATCCCATCCTGAAAACTGCCCTGATTTTACCTCATGCTGAGCCTTGCTCTTGCTTATCTTCGCGCCTATTCCCTCAATTCTGACAAGCCCTGCGTGCAGCAGCTCAGGATGCTTCCACCCGAAGATGTCCCAGATATATTTTTCCATCTCGCTTTCCATCATTAAGTCCTTTCCCCTTATGATGTGCGTAATGCCGAGCAGATGGTCGTCTATTGCCCATGAGAAATCAAGCAAAGGCCAAACCCTGTATTTGTTTCCGACGCGGGGGTGCTCTCTCTCAGATATTCTGAAGAGAACGCGGTCGCGGAAAGCGGGGTTTGGGTGCTTCATGTCTGTTTTTATTCTTAAGGTGCATTCGCCTTCCCTTGCGCTGAACATTGTCTTCCACCTGTCAAGCTGCTTGGCAACAGAATAATTCCTGCATCCGCATTCTATTCCTCTTGCCCGGTTGTACCTTAAGGTTTCCTGATTGCATGAGCAGACATAAGCCCTGCCCATCTTTATCAGCTTCTCAGCATATTCATAATAAATCTTCAGCCTGTCTGACTTGTATATTATCGGCTTTTCATATTTTATGCCAAGCCAGTCAAATGCCTCCGGAATCATCTTGTATGCCTCTTTTACAAGCTGTTTCTGCTCGCTTCCTATTGTGTCATCCATCACAAGAATCAGCCTTCCATCGTATTTTTCTGCATATAGCGCATTAAGAATATAGGTTTTTGCATTCCCAAGGTGCAGCGCGCCTGATGGGTATGGCGCAAGCCTCATCACAGGCCTGCCTTTTACATTAGGCAGCTCCTGCAAGCCCTCTCTTTCTTTTCTGTGGCTTATCAAATCCTCAATCTGCTCATGCTCTTTTTTCTGCTCATCCGCAGAAAGCGAATTTACATTCCTGACTATTTTTTTAATGTCGCCAACAGCCTGCCCTGCATCCTCCTTCTTCATGCCCTCGTGAAACAGGGCGCTTATCACTGCTCCTTCTACTGCCTTTCCGTCATGCTCAATTGCATTCTTCAGGGCATAAGCCCTTGCCTTTTTTGTAAGTTCCTCTTCCATGCCTCTTTTATTTGAATATATAAATTATCAAATGCTGATTAATAAAACTTTACCTTCCAAATCTTCTGTCCCTTTCTGCATAATCATTTATTGCATTAACCAAATCCTGCTTTTCAAACTCTGGCCACATCTTGTCCACGAAACAGAGTTCTGCATAATCTCCCTGGTAAAGCAGAAACCCTGAAATCCTTTTTTCTCCGCCTGTCCTGATTATCAAGTCTGGCCTGCTGCTCAAATAAAGATGCTGGGAAAAAACATCTTCGTTAATGCTATTGATGTCAATCTCTCCCTTGATTGCCTTGTCTGCAATCTTCCTGGCAGCGTCTATTATCTCTGCTCTTCCACCATATGCCATGGCAAAATTAATAATATATCTGCTGTGTCTCTCTGTTTTTTTCATGACTTTCTGCATGATATCCTGCAAGTCAGCCGGCAACATCCACAATCTGCCTATAAAGTTTATCTTTATCTCATCTTTGTCAATTCTTTCGTCAAAAAGGAGCTTGTTAAACTCACTCTTGAATATATTTATCAGATAATCCAGCTCCTCTTTTGGGCGGCTGAGGTTTTCAAGCGAGAAGGCGTAAAGCGTAAGCTCTTTTATGTCAAGCTCGCGGCACCACTCAAAAAGCTTTTCTACTTTC
>Ga0209542_10021731_pt1 | contig 10033 bp, 4 predicted proteins | sample RifCSPhighO2_01_FD_184028 | JGI IMG/M metagenome (GOLD analysis project Ga0209542, IMG submission 184028) | Soil microbial communities from Rifle, Colorado - Rifle CSP2_plank highO2_0.1 (SPAdes) (version 2) | ecosystem: Environmental > Terrestrial > Deep subsurface > Rock core/Sediment ...
TTTCTTTGACGGCGGTTGAAGCCACTGGCACAGTAAGCAATCTGCCGGTCGCTGGTAATAATATGACTATCGCCGGAGCCACTTCTGGAGGTGTGACCGTGGCTAAAGTTGGTTCTCTTGGCAATCCGAATGTCGGTTCCAAGAATGCCCAACTTTCTGAATTCAAACTGACATCTAACACCGAGGCTGCTTCAGTCAAAAAGATCACTATGTTACAGGGCGGAACCCTCAAACCAGCTGATCTTAGCAACATCAAATTGGTATCTGGTACAACCGAGTGGGTTGGAAAAGAAGTTACCAAAGATGGTCACCTCGTGTTTGATTTAGGTTCAGGATTCAGCATTGTCAAAGGCGGAAATGCCATTTTCAAAGTTCACGGAGATATTAACGGTAAAGTTGACGAAACCGTCAAACTCTACTTCGAAGAATTAGTAGACATCCAGGCAGTTGGAGATCAATATGGTTTCACCATGGCGATTACCAACACTGTTTTGGACGATGTCTCCGAAGCACATGCTTTGACTTTGCAAGGAGGCACCTTGACCATTACCTTTAATGGCCCCAATGCTTCCAATATCGGCACAGATACTTCCGACACAGTCTTGATGAAGTATTCTATGACCGCCGTTTCTAACATTGAAGTCAGAAAAACCAGATGGACTCTTTGTCAGAACCATGGAGGCAGTGGTAACTACGACAACGCTGCCGCTACCACCGATGGATGGTACGACTTAGAAGATTTCAAAGTGATGGATGAGGATTCAGGGGTAACAGTGATGGGACCATTAGGCGGTTCTTCCTTTACCACCTCTGCTTCCAATAGCTGTCCGAACGGCGCTACTGGTGCTCAGAAACAGTTTACCGATGTGTTTGACTTGTCAGCCGGCAAGACTAGAAACTTCAAAGTAACGGCTGATATTAAAACAGCTAATACTAACGGTACGACTGATACTGGAACAGCGGTGGCTTTAACAGCTGATGACAAGATTAAAGTAATTTTGGAAAACTACACCGATGACACTCCAAGCTTGTCCATCATGAAATATCCGGACACCAACACTTCGGTGGCTGACGCCGATATCGTTCCTGGATCAGATGTTTCCAGCAATGAATTCACTATTCAGTCTTCTACTTTGACCATTGGCTTAGCCGGTACTCCCGGTAGCCAGACTTATGTCAAAGGAACAAAGACAGTGGATGTGGTTGGTATCACTTTTGCTGCTAACCAAGCGTCTGCCTTGAAAGTTTCAGACGTTACCTTAACCGGTTATGCTTCTGATAACACCACGACCTTCGATGAAGGTACGGATGTAACCGACACCTCTATTTCCGTGGCTAACGCCATGACCAACTTCCGGTTGGTAGAAGCGGAAAGCGGAACAGTCATTGCTGACAACAACAAAGTCACCACCAACAACTTGAATGTCCAGAACACCGGTACGATCAAATTCTCTTTTGCCGGTTCTCCTTGGACTCTAGAAGCTGGTGCAACTAAAACTTTGTTAGTTAGAGTGGACCTTTCCACGAATGCTGCTTCCGGCACCGCTGGAGATGCTTATTCCTTCGATATCGCTGCTACTGCCAACGTCACCGCTACCGATGACGCCAGTAACACGATCAACGCCGGAAACCAAGTAGTAAACGGTACCACCAGCCCGACCAAGAAATTGACAGTCAAGCCGAGCGGTACTATGACCATGGCTACTCATGCTGACAGCCCAACTTTGGGTGCGATGTATTGGGGCCAGGTTGATGCGCCGGTTTCCAAGTTCAACTTGACAGCCACTGATGAAGCCTTCTTCTTGGAGAAATTCACCATCGCCGCTTCTGTAGCTACTGAAGCGTCTGATGCCTCGGCTAACGTCAAACAAGTTAAGTTGACTTATAAGAACAAGGAAGGCAGTACTCTTACCACGGTTCAGTCCTTTACCAACGGAGCATCCTCCAACTTTGGTTGGAACTACGTTGGCTCAGGCACTGACACCAGGCCATATGTTCCAAAAGACGGCTCATTGGCTATCGATGTAGCTGCTTCTTTGAGAACCAAAGCGGAAGGAGCGACTCAAGTTCTCGGCTCACCGCAGGCGGTCTTCTTCTCTCTTGATTTGACCGATTCCTATGATGCCAGCACGGCTAACGGATTCAAAGCGATTGGAGAAGGTTCCGGCACGGTTCTTGACGGCGCCTCCACTGATATCAACTGGGTGGCTGGAGCCAACAATCAGTATGTCTATCGGGTCTTCCCGAAGATTGAACAGGTTGCCTTGGCTGCGCCTTACAGCTTGACTGGTACGCCGACCGTGTTCAAATTCTCAGTGACGGCCATGGGTCTTACCGATGCCAAATTGAGATTTGACAACGAGAGTCTAGCTTCCGGATCTCTGTACTTCGAAGTGGTTTCATCTGGTGAAAGAACTGACGGCAGCACCAGTACCACCTACACGATTTATGACGAGAGCAACGTGATCATCGATGCGTCCAGTCATATCAGGTGCAGTAATGTTCTGCCTCCTGTCTCGCCTTACAAGTCGAGTTGTGGCACGGCTAATGAAGCCTTCGATGCTGATCCGGCTGTTAACGCTTCCATCGTCTTCGACTTTACGTCTAAAGATGTGGAAATTGCCGGAGGCGGAACGAAGACCTTCCGAATCCAGCTTGATAACCCGACCACTAACTACTCCAAGACATCAACTACCGGAAGAGCAGCTGACTACTTCCAGGTAACGATGCAGGATGATGTGGATGGAATCATCAACTGGGTGGCGAACTACAATGGTGCAACTAGCGCTCATGACGAAGCTTCAGTTAAGAATGTCTTGAGAAGCTTGCCGTTGTACGGTCCGACCTTCCAGAGATAATCTGGAGCAATCCAACTATGTGATAAAGACATAGTATGGATAACCAAAACCCGCCTTTCGGCGGGTTTTGGTTTGGATGTTTCTTACAAGACTCAACCTTGAATCTTTAAAAAGGTTGAGTCTTGAGGTATAATATTTGTATGTTAAAGAAAAAAACACTAGCCAAACCAGTGGCTGGTTTGGTGGCTCTCTTATTATTAACTTTTCTTCTTCCTCTTTTTGTTTTCGCCCAAAACTATTCCGGTAACGCTTTACTGCGGGCGGAAAATGGGACCAAAGTTTATATCATTCACAATCAAAAAAAACGCTGGATAAAAAATATTGAGATATTTAATTCTTATAATTTTAAATGGCCAAATGTAAAAATTGTTTCTGAAAAAGAATTGGCCGGCATACATGAAAACAAACTGATCAGACTAAAAGGGGACGTGAAAGTTTATTTGATAGATGAAAATAACCGGAAAGATTATATCAAAAGCGCTGAAGAGTTTGAGTCCAGAGGTTTTAACTGGGCCGATATTGCCGAAGTAAACCAGGGAGAACTTGAGAGTTATGAAGAAAAATCTTTTGTGGTAACTACAACGCCGGCTCCGACGGTTTCATCTCTTCCGACAGTAAAAGCCACTCCTCTGCCAGTAAAAATAAACTATGACTTGCCGTTTCCGGATTATGTCAGAGCGGACTGGCTTATTTCTCAGATCCCCGTTAACTTTGGCCGTCTTGGCCAAAAAATCACTTTTAAATATTCAGACAAAGAGGCGGATCGGGTTGAAAACTTCCGTTTGTACGAAAAAAAGCCGGGCGGCCAGTATTTTTATAGGATTGCCGAATTTGAACAGGTGCCTTCTACCGGTTGTGAGGATTTTGATGTTGACGGAGATTGGATGATTACCGAAGCGGGCCAGTGCGGTTATTGGGCTATTCAAAAAATTGTCCCACCGGGAGGGCGAGAAGCGACGGCTTATCTACCGGCGGCTGATTATTCGGAGGGAGAGTATACTTACTATGTGGTTGGAGTAAATAAAGATGGTTTGGAAACTAGGCAGTCGCCGGAAACAAAGCTGGTTTTTTTGGGCACCACCGGTATTTTTAGTCCGGTTGATAATCAGCCATCGGCCGAGGCCTATCCTACTTTTAAATGGAGCGTGGCCGGCGGATGGCCGACCGGGGCAATAGCGGATTATCAGATTCAAATTTCTGACAATAAAAATGCTCAAAGTCCTTTTTGGGCCAAAATACTAAAAGTACCGGCCGGAAAATCCGAGCAGTCGTTTACTTATGATGGTTCCGGGCTTAACCCTGCCAGTAAGTACCAAGTTTTTATCTATGGTTATTACCGCCAATCTGAATCTGATCCGGATTATATTTCTATTCCTTTGACCATTCCCGAATTTTGGATAAGAACAACCGGCCAGCGGGTCTCTTTGTGGAGTTTTTTGAAGGGTGTGATATTTCCGTTCTTTAAGGTTCGACCTTGATCCCTAGTTGCTTTTTTAGATATTTTTGTTAAAATTACTCATTATGAAAATACTTTTTGTTACTTTGGTAGTAGTTATTTTGGTCTTAGCAGGAGTGTATTTTTGGGTCTTAAAACCGTCTGGAGAACCAATAGTATCAGAATCACCTGCGCCGTCCGATACCGCCATTCCTTCCACTACGCCCACTCTCACTCCTAGCAAAACTCCGGTTTCTTCAAAAGTGCCTCTGCCTACCGGAGATGGCCGCACCACTTTTATAGACGAAAAAGTACCTTGGAATCTTTTGTTAGCCGATGCTTCTTGTGAACTGAAAGGCGAAATAAAGTTTTTGAACGAAAAAACTTACGATAATCAAGACGCCCTCTTTACTTATAAAGGCGTTGACCATCCCGGAAGAAATGTAAAGTGGACCGTTTCACCGGCCGAACCAAATCTGGAAATCGGGCCTAATATTTTCAGCAAGATGCCCATTCCTAACGGCGAATCTCTTTTGGGCATCTTTCCCAAAGGCACTTTGGGCTCTAAAAAATATGAACTGACTGCGGTAATGGAATATGGCCGTTTGGTGGATGAAAAGGGTAAATTTGTAACGGTAGGCGGCAATGTTAAACTTTTTCAAAAGACATGCAAAGGCAAGACAACCGTAGTGCTCCCATAAGTAACCAACTATCAGAAAATTCTAAAAGGTCCAACTTGGACCTTTTTCTGTTGGTTCTGGCCTTTATTCTTCTTCTGTTTTTTTCTCTTCATAACTTTGACTCCATCGGCCAGGATATCGGCCGGCATTTAAAAATCGGAGAAATTATTTGGCAAACTAAATCTGTTCCTCAAACTAACCTTTTTTCTTTTACTGAACCGAATTTTCCTTTTATCAATCATCACTGGTTAAGCGAAGTAGTTTTTTATAAAATTTATAGTTGGTTTGGTTTTACTGGTCTGATTTGGATGAAGATAATTTTGATTTTAGGCACCTTTGCTCTTTTATTTTCCATAGTTAAAAAAAGAGCCAAGTTTTGGCCTGTTCTTGTTTCCTTCCTGCTCTCTATTTTTATTTTTATTTCTAGAACCGAGGTGCGTCCGGAAATTTTTAGTTTTCTCATTTTATCCTTCTTTTTATTTGTTTTATTTCGAGAAAAATATAAACCCCGAGGACTCTCATGGTTAATTTGGTTTTTGCCTTTGGCCGAATTACTTTGGGTCAATCTGCACATTTACTTCTTCATAGGCCCGTTTCTTGTGGGAGCTTTTTTGATTGACCGACTTTTTTCAAGGTCGAACCGTCAGAGTAAAGACTTTTACTCTGACTCCCCAAAAAGGTTCGACCTTGGTCAGCTATTTTTAGTTTTTCTTTTGACTGGTTTGGTGACTCTTTTAAATCCCAATGGCCTTCAAGGCGCGCTTTTACCATTTAGTATTTTAAAAGAATATGGCTATAGCATAGTAGAAAATCAGACTCTATCTTTCCTGACTCCCTTTTTTGGTTTTAATTTATTCGTCTTTGTGTTTAAAATTTCGGTGGCGGTGTTGATTGGCGCTTTTATTTTAAACATTAAAAAAACAAGACAGCGGATTTTTGAAATTCTTATTTCATCCTTTTTTATCTATGCCGGATTCCGCATGCTGCGCAATCTGCCGTTCTATGCTTTGGCCTTTTTCCCGGTTTTATCTTTGGTTTTAAGCGATGTCAGTAATTGGATTGAAAAAAGACGACAAAGTTACCTGCCTGCTGGTAGGCAGGTCCACCCTGCAAGGCTAAGCCTTGCAGGGAAGTTATCCACAGTTTCGAAGGGAATAGTGGCGGCATTGCTAGTTTTTCTGATTTTTTTTGTGGCCAGCAACTCTTTTTACGAGCGTCTTAATTTATCTCGAGCTTTTGGATTAGGCGTTCCCAATGGTTTGAAACGGGCAACGGATTTTGTAAAAGAAAATAAAATTGATGGGCCGATGTTTAATAATTTTGATATCGGCGGTTACTTAATTTGGCAGCTCTATCCGGAGCAGAAAGTTTTTGTCGATAATCGCCCGGAAACTTATTCCGTCAAATTTTTTACGGAAATTTACAAATCAATGCAGGAAAATAAATCCAAGTGGACCGAGTTTTCGGAAAAATACGACATCAATTTTATTTTTTTCGGGCATACTGATGCCACACCTTGGGGCCAGGCCTTTTTAAAAAATATTGTTAAGACCCCGGATTGGAAAATGGTTTATCTTAACGAGAACGCCGTTATTTTGGTTAAAAAAAATCAAGCTAATTCCGAAATTATTTCTCGCGGGATCATTACGGAAGACAACGCGGTCGAGAAAGCGACTGGCGATAACCTTGCTTTATCCCGCTTTTTCTACAATATCAATTGGCGCAAGGCCTCTCTTTATTTTGCAGAAGAAGCGATCAAAACCGACCCGACTGACCGGCATGCCCATCTCAATAAGGGGCTGGTTCACGCTTATTATACCGACCCGGAAAACCAAAAGTTAGCCGCGGTTAGCCTTAAAAAAGCAGTCGACCTGGGCTTGAAAGATGCTCAATATTATACTATTTTAGGCATAGTTTATATGAACTTGGGAGAATTGGCGGAAGCTAAAGACTGGTTTACTAAGGCTCTGAAACGGGATAAAGACAATGCTCAAGCCAGGGAATTTCTCCAAAAGTTTTTTAATGGCCCAGCCCCAAATCTTAAATGAGAACTTTATTTAAAAAAGAAGTCCTTGTCCCCATTTTAATTTTAATTACGGTAGGTGGTTTTATTTACGCCTTTAATTTGTCCAATGGGCTTTTTTGGGATGATGACGAATGGATTGTCAACAATATTTTTGTTCATGATATTTCTTGGGATAACATCAAATTTTGGTTTGGTCACAACACTTTGGCCGGAGTCGGTTTGAAAAGCAACTATTACCGGCCATTTTTGTTTTTTACTTTTGCTTTCAACTATATTTTAGCCGGGGTTAAGCCATTAATTTATCATTTGACCAGCAACACCATTCATGTTTTCAACGCCATTCTGATTTTCTCTTTGCTTAAAAGGTTCAATCTTGGATCTTCAAAAAGATCGAACCTTGTGGCTTTTTTGACCTCTCTCTTATTTTTAATTCACCCTCTGCAAACTGAAGCGGTCACTTATATCTCCGGAAGAGGGGATGTTTTGGTGGCTATGTTTATGCTTTTGGCGCTGATTTTGTTTCAAAGAGCAGAAATACAAGGAAAAAGTTGGCGAGGATGGGAAAAGATTTTATCTCTCATCTTTCTTGTTCTGGGGATCCTTAGTCGGGAAACGGGTATTGTTTTTCCTTTACTGGCCCTTTCTTTTTATATAGCAGTTTTATCTAGAGAAAACTTTTTGGCTGCTATTAAGAGGGGACTAATCAAAACCTGGCCGTATTTTGCCATAGTTTTTGTTTATGGAGTTTTGCGTTTAACGGCGCTTAATTTCTTAAATACCTTGAACTTTTATACGGAACCAAATATTTATTCTGAAAGTATTTATGTGCGCTTTTTAACTTTTCTGCCTATCCTGTGGGAATATCTTAAACTTTTATTGGTGCCGGTTGGATTGCACATGGAACGGGGATCCACCATCTACACTTCTCTTTTTCAGTGGCCGGTTTGGATTGTGGGGGCAGTATTGGCGGGGTTGTTGGTTTGGTTGAGATATTTGTATAAGAAGTCAAGAATGCAAGGCTTAGTCTTGCATGTGGATAACTCTGGATGGAGAATCTGGTTCCTGGGAATATTTTGGTTTTTTATTGCCCTAGCGCCCGTATCTGGTATTACTCCCATTAACGCGCTGATGTATGAACACTGGCTTTATTTACCCATGGTTAGTTTTTGGCTGATCGTTTCTTTCTGCTTAGTTAAACTGTTTGGCTATTTCAAGTTTAAAAAACAGCTTATAGCTTACTGCTTATTGCTTATAGCCATTGGAGCTTATTTCTCATTTTTCGGCTATCAGTCTATTCGGCGAAATATTCTTTGGGGGAAACAGACAGAATTTTATAAAGATATATTAAAATATGAGCCGCAGAGTGCGCGGATTAGTAATAATTTGGGGAATTTGTATTTTAATCAGGACAATAAAGAACAGGCGGAAGTTTATTATCGCCAAGCAGTCGAAGTGGGTGACGACTTTCCCCAGCCATACTACAATTTGGGTTCTATTTTACAAAATAGAGGAGATATTATTGGCGCTATAAAATTATATGAAAGGGCCATTGAGATTAATCCAAGTTTTTATTATCCTTATCAAAATTTGGCAGTGATTTATGCCCAACAAGGTCAATTAACCAAAGCCAAAGAAAATATTGAGCTTTTAAAATCACTTTTACCAAATAACCCTCGAGTTTTCTATAATTCCGCTCTGATTTATATTTCTTTAAATGACCGAGTGCAAGCGTTGGCCGACTTGCAAGAGGGGATTAAATACAGCCATCTTGATCCGGAAACCGGCCAACTGATGAAAGAACTTATTAAGAAATTGGAAAATCAAAAAACAAAATGATTTCAAAATTTATAACCATAATTAAAAAAAGGGAAAAAGTTTCCGTTTTGATTTTGGCGGCGGTGATAGCATTTCTCATTTTCGGTAACGGGCTTGGCGGCGATTTTGTTTTTGACGATACGGCTGTGGTTAAAAATAGGGGCGACTTAAAGGATTCATCTTATTTTCTAAATTTGTTTGTCTCTCCTTATCATCAGAATATGCCAAAGACCGGTTTATATCGTCCGTTTACGATGGCCAGTTATGCCGTCAACCATTATTTAGGGGGTTCGGCTTTTGGTTTTCATTTGATTAATATTTTGATCCATGCCCTTAATTCTTTTTTGGTTTTTTGGCTGGTTTCTTATTTTTTAAAGTCGCGGGTTATGGCTTATGTTTCTTTTTTTCTTTTCCTGACTCACCCGATTCATACGGAAGCCGTGACTTCTATTGTCGGCCGGGCGGAACTGCTGGCTTTTTTCTGGAGTATTCTAACGATTTATTTTTTTACAAAAAAATACAAACTGCTGGCCGGCCTTTCTTTTTTGCTGGCTCTTTGGAGCAAAGAAACGGCGCTAATGATTTTGCCGATTTTGCTTTATTTAGATAGGTATTTTCGACTTATCCACCTGCAAGGCTTAGCCTTGCAGGTGGATAAGTCTGCCGCAAGGCGGTTATTGTTCCTGGCCATTCCTTTGGGAATTTACTCCATTTTTAGGTACATCACTTTGGGGAAATATTTTTTTGGGGACGCCACGACCACGATTGTGGAGAACCAGCTTAAATTTGTCGGATTTTTTGAAAGAATTTTTACTGCCCTCAAGGTTTTGGCCATGTATGTTTGGAGATTAATTTGGCCGATACACCTTTCAGCGGATTACTCTTATCAGCGCATTTCGGTAGCTGGGAATATTTTAAAATCATGGGAGGCATTGCTTGGAGCGGTTATTTTGGTCGGTCTAGTTTACCTGGCTGTTCTTTTTCGAAAAGCTGTCAGTAACCAAACTCTGGGGTTTGGAGCAGTTTTATTTTTGTTTCCTTATTTAATGATTTCCAATTTAATTCAACCGGTAGGGACGATCATGGGGGAACGGTTGATGTATTTTCCTTCTCTGGGTTTCGTGGTTTTGCTGGCCTGGCTGTTGGTACGGTTTTTGAAGTCAGCAAGGCTCAATCTTTTTAAAGATCCAAGGTTGAGCCTTAAAGTCTTTTATGTTCT
>Ga0209542_10021732_pt1 | contig 10033 bp, 8 predicted proteins | sample RifCSPhighO2_01_FD_184028 | JGI IMG/M metagenome (GOLD analysis project Ga0209542, IMG submission 184028) | Soil microbial communities from Rifle, Colorado - Rifle CSP2_plank highO2_0.1 (SPAdes) (version 2) | ecosystem: Environmental > Terrestrial > Deep subsurface > Rock core/Sediment ...
GCGTAGGACGCGCATCACTGCAGCACTGATCCCGATAATCAGTTGCTTTTGACATGAGCCTGTAACGCACCGCACGGAACTCATAAGCCTGGCACGGCAGTCGCGACTGCCGTGCCCTGGGGTCGCCGGTTCCCTGCCCGCCGAAGCACGAAGTGCGCAGGTGGGAATCCCGGCCCGTGGCACCAAGTTGACAAATATAGAAATTCATTATAATTTATGCACATGCCAGAGACCTCATCTTTAGACGGGAAAATGCTGACCGTGATCGGCGGAGGTCGCGGATGGGGAGCAAAGATCGTGCAAGCAGGAAAACGAGTCGCAGCAGAAGTGAATGTCATCGAACAAGGCACGAACGATGCCAATCGTGATGATCTCATCAGACACGCAGATAGTGTATTTTTTGCAGCCCCCGATACCGAAATTCCAGGCATTCTTCGTGACACGCGAAAGTTACTTGGAGGGAAACGCGTCCTTGACTGTGCCTCGAACAAGGGGCCATTTGAAGAAATGCTCGTGGAGCTTTCGCAGGACGCGAGTGTTTGTTCTACGCACCCTCTCGTAAGATCGGAAACTCCTACGCGCGGACAGAATGTCCTCATCATGCCTATAGGAGAAGGAGCGCAAAACGCAACCGAAGACGCCGAAGCAATCTACCGTGGTATGGAGATGCAACTGCGGCGTTTTGATTTCAGGCGCCACGGCGATTTCATGGCCGTTGTGCAGTTCCTTCCTCACCTCATTCAACGCACACTCATTGAAGCTCTTGGAAAAGTATTGGGTGAACAAGGTCTCTCGCTCAATCAGATTGCAGACATCGCTCCAGCAAACTTCGGAATGACAGAGATGGGCATGGGTCGAGTGGCAATCCAACGACCAGACGTATCGGCTGGCATAATGGCGGAAGCATTCAAATCTGAACTTGGGCGACGAATTCATGCCATCGTATCAGAAACGTTGGCACAGATAGCTCACATCGGCACGGATCGTGCAGCGCTGATTGCATTTGCGACAGCAGGAGTGCAACGTCTCGATCAATCAGGAGAATGGAGAAAGGCAATGAACCCGCTTACAGATACAGCAATAGAAGCGAGAGGGAATTTCAATCTCCGCTCCTTCGTGCTTATCGTTGAAGAAGACAAGCCCGGTCTTCTTGCTCAAATCGCCTCTCTCCTCGCAAGCTTCGGTCTCAATATGAATGCAATTCATTCGCACAGTTTGGAGCGTGAACATGGACGAGGCGTGAGATTCCATATTGGAGTAGATCAAAAAGATGCTGACTGGGCAGCTCTTGCCCGCGCATGTGCTGATCACGGTTGGCAATTTACACGAACCAATCAAGGAAATTAGCCACTCGGTGGCAGATGAAGTTTGACTCTAAAAAGATAACATCCTGTTACCCCCTCGTTACCATTCGACTCGCTTCTCGCTACGCGAGAAGCTCGCTCATGGTAAACCACGAAAAATGCTCGCATTCACGATGCATGATCACATCAGGGTGCAGTACACGGGAAATCGATGCTTGAACGCTCCACTGTCGGCAGCCCAAAGTTTTCAAGGTCTATGTTCACATCACCAAGCAACGGAAGGTCAGCGACCATTCCCGGGGGAGAGCAGATAGCGCTCTCATCACCGTAACGATGCTCGACAGTCAACGTATGAGGATCATGGAACTGTGTTATGTAGATTTCCTCGCCTTGACCAGCCCACCATGCCGTTACAACGGCAACAGTCTCGGCATTTTCGTATTTGAAACGGCCATAGCCACTGGGACTCACGTACATGAGCTCACCAAGAATATCCTCGAGTTCAATTGTTTGATTGAGTGCGCCTGTGAGATGCAACAAAGCCCTCGTATGAAAGGTTCCATCGGCATCAGATGTCGTGTTTTTTTCGAGTCTGATCGTAAGAGTTGCACCAGAAAAGGCAGCTGAAGAAACGTCCATCATTGTAGATCCTCTGGAGGAAGCCTGCTCCGAGGATATGTCCCTATCGTTTTGCTGGCATCCGACAAGCAAGACGATGCCAAGAAAGAGGAGAAAGCTGCGCATGACTCCATTCTAAACCAAATCCACCATACCGCCCAACTTGTCCTGAGCATACGCGAAGGATCCCGGCCCGTGGCACCACATAGAAATTTCCGACAGAGTAAATTCATCCTGCGGCTTTTTATGGGCAACTTTTGTTTGAATCACTCGATATATAGATAGTTTCTTATATACTTATATCAATGTACGTCTCGACAACTACGAATAGGAAGAACGAACAGAAAGAAAAGCTCTTCGCAGCATTGCCAGTGCAGATGCAATAAACGTCAGAATTGGCAGCGCCGTCCTCTCAATCAATCATGTCTTTGCTAATCCCCCTTCTCCTCACTGTTCTTGGTATCCTCCTCATGGGGAAGGGATCGGACTGGCTGACCGATTCTCTCATCCCCCTTGCGCGGAAGCTCGGCGTGTCGGGAGTGGCGGTCGGATTGATTCTTGTCTCCATCGCTGTGAGTTTGCCTGAAATCCTCGTTGCCATCCTCACGACGGTGCAGGGGTTCCCAGCCATCAGCTTGGGAGTCGTTCTCGGCTCCATCATCTGCAACATAGGCCTCATGACGGGACTCTGCGCAATCATTCGTCCTCTAAAAGTCAAAAAAACCCTCATTCTGCGGGATGGCATTTTCTCGATCATCATTCCCATTCTCGTTTTCGCCATCGGCGCGGGCGGGGAGATCACGCGGCTGGAGGGCGGAGCCTTGTTCCTGCTATTTATTCCGTACATCATCAACATCGTTCTACAAGAACGCCAGCAGTCGCAGGAGCAACGCAGCCAAGACTTGCAGGAGATCGAGATGGAACTGGATTTCATCGGCTTCAACTTCAGCAAGATGAAAATCGGCTGGCTGTCGTTCATCCTTGGAACGGCATTGCTGCTGGTTGGCACGCAGATTTTCTCGGCACAGCTCGTCTGGTTTGCGGGGAACCTCGGCATTGACGAGCTGATCATCGGTCTGACGATCGGAGCGCTGGGACCGTCGCTCCCCAACATCATCGCCGCGTACCACGCCACAAAGAAGGGCATGGGCGACATTGCCGTCTCTGAAACGCTCGGATCGAACGTTTTTACTCTTCTTGTGACACTCGGCATCGCCGCAATGCTCTCACCCGTGGCAATCTCCCATCGTTGGCTTTCATTTGAATTGCCAGCTCTCATTGTCATGAGCTTCCTCCTCTTTTTCTTCCTGCTCACAAAACAGACGATCTCACGACTGGAGGGCATGATTCTTCTTGGCGGATATATCGGAATAGTCGCGATCCAACTGTACATGGCCGCTTGAGGCAGGAACACAAATCTTCTCTCGGAGGAGAGAACATCCCGTAACTCCCTTATCACCATTCGGCCTCCGGCCTTCATGGCAAACCATGCCAGTTCAACTTGTCCTGAGCATACGCGAAGGATCCCAGCCCGCGTCACCATTCGGCTCATCCTGAGCGCAGTGAAACCCTCCCCTCAGGAGAGAAAGATGTGCGCAACTTCAAAGTACACAAGCACACTGAGGATATCCTGCACGATGGTCGCAATGGGGCCGCTCGCGTCCGCCGGATCGAACCTCAGCCTTCCGAAAATGTACGGAATGCAGAGCCCTGTGAGAACGGAGGTGAGAATCGCCGCGAAGAGCGAGATGCTGATGGTCAGTGCCAAACTCATATTGCCATGAAGCACCAGCATTGCGCCCATGAGTCCAACACTGAGCAGAACAGCCATGCCAAAGACCACGGACAGCTGATGGAAGAAGTAGGGGGAGAACCGGAGGCGCGGTTGCAGCGCGATGTCGCGGATGAGGAACGCCTCCATCTGCGTCCCCACCGCATCGGCCATATACACAATGAGCGGAATGTAGGCTGCGAGAATGATGTTGCTCTGCAGAACATCCTCAAAACCCCCCACGACTTTCGCCGCAAGCAGGCCGCCTAGCAACCCCACAATAAGCCATGGCAGGCGATGCCGCATGGCAGTGAAAAATCCCATCGAAGCGGTATTGCCGATGTGGGCACTGATCGCATCCACTTCGCTCACGCCCGATACCTGGAAGAGGTCTTCGGTGAGAGCACGGTGCAACAGACGCATGATGTTGTCGCTGGTGATCTCTCCTATGAACCTCCCTCCGTCATCGATAACCGGCACCGCTTTGATATTCTCCTGGAGTGCACGGAGCGCCGCCTTCTCGGCATCGTCATCCTTGTGCGCAGTCAGGGTCGCACTGTGCATATAGGCAGCAATGGGCTCGGTATTCTTCTGGGCAAAGACCTCATGAACAGAGAGAACACCGACCAGCTTTCGATTGGCATCGAGAATGTACAGGTAGCTAATGGAATCGAATGATTCCCCCCGCCGGATCAGCAGTGCTTCCGCATCGCCGATCGTAGCCTCAGGTGGTAGTGTCGGGACGTTGTCCGACGCGACTTCCCCTGCAAAAACATCCTCCCGGCGAAGGACAGATGCAAATGGTGTTGTATCCGGGGATGCAGCTTTCATAGATACCATCCGACAGGGTACCACAGCAGTATCGAACGCGATACGTCTGTCCGGTACCGGACCGATCACCAACGAACTCTGACCCGAGCCTGCAGCGCATCACACAATGCTGTTAGTCCTCCGCGTGTATTCAGAAGCTTGTTCAAAACAGAAGTTTTCTGTATAATAAAAGGTCATACCAATACCTCTCCATGCCCAAACACTATACAAAGCTCGTGATGGCATTTGCTGCACTGAGCTCCACACTCCTCATCACCGTGGGCACCCAGCACAATTGGATTGAGCTTGCTGCTGCACTGAAGACAACGAAAACAACTGTTTCGCCGAAAAAAGTCTCAAGGCAACCCCAGGCAACCACACAAAGCAAGATTCCGGTTCCTGCCTCGAACGCCACAGAAGCATCCGCCAGCTCACAGCCAGAAAGACTTGAAATCACCTTCGGTGCAGCTGCCCCCTACTTCAAAGTCTTCTGCATGTGCCACTGCAGGGAAATTGAAAACACATGGCTCTGCCCCACTTCCGTTGAAGACAATGTTTGCTCTGCTGCAAGCTGGTACCATTTCGAAGCGGAACCCGAGACAAACTGCAACGCCCTTGAAGGCGTGTTCTGCTCGGGATACGGCACCGGAGGAGGAGGATACAGAGGAGGCCAATTGGCCGATTGCTCCAAGGACACGAGTCACTACGGTCAGCCGAGCGAAGGTTCTTGGGTGTCAGGACAGTGAGCCTTCCTCATCTCTTTCCTCCAAACCATCCGTAACAATCAAAGGAGGGCCTCAACCCGGCCACAATATCATTCGTGATCTTGAGCGCCTGCTTGATGGAGTGGTCTGTGTTGTTGTACCAATAGCACCCGCACCGCCCCATGGGTATCACCCGGTCCGAGAACTGCCCCACCATGTGCATCGCTTCCCCCACCACCTCCCTGTACCGCCGATGGTAGACGGGGTACGTCGAACGCTCCCTCCGGATCTCTGCAACCTGTGGAGAAGCATGTTCCTCCAGAATGCGCAGATCCTTGAGCTCCTGAAGTACGCGGTCAAGAATGCGGGATTCGTCCACTGACTCTCTGTCTTCCCTGAGTGTCACTTCTACACACAGCCCCTGCTTCCCCTCCGGAATATTGGACGGGAGCATGCACTTCGGGAACGAGATGCGCGAGAGGGAGAGCTCGCCCGAGGAAATGTAGAGCCACTGGCACACCGCCTGTTTGGAGAGGATATCTTTCTCATCGAAGACGAGATCGAGGAACAGCGTATCGAGGAAGTGCAGATCGGGACGGTCAGCCTCCCGCATGCCCACCGCCTGGAGGAGATCAGGCAGCCTGCCGCTCCAGAGCACATGCGAACACTCCACCTGAGAACCATCCGAGAGAGTCGCAGTGATACCAGCACCATGTGCCTGCAGCTTCCGCACCGTCATGGAAAGCATCATGCGTACCCGGGCATTCTTCTGGACCTCTGCGGCACACGCATCCCAGAACGCGCCGAATCCTCCTCTCTCCGGGTAGAGGAAATTCGCATCCACCGACTGGGGGAGCAACACGCGTTGCACAAGTTCCCTGAGTGAATTCCCTTTGTGTTCCTTGTTGATGATGGAACGGTTGATGCCCGTTGTAGCCCAATCACTGTGAATCTCCTCAACCGGCCGCTGCAGAAACTTTTCGGTGTAGGGTTTGAAGAAGAGCTGAAAAAGCGTCTCTCCGTACTTCTGGATGATGTACTTGTCGAAACGGAGGAGCTCCTCGTCGGAGAAATGCTTCGGCCTGAGCAAATCCATTGCAGAACGCAGGGCAAGGGCCGGAGGAAGCTTGAAGAGTTCCTTCCCCTTCAGGGGCCAGTCAAAAATCTTGTTGAGGAAATGCACCCTGGATGAACGGTCGATGGTGGTGAGCGGACACAGCGCTCCTATCTCGTGGATGAATGCGAGCACTTCCTGGTCTTCTGTATGGAAACGCTTCGGACCGATGTCGAACACGTACTTTCCCTCGTAGACGAAAGACTTCGCCAACCCTCCGAACCGTGGCTGCTTCTCGAGCAGCACAACATCGATATCCTTCCCCTTCTGAATGAGGTTGTAGGACGCTGCCAAGCCCGAAGGGCCGCCCCCGACGACGAGTACGTTCATGGGACTGTAGTGTAAAGCACTCCTCTGTGACATCAAAAGCAGAGCGAGAGAGAGATCACTTTGATTTGGCTAACTTCCTCTCATACCAGGCACTGGCAAAGACAATGAGGAACGGCACGAACGGATGCAGGTAGCGGGGTTCTGTCACAGAAACGACAGCAACGAGCGGCAGACCTGCGAGAGGCAGCAGGATGATGAGCGAAAGCAGGCACTCCTTGCGCGAGAAGCGCTCACTGGCTCGCATCACCCACGCTATTGCAGGCACGAACACAAAGAGAAGCAGGAACAAGCCTGAGAAGTAGGAGAGAGAACGAAACCCGTTGCAGCAAGTTGGCCATGCAATAGTGCCGTAGACGTAATCCGCCGTCCGCTCAAGGTAACTCGAAAATGCGTGGAAGGGATGGCCAAGCACCCAGCGGGCATTCTGCGCCAGAATATGATCTTTCTGCAGATCGATGCTGCGCTTTCCCTGAAACGCCTTTTGGTAAGCCGTAGGAGCACCGTTCATGTAGACCCCCCCACCCGGAAGCGCAAGGGTGACTTCTAGAAGGTCGCCATGGTTCACGAGCGCCATGCGGTTCACATCATGCGCAAGAAGCATGAATTCCCCGTGGTTGCGCACCGTCATAAGTATGGAGACGGGAACAACCACCAGAAGAAGACCAGCACAGAGGAGCGATGCGAATGCCATGCGTACACGGCGTTTCTCCCTCCAGCAGTGCGGCAGAAAGAACACGGGTAAGAGAAGCACACCGGCAACCAGACCGATGGATTTCATGGTGGCACTGAGTCCGAAGAAAACACCTGCAAGCAAAAAGTACTGGTACCGTTTCTTCCGAACAGCCAGCGCCATGAAAACAGCAGCGGCAAGAAGCAGGCTGGTGAACGGAGTCTCAGAGAGCACGTAGACGCCGTAGTCGAAGAGCGGGAACGAGAGTGCTGCAATGAAAAGCGCGATCATACCCACACGCCGGCCGTAGAGCAGAAAAGCCAGATAGCCGGCCCCAAGGAAAATCCACATCGTCTGGAGCCACTGGACAAAGAGAAAAAGCCCTAAGCGATCCATGTGTGGTCCAAAGACAAGCGCCAAGAACGCCCCCGTCCCGGGCGGATACATGAGATCTGCGTAACTCCACTGCGCATCCGGTATCCAGTACTTCTGTGCGGTCACCCAGTGCGCCAGCATGTCGCTGTACACGAACAAATTACGATACTGCTCCACAGTCTCCCAGGGGTGTGCAGGGAAAATCCACAGGTAACGCAGGAACCCCGCAACAACAATGACTGCGCAGAGGAAAGAGGGGCTGAGGAGGAAGGAGCGCTCTCGCTTCTTTGGCATGGGAGCATTGTACCTCCATTTACCCACCCAAAAAACACAAGTATGATCCACACACATGGACCCAAGCTTCGCAGTCGGCCTCCTCGGCTCGCTCATCCTCGTCACCGGTGCGGCGTACCCGGAGAAGAAGGTTTCGCATCCTGCGAAATCGGCGAAGAACTGGCTCTTTGCCGTCGGGGGGCTCTGCATGCTCGCCTACGCAATCCTCAACTACCTCGGAGGCGGCACTATCTTCTTCGTGATCCTCCAGCTATTCATCAACGCAACGAGCATCCTCATGATGCTCGGAACGAGCGACAAGTTCGACACCCCGTTCATCATAGTGATGGGACTTGCAATGGTCCTCTGGTCCCTCTCCCTCTTCGAAGGGGGAAACACTATCTTCTTCATCATCGGGCTCACGGGGATCGGTCTTGGATACGCCATGGATATGGGCACGTTCAAGAGGAACGCCGCACTGACCGCGGGGAGCGCCCTCATCGCACTCTTCAGTTACATCGCAGGAGACTGGATCTTCTTCTGGCTCAATGTCTTCTTCGCCCTCTTCTCGGGATACCATGCCTTCCGGCTCTGCCGTATAATTGCACGAACAACCGATTCGTGATAAAATACATACGTAATACCCACACACACAATGCGCTCCTCCCGACGCACCTCTGCCCTTGCAGTTGTCTTCGTACTCAGCGGTGCAGTTCTTTTCCAAACCTCAGATGCCGACCACCTCCTCGGCCAGATGCTGCTCAGTCAGCAGAAAGTAACGAGGAACGTGAGCCGCGACGACTCCGGAAGCACCTTCCGCACATCTGTAGGAGAATGGGAACGCAAATCCGGCCACGGCCAGCGGGGAAGCTACATGATCAATGAAAATCCGGAAGAGTACCACTGGGCGTACCTGGAATTCCCCAATATGCCAGCGGGAAGCTACGACGTGTACGTCACATGGCCGAAAGAAGCTGTGAATCATCTCGAAGAAACACTCCAGATGGATGAACAGCTCTACAAGAAAATAGAAAACGGGGGGTGGGAATACGTGAGTGAGGAAAGGGTGGACCTCAAAAACCCACGGGAAGACGCAAGAGTGAGAGGACGGGCCTGGATGAAAATAGGATCAATATCCCTTGAGAGCAAAGGGAGTATCGCCGTGCGCGTATGGGACGGAAGTGTTCTCATAGAAGACGCCGCCTGGGTTGTCCCCAGCGGAACAGGCATCGAAGCTGTCTGTGGAAACGACATCTGTGAGGAGGATGAGGATGAAGTGAGTTGCGCAGCAGACTGCTCACCGGAATGTGGAGATGGAGAGGAGGGAGGAACAGAGAGTTGCGACGAAGGAGCCAGCAACGGTCAAGCCTGCACGCCAGAGTGCGGAGAAAGTTGCACATACTGCTCAGGAACCTGCACTGTCGAAACAGTGGAAGGCCTTGCATGTGCAGCCTGCGGGAACGGCAGTGAAGAGGGAGAAGAAGAGTGTGATGAGGGGAATCAGAATGGACAGGAATGTACCGCGGGGTACGGACAGACATGTGAATACTGCTCCGGCGAGTGTGAGTCGGTGACCGTAACGGGATCAAATTGCGGAGACAGCGCAACGGACAGAACAGACGGCGAAGAGTGCGATCAGGGCAACCAGAACGGGCAGGCATGCACCGCAGGATACGGGCAGTCATGCCAGTACTGCTCTTCCAGCTGCACTGTTGTCACCGTGACAGGACCGCGCTGCGGAGACAGCACAACGAATACAGGAAATGGCGAGCAGTGTGATGACGGAGCAACAAATGGGCAGGCGTGTACCGCACAATGCGACGGAAGCTGCACGTACTGTTCAGAAAGCTGCACGACAGAAACCGTGACCGGCCCCGCCTGCGAGGAGCCCTCTCTCGAGATTGTGGAACCATCTGCAGATATATCCATTGTTTCCACAGAGGAATACGCGCTGCGCTTTACCGCTCCCGAAAATCCCAATATCCGTTATTCCAATACACTGGACCAATTCCACTTTGAAGTATCTATGGACGGCGGGCCATGGAACGAGATCACTACTGGCTC
>Ga0209542_10021734_pt1 | contig 10032 bp, 11 predicted proteins | sample RifCSPhighO2_01_FD_184028 | JGI IMG/M metagenome (GOLD analysis project Ga0209542, IMG submission 184028) | Soil microbial communities from Rifle, Colorado - Rifle CSP2_plank highO2_0.1 (SPAdes) (version 2) | ecosystem: Environmental > Terrestrial > Deep subsurface > Rock core/Sediment ...
GAAACATCTTAAATGGTTTTTGTGTTTGTGAACCAAATTCCTTTTATAGAGGTTTCGTCTCCTCTTTTTCGCTTAAATTTAGGTTTAGAGCTAATTTATATACTTTAGCCGGAGCTGTCCAGTGCGTGCAAGAACGATCAATTCCGAGTCCCCACCAAACCTAGGAACCTCAGGTAAGCTTTTTACTAGAGAAAGAGTAAAGAGTATTTAAAGTTTAGCTCGATGATCGTAGAAAGCAATATAAAGATTACTTGGTTTATTCTCGTTAAAGAGGTGAAAGAAAATGTTTGAATCAAAAGACCCATTAGCTCTAAAGGTCGTTTATTGGATTAACATTATTCTTCTCATCTTTCTCACTATAGCTGGATTTGCATTTGCGTATACGTTTATACTTTGGTTGCCTTTAATTACATTAGCCTTGGCATACCTATTTTACAGGTTTTTTATCTCTGCTTTAAAACAAAAGAAGAAATACAGCTATTGGCTAAATATGGGATTCCATAGCCTAGTTTTGCTTTATTTTGTTGTAAACCTCTTCCTCAGAAGCGTTGAACCAAGTGATTTATTTAGAATACTTAATGTTGTTGCACTATATTTCTTATTAACAAAGGAAATGAGAGACCTTTTCATAAAAATAACCAAGAAAACGAAACGTTCTCCCAGAAAAATGTAGATTCAGAGCTCGCCTGCCTTCTTCACAAATTTCTTGGCAAAAGCAATACAATCTTTTGCATCTTCCGGCAGAACTTGAGCAGCTCGATATACTGAATCATGCCGCAGCTCGCGGAAATGATCAAATTCCGCTATTTCCTCTGGTGTAAAGTCTTTGCTATGAAACTCTTTAACAAAACTAATTGTGGCTTCGTGAGAATAGGGTTTATACCCTTCTCTGGACATTAATGCTTGAGCAGCCTCTCTCACTGCTTCATAGGCATCTTCAAAGACAAACTTTGCGGTCTTGGCAGTTATTTCTTTTCCTTTAATGTACTCTAACCGGTCTAGCGCTTGATTAAGTAGAGCTTTTCCTTCTTCTGGATCAGCCGTCTTTTTCTTGACTTTACCGGTTTTTACATAATGCCCAAATGAACTTATCATTATACCACCTTAACATAACCATGCAACACAATACCATTCGCTATGGCATTCTTAAATTCAGAGGAACTCTTTTCCAAAGAGCTCAGCACGTGAAGATTTATGTGCCTATTTAATAATTTCTCATATTCAGCGATAGAATCAGTTATGCCGGTTGCATCTTTATGGCTGGTAAGTATCAACATATCTACGTCGCTCTCTTCTGCATCCTCTCCTTTTGCGAAGGATCCAAAAAGTACAATCGTTTTTGCCCTATAAGCGTCCTTTAAGGTTTGGATGATATTATATCTTTCTAACCTGTAAAGATTAAAGATTTTCTTATAGAAGCGGTAGGCTTCAGATTCTACATTTGCTTTAACGTTGGTGGTTATAGCTGTTTTTTCTACTATAAGAAAATCACTTAACTCTTTAACAGCCTGAATAATAGCTGTTGTAGATAATCCCGTTTCTTTTGCCAAACTCCTAATATGAAAGGTAGCGTTAGGCCTATTAAAGATTAGTTCTGCAACCTTGAATACAGATTCTCTGAAAAAGAGTATCTTTCCGTTGTCTTTTTTTTGTGACATCTGTTACTTAAAAAATACAACTGTTATTTAAATGTTACGGTCTTTTCCCAACATTTCTAGAAGCTTCTTGACATTTTTATCAATTTGAAATATCTTTTCCTGCGTGTAGCGGTCATGTTCCAAGGCCAATGAGCGAAGATAATCTGAAATCCGCGAATATCCCTTTGCCTTGGCATTTCGTTTAACCGTATCATAGTCATCATTATTCATCCGGAAATTGATTCGGTTGTTTTGTGGTGGCATGGTAACCTATTGGCTACCACCTCTTCTATCATTAAGAAAGAGCTTTGGTATATATTCTCTTCTCATTATCATAATAGGCACATAATGACACATTAGACTATTCGAACATAATCTTTATATAACAGCTATTTCGCTGGCTATTTGATGATCAGAAAAGCCATAAAACAAGGTCCAGCAACGTTAATGATAAGCTTGCCACCAGTATGGTTAAAACGAAATAATATCCAAAAAGGGGATAACCTTTACCTTACTGATGATAATACTGCTTTAATTCTCCAAGCCGAGCCACAAGCAGAGAATAAGGAAATAAGCATTGCCATCAATACTCGGGAGGATTATTGTCCACGTCTTCTTACTATGCCCTATCTACAAGGTTATAACGAGATTACTGTTCTTTTCAAAGACCCAGCCGTTCTGAATGAAATCCAACATGAAATCAAATACCTTCTTGGTTTTGAAATTATCAAAAGCACATCGAATAGTTGCGTTATCAAAAATATCAGCCAAAGTATTGAAACCGAATTTGAGAATATTTTGAATAGATTAAGCAATGTATTGATCTTTCTTGGAAATGAAACATATTCTTACATTAAAAAAGGAGATTATGCTACTATTGGCATATTGAAATCATGCGAAACAGAATCTAACAAGCTTTCTCTTTTGTGCAGAAGGATGTTGAATACCAAAAGTATACGGACAGAAAAGAATACTTACTCAGTCTATAGTATGGTAACGCTGATGGAAGCAATTGCTGATGAATTTAGGTTCATTATCGAATATGTGGCAGAAAAGAAACCCATTTTGCATGCGAAAACATTAAGCTTCTTTGAGGACATTAACACTATGCTCAAGACATTCAATCAACTCTATACTAAGTTTGACACTCCAACATTTGTGAAATTTAGGGCAGAAAGACAAGAAATTGAAAAGAAGAGATTTAAGCAGTTTGAAAAATTATCCAAGGAGGATATGTACGTGGCACACAAATTGTACAATATCATGGAATTGATACATCATGCGACGTACTTTTGACTATGGCAGAAATAATGGATTATGTTGATGAGAACGATAACGTTCTAGGTCAAGATACAAAGGAGAATATCAAAGAGAAGAATCTCAATTATCGAGTAGTGCATATCTGGGTTTTAGGAATGGAGGGAAAAATTATGATTTGCCGCAGACCTCAGAATAATAAGGCTCATGCAGGTTTATGGACTTCTTCAGCTGGCGGTCATGTACAGACTGGAGAGACGTATGAGCAGGGGGCTAAGAGAGAATTAAAAGAAGAGTTGGCTCTGGAAGGAGAGTTGAAGCATCTGTTTAAGATCAGATACCAACATCCACGTGGCTGTTACGTTTTTACAGATTTATGGTTAATGCCGAATCCTTCTCTCATTGAAGAGAAGAAATTTGATAAGACTGAGGTGTTCGAGATTCAGCTGTACGATTTTGCTGACTTAATAAGTGCTATCACACAAAATCCCACTATCTTTCAACCACAATTAAGGGAATTAGTGCATAGATGGAGGATACTATATGGTACCAAAACGCCGAATAATTATAGTTGATGGCGTCACCAATGCTGGAAAGACAACTGCCGTTAGTATTTTGCGGAAGCAGATGCCCGGCTGTACGCAGGTAAAGTTTTCTGATTATTATCAGAAGAGTGTGCAACGAATTTTAGGTGAAGTAAAGCCTACGGTTGATTATTCTTCTTTAAGTGCTGATGTGGTGCAACAAGCAGTAGATTCTAACCTTGCACGATACTGGGGAATGCTGAATACTGTAAGGAGCACACCTTTAGATGATTATTTGATTGAACGGCTGCATCCGACCGATTATGTATATCAGAAGCAGTTATTTGGTTCTGTTGGAACTTTTGAGCCGATCGAAGATGCGTTGAATGAGTTGGAAGCGGCTCTTGTAGTTCTTAGTATTGATGATAAAACCTTGAAACACAGAATGGACGAAACATTAAGCAGACGGAATAGAAGACATGGAGCTAGTTTTGAAGTTCCAGAACACATTCTTTCTTACGATAGCAATAGGCAGAAGAGGGATGTGTATTTAGAGTTCTTTGAGCAAAGTAGAGTTGCGAAGAAAGTGTTGATTGATACTTCCTATTTTACAGAAGAAGATTTTAGGAAGACGCTGATGAGGGAATTGTAATTTTACTTTTTCAGGAATACAGAAACTAATCCCGAGAATAAATAATCCTAAAGCAGAATAATCCCATCTTTGCATGAGAAGAACAACTGCGATAAATCCGAGACCAAAATAAGTAGTGAGTTTCATTTTTTATTAAGAAAGATAAAAGCACTGCCCACGTCCGAAGCATCTTAACACAAGCATTCCTCTAATCCGAAGACTAAAGTTCAACAGGTGAAAATCAATTCTTCCGTGAACAGTGTAATTAAAGATTGATAAATCATATATAATATTTTCTTTTCATTAAGAGGTAGTATTTTCCGTCCTTTCCAGTGTTATGTGGATATATCTGCCTCAGCAATAGCATTAGAAATTTTTTTAATTTGTACTTCACTTAAAATTCTACTTTTCTCACCTTTAACATAGTCATGCAAACCATCAAGTGAGATTATTGGAACAGTAGAATGTCCTTCAATGTAAGAATCTCCTGTAAAAACAACAAGAGCTTCTACCCACAAGCTCTTATCTATTACTCCTGACTCGTCAATCAATTTCTTTATCTCAACCGCACCACGTTTAGCTTGTTTACTTGGACTTCCCAAGTCATAATATTTTGGCTCATATTTTCCTTCGTAATATTTACACCATTTGTCCCCTTGACAAATAATAACTCCAGAATAATTTTTTGTTTCTATGACAAACACCCCATTTGGTCCAACAAGAACGTGATCTATATTACCACTTTTTTCCTTTAACTTAAGATCATTAATAAGGTAATAATTATCACTCCGGTTTGAGAGAATTTTAGTAACAGCATTTTCGCCTTCAATTCCTCTCCCATAATTTAGCGCAAAGCCAAAGAAAGTAAAACTGATCATAACAGTAAATATAGTGAGAAAAATTACAAATAAATTCCCTGAGAAGTAAACATACATTCCTAACAGAACACTTATCCCTAAAATGTACGAGCCTACATTAATGTGTTTTTTCTGTTTCTCGCTAAGGTACTGGCCACGTTCTTTAACAATCTTCATTTTTAGTAAATTAATGTAATTTATTATAAAACTAGCTTAAATATCTTCGGAAGAAATACGCAGTTAATTATTCTTCATTTTTTCAACCATTCTTCCGGAAAACTTAACATTAGAATCCTCAGTGACCAGTTAGTATAATCTCTAGCTTTGTTCCAGCTTAATTTATGCTTCTTCTGGATTTTCTCTTTAAGAGCATACAATGCATCATCAACATCTGCGGTAATCCTTTCTTGTAACGTGAGTTTGACCATTCTATCACCCTTTCAAAAGAATATAGGGGGAATTTTTATAAAGGTTTCAAGCAGTTTGGCATTGTGGAACAAAAACAAGTCCAGACATTAAAACTCAAACCTCTCTCCAAATCTGATTTTGTACGCGGATTGAATTGTCCGGGAGAACTTTGGCTTAGGCATCATGACCGAAGCAGATTACCAGTTTCTTCTGAATTTGTCCAGCACCGCATGGATCAGGGAACAGTTGCTGGGAAATTAGCAAAGAAACTCTTTCCCGAAGGGATTGATATTACGGAATTGGGCATGGAGAAAAGCGCAGCCATAACAAAGGAGCTGCTGCCAAAACGGAAAGTTCTCTTTGAAGCTGCTTTCCTTTTTGATAACTTATTCTCACGCCCCGATATTCTCATTCCCGTAGGAAAAGACGAATGGGATTTTATTGAAGTGAAAGCAAGCACAGAAGTCAAGAAAAATCGCCATCACCCCGAAGATGTTGCTTTCCAAAAGAATGTATATCAAAAAGCAGGGTTAAAGATAAGAAAAAGTTTCCTGCTTCTCCTAAATAATAAATACGTGCGTCATGGTGATATAGATGTAAATCAATTGTTTTTTAAGGAAGATTTAACTGAGATTGCTGATGAAATTATACCTACTCTCCCTAATAAGATCGCTTTCATGCGCGAAATATTAAGTTCTCCTAACAGCCAAGAGAAAAATTACTGTGAAGGACCTAAGAAATGCGAGGTTGAAGAATGTTGGGAGTTCCTGCCAGAAAGCCATGTTTTCCATCTTTATCGAGGAGGGAAGAAGTCACGTAAGTTGTTTGAAGAAGGAGTTTTGCAGCTGCATGAAATCCCTGATGAGTACAAACTCACAGAAAGACAGGATTTACAGGTCAAATGTGAAAAATCAGGAGAAACATATATTGAGAAAGAGAAGATCAAGGAATTTCTGGAAAAGATAGAAGAACCCCTCTGTTACCTTGACTTTGAAACCGTGCAGTTTGCCATACCGCCATTTGATAATTCAAGACCATGGCAGCAGATACCGTTCCAATGGTCTTTGCATGTGGGAAAGAAGCATTTCGAATATCTGCATGATGATAAAGATGATCCGAGGCCGGCATTTTTACGAGAATTGAAGAAAATGCTGCCTTCCTCCGGCAGTGTCGTTACATTCAATGAAAATTTTGAATTACAGAGGCTGGAAGAGTTAGGCAGAGATTTCCCTGAATATAAAGAATGGATTGATTCTGTACTTTCAAGAGTAGTGGATTTGGCTGTGCCTTTCAGCAAATTCTGGTATTACAATCCCAAGCAGAAAGGAAGTTACGGCCTTAAGAAAGTCCTTCCTGCCGTAACCGGTAAAGATTATTCAAAGTTGGAGATACAGGATGGCGGCTGTGCTGCGGTTAAATATCTAGAGATGATTTCCACCAAAGATAAGAATATTAGGAAGAGTCTATTAGCATACTGCGGATTGGACACAGAAGGGATGATTTGGATTGTGGAGAAACTTATAAAAACAATTCAGGAATGAGGAAAAAAGAATGGGTAACTTTCAAGAAAAAGTAAGTTTTATCTGGGATTTGGCTGATTTATTGTGGGGACCATATAAGCGAAACGAATATCAGAAGGTAATACTTCCATTCACAATCTTGAGAAGGTTTGATTGCGTTTTAAGTGATACCAAAAAGAATGTTCTTGAAACATATAACAAGTATAAAGACACGATTGAGAATAAAGAGCATTTGCTAATGAACGCATCAAAGCATGATTTTTACAATCATTCAAAATATGATTTTAAGACTCTTCTCGAGGATCCCGAGCATATAGAACAAAATTTACTGCATTACATGGATTGTTTCAGCAAGAATATTCAAGATATCTTTGGTGAATCAGGTTTTAATATTAAGGTGCATATATCAAAACTTGCAAAAAACGATTTGCTTTATTTATTGATAAAAAAGTTTTCAGAATCAAAAGTAGATTTACATCCAAATGTTGTATCTAATCATGAGATGGGTACGATTTTTGAGGAACTTGTCAGAAAATTCTCAGAACAATCTAACGAAGAAGCAGGAGATCACTTTACACCAAGAGAAATCGTTGAACTTATGACTCATTTGATGTTTGAAGTGCATAAGGACGAGATTAAACAGAAAAATCTGATTAAAACTGTTTACGACCCTGCGTGCGGAACTGGAGGCATGTTAACTGGAGCAAAGAATTACATTGCTACTATAAACAAAGAGATAGAAGTTGCTCTTTTTGGTCAAGAACTTAATGAAGAGATCTACGCTATTTGTAAGGCAGACATGCTTATGAAAGGAGAAGACTCAGATAAAATCAAAGGGCCATTAAGCACATTATCAAAAGATCAATTCTCAGATTTGAAGTTTGATTATATTATCTCTAATCCGCCTTATGGTAAGAAATGGGAAATGGATAAAGATGCAGTAGAGAAAGAAGCAAAACTGGGATTTGAAGGCCGCTTTGGTGCTGGAACTCCACGTATTAATGATGGTCAATTATTATTCTTACAGCATATGTCTTCAAAGATGAAAGTTAATGGAGAAAAATCTCGTATCGCTGCAATTACGAATGGCTCTCCGTTATTTACGGGTGATGCAGGTGGTGGCGAGAGTGACATTAGAAAATGGATGATTGAAAATGATTATGTTGAGGCAATCATTGCATTACCAAATCAACTATTTTACAATACAGGGATTAACACATACGTCTGGATATTAACAAATCAGAAATCCTCTGAGCGAGTTGGTAAAATACAACTTATCGATGCAACTTCATTCTTTAAAAAAATGAGGAAGAGTCTTGGAAATAAAAGAAATGAGCTGTCTACTGGAAAAGACGGGCACATTGAAAAAATAGTTAAGATTTATGCAGATTTTGCTCCAAACAATCACTCTAAAATATTTGACAATGAAGAATTTGGATATACTAAAATAACAGTCGAAAGACCGCTGCAACTTAATTTTGTTGTAAATGAAGAAAGGCTTGAAAATTTATATTCTGTTTCCGCATTTGCAAAACTTAGTCAGAGCAAATCAAAAAATCCTGAAGAGAAACTAGAAGAAGAAACGGCAGGAAAAGCCAAGCAGGACGCAATAATCAAAGCATTGAAAACAATCGGGCACGAGGTGTATAAGAACTGGGATAAATTTGAGGAGAAAATAAAGAAAGCTCTAAAAGAATTTGGACTTGTTCCAAACTTTATCAACTCGATAATTATGGCTTTATCCGAACATGATGACACTGCCGAGTATGTTCTTATAAAAGGCAAAAAAGTTGCAGATAGCAACTTGCGTGATTCTGAAAAGATTCCGCTAAAACAAGATATTAAGACATACTTTGAGAAAGAAGTCCCTACTATCATGATGCATGGATGGACAGAAACAAAGACAAGATAGGCTATGAAATAAATTTTACTAAATACTTTTACAAGTACGAGCCACCAAGGCCGCTTGAAGATATTGAAAAGGATATTGCACACGTGACTTCAGAGATACAGAAATTGCTCAAGGAGGATCTTTGATGAAACTTAAACATTATCCTAAATATAAGGAATCAAAGGTACAATGGATTGGTGAAGTCCCTGAAGGTTGGGACATAAATAAGATTAAAAGAACCACCTATGTTAAAGGGAGAATAGGCTGGCAAGGGTTATCCACTGAAGAATATCAAGACATCGGAGCTTTCTTGATTACAGGAACTGACTTTACTGAAGGCGAAATTGATTGGAGTAGCTGTAATCATGTAAGCTGGGAGCGATATAAAGAAGATCCTTATATTCATATTAAAGAGAATGATTTACTAATAACCAAAGATGGAACTATCGGCAAAGTTGCCTTAGTGAAAAATATGCCCGATAAAACTACGCTCAATAGTGGCGTTTTTGTAACGAGGCCCCTAAATAAAAAATATGAGACTCAGCATATGTATTGGATATTAAATTCGCTTATTTTTGAAAGATTTATTGATTTTATGAAGAGAGGAGCGACAATATTGCATTTGTATCAAGAAACTTTTGAAGAATTCGTTTTCCCCATACCATCAAAATCTGAGCAAATTCAAATCTCATCTTTTCTCGACACCAAAACCTCTGAAATAGATTCTATTCTCTGCAAAGACAAGCAATTAATCGAACTCCTCAAAGAAAAAAGAATTGCTTTAATCAATCACGTGGTAACAAAAGGGCTTAATCCAAAAGTAAAATTGAAAGATTCCAGAATAGAATGGATTGGGGAAGTGCCTGAAGGGTGGGAGATAAAAAAGATAAAAAATTTCACTACTGAAAAACGTAATAAAGCAACGAAAACCAATGATTCTGGTCATTTCATCGGTTTGGAAAATATTGAATCAATGAGTGGAAAACTAATTTCTTATAATTCTACAGAAAATTTAGAAGGAGAATCGTTAAAATTTAAGAAAGGCAATGTGTTATTCTGCAAATTGAGACCGTATCTGGCAAAAGTTATTGTCTCTGATACTGATGGTTTCTGCACGACAGAATTAATTATTTACGAGTGTGATGAAAAAACTAATCCTGTTTTTCTTAAATATAGGCTATTATCAAATGGATATATTGAATATGTAAATTCCTTAACAGATGGCGTAAAAATGCCCAGAGCAGATCCAATCCAATTAAGCAATATCAAGCTACCACTTCCTCCACTTCCAGAGCAACTCCAAATCG
>Ga0209542_10021739_pt1 | contig 10031 bp, 8 predicted proteins | sample RifCSPhighO2_01_FD_184028 | JGI IMG/M metagenome (GOLD analysis project Ga0209542, IMG submission 184028) | Soil microbial communities from Rifle, Colorado - Rifle CSP2_plank highO2_0.1 (SPAdes) (version 2) | ecosystem: Environmental > Terrestrial > Deep subsurface > Rock core/Sediment ...
CCCCTCCCACATTTGACCGCATTTCAACGTTGGAACCCGATCAAGTGTGGGAGGGAGCTTGCTCCCGATAGGCGCGAAAATGTACCAGCTGGCGCGGGATCTGGAGTTCGAAGCGGCGGCGCAAACCCGCGATGAAATCGGCAAGTTGCGTGAGCGCCTGTTGGCGGTTTGATTGGTAGTGGCGGTACTGGCCTCATCGGGGGCAAGCCCCCTCCCACATTTGACCGGGTTCCAACTTTGAAATGCCGTCAAATGTGGGAGGGAGCTTGCTCCCGATAGGCGCGACACGGCCTCAATGACTCCCCCCAGCCTTAAGCCCCGCCGGCAACGCCTTGGTCAACAAGATCGCGAGCATGCTTACGCCCAACGCGAACCCCACGCAGTGAAACGCATCGTTGTAGGCCATGATCTGCGCCTGCTGGTGCGTAATCTCACTGAGTTTGCCCAGCGCCGCCGTCGGGTTGCCGAACTGTTCCGTCAGCGTCGCCAGCCGCTCCGCCACCTGCGGGTTGGTCGGCACGATCGCTTCGCGTAAATAATCGAAATAGGTCTTGGTGCGCGCATCCAGCAAGGTCGCCAGCAGCGCGATACCGATGGCGCCGCCGAGGTTGCGCAGGATGTTGAACAGGCTGGAAGCCGACCCGGCGTCCTGCGGCAGGATGTAGGCTGTGGCGATCAGCGAGATGGTGACCATGATCAACGGCTGCCCGAGGGCGCGGATGATCTGGATCTGGTTGAACTGGCTGCCGGCAAAGTCCGGGTTGAGCACCCCCGAGGAAAAACTCGCCAGGCCGAACAGCCCGAAGCCTACGGCGCACAGCCATTTGGGCGATACGTATTTCATCAGCTTGGGCACCAGCGGGATCAGGAACAGCTGCGGAATGCCCATCCACATGATCACTTCGCCGATCTGCAGCGCGTTGTAGTTCTGGATCTGCGCCAGGTACAACGGCAACAGATAGATCGAGCCATACAAGCCGACGCCCATCCCCAGGCTGGAAATGCTCGACAGGCCGAAGTTGCGATTGGCCAGGATGCCAAGGTTGATCAGCGGGTTGGGTTTGGACAGCTGCACAATCACGAAGGTGATCAGGCTCAGCAGGGCGATGCTGCCCAGGCTGACGATCAGGTTCGACTCGAGCCAGTCCTTGCGGTGGCCTTCTTCCAGAAACACCTGCAAACAGCCCAAGCCGATGGCGAGGCTGACGATGCCGGCGTAGTCGGTGCTTTTGAGCAACTCCCAGTGGGGCGCCTTTTTTTCCAGGCCGTAGAGCAGCCCGGCGATCATCAGCAGCCCGGGCGGCACGTTGATGTAGAAGATGTATTCCCAGCCCCAGTTTTCCGTGAGCCAGCCGCCGATGGTCGGGCCGATGGACGGCGCGAAGGTGGCGGTCATGGCAAACATCGCCATGCCTTTGGCGCGGTGGTGCTCGGGCAGCTTGATCAGGGTCAGGGTAAACGCCAGCGGGATCAGCGCGCCGCCGGTAAACCCCTGCAGGGCGCGGAACACGATCATGCTTTCCAGGCTCCAGGCCATGGAGCACATCAGCGAGGCGATCAGGAACCCCACCGACACCCACACCGCCAGGCGCCGTGCCGAGAGCAACTGCACCAGCCAGGCGGTAAGGGGGATCATGATGATTTCGGCCACAAGGTAGGAGGTGGAAATCCACGAGCCTTCTTCCAGGGTGGCCGACAGCGCGCCCTGGATGTCCTTGAGGGACGAGTTGGTGATCTGGATGTCGAGCACCGCCATGAAGGCGCCGAGCATCACGCTCATCACCGCGATCCAGTCGCGCCGGGTCGGTTCGCCGACCGGGCGCAGCAGTTGATCACCGGCCATCAGGCTGATCTTTGATGTTCACTTTGACGGTGACGGACATGCCAGGGCGGATCTTGCCCTTCAGCGGGTTATCCGCAGCAAACGTAAGTTTCACCGGAATCCGTTGTACGACTTTGGTGAAGTTGCCGGTGGCATTGTCCGGCGGCAACAGGCTGAACTGCGCCCCGGAGGCCGCGAACAGGCTGTCGACCCGCGCCTCGATCGGCGTATCGCCGTAAGCATCGAACGTCAGCTCGGCCTTTTGCCCAGGCTGCATGTGGCCGATCTGGGTTTCCTTGAAGTTGGCCTGAATCCAGATGTCCTGGTCGGGGACGATCGACAGCAGGTAGGCACCGGCCTGTACGTATTGGCCGTTGCGCGCGGCGCGTTGGCCGACCAGGCCGCTGATGGGCGCGTGGATTTCGCTGCGGGTCAGGTTCAGCTCGGCCTGGGCCAGGTCGGTTCTGGCGTTGGCGATCAAAGCATCGAGGCGCTTGATCTCGGCATTCAGCGCGTTGACCTGCTGGCGCTGCCCCTGCAAGTCGGCCTGGGCCATGGCCACTTGGGAGCGGGCGATATGGTTGTCGGCGGAGAGGGTGGTCACCCGTTCTTCCGAGACGTAGCCGGGTTTGCGCAGGGTTTGGGCGCGGGACAGGTCGATCTGCGAACGACCCAGGCTGGCCTGGCTGGACGCGACTTTGGCTTCGCCGGCGGCGATCAGGCTGGCTTGCTGGGTCAACTTGCTCTGCGCCTGGGTGCGCTCGGCTTCGCGCATGGCGAGGGCGGCGTTGGCGCGGTCCACGGCGAGGTGGAAGTCGTCGTCTTCAAGCCTCACCAGCAACTGGCCTTGTTGCACGTGTTCGTTGTCGCCCACCAGCACCTCGACAATCCGCGCGCCGAGCTGGCTGGAGACACGGGTAATCTCACCCTGCACGTAGGCGTTGTCGGTGCTTTCGTAGAAGCGGCCCCTGAAGAACCAATGGGCGAAGAAACCCAGGGCGATCAGGCTCACGATCAATACGAAGATAAGCAGGCGGCGTTTCAGTGGGGCAGGCATGGGCGCGGAGTCTGTAACAAGAGGTAATGGAATATAACCAGCCAGCCAGCTGGCAAATAGCTACGGCGAGTCTCCAGGCTCAAACTTGGCCTATATGCCATGCTCGGTACGGAGGACGCTGGAGCCTAAGTGCCCATGGCTGTTACCATTCGCCCCTTGTTTCAATTTCAGTTATATCGCCCATTCGAGACCAGCCATGACCACCGTCCGCACGCGCATCGCGCCATCGCCTACCGGGGACCCCCACGTCGGCACTGCCTACATCGCCTTGTTCAACTACTGCTTTGCCAAGCAGCACGGCGGTGAATTCATCCTGCGGATCGAAGACACCGATCAACTGCGTTCGACCCGCGAGTCCGAACAGCAGATTTTCGATGCCCTGCGCTGGTTGGGCATCACCTGGTCGGAAGGCCCGGACGTCGGCGGCCCGCACGGCCCGTATCGCCAGAGCGAGCGCAGCGACATCTACAAGCAGTACACCCAGCAGTTGGTCGACATGGGCCATGCGTTCCCCTGCTTCTGCACCGCCGAAGAACTGGACCAGATGCGCGCCGAACAACAGGCCCGTGGCGAAACCCCGCGCTACGACGGCCGTGCGCTGCTGCTGTCGAAAGAAGAAGTGGCCGCGCGCCTGGCGGCCGGCGAGCCCCATGTGATCCGCATGAAGGTGCCGAGCGAAGGCGTGTGCGTGGTGCCGGACATGTTGCGCGGTGACGTCGAGATCCCGTGGGACCGCATGGACATGCAAGTGCTGATGAAGACCGACGGCCTGCCGACGTACTTCCTGGCCAACGTGGTCGATGACCACCTGATGGGCATCACCCATGTGCTGCGCGGCGAAGAATGGCTGCCCTCGGCGCCGAAGCTGATCCTGCTTTACGAGTACTTCGGCTGGGAACAACCGCAGTTGTGCTACATGCCGCTGCTGCGCAACCCGGACAAGAGCAAGCTGTCCAAGCGCAAGAACCCGACCTCGGTGACCTTCTACGAGCGCATGGGCTTCATGCCCGAAGCGATGCTCAACTACCTGGGCCGCATGGGTTGGTCGATGCCGGACGAGCGCGAGAAGTTCTCGCTGCAGGAAATGGTCGATAACTTCGACCTGTCCCGCGTGTCGCTGGGCGGGCCGATCTTCGATATCGAAAAGCTGTCGTGGCTCAATGGCCAGTGGCTGCGTGACCTGCCGGTGGAAGAGTTCGCCAGCCGCGTGCAGCAGTGGGCGTTGAACCCCGAGTACATGATGAAGATCGCGCCGCTGGTGCAGGGCAGGGTGGAGACGTTCAGCCAGGTCGCGCCGTTGGCCAGTTTCTTCTTCGCCGGTGGCGTGAACCCGGACGTCAAACTGTTTGAGTCGAAGAAACTCTCCGCCGATCAGGTGCGCCAGTTGATGCAACTGATCCTGTGGAAGCTCGAAAGCCTGCGCCAGTGGGAGAAGGACGCCATCACCGCGACGATCCAGGCCGTGGTCGAATCCCTCGAGCTGAAATTGCGCGATGCGATGCCGTTGATGTTTGCCGCGATCACCGGGCAGGCCAGTTCGGTGTCGGTACTCGACGCGATGGAAATTCTCGGCCCGGACCTTACGCGTTTCCGTCTGCGCCAAGCCCTTGATTTGCTTGGTGGTGTGTCGAAGAAAGAAAACAAAGAGTGGGAGAAGCTGCTGGGCGCGATCGCCTGAGTCAGCACTTGTGGCGGCCAAACCCCGGTTTTTCGGGGTTTGGTTGGTAAGTGATTGTTATCCCGGCAAAAAATTTTGGAAATTGTTGAAAATAAATTTGACACGTTCCCAAAGCGCCATTAAGATTCGCCCCGTCCTCACCGATGAGGGGCTATAGCTCAGCTGGGAGAGCGCTTGCATGGCATGCAAGAGGTCAACGGTTCGATCCCGTTTAGCTCCACCAATTTACAGGTTCAAGGTCTGGCCACACCGTCCTTGAATCGATCAGGCCTAGCTTGATCAGGTTGTACAGAAGGTTTTGTCCCCTTCGTCTAGTGGCCTAGGACACCGCCCTTTCACGGCGGTAACAGGGGTTCGAGTCCCCTAGGGGACGCCAGTTTCAACAAGCAGTTCGCAAGGTCTGCTGCGCCGCGAGGCGAAAAATCCGGGGCTATAGCTCAGCTGGGAGAGCGCTTGCATGGCATGCAAGAGGTCAACGGTTCGATCCCGTTTAGCTCCACCAATTTACAGGTTCAAGGTTTTGGCCACGCCGCCCTTGGATCGATCAGTCTCAGCCTGATCAGTTGTATAGAAGGTTTGTGTCCCCTTCGTCTAGTGGCCTAGGACACCGCCCTTTCACGGCGGTAACAGGGGTTCGAGTCCCCTAGGGGACGCCACGATTACCCGCTCTGCGGGATTTTTAAGGGTCATTCAATTATTGAATGGCCCTTTTGTTTGTCTGGCGTTTGGCCAATTCTCCCTTCCCTTGCCCCTCCGGGCTTCTGACCAATGGTCGTGCCGCTCGCTTGCGAAATATTATTATGGTTATAATATTTAACCCATGAGAGTCGGAGGCACACGATGAGCGATAAAAAAGCGCAAACCCGCGAACGTATCCTGCAAGCCGCCAGTGCCGCGTTGGTCCAGCGTGGCCCGGCCGAGCCGAGCGTTGGCGAGGTCATGGGGGCGGCGGGGCTGACTGTCGGCGGCTTCTACGCGCACTTTGAAAGCAAGGATGCGCTGATGCTGGAAGCCTTCAGCCAATTGCTGGCCCAGCGCCGTGCATCGATCGACGACATGGATGCCCAACTCACCGGCGAAGAGCGTCGTGCCCTGGTTGCGGCGTTCTACCTGTCGCGCAAGCACCGCGACTCCACGGCCAAGGCTTGCCCGATTCCGGCAACCGTGGGTGAGATGGGCCGCCTGCCGGACGCCTTTCGCGATGTCCTCAACGAACATGTGGAACTGATGGCCGCACAACTGGCCGCCAGCCCGGAAGACACTGACAAGGCCCTGGCGGACATGGCCTTGATGGTCGGTGGGCTGGCATTGGCGCGTGCCCTGGGGCCGGGTGAATTGTCCGATCGTGTGTTGCGTGCCGCCAAGTCGGCCATACGTTAAGAGGGGTTATAAAAATGGGCGCATTGACCTGGATTCGTGGCGTCAACGGCACCTTGGGGCGCCTGGCGCCGCACACGGTGGCCAACAGCATGCGGCGGGTCTTCATGACCCCGCGGGATCTGCCGCCGCGGGATTGGGAGTTGCCGCTGCTGGCGCACGCCGAGCGCGTCACCTTGCGTTTCGGCCTGTCGGCGTTGCGCTGGGGCCAGGGCCCGGCGGTGCTGCTGATGCACGGTTGGGAAGGCCGGCCCACCCAGTTCGCCAGCCTGATCACTGCGCTGGTGCAGAACGGCTATTCGGTATTCGCCCTCGATGGCCCGGCCCATGGCCGTTCGCCGGGGCGTGAAGCCCACGTACTGCTGTTTGCCCGCGCCATGCTTGAAGCGGCGGCCGAGCTGCCGCCGTTGCATGCGGTGGTCGGCCACTCCATGGGCGGCGCCAGTGCGATGCTGGCGGTGCAATTGGGGCTGCGTACCGAAGCGCTGGTGAGCATTGCCGCGCCGTCGCGCTTCCTTGATGTGCTCGGCGGGTTTGCCGGGATGGTCGGTTTGCCGTCGCGGGCGCGCTCAGCGTTTATCCAGGAAGTCGAGCTGACCCTGGGCATGCCGCTCAAGCACTTGGACGTGGCCCATTACCAGATGGACCTCCCCGGCCTGATCGTGCATGCCGAAGACGATACCTTCGTGCCGGTCAGTGCTTCCCAGGTTATCCACGACGCCTGGTTCGACAGTCGCCTGTTGCGCCTGGAGCAGGGCGGGCACCAGCGCGTGCTGGCCGATCCGCGGGTGGTCGAGGCGGTGCTGGCGCTGCTGGCGGGCAGCTGCTTACAGGCGCGCCAAACTGCCTGATACACTGCCCTGCCGACATCAATCGACAGGAGCAAGGCATGGGCTGGGATTTGGCAACGCCGTTTATCATCGATCTGCAGGTCGTCGCTGAGGACATCGACGGCCTGGGGCACGCCAATAACGCGGTGTACGTGTCCTGGCTGGAGCGTTGCGCCTGGCGCCATTCCCAGCGCCTGGGGCTGGACCTCACCGAGTACCGGCGACTGGACCGAGCCATGGCCGTGGTGCGCCATGAGATCGACTACCTGGCGGCCGCCTATGAAGGCGACGAGCTGCAACTGGCGACCTGGATCGTCGACTGGGACCAGCGCCTGAAAATGACCCGGCGTTTCCAGCTGGTACGCCCTCGCGACGGCGCGACCCTGCTGCGCGCACAAACCACCTTTGTCTGCATCGAACTGTCCAGCGGCAAGCCCAAGCGCATGCCGGCGGAGTTTCTCGACGGCTACGGCGCCGCCCTGACAGGGGGTTAACGGTCGCGGCGGGAAACCCAGTAAACTGCGCCACGATTTTTGTTGAGTGTTTTCCATGCAAATTGCTTTGGCGCCCATGGAGGGGTTGGTCGACAACATCCTGCGGGACGTGTTGACCCGCGTGGGCGGTATTGACTGGTGCGTGACCGAGTTCATCCGTGTCAACGACCGCCTGCTTACCCCGGCCTATTTCCACAAGCTCGCCCCCGAACTGCTGCACGGTGCCCACACCGCTGCTGGCGTGCCGCTGCGTGTGCAGTTGCTCGGTTCCGACCCGGTGTGCCTGGCAGAGAACGCGGCCCTGGCCTGCGAGTTGGGCTCCGAGGTGATCGACCTGAATTTCGGCTGCCCGGCCAAGACCGTCAACAAGTCCCGTGGCGGCGCGGTGCTGCTCAAGGAGCCGGAGCTGCTCAACCGCATCGTCGAGCATGTGCGTCGCGCAGTGCCGGCGCATATCCCGGTGACCGCCAAGATGCGCCTGGGCTTCGACAGCCCGGATGGCGCACTGGTATGCGCGACGGCGCTGGCCGAGGGCGGCGCGGCGCATATCGTCGTGCATGCGCGGACCAAGACCGATGGCTACAAACCGCCGGCTCACTGGGAGTGGATTCCACGCGTGCAGGATGTGGTCAAGGTGCCAGTGTTCGCCAATGGCGATATCTGGAGCGTCGAAGACTGGAAGCGTTGCCGCGAAGTCAGCGGCGCCGAAGACATCATGCTGGGTCGCGGGCTGGTTGCGCGTCCGGATCTTGCGCGGCAGATCGCGGCGGCACACGCCGGCGAAGACGTCGTGGCAATGACCTGGGCGCAGATGCAGCCGATGCTCCAGGATTTCTGGACCCAGTCGGTGGCCCAACTGACCGAACGCCAGGCGCCCGGGCGGCTGAAGCAGTGGTTGGCGATGCTGACGCGCAATTACCCGGAGGCCGTCGAGCTGTTCACCGCCATGCGTCGGGAGACGGATTTGGAGCAGGTGAGCCGGTTGTTGGGGATGGCCCATCCTGCCGCGTCTGAGGGGTGACCCGTTGCGCTTGAATGCGCCGCTCGTTTGTTTGAGGAAAATGCCCCGTATCGAAAGATGCGGGGCATTTTGCGTTTTTGCGCGAGGAAGTCGGGGCGAAATAACACAGCCGGATGCCGTGCAGGTTTTGGGGTTGTGTCGGTAAGTTGCCCCGAGGGTGGTTTATTAGCGTGTGTGTCCAGTCGGATCTGGCTAAGGCTACTTGGTTTGCGGTCTTTTAAAAATTAACAGGGGGAAAAGTCCGAAAGTTTGATTTGGTTTCCTTATATGAGTCGCGATTTCTGGAACTCGATAGCCTCGTATTCCACGAAAGTATCGACTGTGAAGCAGCAAGGGTTGTTTCCAGTCGATAAAAAAACCTCGCCTGCCCCGCTGATTAACCGAGCCGGGCCGTGCCAATAAGGAACTTACTGATGTCGCTATCGATTAATCATTCACCTTTGTTCAACGGCGATACAACATCCATGGAGCGGTTGTCGCCATCCATGTCGAAAACCTTCACGCAAACCGGCACATTGGGGGCCAATACGACTGTGGCTCACCCTGGCGTGCCTCATGACCCTTTCAAGGTTTCGAACAGCAACATGACAATCGAGACCGGCGGGCTTGCACGCTTGCTTGACATGCTGGAGCAGGTTGTCAAAACCGTGCGTGAGATGTTTTCGGGGCGGAACATGGTGTCCGGCATGTTGCCTGGGGCGGATAAAACGCCCGCCATTCCAGTGGATGCGAGCAAGCTGCCGGAGAAGCCTGGACACCTCGCATTGACGGCTGATCGGCGAGGCCAGCCGGCTCTTCCGATGTCACCCCACATGCATCAATCCGCTGCCTCCGTGATCAAGGATGCCGACAATCAGGTGCAAGTGAACGTTAACGTCGGTCATTGTCATTGCCCCGATACGAAGGCGCTGAGCGGCGAAACGAAACCGAATGCGGCAGCGGTTTTACCTCGCGTCATGCCGATGCCGGAAGCCGCTCGCAAGGTTGAAGTGGTGCCTGTGCACACGCCTACGCACACGCACACGCCTGCGCCTACGCCCATGCCTACGCACACGCCTACGCCTACGCCCATGCCTACGCACACGCACACGCCTGCGCCTACGCCCATGCCTACGCACACGCCTGCGCCTGCGCCTATGCCTGCGCCCACGCCCACGCCTACGCACAAGCACACACCTACGCCGGAGGTCATGCCGGCACCCAAGCCGGGTGTGCATGCGCTTGAGGTCAAGCCGCGACCGGCCACCCCGGAAGTACCGGCGATCACGCCACAGCCACAGCCACAGCCACAGCCACAGCCACAACCACAGCCACAACCACAACCACAACCACAACCACAACCACAACCAGATACGCCTACCCCGGATATAACCAGTCCCGGCCCGGCTGAACCTCAATCTGATATGCGCGACTGGCGGACCAGCCGCCGGCCTGCATTCAGAGCCTGACGTCAGCAACTTCCTTTATACGTATTGAACTGGATGTGCACTTCTTTGGGGCTGATGTTCCGGGAAGTGCCTGCAAGTGGAGGCCCGTATGTCATGTTGTTCAATTAATAATATTGCGCGTGTTGTGGATGTTCGTCAGGTACTTCCTGTCGATTCCATGAAAGCAAAAAATGAACAGTTTGCGCAATTAAGGAAACTCTGAAAAAGACTTTCTGATTTGGCAAAATACCGCGACCCCACCCACCGAGTTTCCCGATGAAGCAGATGACCTTCGCCGACGCCGAGTACGCTGGCAAGCGCAAGC
>Ga0209542_10021740_pt1 | contig 10030 bp, 9 predicted proteins | sample RifCSPhighO2_01_FD_184028 | JGI IMG/M metagenome (GOLD analysis project Ga0209542, IMG submission 184028) | Soil microbial communities from Rifle, Colorado - Rifle CSP2_plank highO2_0.1 (SPAdes) (version 2) | ecosystem: Environmental > Terrestrial > Deep subsurface > Rock core/Sediment ...
CTTACGATTTTAGCTGTTGTTATTCTATTCGTCTTCAATTTTTGCGTCAAGCTCAAACCTCAAATATCAAAGATCAAAACCTAGTGCAAAGCGTAAAGTTTTTAATTTTAAACTAGACTTTGATTTATGGATCCTAAAGGACTTTTTCTGTGTGCTCGTTATTCGGCCGCCCCTAATTTTTTCGGCTATTGTGGTCCGGATGAAAATAGATCTCTCATACAGCATTTAAAAGAGAAAAAGGCCGACAAAGAAGTACAGTCTATACTTTCGGAATTCGAGAGTTTGTATTTAAATCTAAATTTGATCGCACATGAAAATAAGATCAGAAATCCTTTTGCTGCAAAAGTGGTCGAGGCATACTGGATAGGAAACCCGCTTTTAACCCATATAAAAAATATAGATTACGTCTCACTACTCAAGGAAAAATTTGAATTGGAAAAAAAAATGGGTAATGAAGCGTTTTCTCGACTCAAGTACAAATTTTTAAACAATAAACTTCTTCCGCAACACTCGTTCCACGTGTTTAATATTTTTAAAAGAACAGGAAATTTGGTTGTTAATCAGACTCTAGCAACAATGGATAGTTGCCGTATAAGTTTTGGACAGGTTGTTAACCCTGATTCGCTCTTGACGAGAAATGTTATTGTAAGAACAAAGCCATTGGAAAAAATGGGTGGAAAATTACACTTGGGAAGGAAAACATTGAAATCACTAAGAGTTGATTACAGAGGAAAGATTTTTCTTAAAGAATTAAACGTTGGAGATTGGGTAAGTTTTCATTGGGGATTCGTTTGTGATCTACTCACCGCAGAACAAGTGAAGAATCTCGAGTTTTATACGCAGAAAGCGATCGACTTTTACAATATATGAAAATATATGTTTTCGGGAATGAGTTAGTTGGAGAAGATAATTTGCCTTTACAATTATTACCCCAGCTAAAAAAAAGACTTCCCACGGTGAAGTTTATAATAGCGGATCCTAATGAAGATTTTCCTCCCGAGGGTGAAAGAGATTTAGTCATTTTTGATACAGTGAAAGGAGTTAGAGGTCCAACTATTTTAAACCTCAATGATTTTGAAGCAAAAGGAAAAACGCCAGCCTCTCCTCATGACTATGATCTTTTACTCCACCTACTTCTCTTAAAAAAAGTAAAGAAGATTGATAGAGTAATCATCATTGGTATCCCCCCCGTGAAGGATAGTTTCAAAATGGAGCAATATCAAAAAGAAGTATACAAGCTCATGACCACTTTACTTTCAAAAAGTGGCTCGCGCAAGACATACAAGGATCAAATGCCCGAATAAGTTTTTCTACTTCCAGGATAATTTGTTCTTTTGGCGTATCTTTTTTTAGGAGCGACTCTAGCAAAATATGTATGGACTTTTCCATCAATACTTGATTCTGCCCTGTGGGAACGATGATTTCTCCCTTTTGTACAATCCCATTATCGTCGATCTCATATTTGTGATAGAGAGTCCCGCGCGGTGCTTCGATTACTCCTACTCCAACTGACTGTTTTGGATGGACGGGGATCTTTTCCTCACTCGTAATAGTTGATATACCGTCGATGATTTCACTGCTTGTATCTATTACATGAAGGATTTCCAGAGCTTGAGCAAGATTATTATGAAAAAGATTGTAGGAGGGAAAGAGATCAAGATACATTTTTGTGTCTGCTTTTGTTTTGGCGTGCAGGCTTTTTTTATACAGGTTTATTCTCGCAAGTGCGCCTACCATCATAGTAGATCCTTTGTAGGTAAATCCTCTTGCGTGAGAATAGGGAATCACGACAGCTTCAACATGCTCGCTCATCCTTTCTTCAGGTAATATGTTTCCCTGCGAAGAAACTAGCTGTCCAGTCAAAAAAGAGTAGTCTTGAGACGACAGCCCATTAAATATGATGTTAGGGAGGGAAAGCGAAAAACTGGATTTGGCAAATATTTCTATCAAACGAAAGATTTTGGGGCGGACCGCTATGAGTGTGTCTCGTAAATTTTTCAACTCCTGAATATGTGGATAGGCTAGGAATCCTCCTATAGTAGGATACGGAGCATGTACTGATCTTCCCCCGACTATTTTAGATAACCGGTTCCCTACTTCTTTTATTTCAAAGGTATCCTCAAGGAGCTGTTTTTGTAGGGGATCGTTTTCATCAAAGTCTAAAATAGAATTCTTGTTGTAGAGATCCGGTAAGGCAAATATGTAAAGGTGCAGTGCGTGGTCTCTAATAATGAGCCCGTTATAAATGAGTCTTCTTAATAACATTGTCTGAGATGAGGGGATTATTCCCAGAGCTTTTTCCACAGTTTTTATCGAACAAAGAAGGTGGGCATTTGAACAAGTACCACAGATACGGGCAACAAGCTGGGGGACTGCGACTGCGGGTTTACCCTGAATGGCTTGTGTATAAAAGCGTTTCCACTCGGATATACTAAATTTAAGATCCTCAATTTTTTTATTCCTTATTTTTACCTCAAGAGACGCTGATCCTTCAATTTTTGAAATCTCAGTGAGGTTGATATCAAAATTATCAGGTACGTCGTGCATATTATTAACAGGTTTACCCTTCACTAAATAATTAAGGTTCAGGGTAAACGAGTTGCGAGTTAATATATTTGTTCAATATGTTTAAAAAACCAACTTCGTCCATCGGACAACCGGGGACGTTTTCATCCACAACAACGATATCTGAAAGTTTTAAGACCTTGTCTTTATACTTAAACTTCTCCAAAATGGATTGAATTTGCTCATGTTGCTTCGGATTGAAAAAATTCCTCTGATTCGACGGCGACCCGATGACTGCACAGGCTCCAATTGCTACCAATTTTTTTGACTTTTCCCGAATCTTCTTGAGTTTGACTTCCTGCGTATCTGAAGTAATAGCTCCCTCCACGAAAGCAAGATCCATAGGTTGTAGTTCAGAATAGGAGTCTTTGCGCAAGATCTTGGCGTGAACAAAGTCGATTTTTTTCATCCAATCTCGGTAATAACTATTAAGTAGTTCGGTAAAGATAATCGTAGAGTCCTCGCAGCAGGTAAAAGTAAACCATCCAACCCTGATTTTGTCAGCCATGAATTAATTGTACCATTTTTGCTATCATGTAATTTATGAGCTTGACAGAACTATCATACTATTTAAGGAAGTTTCTTCCTTTCGGAATTCTTATACTGCTCATCATTCTTATTCTGTATTATCTTGTTCAACTTGCGATACTATCGATTCAACCCGAACAAAAAACAAACATTTCACTGGACCCTGTTTTCGGAAAAATTAAGCCGCCAATTCTAGGTAAGACTACCTCTAGTGCGGGGTTGAATTACACGATTGATACATTGGAGGGAACTCCGATCACGGCCACATCCTCAGCAGATGTATATTTTTTACCCACTTCGCCGGTTCGATTTGGATATCGAGAAAAAATCTATTTGATGGCAAAAACGCTTGGATTTGATACTGAAGTGGTAAAACATAAACTTGAAGGAAAAGAAGCCGTATTCAAAGACGAAAACCAGACCTTAACTATAGATATTACTAATTTTAATTTTACTTACGAGTATAGTTTTGAAAATCATCCGGATATTTTTGAAGGAGCCCAAGCTCCAGATAAGACAATAAGTATATCTAATGCCATCGAATTTTTGAAAACGGTTGATCGTTATCCGGCAGAGCTGACTCAAGGCAAAACAAATGCGATTTTAATTAAATACGATCCTGCATTGAGAAAGATATTCCTCACAAAAGAAGAACTAAGCGCAAATATGATAGAGATAGACTTTTATCGTCCCGATATGGGATCATATATCGTTGTCTCTCCCGAGTATTACAATAGTCAAAATTATGTCATGATGGTGCAAAGTTCTTCCGGTTATAAAATAGTGAAGGCACAGGTGCATTTTTACGAAAAATCTGAGGCCCAAATAGGCATATACCCCATCAAGACAGGAGACGCCGCTTGGCAGGCTCTAAAGACGGGAAAGGGTTGGGCTATTCAAAACCCAAACGTCTTGCGAGACGTGGTAATTAAAGAGATGTTTATGGGATACCTTGACCCAGATATCTATCAGGAATATTTGCAACCCGTCTATGTTTTTTTAGGGGAAAATAATTTTGTAGCTTATGTCCCTGCGGTTGCTGATGAGTATTTTATTGAGTAAGCGTAAGATAGTCCACGTTTACATTTAACCAATTGATAGCTTCTCTCGTGTCTTCGAATCGGTCGTCGCTCCGTAATATTACAATAATGAATTGGTGGCCGCTTTTTTGGTAAAAGCTGATGAGGTTTTCTTTTGCATTTTCTGTGTAGCCTGTTTTTAGACCTCCTATTCCCTGAATTTCGCCTAAGAGTTTATTTACATTAGCGAGGGTATGAAAATATTGAAAGTCGATGTCAGATACCACGATTTCTTTCGTGCCCACGATTTTTTTTAAGAGAGGTTTTTGCAGCAGAGCACGTGCAGCAAGCGAGAGATCATAGGGGCTTGTATATTGGTCGAACTCGTCCAGCCCAGCCGGATTATTAAAACGAGTCTCGTTCATCGAAAGTGCCTTACCTTTTTTATTCATAAGATCGATAAACCTTTCAAAACCATAGTTGTCAGCCATAGCATATGCGGCGTCATTGCCTGAATGGACAAGAATACCATAGAGCAGATTTTCTACCGTGATTTTTTCTCCTTGAATTAGCCCCATAACTTGGCCATCTTCAAGGACTCTTTTGACGGTGATAATATCTTCCGGTTTATATATGTCAAGCGACACGAGCGCAGTAATCATTTTGGCAGTGGACGCGGGAAGGAATCGCCCGTGTATATTTTTTTCAAGAACGGGGGTGAAAGAAGGAAGATCTACGATATATATTCCTTCCGCGGTAAGACTGGGGACAGTGTTAGTCTTTACATAAGGGACTCGTGCTTCAATAAAATGGGAAACAGATTTTTCCTGTGCGAAAAGTCTTCTATTGTAGGCAAATAGTTTAATATACTCGCTCTCTCCCGGGTAAAAGAGAAAAAGAAAGGTAAAAAAAATAAAAAAGAAATAGAAATATAACTTCATATGTTATTAGGGATAGGTTATATTTTGGTGGAGAAATCCAATATAACGGGTTTTGTGACTCTTTCAAAATCAATATATTTCATGACGATAGACTTTGTATGTTCGCCTGCATTGAAGGAAATATCTTTGTTTTCTCCTAATTTTTTATCTACATAAAACTCTACTTCGAATAAATTCCCGAAGGGTGGAATTGCTCCAATTTCAACTCCGGTAATTTTTTTAACCTCTTGTGGCGTTGCCATGCGCAGATCTTTCATTCGTCGGTCCATTTTAAATTTTTTCATGTCAACGCTCAGATGAGCCGGTAAAACTAACATCAAGGGTTTTTTATCACCATACATGATGAGTGCTTTTGCACCTTGAGTTAACTCTGTTCCTCTTATCTTTGCTGCGTCTTTTGACGTATATACAGGCGGATGTTCAAGTATTTTATATTGAATAGTATGGGAGTCGAGAAGCTCTCTTATTTGATCAAAAACCTTTTTATTTCGAGATTTTGTTTTTACCGCAATTCCTAGTTCAGCTAGTTGTTCTTGAGAGGCTTCAGATGGGGCCTCCATTATCGAAGTTCTTCCCCCACTTGTCAGAGGAAAGGGAATCACCTCTCTAAGCGAAGGTTCATGAGCGATACACGTAAGGAGTCTATCGATCCCCGGTGCAATTCCTCCATGGGGGGGAGCACCATAAGACAATGCTTCGAGCATATGTCCGAATTGTTCCCAAACTTCTTCTTTTTTATAGCCCATGATTTCAAATACAGTCTCTAATACGTTAGGTTCATGAGCCCGTATGCTTCCTCCGCCAACCTCAAATCCATTACAGACCAAATCGTATTGTGAAGTCAAAATTGACTCAATGTTCTGTTTTTCGAGGAGTTGCTGTTTAAAGGCAGGTAAAGGGGCGGAAAAAGGATTGTGGGTGAATGTCCAACCTCCCTCTTTCGTTTTTTCAAAAAATGGGAAATCAATGACCCAGCCAAATGCCTGTAGGTTATTTTTTTTGTCTTCCTCTGTTCTAAGATCAAACTTATCGGCGCCAAACTTCTCCATAGCTTCCTTGTAGGTGAAAATGGGAAAGGGTTTTTGTTTGATTTTCGCTCCAAGTTTTTCAAATACTTCGATAATCATTTGTTCTGTCATTCTCATAACATCTTCACGCTCGACAAAGCTCATCTCGATATCTATTTGATAGAATTCTCCATACGCACGGTCGGCGCGGGGATCTTCATCACGAAAACATGGCGCAATCTGGAAATATTTTTCAATACCCGCGATCATAAGCAGTTGTTTATATTGCTGAGGAGATTGAGGGAGTGCGTAGAATTTTCCTTTTTGCAGGCGGGATGGCACTAAAAAGTCCCGTGCCCCCTCCGGTGTAGTTTTACTCAAGACTGGTGTATGAATTTCGATAAAACCATGTCTATAAAAATAATCTCTGGCTTCTTGAATGAACGATGATCTAAGAAGCATATTTTTTAGCATTCTTTTCCGGCGAAGATCCAAATACCGGTATTTTAATCGAAGCTCTTCATCGATATTAGATCCGTCGGAATCTATGGGAAAAGGAAGAGTCTTTGCTTTTCCAAGGAGCTTAAATTCGTTTACTTCCACCTCGATTTTTCCCGTTTTCATTTTCTCATTTATGAGGTTTTTTGGTCTTTCTTTGACGATTCCTTTTACATAGATGACGTCTTCGGGAGAAAGTGGCTTAAACGATTCATTGCCGACAATTTGAATACTCCCTGATCTGTCGCGAAGATCGATAAAAACAATCTGTTTGTGATCACGTTTGGAATTTACCCAGCCGTAGAGTTCGACTTCCTGTCCAACTTTATCTGCCGTTTGTTCTATGAATAATTTTTTCACAATTATATTGTATTAAAAAAACCCTTACCAAAGTATAACCTATCTCTACTTTGGTAAGGGCCTGTAAAGTTGGCGGTACCACCTTACTTTATTCTTGTCTTAAGCTGTGACGGGCTTGTCGCGTGGAGTTCTACTTGCCTTGCGGGTTTTCTTCTCCCGGCTCACCTGTGTCTATCAGGGTCATAGCCTTTATCACCAATTATAGTTGACTCGATAGAGATGTCAAGTTAAAGTTATAATTGGCTATACCACTGTAGTTTTCCCCTCAAGTTCTCGTTTCCATTCCATCTATTAATATCAAGTTGATACACAACGTCAATAATGCGGCCTTTTAATGACGAATTTTGGACTGTATCTTCATAAAATTTATTAAACTCGAAAGAAAAGAGTTTTTGTTTCGGGTCACGGACAATCATTTTTAGATGCTCATTCTTTTTACCAAAACTTCTCAGCTCCAATATCTTGACTTGGCTATAGAAAGTCGGTTTTGCATTTCCGATACCAAACGGCTGAAGAGTCTCGATCTTTTTGGCAAGCGAGAGATTTAATTTTGACAAAGGGATTTTTACATCAACTTCGATTTTCCTCTCCAAATCTTTGTCTTTAATCATTTTGTTTGACAGCTTGAGTGCGGCCGCACTAAAGTTGTTATATTTATTTTTCTCAAGGGTGAAGCCGGCTGCCCCCGTGTGACCGCCCACGTCGATGAGATACTTTTTTAGACTGCGGAGGAAGTTGGTAATATGAAACCCAGGAATTGATCTGGCAGATCCTTTCATAAACCCGTCACTATGAGTAAGGATGATAGTTGGACGGTAAAATTCTTCGCATATTTTTGACGCGATGAGTCCGATAATTCCTTCATGCCACCCCTTGGATTCGAGTATTATTAATTTTTTTTTACCGATCGCAAATTCCGGATTATTTACCATATTTCTAGCCTCATCAACAGCTTTGATGACAAGATCTTGACGTTCCCGATTTTTAATTCCTATATGTCCAGCCAAGTCACGTGCTCTCCGATCGCTTGTCGTACAAAGGAGACGAAGAGCATCGAGGGCATGTTCAAGTCTGCCTACCGCATTGATTCGCGGAGCAATAATAAAACCTATTTCGTAAGGAGTTATTTTTCTCCCGCGTATTCCCGCTTCGGTGATAATATGGTTTAGCCCGATACGGGAACATTTATCAAATGCTTCCAAGCCATATGTCACTATACTGCGGGTAGCACCTAAAAGAGGGACAAGGTCGGCAACAGAACCAATAGATGCAAGAGAAAGATAATCAGTTTGGAAATTAGTAATTAGTAATTTGTAATTAGGATTGTTTTTAGAACGAAAGTGTTCAAAAATAGCTTTTGAGAAAAAGTAAGAAACACCCGAACCCGATAGTTCAGGAATATGAAAAATTGCTTCCGCCTGATCAGGAAGTTTTTCGGGTTTTAAGTGGTGATCTGTGATAATGACCGGAATGCCTAATTTTTTTGCGTATTCGACTTTTTCCCAAGCCGTTATTCCGTGATCAACACTAATAATGAGGGAGGGATTATATTGTTTTTTTACTGCATCAATTCCTTTTTTAGAGAATCCATACCCCTCTAATTTTCTGTGAGGCACATAGGGCATGACTTTAAAACCTAATTTATGGAGTGTTTCCCAAAGAATTGCTCCTCCGGTTATTCCGTCTGCGTCATAGTCTGTATAGACAACAACCATTTCGCTGTTCCTTTTTATTTTTTCGAGTAGTTTTAGTGTTTTTTTTAATTCTCTTCTATAGCCGAAATCTATAAGATTAATTTGAGAAGGGTGTGGGGGATTCAAAAACTTTTCTTTGTCTTTAACTCGCCGATTTTTTAGAAGGATATCTATGAATTCATTTTCAGTTACCTTATCATTGTGTTTTATTTCATATTTGAAAGAGATTTTCATTATTGTGAGGCCCTTTATGCAACCGGCCCGGTTGAAATTATGGCTATGTGACAGTATTATTTTAACAGTTTTTCCTCATCTTCTGCTGATGACAAGAGTCGAGTGGAAGAAAGTTTTTGCCCGAGTGAAAGAAATGACTTAGAAACCTGAGATACTTGATTATAAGCGTTAGTGACATGTTTTGTCAGGACTGATAAAGCCTCATCGGTCTTTTCATAGTCTTTCTTCATGGTTTCCAAAATCTCGATTATTTCTTTTGCCTTCGATTGGATACGCTGCCCCTCAAAAGACATAAGGATCGCTTTCATATATGCATAAAAACTCATTGGAGAAACAGGAAGAACTCTTTTTTTGCCGCTATAAGTATACAACTGAGAATTATTTATGATTTCATAGTAGATTGATTCGGAAGGAATATACATAAGCGCATAGTCGACGGTACCCTCGGATAAAAGAATGTATTTTTTGGCTATGTCATCGACATGTTTTTTCACGTCTTTTTCAAACTCCCTTTTATGTTTTTCTTTTTCTTGTGTGTTTACCGCCTTCCACATCTTGACGCAATTTTCGATGGGAAACTTTGAATCAATAGGAATAAATCCCTGCGAGGTTTTGATTATGGCGTCAACTCGCTCACCACTTTTGAACGAATACTGGAGTTTAAACGAATCTTTGGGAAAATGTTCTGCTAGAAGGTCCTTGAGGATCTGTTCGCCTAGATTACCTCGCAGTTTAGGAGAGCGGAGAAATTCTTGTAGCTCTTGCATGGATCTGCCGATCTCGGAAAACTCTCCGATATTTTTCTGCACTTGGGCGATGATTCGAGCGGCATTGTCGAGTCGACTATTGAATTGAGTCATATGTTCATTGAGTCGCTGGTCGACATTCGCTGTTGATGTTTTTAGCCATTCGATAAGTTCATTGGAGACCTTTGTTTTTTCTTCAAGCTGGCGAAACCATAATCTAATAACAAAGAGAAAGACCCCAACACAAGCAAAGATCACTACTGAAAAAAAAAGAATGTTCACTCACTTATTGTAGCATTATCGAGGTTGTCAGGAAAGTCTTAGACTAGTCCGCCGCTACCACCTTTGAAGATTTTCGGTTTGAGCCAGTCCTGAGGAGTTGAACCTTGTGCTCCTCTTGGTTCTTTTTCTACGTCTTCGATCGGAGTTATGGTATCG
>Ga0209542_10021742_pt1 | contig 10028 bp, 4 predicted proteins | sample RifCSPhighO2_01_FD_184028 | JGI IMG/M metagenome (GOLD analysis project Ga0209542, IMG submission 184028) | Soil microbial communities from Rifle, Colorado - Rifle CSP2_plank highO2_0.1 (SPAdes) (version 2) | ecosystem: Environmental > Terrestrial > Deep subsurface > Rock core/Sediment ...
GCCACACTGGATTATTAGTAAGATTTGTAGTTGGATTTTGGTAAAGTTCTAACTTAGCAAAATTGTAAGGAGCACTTTCATTACCTAAAACGTAAATAGTCTCAGAAGAAGTTATTTCACCGTTTCTAAAAATAACATTTCCAGCAGAAACAAAAGTAATTAAAAAAGAAAACATAAGAAGAATAACAACTAATTTTAGTCGCTTCTCCTTCATAAACCTAACAGTTTTATCGTCTTTATATATTTTATGTTTAAAGAACAGCATTTTGATACAAACCTCCTGTTAAACATAAGTTCCCATTGAAATCAATATAGCTCATATTATATCCTGTAGTATTTTGTATGATGAATGCATCTCTTGTAGGATTACAAGAGCCAGCCATATCAGTACAACTTCCAGACTCTAAACAAAGATTTCCATTCAAGTCTATATAAGCAGTAGAATCATCTGTCGAATTTGCAATGATTAAAGAACCGTCAGGAGCTACACAATTAGTTGAGATAGAACAAGTCCCCTTGAGAACAATATTTCCAGAGTCTCCAAGCCATGCAACATCAGAAGCACTGGAGTTTTGAATTATGAATCTGTTAGTGTCGTTTGGAAGGATTAAGGTTGAAGAAATTGTAAAGTCCGTACTATAACTATAATTGCTATTAAAGTACCCATCAGTTGATCTAAGCCTAGCCCTATAAGTGGACAATTCAGGAAATGTGCTTATATTCCATAAATACTGCTCTATATCATAATAAAGATTAATATTGGTGATATTAATAGCTCCTGCATGAGTTGAACTTACTGTAATGGGGATGATGCAATATCCTTCAGCATCCGCGGTACAATTATACAAGGCTCCGTTTAATTCTTGGACAAAGTCATTAGTTGTATCAGTTGTTTGAAAAACTCCTTCGTAACTGAATATTTCTTCGTCATTTATTTTTACACTAACATTCACAGGATAATTTCTTTCTATAATAATACTTCTGTTTTGAGTAGATTCTATGTTGTTCCTATTATCTACGCTAAAGAATCTTAAGTATGTTGTTCCTTCAGATATTGCAGTTAATGGAAAGGAATAGGTAGTTACAGGTACACAGCTATTTACAGTATCTAAACAATATCTAGTAAAGGCACATCCACTAGGGTTAGGTGGATTTCCTCCAGTGTCCGTGCAAGATAAGTTTATTTGTATATTATTATTAGCTATGGAACCAAAAGTATAAGGAGCCCCGCCAGGAGGAGATGTTGCACTGGCAGAAGTGATTGGAGGAGTTTGATCAGGAACAGTATAAGATACTATTAATCTTGGCGGATTAATTGAGACTTCATTGTCAATGTCGATGTAACAATCTTGAGTAGCTGAAGAAACATCATGTCTAAAACCTATAAAAAACGGATATCTGTTAGAAACATCGCTATTTAATCTAGTAGTGGCTTGACTTGAGAAAAGCTCGGTATTATAAGTATTTTCATTCACATTATTATCTAGTATATATACTGCCCTATTATCTATAGCATTCCAGATCGCACTTGCTTCAGCTTCAGTATTTGGAGTCCAGTCACCCACATCAGTATAAATTAATTCATGAAAGTTTAATTGATCACAAGTAGTGCTACTCCACGAGTAGTCTATAAAATCTGGATAAAACTCAAAAGAAACGGAATTTATAATCCAAGAAGAATCTATATCAGAAAGAGTGTATGCAAAATATGAACGGTGAATCTCCTGGCCACATGTCTTATCATTAACACCAACCTCAATCTCACCAGTTCCACCATTCTCGCGCTGTTCATCATAATTTGGAGGCTCACATCCGTTAACATTTTGCCATACTCCCCAACTATTCCAAAAATCAAATTGATCTAGAATAACTTGTGGATCAATAAAACTAAGGTCAAATCCACTAAATTCAACATTAGTCTCATTAATATCTACTGTTAAATTTTGGTAATCAATACTTTCAGAAAAATCTATTTTTTGATCCCCACAAACTAACTCTTTATGCCTCCTGTAACAACTAACATTATTTGTTATAATTTGATAACCTAATTTAGTAGGCTGATTTTCTAAAACTGAGGTCATATTATGGTAATAATGATAAGATCCGCGACCATCAGAAATTGTTGTAGAAAAACCTAAATCTTCAGATTCTAGGGGCGTTATATTCCCAAGGTATTGCTTATATCCACTTTGGTTTATGATATAAAATATAAAAGATACTGAATTGTTATTCCAAGAGAGAGTTAACTGAGTTTCATTTTGGGTAAAATTGGTAACTCTTCCGTATGGAATGTAACTCCCAGACAGATTCATTATATTTATAGGATAAGTATAGAGATGAATAAGTGTTTCATTAGAAGTAACGTTAATATAATTATCTGATTCTGCTGTGCGATTAAGAACTTGCAAGTCTCCAATAATCTCTTGAGCCTTAACAGAATATGAAACATTAATAACAGATAACAATAATGCCCCTACAATTAATATACGTACCAGATTTAACTTATTTTTTTCTTTCATTTTATGATTGGTACCCCGTTAGATCAAAAGTAGCCCTCTTTACATTTGCTACTTTAGGAATCTTAATATAAATAGTCTTATTTTCGTTTCCAGCATAGTTTAATGTTTTCTGCAATGAACTATCATTTAACTTATTTTGATAACCATAATCTGAAACAATAGAATACCATGTAGTTCCAGAATTATTAGAATAATCTAAAGAATAAGAGGTAAACCAATTATCTGGATCTGTGGATAAACTCCAATTTATAGTAACAAGATTACTCTTCAACAAAGTTTGACCCCCATTAGGGTAGATAAGCGTTGGATCTGTTGGTGGTTGACTATTATAGGCGCAGTCAAGATTGCACTGCCCAGTGCCTGCGACTACCCCATTACATTGTGAACTTGCAGTACACCCAGTAGCATAAGCTGAAGATCTGCATAAATTACCAGATTCTTCTGCTTCACATATATTTGAACATTTATCTTCAAAATATGTTAGACTAGCCTTATTGCATAAAGTAATATTTTGTCCAACTTGTTTTTCATCACATTCATTTATTCCAGCACCAGTTGAAACCTCGCAGTAAGATGGTTCTTGACTGTCAAATGTAACATTTACAGGTTCAAAACACCACCCATCATCAGACAATCCTAATCCATCGTTATCACAGAAACCTGAACTACATTGAGTATCGGTGGTACATGACTGCCCATTAGATTTTTGTGCAACGCAAGACCATTGATTCCAACTACCAGTCTTATTGCAATAATTTCCGATTGAGCAGTCACTGTCTTCAAAACAGTTCAACACATAAATAGGATTATTTGCTCCATAATTGGGATTAAAATCAAGAAACCATACCCAGCAAGCATTAGACAAAGTTACTTCATGACCTAATATTTCTTCATGATGAGCAATACCAGGGGCAAGGACAGTTGCCATGCTACCTGTTTGAGGTAATATTTGCCCATTACAACCGGTTGGACCACATGCTCCCCCATTAGGATTATCAATCCCATAATACATTGTATCTGCATCCACATCTGTCCACCCAACAGTATAATTTTTTACTACATAAGGATCGAACGAATCATTAATCTGACCCCATTTAATATTGTTTACATTTTCGTAAAGGTTTGTAGCTATGCTCACATCACATCCGCTAGAGTGAGTATAAGCTATGCAAAATTCATATCCTGGTGCTGTACAGTTAGTTATATTTCCGCTTCCAGAATTAGAACTCTGGTTAAACACCTGTAAATAAGCAGTTCCAATAGCACTATAAGCCTCCCCATCAATTCTTTTGCCACTCACATTTATTGTCAAGGTATTATTTCCGATAGTTAAACCATTAAGGTTCCACAAACGAGTTATGCGAGACTTACCAGCAGGAATATCTCCTAGAGTATCTTTATCTGCATCAGATCCATCCAAAGCTGAGGAAGTTAAATTTAGCCCTGCATCGTAATTTAAGTCTGCTCTTAAATCATAACCATATAATCCCTCAACATCTACAGTTGCATAAACATCTGTTGATTGGTTAATGGAAATTGCATTTGAAGCCAGGTTCAGGCTAACATTTATTGAAGGAGTAGTGCTCCTCTTTATAACTTCATATTTGATAGCATACTCTTGTTTTTCCTCTTGAGGACTATTACCATACAAGTCTCCTATAGCCCTCACACAAGCAAACCACAACCCAGTTACTGAAGGGTCTTCTATTATATATTTCTCAACATTATTTTTATCATCATCGTTTTCAGTCCAGGGAATATAAGTTCCATTTGGATATTTTATTCTCAGATCTAAGTCATTATATAATGTTCTAGTTGGAGAATTCTCTCCAGGAACGTCAGACCATACCAAGGTAGTAACTATTCTATCTGCCCCAGTTGGAATATCTATCCCATAACAAATTTGAGTTATTCCAACACTACTTCCTTGCTCGTAAACTGTGCTCTCTCCAAAACCATCTATATATTCATCATCAAGTTGGTATACTGTTCTAGCAGCAGACAGTCTACCCCAACCTTGATTAATATTTTTGTTATCTGTAGTTCCCCCACCAACAGTGCTAGATATTAAGAATGCCTTGACTCCTGCCGGAGAAAGTGAAGGATATCTATCTAAAAGTTGAGCTGCTACAGCAGAAACATGGGGGGCAGCAAATGAAGTGCCTGTGGGTCGCGAGCTATAAGAACCACTAAGATTAGATGAAGTAATAGAACCACCAGGAGCTAAAATGTCCGGTTTAACTCTTCCATCATCCGTATTTCTAGAACTAGATCCTACAACATATAGGTTATTCGGGTCGAAATTTGGTCCTCCACAAATTCCCGAGTCTGTCGCACAATCTGCAGTAGCTCCTACAGAGATAACGTTTTTTGCAGTAGACGGAGGACCTATTTTTGGATAAGAAGAGATACCATCATTCCCTACTGAAAAAATAATTGGAACTTCCTTTCCATTTTCACCCATAACTGTGAGATCTGCTTGCTCTGAATCTAGAGTATAGTTTCCATCATTAGCAGATTCATTATTGCCCCAACTAGCGCTTATAACATCTGCAGAACTATGTTCTATATAATTTTGATCGTTGTCTGGGTCTAGAATGTTTTCCCATATATCTGGTAGTGCAGAACTTGGGGCTCCCCAAGATCCATTCGCATCAAAAACACGTTGAATTACTAAACGAGCCCTATTCGAGAGACCATTAAATGTTCGTGCATTGTAGCTTCCTTGTCCAGATATCATTCCAGCAATGGCAACTCCATGTCCAAGACCAGTATCTGTGGGAGTGCCCCCATCAACATAATCAACGGCATCATAAATTGGAATAGCAATTGGACTATTGAAGTGGGCATGGTTATAAATAATTCCTGAGTCGATAATTCCTACAGTAACTCCTAAAGCGCCATAAGAGCTTTGAACATAATCTGCAGCCGTAATTTGAACACTCCTATCTAAATTTATAATTGGAGTAATTGCTTTTTCTATGCTTTTAATAAAATTCAAACTTGCAACTTTATATAAATTCTCGGCAAGAACCTCTACTTCAAGAAAATTTGAAGAAGTTTTAGAATTAAGGTTATTGATAAGAGAATTTAGTTCACTCAGTTGATCAGAATTAAGGGGTTCATATAATTTGATTATAACTGTTAATATATTCTCATTACTATTAAGATCTAAGAGAATTTTAGATTCTGGGTTAATAACCTCAATCCATCTTATAAAGTCATAATGTTTAGTTTCTAAAAATTCTGCAGGTACTTTTGCGAAATAGGCATGATCTCCTTGATAATTCAACAATTTTACTCCTTCCTTATTTAATGTCTGTATTTGCTCTTCCGAAGGATCGCCGTCTAGTCCTTCGAATAGCATAACTACATATAGCTCATCTTCTGTTAAGTTCAACGATTTAAAATAATCATTTGATTCTTCTCTCTTTCTAGGCTCTGGAATAAATATTTGCCTATTTAGATATACTTCATAAGAACGAGTTTTAACTATAAATTCTTCTTGTGAGAGCATCTCTAAAACAGGTTCTGCTTCTTTACTTAATTCGGAATTGTTAGTTAAAACTTTACTAAATTGTTTGCTATCGTAATCGGAATAAAAAGAGCCCGTATTTGGACTAATAGCGATGTCGTATGAACCAAAACTTGAGAGTGGGTTTGCTTGAGTAGGTAATGGGGAATTGGCAGTTTTTCCAATGGCAAATATTATAGACAAAATAAAAATGACTAGAAGAACAAATAAATTGATAACTAATACCAACTTTTGAGATCTCTTCTGTAAAATCATTTTAATGTAGAACTGGTTTAGAGGCAACCTCCATTTTTTTAACAAAATTGATCTGTGCGATTCTATCAACGCTTTCGAGGTCTATTCTTATATTTACTACCTTATCGCTTTCATCGAAGAAACCTTTCGAAAAAGATTTTAATACATTTCTTTCTTCTTTGCTAAACTTATCATAGGAAGAAATTATAACATCTACAGGATTGTTATGGTTATTTTTTAAAGTGGTTCCAATTTTTTCTTCAGCTTCAATTATTCCTATCCAGCGCATAAACTCAAAATCCTCTCCCTTTCCAGATAATTTATCAATCCAGCTAAAACTTGGACCATTTTCCAAGAAACTCCTTGGAATTTTAGCGGTTATCTGCATATTTTTATCTTCTACTATACTAGCTCCTTGATCAAAAATTAAACTTAATTCTCTTTCTGAAGGTCCATAACCCAGATTTTCCTCTGACAATTCAAATAATATAACAACATAAACTTCATCTTCTGTCAAATTTAAAGATCTAAAATATTTATTAGATTCTTCTCCTTTTCTTGGTTCAGGAACAAAACAACTTTGATGACATACTGTACGCTTGTTTTTAAGCCACTCTGGATTTTGAACATTTTTTCTATATTCTTTTAATAATTCTTCTTTATTTGAATAAGAATATTCTATATCTTCTTCCTTTGCCTCTTGAGAATATCTATACTTCCCATTAAGTTTAATTTCTTGAGAATATTCTCCGTTTTTAAAACTAAACCGAAAATCAGAATATCCATATCCATATGGTGGTGCACTAGGTCTAGGCCTAACAATAAATGTAAACTCTTTCTCTTGATTTTTGCTTAAAGTGGTTTGCCATTCAGTTTGACCTTCCACTAATTCAAATGATTCAGGAATGAGTGCTTCACCATTAACAGTTCCTAAATCTTCATATGCCTTAACAAATAAACTAATTTTAAAAGACGAGTCATTATCTATTTCAGTTATAGAATACTCTGTTTTTATAGGAGAATAAAAATAACTGGTAAAAAACACCACATTTATTGAAATTAATAAAATTATGAGAAATATTAAAATAATAGTTTTATTTTTGCTTCCCATTAAGTTCTCCTACATTTATGAACACCTCAATTTTCCTAAAGTATTGAGTGCTATATTTAGAAGAAACAAAAAAGAAGAAATTTTTTGCAAACATCTTTTTCGTAAGCATAACACAAGAAAGTATCTTGGTTTATATAGCTTATGATTAAGGCAGTTTGTGTAGTATCCCGTTATTATTTCCTAACGATAGATTTTTCAGGTTTCTCATTTTCTCATCTTCCTTATGAAAGCTTGGGATGGCGTTTCAAGTTTTGTAGTATCCAGAAATTATTGCACCCCTATCTTGAGCGTTATTTCCATATAATTCAATGCAATAATTACGATAAGCAAGAGGCGTTAGCCTTCTTGCGTATGGTTAGGCTAAAAGAGAGGAAACTATCATGGGCTTTTAAGGAGAAAGAGAAAGGCGTAGAAAACAAAGAAATATATCCCACAATTAATGTGAAGAAAAGAAGGTTTCAGCAACTTTATGCTGAATATAAAATGACTGGAAAAATACCGGAATTAAAATGGAATAGAAGACCAAAGAGATTTCTTAGTGAAGATGAAAAATCTTTGATTGATAATGCAGTCAATGAAAGCAAGATGAACGGAGCAGTTCACCTTAGATTATATATCAAGAAATATTATGGTAAAAATATTCCTCACAATAAAATTCATGGCTATCTCTTAAAGAAAGGAATTGCTCAAGAAGATAAGGAGAAAAAGAAACAGAGAATTTACAGATTGTATGAAAGAGAACACTCTTTTTCTTTAGGACATCTGGATTGGCATGAATCTAAATGCATAAAAGGAAAGCAAGTATGTGTTTTAATAGACGATGCATCAAGAAATATCATCTTTGGCGGAGAGTTTGATAATGCTTATGAAGATTATAATATTCGGATTGTTAAAGAAGGAATTAAGATTGCTTGGAAGAATTATTCATCTGTCTGGAAGCAGATGAATACGGATAAAGGATCTCAATTTTATGCAAACAAAAAAGATTTGGATGGAGAGAAAGCTAAATCAAGATTTGAATTATTTTTAAAAGAAAATAATATCCAACATATTCCTTCAAGAAGAAATCATCCTCAGACAAATGGAAAGAATGAAAGATGGTTTAGAACTTATGAAGAGAACAGAGGAAAATATAAAACATTTAAGGAATTCATTGATTGGTACAATGGGAGAATTCATTTGGGGCTGAATAGGAAAGAAGGAGTGACTCCAAATGAATCTATTGGCTGGAAACTCCAGCCAGAGGCCATTATAGGTTTGTTTTTTAGGGGGTTTGAATAAAAATGAGCGAGCGAAATTACAGGGTAAGTACCCCATGCAAGAATATTAGGATACTACATCGTTTCAAGTTCATCAAAGTTTAAAGACCTATGCGGTTTCAAGTCGTTATACCAGTACATGAAATCTTCTTTTGACTTAAATGCATCTCTTGTAGGATTACAAAAAGCAGATTGATCAGTACAACTTCCAGATTCTAAACATAGATTCCCATTCAAGTCTATATAAGCAGTAGAATCATCTGTCGAATTTGCAATGATTAAAGAACCGTCAGGAGCTACACAATTAGTTGAGATAGAACAAGTCCCCTTGAGAACAATATTTCCAGAGTCTCCAAGCCACGCAACATCAGAAGCACTAGAATTTTGAACTATGAATCTGTTTGTATCATTTAGAGATGAATTATAAATTTTTAAGCTCATAGATGGGCTATAAAAAGGAGAGTAAGAATTACTACCTAATAAATCAATAGCCTTACATCTCAAGCTAACGTTTGACTGTGCGTTAATAGCACTTATATTCCAACCTAATTGGGATGATTGTGTATGGTTTCCAATATGGCTCCAGACACTGCTGTAGAAAGCATCTAAAGAATAAGTAATTTCATCTTCATCGTCATCTACCGATCCTGCGCAACTAACATTTAAATTAGAAGAATAAGTAAAATTAAAGTTACAAAATACTCCATTACACCATAATTCTTTAGGAACGGTTGGTGCAACATTTGTTAAGTTTACCCTAACAGTCCAATTTATAGCAGCAAATGCTGATTTAGAACCATCCGAGGTTAAACAATTCCAATTAAACGCTACATCTTGAGTAAGATTTCTAACCATAAATGTGGTAGAATTAGATAATCCGCTAATAACTGAACTTTGATTTAAATGCCATATTCCAGTAGAATTATGGTATAAAGAAAGATTAACCAATTGAGTAGCATCTTCTGCATAACAAGTAAAGTTAAAGTCTTTTTTACCAATAATTGAACCATTGAGTGGGCTAACTAGGTTTACTATTGGAGGGCTGTTACAAGAATATCTACAACCAGTAGTACCCGCATCGTTCCATGTACTTGGCAAATCACAAGTGTTATAATCTCCACTTAAACCCGAACTGCTACCACTAATTACGATATCTCCGTTCGGATTAGTTGGACAAAATATGTTACCAAAAATTCTATTGTTATCGCCACGATTATCAAACCCTATATCATTGCTATAAATAGTGTTATTATAAATATCAGAGTCTAGATTTAAACCCCCTCCATTAAACCAGAATCCAAAGTCTCCACTATCATCACTTCCGTTAATAGTATTTCCAATTACTTGGCTTTGAAGTCCCCATTTAAACC
>Ga0209542_10021743_pt1 | contig 10028 bp, 6 predicted proteins | sample RifCSPhighO2_01_FD_184028 | JGI IMG/M metagenome (GOLD analysis project Ga0209542, IMG submission 184028) | Soil microbial communities from Rifle, Colorado - Rifle CSP2_plank highO2_0.1 (SPAdes) (version 2) | ecosystem: Environmental > Terrestrial > Deep subsurface > Rock core/Sediment ...
CATCTGTCAAAATATGAACCAATCCATAGGGGGAATTATCATCTTCCTTAATAATTAAACCCCTCCCCAATGGGATCATCACAGGAAATTCTTTTGATGGTATGTATCCTCTATGCCTTACTTGCTCAAAAAGATGCCTTGCATTATAATCCATAACTTTAATAGAATCTCCATTTGTTCTTAAGACTAAAGCGAGATCTATGTAATCTCCGCTAAATAGAGATGGAGATAATTCAAAAACATGCATTACTTCAGATGGCAATGCTAATCCTGAAGATGCTATTCTCACATTAGCAAATGGATTTGAGCCAAATATAGTTCCACCTATGCCACATGTATATATATCTAAATTTCCTCTTGCTCTTCCTGAATGAAAGTCTTTTCCAATTCTTGCCTTATATTCTTCAAGCTTATCTATCCCCCTTAGAAAGTGTGCTCTTGAAAATGATGCTCTTTCCATTTTTATTTTCCATATATTTTAAGTTTGCTTAATTTGCATGATGTTATATAAATTAAAGTTTATAAAGGTTTCTATTTTATTGTTACTTTAAAGTTTAGAAACAAAGTTCTGTTTTGGAGAGTATATTTCCGCCTCTCTTTTTAGTTTCTCGAGAGCATCCTCAACCTGGTCTTCAGAGTAACCTTTCTTTTTTGCCTCTTCAATTATTGCCTCTATCGGAATCAATTTGTTGTAATTCTGGTCAAGCTCCTTAATTATTTCCCTTATCACAACAATCCTTGATCTCTGCGTTGCTGTTATTCCTGTTGAAATCCTGTCAATGTCTATCTTTCCGGTTTCAGGATCAATTCCAACCTGCATCAAACAATTAGTCAAAATTTCAATCGCCCTTTTTGCATCCTTCCTTTTTACTTCCTTGGACAACCTTACCTTTGCCGATGCCTCTGACAACCTTACAAGAGCCTCCAGCTGCCTTGCACTTATTGGTATCGGCCTTATTTCCCCCTCTGAAACCTGCCCCTTGTTTCTTAGGTCAACATAAAATCTTTTTATCTCCTCAACTGCCCCGTCTGTCAAAATCGGCTTGACGTTCTGCTTTGCATAGGCAATATATTTTCTCAATAATTTTGGATCTATCGGAGATTCTATCTTCCCTGATTTTTGCTGCAGCTCCAAAACATGGGATGCAATCTTTTCATCCCTCTCTTTGTTAGGAATGTCCCTGACTGGAAAAATCAAATCAAACCTATTAATCAATGGAGGAGGCAAATCTATCTGTGAAGCAATAGGTGTATAGGGATCAAATCTTCCAAGCTTTGGATTTGCTGCTGCAAGAACACTTGTCTGGCATCTTAACGTGGCCTGAATGTTAGCTTTCGCAATGCTTATGGTATTATGCAATACCAAACATTCAGAGATAAATGTATTTGTCGGCTCTACTGTAACATCATACACCCATTTAATGCCGTCATTTTTGATTTTACAGTAGATCTTTATTCTTATAAATTTTATATCTGAATCAATTATGCTTTTTATCTCAGATAATTCCTTCTTTTTCACAAATATTTTATTATTAACTAATTCCCTTATTAATCCTGATAATTTTTTATCTTTTCTTTTTTCCAGATTAATCACAGTTTGGCTACATACATTCAAGATATTTGATAATTCTTTAACTTGAATGTTTGCTTTTCTTCTTAAAATACTTGTTTCTTTTATATTTCCTAATTCATCTATTCTTTCTTCTATCTTTTTTATATATTTCTTTACCATCCTTACATTTGCATTTTGATTCTCACTTATATTGTTTGTGAAATGACCATCACTCAACCTAAAATCCTTCAACAAATTATTGATATTTGCCCTTATGGATTTTGGAACAATTTCCCTGCCATTTGATTTACTCTCACTTCTTTCGACAAAACTGCCTATCCTAGAATTTCTATAATCCTCTTTTGTGGCTATTTTATCAAGGAATAATTTCATGCTTTCCAATCCCGAGATGCATACTCTAAAATAATTCCTGGTTCCCCTTGATTCTTTTGCTATATAACTGAATATCCCAAGATTCAACAATAAGTCCTGATAACCTTTGGCTAAATTATATGAAGAGGTTGAATAACCAAATCTTTCTGAACCTATGAATCCGTCACCTTTAAATGCAGTTTTTAAAAAACTTGCCTTCAAGTCATTATTTATAACCCTTATACTATTTGGAATTTCTTTTTCTGGAGATTTCTTTGTTAAGCCCTTAAAATTCAAATAAAAATATCTGTAAAGAGGAACTGAACAGCATCTTGTTGTCATTAAATCTTTTTTTGCCTTATACCTATCTTTTTGCAGACTTAATCTACTATTAATATGCGTGTTAAATAAATTTGACATTAAACTGTTTACTTCATTATTTATCCTGAAGTCTGTATTGCTTATTCCTATCTCTACATAATTATTTGATTTTTGATAATAACTATGACCTTCTGTAGCCCAATATCCCAAGAAACTTGAGAAATCATTATTGATTTCTAAGGGAAAATTTAATTTCTTGTTTAGGCTATTCAAAATAACAGATTTTAATTCTGATTTTTTTGGTATTGTTGATATCTTTTTTGGCGCAGGGCATAACATATTCTTAGTTATTTTTTCTGCAGGAATCTCTTTTATTTCTGAATCAAATATGAATATTGGGTGTTCTGGCGTGACTATAATCTTTCTTCCGTGTGAATATTCAATCTCAATAAAGTAATCTGGCGCCTTATGCCTGCTTATTCTGTCAGAGGTTATTGGATAAATTCTTTTAAAATTTGTTGTCAAAAGTTCTATGCCTGATTTTAATATTTCACAATCTTTTCCTTTTATTACCAAAGATTTATTTTCTTCCATCAATGAATCAACCAACCCCCCAATCTTGTGAACAGAACCGTCTGCGAGCATTATTTCTGTATCTGGATGATAGCTTTGCTGCTCTAGGGCCTCATGAATTGCACTTCTATCTTCCGGCGTCATCTTGTCCAATTCATCTATTGCCACCAGTCCCCCATTTGCCAAGACCAATGCTCCTGCTTCAAGAGCCCAGCCCCTGATGAATTCATCCTTGACAACTGCTGCGGTAATCCCAGCTCCAGATGAGCCTTTTCCACTAACAAATCTTGCCTTAGGAGCTGACTTAGAAACAAACTGCAACAATGAAGATTTAGCTGCTCCTGGATCCCCCACAAGAAGTATATGTATATCCCCCCTGATTATAGTTCCATCATCTTTTACTTTTCTGACACCAGACATTAATTGAAGGATAATTGCCTCCTTTATTTTTTCATGGCCATAAATTGACGGGGCTATTGAAGCTGTAAATTTCTCATAAACTAAGGGATCCCTGGAAAGCTCTTTTATTTTTTCCTCCTCCTCCTTTGAAATATTTATTTCTTCAAATGTTTCTTCTATAGGGATTATAGAATTAGCATCCATCATTAATTCAAAGTTCACAGATTTGGCGCCTGTTTTCAATATGATGGGAACCTCCTTTATTATCCCATTAATCCTTACTTTTGATCCGGGAGTTGTCCTCTTTTCCATCTTTGGCTCCACCAAATCTTCTTTAAGGTAAACAGGAAGCCTTTTTGCCTGCTCCCCTCCTTCAAGATTTTCAGGGGATTCTTCTATAATCAGCCTCTGGGCATCAACCAAATCCTTAGACAACAGCCTAAATCTCTGGTGATTTCCACAAGAGCACCTGGTTGGCTCTTTGAATTTTGTATCCAATTGCAATATTGAAATTGTGTTCCCGCAGATAGAACATTCAAACTTTGCAGAAGTTACTTGTGGCCTCACATCTGATGCCTGCCTTACTATTCCTTCTATGTAAACAAATTTGCCGAGATTTTTTGACCTTATATTCCTTATATCCAAAAACTGGGATTTTGGAAGATTTAGTATTCTCGGCTTCATATTCACTTCAAATTCTGAGATTGAAAGCTCCAATGCCTTGACAGCATCTTCAGGATTTTCAAGGATAAATTCCGCCAGCTCAGGGGAATATTCCGCTATCTCAAAAAAATCAATATAAATAAAAGAAATTCCTTTTGAATCTGATTCATGGAGCTTTTTCTCGTAATATTGTTCTACAAACCCCTTAAACTTCTCTATCTGCTCATTTATTGTTTGCATCTTTCTTTACTTTTTTTAATACCACCACCAACTTATCAACTGCCTCTCTCAGGGCAATTTCAGACCTTGTCCCAGTGCACACTATCTTTCCATTGCTGAACAGAAGAAAAGTGGCTCTTGTCCCTTGAAGCTTGAACACCAGGCCCGGAAACTGCTCAGGCTCATATTCTGTGTTTGGAAGCTTCAATGCCAAAGAGTTAAGATTCAGGTCCATTTTTATGTCACCTGAAGCAACCATGTTCTGGACATTTATCTTTGGCTTGACTTTAATCCTTATTTTTATCTTTGCAAGATTCTTTATTATTTTCTGCAGTGACTCCTTGACTTTTGCCAATGATTTAGCCCCAGTGCACACCACTTTCCCCGAGCTGAATATCAACGCTGATGTCTTTGGGTCCTTCACGCGCATAACCAGGCCCGGAAACTGCTCAGGATTGTATTCTGTGTTCGGCAATGTCTCTGCAAGCTTTACCAATGGAATATCATGCTCGAGAGAAGTAGAGACAACTATATTTTGTATTTTTATTTCTGGTTTAGATGAATTTTTACTCATTTATTAACCCCCTTTTGATTTTTTTTATTTATAAACAGAAAGAAAGATATATAAAGGTATTTTATAAATGAAAAGTAATTACTTAATAGTTAAATTCTATATGAAATTCCTTTTCCTTTATTCCAATAACCATTTCCAAACGGGTTTTATTGTTATTTTTTTCTCTTCAATCTTAAATTCATCCTCTTGATCGTATGTTAAAATTAACCCTTCTTTTAACTTGAATTTTTTTAGAGCTTCTACTAACCCTTCAACTTCCCTTTCACGATTTTCTCTTGTTAGATCATAACAAACCTGAATTGCCTCTTTTATACTTGAAGTAATATGTTTTACAACAAAATCACACTCTCTTTTATCTGAATAATAATACAATTCTTTTCCTCTTCTCTTCAACTCTATAAAAACCATATTCTCCAAAAGCTTACCCTTATCTGGAGTTATTCTAAATCCAATATATTTTGCCAGTCCATTATCAATGCAATAAACTTTTTTGTTATAATATATTTGTTTCCTTAATGAATAATCAAATTTTGAAATCAAAAAAATAAGAAAACTATTCTCAAAATAATCAAAATAATTCTTTACTGTAGTTGAGCTGCCAAAACCAAGAATTTTTTTTAATGAATTGAAACTTATTTCCTTAGAAATACTGTTAACTGCCAAATAAACTAATTCCTTCAGATTTTTTTCACTTGATATTTTATATCTTACTAAAATGTCCCTGTATACTATATTTTCATAAAGAATTTTCAAATATTCTGGATTTGATTCCCTAATATATTCTGGAAATCCCCCATTAATAAAATAATCTTCAAAATATTTTCTTATTTCCGCTCTTGATTTAGTTAAGTATATTGAATTTTTATTAAGTTCAAATTTTTTTAGAGAAAGGAATTCCTTGAATGAAAAAGGAAACATCTGCAACATCAAATACCTTCCTGTAAGGTGAGTTCCGAGTTCCTTGCTTAAAATAGAGGCATTTGAACCTGTTATAAAAACTTTTTTTCTTTCATCATGCAATCTTCTTACAAATCTTTCCCACATTGGTATATTCTGTACTTCATCAAAATAGAATATTCTTTTTTCTCCATACAATTCTATGAATAATTCTTCTAAAACTTTAAAATCTTCAATTTTGAAATTAATTAACCTCTCATCATCAAAGTTAAGATAATAACCCTCGTGTTTTTTTCTTATTTGGTTTAACAAAATAGACTTTCCTGACCTTCTTATTCCAGAGATTATTATAACAAAATCATTCTTTATGTAAGATTCCACCTTAGAAAATAATTCCCTGTCTATCAAGCCTTTCTGTTCTTGTCTCCCATTCTGATCAATTATTATTTCCTTTAATTCATTTCTGTCCATAACTTTCTTTAGATTAGTAAGTTTATAAATATTTCTATTAATAATGGAGATATAACTTCATAACATCTCCATTAAAAATAGAGATATTTAATAGTTAAATTCTATATGAAATTCCTTTTCCTTTATCTTAAATGATTCTTTTATATTCGGATTTTTAATTTCCTTTACAGAAGCGTTTGTCTGCCTCTTAATCAGATTAATATCAAAATCTTGTGAAGATTTTATATTTATCTCAATCTTGTCGTTCTTTTTCAGGTTAGATTTCTTTCTCAAATCCTGAACTCTTCTTATCAATTCCCTTGTGTATCCTTCTTTCAATAATTCTGGAGTTAACTGCTTATTCAGTTCAACTTTTTCCTCCTTTGATTCTTTAATAATAACTTTCTTAACATTAACCTGTTTTTTAATTAAATTTTCAAATGGTTTTAGTTTATATTTTGTATGAATCTTAGCTTCTAAAAGGGGCCATCTTATTCCTAATTGTATCTTTTCTCTCTGAGCAACCGCTTCCTGAATAATTTTCTGAACATTAATCATTTCTTCTTCCATTTTTTCATCAATCAATTTGGAATCAAACTTTGGCCATTTTTCCAGATGAACTGATTCTTCTTTACAAGATAACTCTTGATATATTTTCTCTGTTACAAAAGGGATAAATGGCGCTAACAACTTTAATCCCTCTAAAAAAGAGTTTACTAAAGTTAATTGAACTTTTTCATCTTCCAAATCATCCCTAATCAAACGTACATATGTTCTAGACAAATCATCTAATAAATATCCTTTTATTGTTTCTATTGCTTTATTTGGTTTTAAATTTTCCAAATAATTTGTAACCAATTTTTTAGTTGATTCTCTTCTAGAAATAATCCATTTTGAGGCGATGTCATTTGATTCTTTTTTGATTTTAACTTTTGAATATTCTTTAACATAATTTCCTAAATTCCATATAACATTAAATTGCCTATCTGCCTCTTTTGCAATATTATACCCAAATTTTAGATTAAAAATAGGATCCTGATTACAGTAAATCCAACGCATAACATCTGCCCCTATTTTTTCAACAGATTCATCAAACCATATTGCATTTCCCTTACTTTTATGCATGGGTTCTCCCTTTTCATCTCTTACTTCTTCATATGCAAAAACATTCTTATAAGGAGATTTATTTTCCAAGGTTACAGACATAAATAACATGGAATAAAACCACAATCTAACTTGAGCCCTCATTTCTATAATTAATTCTGCTGGAAACCATTTCTTCCAATGGGTTTTATTTTTAAAATATTTTAGAGTTGAAAATGGAACTATTCCTGCATCTAACCAACAATCCCCTACTTCATTAATTCTAGATATTTCTCTTTTGCATTTTGAACATCTTATTTTTATTTCATCTATCCAAGGTCTATGAAGTTCTGGCAAAGAATCTACTAATTTTTTATTAACTGATTTTTGTTTTAATTCTTCTATGGAACCTATAACCTCTAAACGACCACATAAACATTCATAGAACATTAAAGGTAACCCCCAATATCTCTTCCTTCCAATATTCCAATCATCCATATTCTCAAGCCAATCTTGCATTAATTTTCCCACATGTTCGGGTGCCCAATTAACGCTTTTAGCTGCTTTTTTCATTAAAGGTTTTATTTCTTTTGAACTAATAAACCATTCAGAACCCATTCTAAAAACTAATTCTTCCTTACAACGCCAACATACAGGATATCTATGGGTATAATTTTCTACTTTATATAAAATCCCTTTATCTTCTAAGTCATTTATTATTTCTCTTTTTAAATCCTTACTTATTTTTTTTCCGGATAACCATCCAAAACCATCATTATACACTCCTTCCTCATTCAATGCAGGTGTTATAATGGAAAGTTTCTGTTTTTTCCCTAATTCATAATCTTCTTCACCACATGTTGGAGCGATATGAACTATTCCTGTACCTTCAGTTTCACCAACTTCATTCCAAGGTATCACTTTATGTTTTATTCCTTGTTGAGATTCAATAGTGGGATAAAAAGACTCATATTCTAATCCAATTAATCTTTTCCCGGTTAAGGTATCCAAAACTGTATAATCTTCCCCTAATTTATTTAAGAGTGATTCAGCCAAATAAAAAATTTCATTATCCTTCCTGACCTTAGAATAATTTAAAAGAGGATTAACGGCTACAGCAACATTTGAACTTAAAGTCCATTCGGTTGTTGTCCAAATTAGTAAATATTCATTTTCTCTTCCTTTAATCTTTGCTTTTACATAAACTGAAGGATGAGTAAGTTCAGCATATCCCCCATCTGACATTTCATGCTGGGATGAAGAAGTTCCACATCTAGTACACCAAGGTAAAATTTTTGTTCCTTTATATAACCATTTTTTCTCATGACATTTTTTTAAGAAATACCATATTGCTTCTATATTCTCATCACCCATAGTAAAATAGGAATTTTCCCAATCCATCCATTGACCAAGTCTTATTGATTGTTCTGTCTGCAATTTTGCGAAATGATTAACGCTGTTTCTACACTCTCCGGAAAAATTAGCGAGTCCGAATTTTTCAATGTCTTTTTTCGAATTGAAATTTAGGTTTTTTTCAACTCCTACCTCAACATGAAGCCCTTGACAATCAAAACCATTCTGAAATCTTTGATCATAACCTTGCATCGCTTTGAATCTTTGATAAACATCTTTGTATGTTCTACCCCAAGCATGATGCACCCCCATAGGATTATTTGCAGTAATTGGGCCATCTATAAAAGACCAAGGTTTCTTGTTCTTATTTTTACTTCTTAATTTATCAAAAATCTTTTTATTTTTCCAAAAAGATAATATCTCTTCTTCAATGATTTTGTGATTATACATTAACATTTTTATCTAGCTCTAATAACTGAATACATATATCTTTTTCCCATCCCTTTTTAAAATCTGTGGTTAAAAAGTTAAAATTAAATTTATCTTTATAAAAATTTAAATAATCATCTGTAGTAAAAGACCAAGAACCTTTAAATTCTAAGGGTTCTGATATAATGATGGGATAAATCTTTTTATTATAAATATAAGGTAAGAGCTTAGAGATGTCCATTAATATTTTCTGTTTTCTTTTTTCTTTACTTCTACTCAAGTCTTTTGCAATATGTGATGATATTGCTAAAACAAAGATTTTTCCTTTTGGACCCCTTAACTCCAAATCATATGCTCTCCCTTTTGGAACAAAATCGACCATTAAACCTCTATTAATAGCTTCTTTCATTAATTGTTTTGATAATTTTTCAACCTCAATTAAAAAATCATATGGTTTTAAACAAAAATCCTTCCACTCTTTTAAATCAAATTCCACATTTATTTTTCTAGTGTAACAATTTTCACCCCTTAATTTATGTTCTTTCCATATCTCATTAGGAAGACTCTTGTTTAATACTAATTGGAGATATGGATGTGAACTAAAATGGGTCTGAAGAGTTACCCCTTTTTCTTTAGATCTTTTTATTAATAATTTCCATTCTTTATCTTTTTTAATAAATTTTATTTTTGCTTGTCTCTTTTCTTTCCTTTTTTCACTTAACCTTTTAACAAAATTAGCCCCAGTAATTCTAACAAAAGCTCTTTTATTTTTTCTTTTATAAATAGTTATTTTATTCTCAGATTTCCATTTGTATCTTTGAATAGCAGTTCCATTTTCAATTGTTATGGACGCAGGAACAATAACCATGTCCATATAATGATTTTATTATTTAAAAGATTGTTGTTTTGATGAAAAGAAAAAATTTATATAGTCTTTTATACTATAATAAATATGGTTTATTTTACAGAAATAAACCAACAAATCATTATATTGAAGAACATGAAAAGGAAGTTCCTTGGAATAAGGTTGTAAAAATTATATTAACAACAAAGAATCCAAGAAAGAAAGGAGACAAGTTTGAAATTGAGAAAGATGATTATATTATATATTATTTGAAATAAAAAACAATATTTTATATGTTA
>Ga0209542_10021744_pt1 | contig 10028 bp, 9 predicted proteins | sample RifCSPhighO2_01_FD_184028 | JGI IMG/M metagenome (GOLD analysis project Ga0209542, IMG submission 184028) | Soil microbial communities from Rifle, Colorado - Rifle CSP2_plank highO2_0.1 (SPAdes) (version 2) | ecosystem: Environmental > Terrestrial > Deep subsurface > Rock core/Sediment ...
CCTTTCTATCCGATATAGATAATTTTGAATCCGTGCAGGAGTCTATGAAAGAGACATTTGAACAGATCAGGGATGATAAATCGCAAACAGAATCGGAAAAAGCTACTTTAAATAAAAGAAAGAATCAGGAATCAGACGCGCGAGCAGTGATAGAGGCGGAAAAAAAGAATATAGAAAAGGATGAGAAAGAGAAGCAGAGACTGCTCAAACTTAGCCAAAATGATGAAAAGACATACAGCCAGCTTCTGGCCGAGAGAAGGGCCGAAGCGGCGAGAATCAGGGCGGCGCTATTTGCCCTGCGCGATACGGCGGCTATAAGGTTCGATGTGGCCTTGCAGTTTGCAAATGAAGCTTCTCGCGCTACGGGTATAAGGCCGGCATTTCTTCTGGCTATATTTGCTCAGGAGTCTAGTCTGGATACGGCTGATTCTACATTTGGCAAACAGGTAGGATCATGTTATCTCACCGATCCGAAAACTGGCGCAGGAGCAAGTGTAAAATCTGGCAATACATTTCCCAATGTCATGAAGCCGGGAAGAGATGTCGGACCATTTCTGGATATTACTCGCGCTCTTGGGCTAGACTATACGAAAACTCTAATATCATGTCCGCAGTCAGTAGGATGGGGTGGCGCTATGGGCCCGGCGCAGTTTATACCATCTACATGGATACTCTTTAAGGACAGGATCACTAGAGCTCTGGGCATAAGCGTGGCCAATCCTTGGAATCCGGAACATGCCTTCATGGCGGCATCTATGTATCTCACTGATCTTGGCGGTATTGCAGGCAGTTATACGGCGGAGAAAAATGCCGCCTGCCGGTATTATTCTGGACGAGCCTGCGCTCCCGGAGATATAAACAATGTTTACGGAACACAGGTTATGGCCAAGGCCGATATGATACAGAGAACGATGATTGACCCTTTGCAGGGATTATGATAAAGTCCTATGACATATGAAAAAAGATATTCACCCAAAGGAATACAGACCAGTCATTTTTATTGATAATTCAAATGGCGCGCAATTTCTCATTTCTTCTACTATCTCCGCAAAAGAAAAGGCAAAATGGACGGATGGCAAGGAATATCCTGCATATCATGTGGAAATTTCCAGCTCTTCTCACCCTTTCTATACAAATCAGGAGAAAACTCTAGACAGTGCTGGTCGTGTGGAGAAATTCAAGTCTCGCCAGTCAAAAGCTACCGCCAAAACTTCAAAAAAGAAGTCATAGATGAATCTAGAAGAGTACAAGAAAAATCATAAAACCGCCTATCTGGCAGAAATGTATGAAAAGCTTTTGAGGGAAGAAGCGGAGCTTTTATTTATGATAGAAAAAGACCCGAGCATGAGGGAGATGGCTCAAAGCGACTTGGATTTGATCAAGGAGCAGAAAAAAAATATAGAAGATCAGGTAAAGGCAATAGTAGAATCTGAAAAAGAAGAGATAGAGTTTCCGACTGAACTTATTCTAGAGGTAAGAGCCGGAACTGGAGGAGATGAAGCCACTCTTTTTGCGCAGGAACTTCTCAATATATATAAAAAGTATGCAGAAAATCAAGGATGGGCATGCAGAGTTATAGATGATCTTACATTGGAGATAAAAGGGAAAACAGCATATAGCAATCTGCGTTATGAGACTGGAGTGCATAGAGTGCAGAGAATTCCAGAAACAGAAAAAATGGGTCGCGTGCATACATCAACAGCTTCGGTGGCTATTCTGCCTATCAGAAAGAAAGTAAAATTTGAGATAAATCCGGCCGATCTGCATATGGAGTTTTCCCGTGCTGGCGGAAAGGGAGGGCAAAATGTAAATAAGGTGGAAACAGCCGTGCGTATTTTACATAAACCTTTTCTGTGAGCGCCAATAGGGAAATGGCCATGGCCATTCTCACAGCCAAACTAGAGGCCAAGAAAGAAGAAGAGGAGGCCAAGAAGTTTAGCGCTCACAGAAAAGGTCAGATAGGTACCGGAGACCGTTCAGAGAAAATACGCACATATAACTTTCCCCAAGACCGCATTACCGACCATAGGATAAAAGAATCATGGAGCAATATTGGCGTTATTTTGGCCGGAAAACTGGACCCAGTGATAGAGAAACTCAAGGAATTTGAAAAGTTGCAGAAATAAGGCTTATTTGATACACTCCTCTAACATGATTCACAAGGATGCAACTATTGATAATATGTTCAAGGCCGGAGCCCATTTTGCTTTTTCTCGCACCCGAAGACATTCTACAGTCTCCCCATATATTTTCGGTGTAAAGAATAAAGTGGAGATTTTTGACTTGGAAAAAACATCTATACTACTAGCTAAGGCAAAGGTTTTTGTAGAAACTCTGGCAAAAGAAGGGAAAGTCATTCTCTTTGTGGGTGGAAAAAGTGAAGCAAGGAATACTATAAAAGCTTGCGCCCTTTCTATAAACATGCCTTATGTTGATGGAAGATGGATAGGAGGAACTCTTACCAATTTTTCCCAAATCAGAAAAAGGGTGGAAAAACTAGAGAAACTAACCAGTGAAAAGGAAAAAGGCGAGCTTACCAAATATACAAAGAAAGAAAGACTTCTTATAGACCGTGAAATAGCAAATCTGGAGAGGTTTTTCTCTGGAATTATGTCTATGAAAAATCTCCCTAGCGCCATCTTTATCGTAGATCCAAAAAAGGAAAATACAGCCGTAAAAGAGGCGCAAGACATAGGTATTCCGGTTATTGCTCTTGCTGGTTCCGACTGCAATGTTGCAGATATAGATTATCCAATCATAGGCAATGATTCTTCACAGACAAGCATACAGTTTTTCGTCCAGGAGATCGTAAAGTCTTACAAAGTATCTTAGTTTAAGATATAATTAGTCTAATATGGTTACAACAGAACAAATAAAAGAACTTAGGGATTCTACCGGCATCTCTGTGATGCAATGTAAAAAGGCTCTGGAGGAGGCGGGTGGCGATATGGATAAGGCCCTAGATATTCTGCGCAAGAAAAGTAGCGAGATAGCCGCAAAAAGGGTAGATAAAACCTTCGGAGCGGGCATCATACAGGGTTATGTTCATTCTACTTATAAGACAGCGACACTGGTCGAGCTCGTATGCGAGACAGACTTCGTATCCGGAAACGAGGAGTTCAAGACTCTAGCTAGGGATATTGCCATGCATGTCACTGCTCTGAATCCTATAGATAATGCAACTCTTATGAGTCAACCATTTATAAAAAATCCCGATGTGACCATAGAGGGTCTCATACAGGCGGCTATACAAAAGTTCGGCGAAAAGATAGCCGTTGCTCGATATACGCGTTTTGCCGTTTTGGAAAAATAGTTTTTCTCTGATTTATCTTTTTAATTTATGGCATTTTTTAACACATTCTCAATATCATTTTATGCCGCCTTCATGATCATGTTGGGGATGGTGGGGTTCAAGGCTATGGAGATTCGTTCCGGCAGGAAATCATGGATTTCTAGAATTGCTGATAGGACAAATCATAGAGTTCATGATGTATTTGATTGGATAAAAAAGTCCATATCATACATAAATCGCAAAAGCGCTATTGTGCTTATCGAATGGATCGCCTATCATATTCTGTCAGGGGTTAGGAAGGTCTATATTTGGGCTTATAATAAAGTCCATGCCCATCCTCCGTCCAAGAGGGTAATAGACATGGTAAGAGGAAAAGGGGAAGTGAATCGCAATGGAGGTTCATCTATATTTCTGAAAAAGATTTCAGAGGACGACAAAGAGACGCCACCTTAGCTCAGTTGGTAGAGCAACGCTTTTGTAAAGCGACGGTCCCCAGTTCGAGTCTGGGAGGTGGCTCCAGAAAATATTATCTAACATTAGCTCCGAAAGATTCTTTCGTAGCCTGTTCCATTTCCTTATGCAACTTATCTATCTCTTCACTAGTCAAAGTTCTATCCAGTGATCTATAAGTAATCCTATACGCATAACTTATATTATCCTTGCCGAATTTCTCTTCATTTTCATATTTATCTACCAGAGCCACTTCTTCTATAAGCTCACCACCAGCCTCTCTCACAAGGTCAAAATAGTCATTTGGTATGAAGGTATTTTTTACAACAAATGAAATATCACGAACTATTGGCGGGTATTTGCTTACCTCGACATATTTATTCCCAAGTTTTAGCTGTTTTTTTACCCTAGGATCTTCTGACCACAGTAGGCGTATATCTGGAAGCTCCATACTTATGATAGCCAGTCTTTCCAAACCGAAGCCGAACGCCCAGCCATTGTATTTCTTTGAATCTACACCTAGCTTTTCTAGTACTGTGGGCTGTACTATCCCAGCGCCTAGAACTTCCACCCATTTACCTTCTTTATCAACTTCCATCTCCAGACTGTCATAAGTGTAGGGGAAAGTGTCTGGATTGAATCTATATTTTATGCCTTTTCCGAAAACAGCTTGGGCTATTTCTACAAGCACTTCTTTTAAGTCATTTTGTTTTATTTTTCTGTTTTGGCAAAGATATAGTCCATCCATCTGATGAAATATATTCATATGATTTCTATCTATCTCATCTTTCCTATAGACTTTTCCATAAGAGATAACTCCCAGATCCTCGCCTTTTTCCACCTTCCTTTTTATTTCAGGCAAATTGAAATAGTAATACCACATAACTGTAGTATGGGTTCTCAAGATATTTTCGTCGTCTACATAATATGTGTCAGACTTGCTTCTGGCTGGATGATCGGGCGGGAAGTCGAAGAGGTCGAAGCTGGCTTTGGCTGGGACTATTTCTGGTATGGTGATCTGTTCAAAATTTTTAAGAATAGGTAATTCGGTCACTTTATCAATGATTTCCTTTATAGGACTACCCTCTGATCTAGACAGATCTGGCATTGCTAGGTATCGTTTTATTCTTTGTTTCTCTGTATCATTCATGGTTGCCATTCTAGCTTATTTAAGCATTTTTTGCTATAATTAACTTCACAAACAAACAACTTTATGGCAAAAAAAGACACTTACGGAGCGGATAGTATACAGGTTCTAGAGGGTCTAGAGCCCGTCAGGAAGCGTCCTGGAATGTATATAGGGACCACAGGGCCTGACGGTTTGCATCACCTTATAACCGAGATTTTCGACAATTCTCGCGACGAGGCTATGGGAGGTTTCGCCGACCATATTGAGGTGGCTCTATTGCCCAATAACCGCGTAAGAGTAGTGGACAATGGCCGTGGAATACCTGTGGATATTCATAAAAGCACAAAAGTTTCCGCTTTGGAAACTATTATGACTACTTTACATGCTGGAGGAAAGTTCGGCGGAGAAGACGCCGGGTACAAGGTTTCTGGAGGACTTCATGGAGTGGGAGCTTCTGTGGTAAACGCTCTTTCTATATATACGCAGGTATGGGTGCACAAGGATGGAGGTATTTATATGCAGGAATATTCTCAAGGTAAGAAAAAAGCGGCAGTCAAGAAAATAGGCTCAACAAAGAATCAGGGTACGATAGTCGCTTTTGAGCCGGATATAGCGATATTTAAAGAAATAAAAATAGAATTTGATTTTCATAGAGTTGTAAACTTTGTGCGTCAGCAAGCTTATCTTGTAAAGGCTTTGCGTATAACGGTTCTAGATGCCAGAGAAAATACTACTATAGAAAAAGCTTTAGAAAATAATGAAAGTATATTTTATATAAATGAACTCGGTTTGCAGATTCCTTCGCAAACTTTTTATTTTGAAAACGGACTGACGTCTTTAGTAAAGTTCAACAATCAAGTATTGAAGCCGGTTCATAAAAATATTTTCTATGTGGAAAAAAAGGTGGAAGGTGTGGAATCTGTAGAAATCGCTCTTCAATACGCCGATGATATTTCTTCGCGCGTTCTGGCCTTTGCCAACAATATTTACAATCCCGAAGGCGGAACTCATGTCACAGGATTCAAAACCGCTTTGACCAGAAGCCTCAACACTTATGCCAAAAATAATAATCTGACAAAAAATGGCGATGACAGCTTTACCGGAGACGATGCTCTAGAGGGACTTACGGCGGTTATCTCGGTCAAATTGCGAGAGATACAGTTCGAAGGCCAGACCAAGGCCAAGCTCGGCTCTGTAGAAGCCCAAGGCGCCGTGGCGGGAGTATTCGGAGAAGCCTTCGGCGCCTTCCTAGAAGAAAATCCAGACGATGCCAGAGCTATAGTGACCAAGGTAGTTCTAGCTATGAAAGCTCGCAAGGCGGCCAAGGCGGCCAAGGATAGTGTCTTGCGAAAGGGTGCTCTGGAAGGTATGACTTTGCCAGGAAAACTCGCTGACTGCCAGAGTAGCGATGCTAGTGAATCAGAACTATTTATCGTAGAGGGAGACTCGGCTGGTGGTACAGCCAAGACTGGTCGCGATAGACGAACACAGGCCATACTGCCTCTGCGCGGAAAAATACTAAATATAGAAAGAGCTCGTCTGGATCGCATGCTTGGTTCCGAGCAGATTAAGAACCTTGTGCTTGCATTTGGCACAGCCATAGGGGACACATTTGATATCTCCAAACTGCGATATCACAAAATAATTTTGGCAACCGATGCCGATGTTGACGGCGCGCATATTCGCACTCTTATTCTGACATTACTTTACAGATATTTCAAACCTCTCATAGAAGGCGGTTTTGTCTATATTGCCCAGCCGCCACTTTATAAAGTAAAAAAGGGCAAAGAGATTTTATATTTCTATTCCGAAGAGGAGAAAAATAAGGCGATAGGGAAGGAAATAGACGAACTTCAAGAAATAGAAGAAGTAAAAGATGAAGTTGTAGAGATCCTGGAGTTGGAAGAGGAAAATACAAAGAAGGTTGCAAAAATATCCATACAGAGATACAAGGGTCTAGGAGAAATGAATGCCGACGAGCTCTGGGAAACGACCATGGATCCAGAAAAGCGCATATTGAAGCAGGTTAATATAGACGATGCTCTAGAGGCCGATAAGATATTTGATATGCTTATGGGTACCGATGTGCCTTCTCGCAAGATGTTTATACAAAGCAACGCCAAGAAGGCGACTATTGACATTTAGTTTGAAGTAATATACACTATGTGTAGTAAAAAGTCCCGATTTCACTGTTTGATCTTGGGCAATACCGCAAACATTCTGAACACCACAAAACAACAAAAGACACTGCAGAAAAACTATGAAAAAGATTGAAAGATCGGAGCCAGCCAGCTTGGATTTTGCCGAGCGGCTCTTCACTCGAGGCACTGATGTATTCGGACCCAAGGAGATCCAAAAAGTGTTCGGCGCTGTGCCGGCACACATCCCGAACATTCCGTTCACCGAACAAGAACTGGTTCGGGCACGCGAGCTCGATCAGTATCTCATTCTTCAGACTGACAAAACAACAGGTGGCAAGCCACTTACTATGAAGAGCATGCATAGTCAGTTTGATAACAAACTCGGCGAAGGCAAGCTCCTATACAACACCGACTGGTACGGACAAAAGGAAGTCTTCTACACCACCGATGTATCCCGTTTCAGCTGGAGACTTACGAGTAGGGAAGTGATTTCTAGCTCAACAAGTCAGAACTACATCGGGCGGACACAAGCCATCGTCAACTACCTCCAGGATCAAGTCTATAAAGGTGAGGAATTACCTCACGAATACAGGTTGGCCGTAGAAGAGTTCAAAAATAAGAAGAGTAATCTGGAAGAACTTCTCAATTCTGACTGGCAGAAGTGCGCCGCAGAATGTGTTGGTCTCAGGATCAATCAACTTTTCTGTGAGAGGCCTGTCGAAGTTCTCTACGGCCTGGTTGTCCAACACCAGATCAATGGTGAGTACTTGTTGAGAGGCAGGTGGACATGGACAAGCGTTCTCTCTTCAGTTGGCTTTGTCGTCGCTGTCGGCTCCTGTGGTCCAGGCGGAGTCCGCGTCGTCAGCGGCGACCCGAGGGACTCCTTCTCCGATCTAGGGGTGCGTTTCTCCCGCAGTGCAGTTACAGGCTTGGAATCTTGAACCTTGCGTTCCTGAAACCTTGTCCGTCTTTGACCCGAACAGGGGCAAAGACAAATGCGCATCTAGCTCCGGCTGGGTGCGCATCTTCTTTTTTTAATGGGGAGGGTCACTTCTTTTTAAAAGAAAAACTATTACTATCTCTGCATCCCAATAAAATTATCATTAGAAAGTTTATACAGGGGATTGATTTTCTGGGATATATCATCTTTCCTCATTTTACTCTTCTAAGAACAAAAACCAGAAGACGCATCTTGAAAAATATAAAAATTTTGAAAGTCAAATATGATAATAAGGAAATATCAGAAAAGTTCTTTAGGCAGTCACTCGTTTCCTACCTCGGCATACTCAAACACTGTCGTGATTTCAAGACCAGATCTGAAGTGATGCGTATTATCCCAAAAGCTTGACATTTAATCCCTTTTAGGGTAGACTACCGATATGATGAAAAAGATAATTATTTTAAGCGTATTTGCGATTTTATTTACTTTTACCTTTCCCGCGAAAACTTACGCGCTTTTTCTTGATGACTTTTATGGGCCGCATTGTCTTTTCACTGACTGTGACAGCTATGAAAGATCAAGAACCAGAAATGTTACAAATAACACTACAAATAATACAAACAGCAATAATGTAAATAGCAATATAAATTCAAATATCTCTTACAACAATACTCCGAATTATAACTATGATGATTACGATTATGACAATCTAAGCGCTTCCTGTTATTCCAATCCTACAACCGGCGAAGTAGGAGATAGAATATATTGGAGATCATCCGTTCATGGCGGAGATGGAAACTACAATATCACTTGGTCGGGAACAAACGGCCTTGATGGAAATGGTGATAGCGTAACAAAAAGATACACTACTCCAGGCACAAAAAACGCTTCTATTACCGTAAGATCAGCAGGACAAACTATTTCTAGAAACTGCAACTCTGTGCAGATATATGATGATTATGACGATGATTATTATAATGACTATGATTACGATGACGATTATTATGACAATAATCTTTCCGTTTCTTGTTCTGTAAATACAAGTTTCGCTCCGGCGGGAACGAGGGTTGTTTGGGATGCGCAAGTTTATGGCGGAATAGGAAGCTATAGATACGAATGGACAGGCACAGACAATTTCCGTGGCTATAGCCGTTCCCAAGATTTTTCATACACTTCTCCCGGTCCAAAATACGCTTCTGTCACGGTTCACTCTGGCAATAGAAGGATGACTAGACAATGCTCCAACTTTGTCACTGTAGGCGTTCCTATATATACACCTCAATATCCCACTTATCCTACATATACAGCTCCAATTGTAAAAAAGGCGGTGGTCAAGCAAGTAGAAGTAAAGAAAGAAGTAAAAGAGGATGAAAATAAAGAAATGTCAGCTTCATCTGTATTTTCACTCAACAATGTTCCTTGGGGATGGGTGGCGGTGCTTATTATCATAGTTCTCCTAGCGACGGTTATTTATCTGATATTTAATAGGAATAAGATATAAGAATAAGTAGATAAGCGGAAAAATAGAAAAGTAAAGAAAATGCCCTTGGAATAAGGGTTTTTTCTTATTACACAATATACTTGACAAAAGGTATAGTAATGTGCTATACTGTAGAAGTAAGTGAACAAAGGTAAAAGTTCTATGAAAACACAAGTTTTGCAGGAAAGACTGGCAGAAACCAGTCTAGGACGGATCACGCTACATCTCCTATGTCTTATGAAGGACCACAAGTTCTTATGGCATTACAAGGGGATCGTGCGAGAGTTTGTCCGCCACTAAGTGTCGCAAGGGTAAAAGTGTTCTGACCCATCATAAACTAGGACACGCAAGTGAAAGGAAATCACATGCACATCATCGTTCTGCCTGACGGAACCATGGTCATGCCCTCTGAACAGAAATAAGGGCAAGACCGACGGGGCGCTCTGTAGTATATGAGCGCCCTTTCTTCTTGCCGATTTTTTCTTTTATTTCCTCTCCTTAATTTCCTTAACTAACTTTTCCATCACCTCCTCCTCACCCAACTGCCCAATCTGCCCATGATCCCTACTCTCCAGTGTAACTTTTCCCGCCGAAAT
>Ga0209542_10021745_pt1 | contig 10028 bp, 9 predicted proteins | sample RifCSPhighO2_01_FD_184028 | JGI IMG/M metagenome (GOLD analysis project Ga0209542, IMG submission 184028) | Soil microbial communities from Rifle, Colorado - Rifle CSP2_plank highO2_0.1 (SPAdes) (version 2) | ecosystem: Environmental > Terrestrial > Deep subsurface > Rock core/Sediment ...
AAGTGGCGCCTTAGCGGTTAGTTCCGCTAGATTCCCCCCGGCCATTCATGTCCTGGGGTACTCAAGAACAGCAATAAAAGAGATAAATTATTTTCGCTCACGGGACTATCACCCTCTATGGCGCCACTTTCCAGCAACTTAAGCTAATAACTTATTTTTTGACTCCTCTAAAAATTAAATTCTAAACTGCCGTCTTACAACCCCCGAGTCTTGCGACTCGAGTTTGGGCTTCTTCCTTTTCGCTCGCCGCTACTTAGGAAATGCATATTTGTTTCTACTCCTCCTGGTACTGAGATGTTTCACTTCCCAGGGTGCGCTCGCGCTCTGCGCGCAAGTTACAAGTTCTTAAAGTTTTTAAAGTTGAAAGTGAAATACAAACGCATTTTACTTTATGAACTTTATAACTTTTTACTTTATAAACTGCGTGCAAAGCGCGTCTCCGCGGTTTGCGCGGAGGGGTTTCCCCATTCGGAAATCTCCGGAAGCTTATCGCAGCAACGCCACGTCCTTCATCGCCTCTTAAAGTCAAGGCATCCACCGTACGCCCTTAAATTTCCTGTTAAGAAATTTGAAAACCACAATTCACCCGCCACAATTTTACAAATTGTAGGCGGGCAAGAAACTCAAAAAACACTATATCTCGACCGCTCGAGACTCAAATATTTTTCAAACTTTCACTTATCTAGATTGAAAAGACCCTTGTCAATAATCCGATAAGTTTTTCAATTTTCAAAGTGTCATTCGTCCTGATTTTTTCAAACAAAAAACCGCCTTTAGGGCGGCTAACAGACAAAAGAAAGTCTGCAACTAAGGCCGCCTTTTGAACTTGTTTCTTGTTATTATCATACTGATTAAAAGAGTATAATCTATCGCCCAAGGGAAGTCAACACTATATAAACGGGGAAAACTTGGGGAAAACCAGCAACGAAAAAGCCCGTAAATACGGGCTTTTTCGTTGCGAAAATTATCTCAAAATAATTAACAACTAATGATGATGCGAAACTTCGTCGCTCACTTTTGCAATAAACTTCGCAGCCGCTTCTTTACCGCCCAAACCAAAAGCTAGAGCGCCGCCGAGTGAAAGCATCAAGATAATTCCGGTATAAAGAACATTCATATAATATTCAGCTATACCCAACTGCCCAAGGGCAATTATAAAAGCAAATACCCAAACAGCGTACTTCGCAATAGCGCCGAGCATGTTTGCGGAAGTCAGCCCCATAGTCTTCGCGGAAGCAGAAGCCGCTTTTGACAAACCTTCAGCAAGAATTGAAGCGATGATCAAAATGAGAGCAGCCACGACAACCTTAGGCAAGAAACCTAACACGTCGTCCTGTAAGAAATCCTTTATGCTGTTCAGTTCAACCAAAGCAAGTGAAGGAATAAGAGCGACAACAATCACGAACCACTTCACTACTTGTCCGATAAAATATCCTGAATCCAAAGTCATTCCGGCCTTTCTAAAGAAATTCTCCACTCCGATAGACCTTAAAGCATTGTCTACCTTAAGAGAACGGAAAACTTGTTCAAGAGCTCGGGCAATAATACTGCCCAAAACCCAACCCACTATAAAAAATACAACTGCCACTACCAATTTTGGAGCAAACTGAACAAAACCCCACCACAATTCCTGAAGTGAAGAGTTAAAAACATCACCCCATGTCATCCAAATGTTACTCATATTTAATATAAATAAAACTATTAATAATAAACAACTTTTAAGTTTCGACCCTAAAATTCTATGTTATTATATTATACCAAATTCTAGACCTTTTTCATGATTTTCTCATGACCTGTGTGGATAACTCGGATAACTCTTTAGCTTGCAGAAGAATCTCATGGGGATAGTCTAAAATATCTCGAACTAGTTTGTCGTACATATTGAGCCTATAGATGAATTCCTTGGTATTAAATATGGCATAAACAAGCTCCGCGCCGATTTCTGCCTCAAGTCTGCGAACCACTTCTTCAATTTTACTCTTTTTCATTTTATCCCCGACAATCAACAAATCCACCCTGGAATCATAATTTTTAATGAACACACCGGAGACTATCAAAAGTTTTACTTGTCCGACTTTTTTAAAATGGCTTAAAAGCTTTTGTTTGTTTAAACTTTCCGAGCGTACCAGTAAATCTTCAAATTCATCCGCGTATTTAAAAGAGGAATTGAAATACCACTCAGTAGACACAGAAGAACGCTTTTTAATAAACTCCACAGACGCTAGAAGCTTCAGCTCTTTGCGTACGGCGTCAGAACTGACCCGGCTACGCTTTATAATATCTCTGCTCCGAAAACCCTTGCTCCTGTTCAGCAAAAACAGCCTCATTATCTTTACTCGCGCCAAATTACCCAATATTTTCCCTAGAATTTCCATTGCCTTATTCTATCCCCTTTTCAATAAAAAACAAGCCCACACACTTGCTTGAAAGACACGCCTTTGGCGCAATTGTACTCAATATCTTTCAAGTAAGTGTATGGGCAAGCTGAAATTAAAAAACGGAAGCCTTGCTTCCGTTTTTCCGAAATTGAGTTTACTTCAATTCCACTTGTCACACATAAATTCCTGCTGGAATTTTGCCTGACCACGCCTCCTCCAACCTAAAGTCGGAGTCCGGTCGAAAGTTGAGCTATTTAAGCTCAACTTTCCCTCCCGCCTCTTCGATTTTTTTCTTGAGCGCAGTTGCTTCCTCTTTCTTCATACCCGCTTTCAGAGTAGAAGGAGCGGCATCAACTAAATCTTTCGCATCTTTAAGACCAAGACTGAGAGCTTCTTTCACAATTTTCATCACCGCGATTTTCTGTTCACCGGCAGACGCCAGCATTACAGTATACGCGCTTTGCTCTTCGACGGCTGGAGTAACTCCTGCGACAGGACCAGTGGCGACAGCCGCAACTGAAACTCCGAACTTTGTTTCAATAGCCTTGACGAGTTCATTTAACTCCAAGACTGAAGCGCTCTCTAATTCTGTTAAAAACGAATCAAATTTCATAAATTTATATACCAATCTACTAATAATTCGAATGATGCGAATGGATACGAATTCGTAATAATTCGTATATTGGTATTATTCGCATATTCGTATGTTAAACTTTCCCTTTCGCTACTTCATTCACAGCTATTGCCAATCTCTGCATAGGACTCTGGAGCAGAAATGCCAATTTGGAAAGAAGCGCTTCCCTGCCCGGAATCATTGCGAGCTCCATCATCATATCTTTACTAATAAACTTGCCCTCAAAAATTCCGCCCAAAATGCTGAGTATTACTCCCTTGTGCGCTTTCTGGAAATTGTAAATTTCGCGCGGACTCGCAATTTCGTCTTTAGAATATGCTAGGGCAACCTCTCCCCCGAGTTCAGGAATTTCGCCTTCCGCTTTTCCGGCAAGCGCGCGGGCAAGCAAAGTTTTTCTTCCGACTCTAAAGCCCACTCCCGCATTTCGGAGTTCCCGGCGTAACTTTGTCTCATCGCTTACTTTTAAGCCATGAAAATTGACAAAAACAACGGATTTTGATTCCTTAACTAACCCTTCCAAGTCTTTTATTATTTTTTCTTTTTTTGATTTTAAAAGCATATATTTTTCGCAAAATAAAACGGCTCTTTTAAGCCGCAACAAAACATCGACCACTAAACAGGATTTACGAAATTTTTCAATTTCACCTATCTTCTTTGCGGTAAGTAGATACTAGCACAAATACCGGCTAAGGCAAGACTTGATTGATGTAACACGAGATATCAAACTTGCATGCTTCAAAATTGCCGACTATATAAATAGCCACGAGCCCAAGAGCAATCATTGTTATAAACAAAAGCAGTGTCTTAAAAAAATGTTTTGTAACCATGAAAAATGTGACTAATAATATCCTTTCGCCCATAATATCACAGCCAGAATAACAAGAATAACAAGATAAGAATGAAACACATCCCAATGGGAATATATTCCTTTTTTCTTCAAAAAACCTGCAAACATTTTACTGCCTTCCAGAAAGATAACAAAAGGCAGTATGGCTATCATATACCAAATTTTAAAAACAAACTCCATCATGAATTAATTCTAACATAAAACGCAAAAACACCTCACCCCTTTCCCCTCTCCATAAAATTTTATGAAGAGGGAAGGATGTGAAGCAGGCGGAGTGAGGGTTTATTACTTCTGAATCAATATCGTAGCGACATTTTGAGAGCTATCGCAATCCACATACCATGTAGCCGGCAGGGTTGCGCTGGAAAGATTCACAATCTTGAAACCATAGGCTTTGATGGGAAAAGTAGAGCCGACTTTGACCGTACGAGCTACGGGAGCTCGATTGTCAATCATAATGTTTGTCCCATTCTTGAAAGTTGTTTTATTAGGGCTTGCTTGGCATGTATTATCAAGCTGAATGCGAGCATCTTTATACTTTACAAGTGCCTCTGCATAAGCGACAGGTGCGGAAGGCGTACTGACATTCACACTGCCTGTACTCACGTCTTCTGTGGGAGTTATTGCGGTATCATTTTTAACATCAGCAGGCTTTTGACTTAGCCCCCAAAGCCCGAAACCAACGAGAACTAGAACCACGACCAATTCAAGTACTATTTTTTGATTTTTTTCCATATTAATAATAGGGGTTTATTATTGGACTGAAGCGTTCATTATCGCCTTTGTTTTGGCGCCAATGAGACCGTCGGCAACCAAGCCATTGTCTTTCTGCCATTGTTTAATGACAGTAATAGTCTTCGGACCTAGAGAACCGTCAATGGTTAAGCCTAGGTTCAATTTAGCGTTCAAGAGTCTTTGCAGTTCCTTGACAGCTTCGCCTCGGCTACCGTTTTTGAGAGTAGAGGCGCCTAGGTTATAGGAAGTTTTGGTCATTGTAGCGGTTACACCAGAGGTTGTAGCTGTGCCAGCCACTTGCGCATTCATCATCGCCTTTGTTTTGGCGCCAATGAGACCGTCGGCAACCAAGCCATTGTCTTTCTGCCATTGTTTAATGACAGTAATAGTCTTCGGACCTAGAAAACCGTCAATGGTTAAGCCTAGGTTCAATTTAGCGTTCAAGAGTCTTTGCAGTTCCTTGACAGCTTCGCCTCGGCTACCGTTTTTGAGAGTGGTGACACCCAAATTGTAGACTTTCGCAGGCGTAGCAGGAGTTGCTGGGACAACAGAACTTACTCCCGGAACCGCCGGAGTAGCTGAATTGACAGCGCATATTTTGCCTGTTGTAGCGCTAAATTTATTTCCAATTCCACAACCTGGATCAATCGCAGTTGTAATCGGAGAAAGAACTGACGCAGAAGAAGAACTTGAACTACTAGAGGAAGAAGGGCTATTTGGACCCGGCGAATTAGAAGCAGGCGTTGTGTCTCCTACTGAGCCTATGGCGGCAAAAATGAGTGTTGGAGTGACTGAGGAGGCGCTGGTTGCGGCAGATTCATCCCCGGTAGAATTTACAGCGCTAACTTTGAAGTAATAGAGCGTGCCGGCAGTTAAGCCTGTCGCATTATAACCAGTTGTATCAGACGAACCGTTTAAAGGAAAAGTGCTATTGTCAGTGGATTTGTAAATGTTATAACTCGCAGCGCCAGATACCGCATTCCAGCTGACATTAACAATAGTTCCGCTATTTGGCTGCACAGAAAGCGTAAGACCAGTTGGCGTTTCCGGAGCAGAACCGCCTGAAGCTACGAGCGGAGCAAAGTCGGACAAGTGGGAAACTGTCGCAGTCAAAGTATTTAAGGTTGTGTCCACCGTCGTTGCCAGCGTGTCGTAAGTGCTGGTTGCGTCATTCCAAACACCGATAACTAAAGAACTCTCTGAAGTGCCAGCTGGTATATCCGCTTCAGTATATGGAATGGTAATAGTGATAGCATCATTCAAACTGGAAATCGGTGAGCCGTCAGAACCAACCGCATCAATGGACACTGCGTTTTTAGACATAATCGCTCCGCTTGGAGGATTAGGCATAGCGGTGTTAATTTTAGTGGTGACCGTAGCGGCATTAGAACCAGTACCGAGAGCGTTCGCGGGAATATTTAATTTGAAAGCATCACCAATATCCGTGTTAGTCAGGAATCCGCCGGAAGTTGGCGTAACTGTTTCGGGTCGTTCCGCTTTAATGGTAAATCCAGAAATTGCGGTTAAGGTAATATTTTGGCTAGAGACATCGGAACCGCTGACCGTCACAGGCAGAGGACCGCCTTCATAGCCCATACTATGAGCCCTGATGGTCCAGGTGCCATTGTCCACATTCAAAGTATAGACACCGGAGGCATTGGTCTGCGCCACCGCATATCCGCCATTGCCGTCAGTGGCATCAACAAAAGCGTTTGATACAGCTCCTATGTCGGTAATACTAATCGTCCCAGTAATAGTTCTGGTAGTAGTGGTCAAGGCAATAACGCCCGCAGGGATGGTGGCAGTAGTAACCGTAACCGTAGTTTCTGCTGGAGTTTTGTATCCCGGTTTATCTGCGCGAACTTTGTAAACTCCCGGCGGAACACTAATACTGAATGTTCCATTGGAGACCGTTTGCGCTCCCAAGAAAACCGTATTGGTTGCGCCAGTTGGCGTTCCGTTCAGTGATACCCAAGCGCCCGATAAAGGCGACCCATTTCCATTCACGGTGCCAGTAACAGCATACAATTGTTTGGCGCTACCAACATTATAGGTAATGGTGCCAGTGGCGCTAACAGCTGTGGTTGTCCCCAGACTGCCATAAGCCGGATGTCCTGCTCTAACTGTATAAGTGCCGGGTGGGACATTGATAGTATAGACGGCATATGTGACTGAAGATACAGTTAAAGAAGTGCTGGTATTAGTGAAATTGCCTCGTCCGCTTGAATCACGCACATCCACTCCAGCCCCAGTAATACCGTTAGTTCCGTCAGTAATTCTTATCGTGACTGCAACCAGCGTACCCGCAGTACAGTTGCGAACTGCCGTAGTGGTGCCGCTACTTAATGTAACTGAGCCGCCAACTGCCGCTGAATCTCCAACTCCTGGGAAGAAACAGGAAACATTGTAAGTGCCATCAGGAACTTTGATAGTGTAAGTGCCGTCTGCGGCTGAAATGGACATATTGCCGTTTGAACCGCTCGCAGTGTCTGCCCGGATCATGACACCTTGCGTAGGCGTATTACTACCACCGCTCGTCGCAGTGCCAGTAATGGTTCTGAAAGTAGTATTTTGCGCGGAGAAATCTTGACCAGAGGAACTGCTGGCGGTAATAGTGATAGTCTTTGTTCCCAACCGTCCGAATCCCGGAGCAAAAGCCTCCACCACCCAAGTGCCTGCTGAAACATACAGAGTGTAAGCGCCGTTCGCATCGGTTGGACCGCCGACAAAGTTTCCGCTATCTCCTCCGATAGATGTCGTAACAGAAGAAGAAACAACCTTGCGTCCGGAAACACCAGCGTAAGGAATAGCATTGCCCGAATCGTCCTTTATAGTTCCAGTGATAGTCAGAGTAGTGGCGGCATAAAGCACGAAGGCTCTGGTTCCAGTAAAATCTGCGGGAGTATTTGAAGAAGCTCCCACGGTAATTTGCTTTTCTGATACTGGCGGCATACCGGGTTTGAAGACTCCGCAGAGGTAAACCCCTTCCGTAACTTTAACGGTAAATGCTCCGCTAGTATTTGTTTGCGCTCCTGTCCCAAACCCGCTGGCGCCACTAGTGGTTGAAGCGGCTACCGGACGACAGAATACGCCGGCGCCGGAAACTCCAGTTGCGCTCGAATCAACGACTGTGCCAGTAATGGTTTTACCAGCCGCAGAAAGCGTAAAGTTCTTACCAGTGACACTGATACTAGCGACTGCAACCTGCAGATTAGGTGGCGGCATAAAAGTAAAGTCTGGTGGAGGTGGAGGTGGAGAACCGGGAGTAAAAGAGCTTTCCGGCATAGCTGGACCCACTCCGACATTGTAATTGTTGTTCGGACTAACCGGCAGAGAATAAGCGTTAGTGTTAGTGCCATTTAAGGTAATCGTGGTTTTCGCAAAACCATTTGGACTGCTAGCAAACACATCTACCTTAGTTCCGTTGGCCACTCCAGAACCATCTATATTGCCGGCAATAGTAATGGCTGCAGCCGAACTTAAGGCAAATTTTTTGGTGGTGTTGCCGGAAATCGCGATCGGTTGAGGAGCGGAGTTAAAGGCCACATCAATCGCCGCTGTCGGTTTGATGCCAACCATATAATCGCCATTGGCTAAGTTTGAGAAAGTGGCTACTCCACCGCTGGCCCCAGTGGTGGTGGTAGCTTCCTGTCCGCCAGTAGCTGGACTGAATAAGAAGACCGCAGCGCTAGGGACCCCTTCATTACTATCTTTAACATTATCGGAATTGGCATCTTTAAACACATGAACAGTCAAGATATTAGAGCCAGCCGTCCCCAAGAAGAATGGAGCGGTGGTTATATTCTGCAAAGTTGCTCGGTTGGCGGCCGCAGTATTTTTAGTCTGAATGGTAACGGTATAACCAGTGCTTGAAGGAACTGTGGAATTGACAATATCGGAAAGATCCATACACAAAAATGCATTAGCGCCAGTGTCAGCGGTGGCGGTGGTGATAGTAACTGTGCCCGCGTCATTGTTAGCGACAACTGAACCGATAGTTGGCGCGTCGGTCGCCGGACCATTCAAGTCAGCGTTACAGAAACTCAAAGTGCCTGCGGTTACCGCCGCCGCATTGGTTAGAGTGAATCCTGATGGAAAAGACAAAACAATTTGACCGGTGGAAGGAATAGAAGTGCCAGCCAAAAATTCTATATGATAATTGGAAGTAGCTCCAGCTCCTCGGCTCATTGGCATTACCCGGCTTGGGTTCATACCCTGCATAGAAGGATCAATCGTCCCGCCACCCGGACCAATCTGACCACCGGTAGTAGTAGAATTTTGGACTGTGCCAAACTGGGTGTTTCTAGGAGGAGGAACATTAGTATCGTCCATTATATTTCCGCTTAAATCCTGGATATTGGTGGTGGCAGTAATTTTGAAAGTGGTGGGTGTCTCAGCGGTGCCGTTTTGTAGACTTAAGCCGGTGATACGCGCAGTCTTGCTTCCCGCTTCGTAGGTAATAGTCTTGCCTCCCAATCCCAAGGTCGTGCCGACTGGACTTTCTAAAGTGTAATTGGCAATATTATCTGCCGCATTCGGCCCTCCACCTGACTTCATTTGTTCGGAAAAGGTAACAGCCACACTAAAGTTGTCTGCATTGGCAAAAGTTAAAATAGGCTTAACGTTATCGGCGCTTGCTGTGGTTGTAAATGTAGAGGTAAAATTTGTAGCAAGAGCATTGCCAGACAAATCTTTTACTCCACTTCCACCTGAAATTATGGTAAAAGTGTAGCTCGTGTCTGCGGTGAGCGCAGTCGAAGGAGCAAAAGAAGCGCTACGGCTTTGCGGATTATAGGTAACAGCGCCGGCAATTCCCCCACTTAGAGTAATAGTAGAAGCTGTAATAGTCGCTGGATTCATATCCTCGGAAAAACCGGCGGTCGCCACTGTGCCAAGAGCTGCGCCTGTAGCCGCATTGGCCGGAGAAACTCCAAGCACTGTTGGCGCAGTTGTGTCTGCCGCGCCGGAAGGAGTTCTGAAAGACAAGAAATACGGTTGCGTGAAAGCGGCGCTGGTGGTAGAAGTAGCGGTGGTATTGACTTTAACTACATAACCGGTGCTGGCAGTGAGAGTGCCGGAAGGAAGACTAAGAGTAACTGTTTTGGAAGCTGAGTCATAAGCTTTGTTGGTGGTAATTGGCGTACCCGGCGCGCCGAAGTTGTCGGTAAATAAACCGATGTTGGTGGCAGAAGTAATGTCGCCACCACCAGATATTGCCATATCAACGCTAAAGGTCAATCTAATCGGCGCGCCAATCGGATGAGTTTGGCTTCCCGGCTGCGGCTGGCTAGATTGAACAAAAGGCGGAGTGGTATTAGTGCCACCAGTAGCGCCAGTGGTAAAGGTAACTGTGTTATTGGCGGCCAACGGATTGCCAGCGGCATCTTTGACTCCGGTTGTGGCCGTTACCACATAAACAGTTGATGGAGTCAGA
>Ga0209542_10021748_pt1 | contig 10027 bp, 20 predicted proteins | sample RifCSPhighO2_01_FD_184028 | JGI IMG/M metagenome (GOLD analysis project Ga0209542, IMG submission 184028) | Soil microbial communities from Rifle, Colorado - Rifle CSP2_plank highO2_0.1 (SPAdes) (version 2) | ecosystem: Environmental > Terrestrial > Deep subsurface > Rock core/Sediment ...
TGTTAGCTTAGTTGAAAAAAATGGCGAGAAATATGAAATTAAGTTTATTGGATGCAGAAAGCATTTAGATGATTAACTTTCCTTGCTTATTGATTTTAATAAAAATAAAAATAAATTATTGTTTAGTTAGCTTATGCGTAATAACTTAAGTTATTATCTGCGGTTATCAAAACCGCCGCCTTCACTTTCACGCTTCTTCTTGAAGCATGTCAAACAGAATACAGGTTTTCCTTCCGTTGGTTTGAAAGGTACTTCACATTCTTGCTTGCATTCAGAACATACTGCTTTGTGCATTTCTCGTGGTCCTGACGAAAATCGTCTAGGTCCGCCAAATCTACGCTCTCCGCCGAATGATCTTCGATCGTCGCCAAATTGTCTTTCCATTACTTTGTTCCTCCGTTCACTTATTCCGGCTCTCGCCTAAATATTGAGATTATTATGTGTTTATAAGCGTATGGGTTATGGAGAAGTCAGGTAACTGACTTCATTGCTGCATTAAGGTAAAGAATGCCCCAGTTTCTTAGAAATATTGCACCTGAATGGGTATAAATATTATGTTCTGAATATGTATTAACTCTCGCCATCCCATTACCTAATTTTTCGATTGCAAATTCTCTGGCTTTTTGTGGATGAATGCCGTTGAATAATCTACCCCTACTCCCATCTAGAGGCATGTACTGCTGGTCACTTCTCAGAAAATTTGGGTTGTAAATAAGAGAACCAGCAAAATTTCTTTCTATTCCTAAAACATACGCAAACCCGTTAGCAGAAGTTTGCACTAAACCCTCATAACTTGAAACTGTGCTTAACCTGGGCCGTCTCGAATATATGTCCCAACTTACTGTTGGCCTTCCCAAATCAACAAACATTTGACAATGTTCTCTAGTTTCAGTGTCCATTTCATTTCTAGCCAGAGAGGCACATAAATCATCATACCATTCATCTGCTGCTTGAGGGAAGACTTCGTCAGCTAAATTTGGATCTAATCTTGTATTTGGATCTAAAAGTCTAGGATGAATCAGTAATTTGAAGGATGTTTTTCCACATAAAGGCAATTCGTCCTTGGTAAGCTGAATATCCATAGTGTGACTTTTTGCACAGGTTATTTATAGATTATCGTGCAAAGCCTATGAAAAGCATAAACCTTAAAAGACATACTTCTTCAGTAATCTTAAGCCCAGGTGGGACAGCGGTTACTCCGGTGGATTGCTAATCCACTTTCACGCAAGTGATTCCCAGGTTCAAATCCTGGCCTGGGCGTTTCACAGGAATCGAATATTTCTCATCCTCTCTTGCTCGATTCTCCTCGCTTACTCTTAGATACATTCTCACTCCTCTATTGCTGTGCACTCACGCAAACTGAAGTTAGCGGATTCTCCAACTCTTACGAGTTGAAGGCTTCCTCATCTGATGATTGCGGACTTGCTCGCTGCTGAGTAGTGAGATCGGAGACTCGCTACGGAGTAATGAGTGGTCTGGGTGTCTCCTATTTCTTTCCCAAAATTTTATAATATCTACCCACAAAATTGGAGATAATTTATTTTTCCAATTTAAGAGTTTACACAAAAGAACATTTTTATATTCTTGAATACATTGTTTTTTATGGAACAGCTAGACAAAAAGAACCGAGTTAGACAAAGGATAAAAGAAATAAAACCGTATAGATGCAAATACTTGATTGTAGTTATTGAAAATCCAAAAGATATGAAAAATATAGGCACAATTATAAGAAATGTGAACGCCCTCGGTGTTGAAAAGACATATATAATAGATCCAAAACATGTATTACCAGATGATTGGAAAGAGATGAGGGAGGGCGGACCTATTTTTGAAACATCGGTTTCAGCAGTAAAATGGAGTTTTGTTAAAAGATTTGATAGCACGGAGGATTGCATTGAACATTTGAAAAAGAATCGTTTTGTTTCTATTGTAACCTCTTCTCATCTAAAAGGCAATAGAAATGTAATCTTGCATGAAGGAGATTTTACGAAATATCCTAAACTAGCAGTGTGGTTCGGCAATGAATCCAAGGGCATAAGTGATCTTGCTGTAAAGAACAGTGATTTGTGTGTAAACATCCCCATGTTTGGCATGATTGAAAGTTTAAATTTAGGAACCACATCAGGAATTGTTTTATATGAAATTACAAAGCAGAGAAGAGAGTATCAAAGAAAATATAAGCACCGGAATAAGCGGGGAAGAAAGTATATTGCCTAAATTTTGAGGAAATTTTACTCAGTATTGGACACTTTGTTCTCGCACTGGGTTCGGGGAGAGAACTGACTTAGTCAAGTTATTTTTTAGGTCAGTTATCTATATTATTGTTCATCTTTGTGATATACTTCCAATAAATATAAAATATCTTTCTCTTTATCATGGCTGTAAGACAACCTAAATGGTGAAACATAAACTTCTCTTGTTCCCTTCCTGTCAAATCGCATAGGTTTTCCGATTTCAGGATTGTTAATTATTTTAATAATAATTTTCTGAACTCTTTCAATAAGACTGCCATCAATTTTTTTTATTTGTTGAATAAACCTTGGCGCTCGGATTATCTCTTTTACCATGTTTTGCTTACCAATTTTTCATTTCTTTAAGAAAATCCGTAACATTCATTCTAACTCCCTTTCCTTCTTCTATTTCTTTCCAAGCTTCTTCAGTTCTTTTTGCAAACTTTAAATCTTCAGCAATATGTTTATCTATAGAACTGGCAGGTTTTAGTATAATCTGTTCGTTATTTTTAAATACAATTAAAGTGTCTCCTTCTTTGATATGCTTTCTAAAACTAGAAGGTATGACTACTTGTCCTTTTGAGCTCATCTTAGTTGTTTCTATTTCTACCATGGTAAGAAATGTCTTACCTAATATATAAATCTTGCTATTTGGCAGGATTTGTATGTAAAACTTGTTAAAACATATTATTTGGCGGTCGGTAATGCTTTTAGATTAAAAGGATGTTGCGAATCATGGCGTTTTTACTGATCGGTGTAACCGCCGTCTACAACTATTGTTTGTCCTGTGATATACTGCGATGAGTCTGACGCAAGAAATACTGCTGTGGCTGCGATGTCCACTGGTTTGCCCATTCTGTGTTCGGGTATTGCCTGAATGAGTTGGGCTGTTACTTCTTTACCCAAACCGCTTTCTACGCCTGGAGTGAGAATGGCTCCTGGCGCGATTGCATTTACCTGAATGTTGTATTTTGCTAAATCTAATGCTGCTCCTCTAGTGAAGCCCATTACTCCCGCTTTAGTCGTGCAATAATGAACTAGATTTGGAAAACCTACAAATGCTCCTGCAATTGAAGCGATACTGATTATTTTACCATATTTATGTTTAATCATATGAGGAAGAACTGCGCTTGAACAGTTGAATATTCCCTTAAGATTTGTGCTTATGACTTTGTCCCAATCATCTTCAGTCATTTTTTCAAATGGCATGAATGGATATATTCCTGCGTTGTTTACTAAGATGTCAATTTTTTTGAATTTCTTTATTACTTCCGCTACAAGATTTTTAACGTCGCTTGATTTAGAAACATCGCACTGAACAAAATAATGTTTAGTTGGAACTTTTGTTCTTGCAGTAATTATAACTTGAGCGCCTTCTTTGCTTAATGCGTCAGCAATGCCTTTGCCTATGCCCTTTGTTCCCCCTGTGACTATTGCGACTTTTCCTTTTAACATACATCCTCTTTTCTATTATTTGAAGGTATTAGATATTTATAAAATTATGTTTTAACCATTTATTTTGAGTTATATTTATATAACTCAATTTGTTCTGATATAATGGGTGTTGTATGGATAGAAAAAGATTTTGGCTTAATGTTGCTTTGATTATTGGGATGCTTATATCTGCTTTCCTGGTTTATGAACACTTTTCTCTGACTGTGAGCAAGTTCTGCACATTTGGAGATAGTTTTGACTGTGGAATTGTGAATAAAAGCCCTTATGCTAATTTAGATGGAATATCTTATTTGTTAACAATTGATTTTAATCTGCCTCTGCCTTTAATAGATATTTCAGGAATAAACTGGTTTTTTGATTTTATAACGGCTAATGCTTTTCTTGGTTTTATTACTCTTTTGTTTATTTTGTTGCTTAATTTAAAACATAAAAAGAACAAATTCATGTTTGTTTCTAAGAGAGATAATTTAAAATGGATTCGCGGAATATTAATATTCAGTTTGGTTTATGGGTTTTACCTGTTTTTGATACAGCATTTTATTTTAAGGACTTATTGCATTCTTTGCATTGCATTGGATTTAATAATAATAATATCTTTAATATTGTCGTTGAAGATTAATAAATAAAATGGCTAAAAAGATAATTAAAAAGAGGGGGAGTAAAACGCTTTTATTTATTGGAATTGCCGTTTTATTGATTGTTTTAGCTTTGTTTTTTGTTTTAAAATCTGGCACGAATTACAATCGCGCTGATGTTGATGCTTTTGCCAAGTGCATAACTGAAAAAGGCGCAGTTATGTACGGCACGTTTTGGTGTCCTCACTGCGCCAATGTGAAGAAGATGTTTGGAGAGTCTTTTAGCTATGTTAAATATGTTGAGTGCGACCCGCGAGGCGATGATGAGCAGTCATTGCTTTGCATTGAGAAGGGAATTGAAAATTATGCTACTTTTGAATTTAATAATGATTCTAATTCTTGGTTAGTTGGCGAGCCGTCATTTGAAGAATTATCTGAAAAAACTGGATGTCCTGTTCCGGAGATTGAGTAAATGAAAATATTATGTTTTAAATTGTTAAAATTCTCTTTAGAGGGAAGAAATTAAACATGGTTGTAGACATAGCATTGCCTCCCCTTCCTGTGGTGATTGTTACTGCTTTGATTGATTCTATAAATCCTTGTGCAATTGGAGTTTTGATATTGCTTATTGCAACTTTGCTTGGACTTTCTAAAAATAAGAAAAAAATGGTTGTCGTCGGTTTGATTTATATTTCTGCGGTTTTCATTACTTATTTGTTAGCTGGATTTGGGTTGCTGGCGTTTATTCAGAAATTTAATATATCTGAAGAATTGAGCTGGATAGTCGGAGTTTTAGTCATAATTCTTGGACTTATTGAAGCGAAAGATTTCTTTTGGTACGGCAAAGGCATTACTTTGGCTATTCCTGTTAAGAGGGCTGAACAGATAAAGAAGATGATGAAGAATGTTTCTATACCTGGGAGTATTATTCTTGGAATATTCGTCGCTGCTGTGGAATTGCCTTGCACTGGAGGACCATATTTGGCAATAACTACTTTATTGGCTAAAATTGGATTCAGTTTTAAAGTATTCTGGTTGCTTATAATTTATAACTTTATTTTTGTTCTGCCTCTTCTTGTAATTCTTGGACTTGTTTTCTTTGGAGTGTCTACAAATGCTGTCAAGAAGTGGAAAGACAAGCAGAAGAGATGGATGAGGTTGTTTATCGGACTGGTTATGATTGCTCTTGGCATATTGTTGATATTGTGGGCTAATGGAACGATAAGTTTTGGGTTAACGAGTTCTGATTATGGGAATGTTTTATCTCTGATTAGGTAATTTATCGTTTTCAGTGTTTCTTTGATTTTCTCGAGAACAATCCTATTAGCATATCGTCGAGCTTTTCGCTTTTTTGCGTAGACTTCTGATTTATTACACTTCTTCTTAGAATATCTTCTACCTGCTCGTTTAAATTTAACATGTTTCTTTTTGCTCTTTTTTCTAATTTTTTTATGACTTCTGAATCGAGCCATATATTTAGGCTTTCTTTGAAATGATGCGATTTTCTTAGGGATTGAAATGCTGAACTTATTTCAATTGTTGGCCATTTGTTGCTTAGCAGAGCTTCTTTTATTTTACTATCGCTGAAACCTCTTTTTTGCGCTTCTAAAATAAATCTGATTAAATCTGTGTTTGCCATGTCAAGATTCTTTAGATTGATAAGTTTTTAATCGTTTTGACTCAAAAATGTAGATAAATATTTAAGTAGATACTCATTGGTTGTAAAGATGAAGGTGGTATTCTAAAATGATTGAAAATGAATTGGATGTAAGGAAGGCAACTGAAATTGCTATTCGGTATCTGGAAAGCATTTATGGCAGTTTGAATATGGCTCTCTTTAGAATTGAAGAAGTAAGAAAGAATGGAGATAAAACAAAATATTATGTAATCTGCAGTTTAATAACCAGTCTTGGAAGTTCAAAAAGGACATATTACTCCATTAATGTGGATATTGGAACCAGGAGCCTATCTGAAGTGCAAAAAGGCCATAGAGATGATAAAACAAATAATGTTAACTGGGAAAAGATTAATCTTCCGCCTGAATAATCAATAAAATGGATTCTGATTTAGAAATATTTGAACCAGAGACTTATCTTTTAAATCAAAAAAACAATGTGCCACCACACCTTAAAAGGTGTGGTTTGACTGGCACTTGTTTTTTGGATGCTCAAAGTGTCGACCACATTCTAAAGAATGTGGTTTTAGGGAGACACTTGGACATAATAAAAATAATGAATTAATTATTAGCAAATATATCTCTTGTTTTAAAAAAGGCATTTTGATTGAACCTAAACTTCTTTATTTTTTACTAAAGGGCAGTTATGCAGAAAAAATAGATAGAGTTAGCATATTATCTGAAGAAGAAAGAATTAGTTATAAGAGCATGAAAATATTATTAAATAAGATTAAAGGAGATATTGAAGAATATTCTATTTTTATAACTCCACACATCTTTACAAAATTAATACATGAGCTAAGAAAAAATATAACCCACTCTCAAGATTTTAGCGCAATTATTGTCTTACTAATTGAAAACTTCGCCTTTATAAAAGAAGAAAATTTGGCAAAAGAAGAAATAAAATATTCTATTTTTATAACTCCACATATCTTTACAAAACTAATACATGAGCTAAGAAAAAATATAACCCACTCTCAAGATTTTAGCGCAATTATTGTCTTACTAATTGAAAACTTCGCCTTTATAAAAGAAGAAAATTTGGCAAAAGAAGAAATAATGAACTTTAAGAGTTTTAAAAATAGATATTGTGGCATAAGTGAAACTGCGCTTATTTTATTAAAGAAAAGAATGGGCAATGTATGCATAATAGGTTTGAATGATAATAAGATACTTGAAATGTGTGGAGATAATTATTTATTTATAGATTTTAAAATTCTTGTTGATACAATAAAAGAATTTGAAAGAAGAGACAAAATAATTTAATATCAAAAATGTTTTAACTTGCAAACTTGAGTTTTAATATTATCATATTTATTTTTTAGATTTCCTGAATTTTTTAACAATATTTACAACGTCCGATTCTTTAAGATTTGTTTTCTTTACTGCTTCTCTAATTGGTCTTGTAAGATCTTCCCATGTTTTTGGAGACATTACTTTTTTAACTATTAGGGTATCATCTTCCAGTATAAAAATTACTTTCTCACCTTCGCTAAGTTCAAGTTCTGCTCTTATGTTTGAAGGTATTGCTATTTGCCCTCTTGTCAGATTCTTTAAGATTTGTTTTCTTTACAGCTTCTCTGATTGGTTTTGTAAGCTCTTCCCATGTTTTTGGAGACATTAATTTTTTAACTATTAGGGTATCATCTTCCAGTATAAAAATTACTTTCTCACCTTCGCTAAGTTCAAGTTCTGCTCTTATGTTTGAAGGTATTGCTATTTGCCCTCTTGAGCTTATTGTTCCTATTTCTATCATTCGTACCATTTTAGTTCACAAGATAAGTAAGATATATCTTGTATTTAAGGTTTTGGGTTGTGACAGTAGATGGGATTGTTTTACTTGGAAAAGCTCATCTATAGTTAAAGACATAAATAACTGAACAAGATTGTATGTCTTTTCCTAAATAGTCAAGGCACAAACGCTCAATTTTCAGTGTCCTTGACTATACTATATTTATATAATAATCCTTATATACTATTCAAATGTGATTTTGATATGTCTCAAAGAGATTATACTTCAGAACAGATGTCTGTAATGAAAGAAGTTGAGGGAATTTTTCGTAGATTGGTTAGTCGTGCTGACTTACAAAAAAAATCACATCAAGAAGTATTTGGAGTAGGGGATGCTCTTGAGCAGGCGACTGCAGATCTTGCTCTGGACAACTTCCCTCCAGAAAAAGTTTTAAAAGGTAGATTAAAGCTTGCAATTACAGAAGCAGAAAAAGTTGGATTAAGAGATAGCCTTTATATTTCAGTAATGAGAGAAATTGCTTATTCTTAATTTAGATATCTCTCATTTCTTACCTTTCGGAGCCGTGTAGACTTTCTGGACGGCAAATGATTTGTATATGCCTTCTAAAATGTCTGTGCCTGCGTAGCCTGACAACAGAGATAGTCTTGGGTCGAAGTTGAATACTATTCCTACAAATATTCCTATTATTACTGCTATGAAGACTGTTATTGCATAATAAGTCCAGATAATTCTTCTTCTTAGCGAGAGGGCTTTTAGTAAACCTACGACTCCTCGAGTTAGGCCTCCGACGGCACCTAGAAGTCCTGCGAGAAGTATTGGATCCATGCTCTTTTTAATGTTAGTTTGGGGAGATATTTAAAACTTGTTAATTGAGGCTTTCAAACACTTGGACATAACAATAATGCTTAAATATTAATAAAAAACATTATTTTTATGGTTGATATCAATTTTACTGCTCAAATTTTGGGAAGATATATTGGAGAATATGCAAATTTAGTACAGGCATATGATGTGGCTATTAGAGACTTGAAAAAAATAGACACCTCTCCTTTAATTGATTTAAGTGGAGATGAATTTAATCCAATCATAGAATCTGAAGAGTCTGAAAGAAAGAGGACGATTAGAAGGTCTGCAAATGACCTTCAAAGAGCAATTGATAAATTTATTGAAATTGTGCCTTATGAATTAAGAAATATAAATGAAGTTAATTATTTAGTTAAGAAGAGCATTGGTTTAATTGAATCATCTGAATACTTTTGATTAAATATTGTTCAGTTTAATATTTTGAAATGGTTTTTTAAATTGTTTAGTAAGATTTAAGTAATGATTTATTTGACTGTTTTTTATGGAAGAAATACCATCTGAACGTTTATCCGAGTATCGACAGAGATACATTAAGTTACATGCTAAATATCAAAAAACATTAACTGAGGTTTACAAGCAGGCTACATTTAGTTCTGGAAGATTTGCGCATACAAGAGTTCAAAGAGATAGAGCTGAACGTGTTAAATGGTTTAGGGATATTGGCTATGCAGATGAACTCAGAAAGGATTTAGATAATTTTATTGGAGATATTCCATATAATGTTAGAGAAATAGAACCCATAGCAAGTCTTCTTTATCGTGTTATTGAATTTATTGAGACTGTGAGATAATTTATACCATATAAATGCTTAAATATTTATTTTTCTAAAATGGTTTATGGATTCTTTGCGAAAACCTCTTGCTTATGCGCTTGATGCTCGTCTTGACAAAAGACATAAACATCTTGATAGTGATTATCAGAATGCTTTAGATTTGCTTACTACTTATCGTGGAAAGGGAAATAATATTGATTCTAAAACTCAATTTGCTTTTGAAGAAAAAATTGTGGGCAAACTTGCGAGAAAGCTTATAAAATTTGAATCGGAATTAAGTTCTGAAATAAGAGATGCTGAATATGTCCGAGAACTTACAGGCAGAATAGACTTTTTGATTAAGTCATATACAAGAAAGAGCAATAATGCTTAAATATAAATATTTACACTTGTTTAAATGACCAATACGAGAAGATATAGTGCTTATGAGGTTGATGAATATATTGGTAGTTGTCTTGAACTAGAGGAATTTTATAGAAGTGCCATTAAAAACCTTGTAAATTTAACTGGCCGTCGGACTCTTGGTTCTGATGATGTGGTTGAACGTCAAAGGCAGATTTTTGATTCTCTTCAAGAAAGATTGAAGAGTTTTGAAAGCTCTGTGCCTTCTGAAATTAGACAAGAAAATCGTGTCGTGAACCTTGTGAGTAAATTTAATGAATTAATTAAGTCTGTAACTATTGATTGATTTTATTTCCTGAT
>Ga0209542_10021749_pt1 | contig 10027 bp, 10 predicted proteins | sample RifCSPhighO2_01_FD_184028 | JGI IMG/M metagenome (GOLD analysis project Ga0209542, IMG submission 184028) | Soil microbial communities from Rifle, Colorado - Rifle CSP2_plank highO2_0.1 (SPAdes) (version 2) | ecosystem: Environmental > Terrestrial > Deep subsurface > Rock core/Sediment ...
AGGTTTGTTTGCCGCCCGGGAGGAGCACGGACAGGTATTCGTGCCCGTGGAAAGCTCGGGTGAGGCCGCGGCGGTAGCCGGGGTGGGAGTATATCCGGTGCGCAATTTGCAGGAATTGGTGGATCACTTGAATGGGGTAAAGCTAATTAGCCAGTTGCACAGTTTGCCAGTTGACCAGTTAATAGAGGATGCGGCGCCGGAGTTTGATTTGGGAGAGGTGGCGGGGCAGGAGCAGGCTAAGCGGGCGCTAATAATTGCCGCGGCCGGCGGGCATAACCTCCTCATGTGGGGGCCGCCGGGGACGGGCAAAACTATGCTGGCCCGATCGATGCCGGGGATCCTGCCGTCTTTGACGCCCAAGGAAGCTTTGGAGGTAACCAGGATTTATTCGGTGGCTGGCTTGGTGGCTCCGGGAGAATCCCTGCTGCGGCGGCGGCCGTACAGGAGTCCGCATCATGGGGTGTCGGCGGCGGGGATGGTGGGCGGGGGCAGTAACCCCACTCCGGGAGAGGTGTCTCTGGCGCATTTGGGGGTGCTGTTTTTGGATGAAATGGCGGAATTTTCGCGATCAGTCCTGGAGGCTTTGAGACAGCCAATGGAAGATGGCACAGTGCAGATTGTGCGGGCGGCGGGGCATGTGGAGTATCCGGCCAGTTTTACCTTGCTGGCGGCCGTAAATCCCTGCCCATGTGGTTATCTTGGGCACCCGCGGAAAGAGTGCCGGTGTAGCGAGCGGATGATTGCCAAGTACCGGTCCCGATTGTCCGGGCCGATCCTGGACAGAATAGATTTGCATGTGCAAGTGCCGGCGGTAGAAGTAGAGAAGCTGAGTGCCCTGCCTGCGCAGGCAGGCTCCAGTAATCAGTTAAGTTCAAAAGTGATCAGGGAAAGAGTAATGGCGGCAAGAAAAGTGCAGGAGGAGAGGTTTGGCGGGGACGGCATCTATACCAATTCGCGGATGAGTAATAGACAGGTGCGAAAGTGGTGTAGTTTGGGGATAGAGGCCGAGCGTCTGTTAAAGCTGGCCGTGGAAAAATTTGATCTGTCGGCCAGGAGTTATTTTCGGGTGATCAAAGTAGCCCGGACGATTGCCGACCTGGCCGGAGAAGTCCAAGTTGCGCCGGCGCACATTGCTGAGGCCCTGCAATACCGGCAGGTAAGTTAGATGAAAAAGTTTAATAAGCAAACCGGTTTGACGGGAGAGAGATTGGCGGAGGAGTGGTTAGTGAACCAGGGTTACGAAGTGGTGGGGCGGAATTTTCGGACAAAGCTAGGAGAAATTGATCTAGTAATGAAGCAAAATGATATATTAGTATTTGTTGAAGTAAAGACAAAGAAGGGCGATCAGTATGGGACTCCTGAGGAGATGTGGGACCGGCGTAAGGCAGAAAGGGTCAGGCGGATGGCGACTGTGTACTTGGGCGGGCGGGAGGTGAAGTGCAGGATAGACCTGGTGGCGGTGGTGCTGGACGCGGCCGACCAGCCGGTGTCCATAAAGCACTACGAAAATGCGGGCTAGGACCATAGTGTACTATAGGCCTTGACGCGATGAAAACGTAGGCGTAGAATCGCACACTATGGCTTTTATTTGGGAATTGATGATTGCTTTTGGCGGGAGTCCAGTAGCCGGGGCGGTTGGCTATGAGTTTTTGAACAGCTGGGTAGATGAGAGGGGTAGGCCGTATAGGGAGGTGGCGGCACAGACATTGTTGCATCTGGCCCCGGTTTTGGGCTCCAGAGAGATGGCCGAAGGCATAGTAAGCGCGGCTCCTTTTTTGGCTATTCCCGTGGCTATGGCTATAAGGATAAGCATTAAAGAATTAGCGCACGTGTTATTTGGGAAAAAGTTTAATGATCTGTCTGCAGCTGAACAAAGTGCTCTTAGGACTGAAATAGATCACATGGTTTACGACAAGCAGAAAGGCATTCCGTCTTATAGGGATATTGGAGCCTGCCAAGGCCCGGGTACCAAACTGAAAGGGATGATGGGAGAGGAGAAGCATTTGGAGCCCGCAGGGGTTACCAGACTAGCTAAAGATCAACGAGGAAAGACGTTGAGAAGTATTCAGCCGCATATTCATGATGAAGAAGGTAAACATTTACCCATGTAGGCATGAGAGCTGAAGTAACTATATGAGCACCAACAACATAAATTCACAAAAGGGTGGTTTTTCCTCATTTGAGGCGGCGTACCTATTGGTGGTTATAAACAGGCTTGCTCCAGTGAAAATATTAGAGGGAATGCAGCGTTTGCTGCGACTGGTGGCAGAGAAAAATCCGGGTCCGGAAGACCTGCAAGAGGTAGTAGACGGTTTTGACGCCGGGGTAAAGGTGGTATGGGGAGAGAGAACTAAACCCTCGTAACTTAGTTTGGTGCCTATGGAACAAGCGGTGCTGGTGAGACAAGTTACCTCTTGCCCCTGAGTCCGCGAATCGGCCGGCGACGTTTTGGCAGGGGCGGGGGTGGGGGCGGCTCCGGTTTGGGTGTGTTGGATAGGGTCTCGGCAGTCACAGTGGGAGTTTAAGATATTTTGATGCCCATGGAGCGGGCGGTGCCCATGACGGTTTTGACGGCGGAGTCGAGGGAGTCAGTGTTTAAGTCACCCAGTTTCTTTTCGGCAATGTCTTTGACCTGAGCGGCGGTGATGGTGCCAACTATCTCGCGGCCGGGTTTGGGGGAGGCCTCTTTTAATCCCAAGGCCTTTTTGATCATGGCGGAAACCGGAGGAAGTTTGGTGACGAAGGTGAAGGAACGATCTTCGTAGACGGTGATGACGGCGGGGATGAGATTGCCTTTTTGGTCACGGGTTTTGTCGTTATATTGCTTGACAAAATCCATGATAGGAACACCGTGCTGGCCTAAGACGGGGCCGACGGGCGGGGCGGGAGTAGCCTCTCCCGCAGGGAGGTTGATCTTGAGAACGATTTTGACTTTTTTGGCCACGGTTTTTGGATTATATCTTTTTAACTTGGAGGAAGTCGAGTTCGACGGGGGTTTCCCGGCCAAAGATACTGACCAGGACACGCAGTTTGCCGTGGGCCTCGTCGATACTTTCGATGCTGCCCAAAAAGTCGGAGAAGGGGCCGTCGGTAATCTTGACGGCTTCGCTCAGCGTAAAGTTGGCCTTGTATTTGGGGGCGCCTAAGGAAGCAAATTGCATAATGGCTTCCACTTCGGACTGAGACAGGGGGGTGGGCCGGTTGCCGACGCCCACAAATCCGGTGATGCCCTGGGTAGTCCTAACTACCAGCCAGGAGTCGTCGTCGACGGCCATTTTGATAAGCAGATAACCGGGGAAGATTTTTTCCCGGAGGGAATACTTCTTACCGTGCTTGATGTGGATTTTGTCCTGGGTGGGGATCATGAGTTCAAAGACCTTATCGGTCTGGCCCAGGGTAGCGACTCTTTGGCGCAGGGTTTCAGCGACCCGGGCTTCGTGGCCGGAATAGGTGTGGACGACGTACCATTGACCTTTTTCGGCGCCCTTGTCGTTGATGACAATGTGGCCGGGAATGGCTTTGCCGCCCAGGCCCCGTTCGGAAACCGATTCGGGGGTAGCGCCTGGCAACTCCTTCGGAGGTTGGCTGTCGGTGATGGGGGTGTCGGACATGGTTATTTGAGAATGTAGGTAAGCAGGTTGGTAAACAAAAAGTCCAGGCTGCCGATGTAGACGGCGACGCCCAGGGAGATGCCGATGACGATGATGGTTAACTTAATAGTGGCTTGGCGGGTGGGCCAGGTGACCTGTTTGAGCTCTTCCAGGGTGTCTTTAAAGTAGGCGGCCAGGTTCATATGGGGATAGTTTACCAACAAAAAAGAGTCTTAGTGACTCGTGTCAAGGATTATACACTGAAGACAGGCCGAGGACAATAGGATTTTGAGGCCGGGCCAGGGTATAGGCGACGGCGGCCAAGGCTAAAATAGCCACCAGGCTATACAGGGAGCTGACAATAAGTTTTTTGTCGGTCAGGCGAAGGGTTATCATGCGGCGGGTGGTATTATATACCAATGAGAAAGTGGGCGATAGTTTTGCATTTTTATCAGCCGCCGACGCAGGATCTCCAGGTGACTAAGACAGTGCTATATAGCTGTTATCTGCCGCTCCTCAAAATGCTGGAGCGGCATGGGGAAGCTAAAATCACTCTTAACCTGACCGGAAGCTTGCTATTACAGCTGTCCAAACTGGGGGCAGGGGAGTTCTTTTGGGGGATGAGAAGGCTAATGGACCGGGGTCAGATTGAACTGGTCAATTGTCCGGTGCACCACCCGGTAGTGCCTATCACGCCCGGAAGAGTGGTGCTCCGGCAGCTGGTTAAAAATACCAAGGTAATGAAGGAGACTTTGGGGGTGGAGCTGGCTGAGGGCGCGGGCATATTTTTGCCGGAACTGGCGGTGAATGAGGAAGCTATTAAGACATTAAGTAATTTAGATGTTAAGCCTAAGTATGTGGTGGTGGATGAAACGGCGGTCGGGGGGGGGTACCGACCGGTGGTCAGATGGCAAGGAATAACCCTGATAGTCAATCGGCGGGAAGTTTGCGAGGTGATTAGGTCGTATCCTACCAGACTTAAAGCAGATCGACTGGTGGCTTGGGTAAAAGACCAAATGGGGGTCAACGACACTTGGGTGGTGGTTAATGATGCTGAATTGTATGGTCACCACTATGAGGAGCGGGGGGAACTTTTAGACGGGTTACTGGGAGGTGGGGAGTTTGAGTTTATCGGCCTGTCTGAGACGGTCGGGGGGGTGGAAGCTGAAAAGATCGATCGGGTGAAACCATCGACGTGGCAGTCGGGTGAGTCTGGTGCGGGAGCGTTTGATTTGTGGGCAGATGAGGACAATCCCCTGCAGCAGAAGTATCTGGATCTGGGAAGATGGGCGGCTGAAGCGTTTGAGCGGGCAGGGGATAAACTGGAAGGCCGTATGAAGGAAGCGGCTCAGGAACACCTGGATCAGGGGTGGAGCAGCTGCAATTTGTATTGGCTTTCAAATACGCCGTGGTGGCACCCGGACCTGGTGGAGCGGGGAGCCAACAACCTGATAAGGTGCATTCGGACACTGCCTCTGCCGTTTGAGGAAAAAGCGGCCGCTGAGGAAAAGTACCATGCACTACTGCGAGACGTGTGGCAGTATCATTGGTCCGGGGAGGTGGAGAAGAAGTATGCCCAATATAACCAGGAGCGCAAAAAGTGGTTGGATGCCTTACCGAAATTAGGATGAGGATCGCGCAAGTTACCAGCCTCCAGGAGTCGGTGCCGCCGAAAAATAAAAACGGCCTGGAACAGGTGGTGTATTACCTAACAGAGGAGCTCGTTCGCATGGGCCATGAGGTGACACTGTTTGGGACAGCAGACTCGAAAACTTCAGCCACGCTGGCGGCGGTGTGGCCAAAAGCTGTGAGCAGAGATCGGGTTGACTCCGGGTTGTGGAATGAGACTTACGCGATGTGGTCAGTAGCGGAGGCGTTTTCCAGGCAGGAAGAGTTTGAGGTGATTCATGATCATACTTGGCTTTTGGCCGGGATGTTTGCGGGGGCGATCAAGACGCCGGTAGTGACTACCATACATCATCCGGTGTCCCCGGACCGGATGTTTTTGGAGGTAAATTTCCGCAACCGGTTCCCTGAGGAGTATTGGCCATACCTGGACCGGATAGGGACTAAGTTTGACCGGGTGCAGACGGTAGTGGTGAGTGATTTTCAAAAAACTGCTTTAGGCAAACCCTGCAAGGTAGTGCATAACGGCGTGCCGACTGATATATGGAAGTATTCACCGGAAGGCGGCGAATACCTGGCATATTTAGGGTATGTGACCCAGACAAAAGGGGCAGCTGAGGCGGTGGCGGCTGTCTTGCCAACTGCTGAGCGGCTGAAAATTGCCGGGCCGATTGCAGGCGGTGACAGGGAAAGCCAGGCGTATTTTGACCAGAAGATAAAGCCGCATTTAAGCGAGCGGATTGAGTATGTGGGCCCACTCGATCATGCTCAGAAAATGCGGTTTTTGGCCGGGGCCAAGGCGACCCTTTTGCCTATTCAGTGGGATGAGCCGTTTGGGATGGTGGCCATTGAATCGATGGCCTGCGGGACACCGGTCGTGGCCTGGAACCGGGCGGCGATGCCGGAGATTGTGACTGACGGGCAGACAGGATTTTTAGTAAATTCAGTGGAGGAGATGACAGCCAGAATAGCCGAGATTTCCCGATTGGATCGGCAGGAGACGAGAAGGAGAGTGGAGGAGTACTTCTCGGCCCGGAAGATGGCGGAAGCTTATGTGGAGGTGTACCGCGAGGTGGTAGCCGGATCTAGGTCTTAGGAGTATCTTTTTTGGCGGTAGATCTCCGGCGGGCAAACGGAGATTGATTCCACAAAACAATCGGGGTGGACCAGGCTGAGAGGTTGTGGTGTGGCGGGACCAAGTCGGCGGCGTAGGTCAGGATTATGGGATAAATGGTTGCGGTGGATAAATAGGAAGATATTTTGCCGGTACCACCATTCAATTTGAATGTTAGTCCAGATTTGTTTTCTGATGACATCGAATACCGGATAAGCGAATTGCTTAAACATCTTGGCCCAGTAGTTGGGCCATTGCTCGTTGAGATGTTTTGGTCCACCCTGGAAGGGGATGGCTGCAGAAAACAAGACCACTGGACTGGCCTCGGTGAGGGATTTGACAAATGTCCAGGCGCTGGTAGGCCGGAGATGTTCGGCGACTTCCAGGGCGACAGCCAAGTCGAAACGGTGAGAGAGACTTACCGGGGAGTTTAGATCGCGAGCGAGGAAGTTTTGGGAGGGAATTCTCAGTAGTCCGGACTTTTCAATGTACTGGCCGTCTACACCTAAGATCTCTGAAGACCCCAGGTGCTTAAACTCTGCCAGCCATGATCCAGTACCGCAACCGAATTCTACTACAGACTTGGGCTGGATGAGACTCACGACCAGGGGCACTATCGCTTGGGCTGAACGGCGGGATCCGCTTTCCTGCCAACTGAAGTAATTGGGAGTGTATTCGCTCTTATCTGTCCAGTCAGACATACTTAGGAATAGAGGGGTCGGAAGGCGGGGGAGGGGTTGGGGGCCAGGGCTTCACGCCGGAAATCGATAGCCCGCTTGTACAGGTCGAGATACTTTTCGGCGGATTTTTCCCAAGAGAAGTCCTGTTCCATACAGCGGCGGACTATTTTTTTCCAGGCGACCTGATTTTTGTAGGTTTCGGTGGTCCGGACAATGGCGGTCAGGAAGGCTTCGGGGGTAAAGCTTTTGAAGGAAAAACCGTAGCCGGTGTCGGTCATGGGATTGTAGTCGACGACCGAATCGGCCAGGCCGCCGGTAGCCCGGACAATGGGGATGCAGCCGTAGCGCATGGCCTCGATGGCCACGATGCCCCCGGGCTCGTATTTACTGGGGAAGAACATGGCGTCGGCGCCGGCGAAGACCTTGCGGGGGAGGAGGAAGTCCCGCTGCAGATGGGTGCCGATTTTGCCGGCGTACTTTTTTTCCATGTCCCGAAACAGCTCCAGGTATTTCTGATCGCCCCCGCCGACGGCCACAAATTGCACACCCAGTTCCTCGATCATAAATTCCAGATTGTGGATGATCAGCTCCAGACCCTTTTGCATGTCCAGGCGGCCTTCAAAGGCCAGCAGGGGGGTGTGGGGGGCAATGTCCAGGCCAAAGGTCTTTTGCAGGTCGGCTTTGTTGTGAGAGCGCAGGTCGAGGGTGGATTTGGAGTAGTTGGTTTTGATGATTTTGTCGGTGGTGGGATTAAAGTCGGCAGTGTCTAAGCCGTTTAAGATGCCATAGAGTTTGCCCCGGAGTTCCCGGAAGAGGTTTTCCAGGCCGCCGCCGTAGTCTTCATTTAAGAGCTCTTTGGCGTAAGTCTCGGACACGGTATTGGCCAGATCGGAGTACATGACCCCGCGCTTTAAAGAGTTTTGCTTGACAAATCTGTCGGAGAAGAAGGACACCAGTTGGCTTTTGCCGTCGTCAAAGTCCATTTCGGAGGCGTTTCTGAAGTCGAACAGACCCTGGTAGATGTTGTGGATGGACAGCAGGGCGGCGATCTTTTTGAGGTGGGCGTCGTTTTTGTATGCGTTGTCGTGGCGCAGGTAATCAAAGAGATAACCGGTGTGCCAGTCGTTGGCGTGGATAATGTCCGGGGTGAAATAGCCGGCCTGGACAAATTCCACGGCGCCGCGGGAAAGTAAACCGAAGCGGATGGGGTCGTCACTGTAGTTATAGACGTTGGCCCGTTTCTGGTAGTACTCCTCGTTTTCTAGAAAATAGACAGGGACTTCGGACCGGCCGTCAACGTGGATGAGCACTGAACAATCGATAGTTTGGGGTTGATGCGGGGCGGCTTCGGCTTCGCCGACCGGCACACTGAGCTTGGGCAGGATGGTTTTGAAGCGGTATTTACTTTGGTCAATGATGCCGTAGCGGGGAGTGAAAATGCGGACGTCGACACCCAGTTTCCGCAATGCCCGGGTTAAAAAATAAGCGACCTGGGACAGGCCGCCGACGGAGGAGAAGGGGGCCACCTCGGCGCAGACAAAAAGAACCTTAAGGTCGCGGGGGACCATGATTTGATTATACAATGGAAGGATGGGGCGGGTGCTAATGGTACATTTTAGAGTGGGGAAGACGGATGGGGTAAGTTTGGAGATGGCCAACTGGAAGGAGATTTTGACCCAGGGCGGGTGGCGGGTGGAAATGTGTGCCGGACCCCAAAGCGTCGGGGCGGACTATGTAATTGAGAATTTTGAGGCCCAGCTTAATCCGACTATTTTCCGGTTGGATGAGGAGGCTTTCGGCGGATTCAAGACTATGAAACGAGATGATTTTGAGGCTGAATTCAGACGAATACAAGAAGATTTGAGTACAGAGTTTATGCAGGTGATTAAACAGGCCAGACCGGACCGGGTAATAGTGTCTAATGTGTTTTCGGTCGGGGAAAACATCGCGGCGGCGGGGGCGCTGGCGCCGGTACTCAAAAAAGCGAAAGTGCCGACAGTGGCAGTGCACCACGATTTCTGGTGGGAGAATGTCCGGCTCCGGCGGCCCAGTTGTGAGATGGTGGCGGACCAGCTGGAGAGATTTTTTCCGCCGGTTAACGGATGGTTGAAGCACGCGGTGATTAACCGGATAGCCAGACTGGAGCTGGCCAGGCGAAAAGGGGTGTTCGCGACCCTGCTGCACGATTGCCTGGACTTTGACTGGCAGAATGAGGATAAAAACGGGGCGTGCAAGAAAATGCTGGAGGCGTATGGGGTAACCGGTGAAGATTTGGTGGTGGTTCAGGGGACGCGGATAGTCCGGCGCAAAAACATCGAAATATCTATGGATTTGGTGAGGCGCCTGGAAAAGCGGGTGGATGAATTGGGCCGGCGCAGGGTGGTCCTGGTTATGGCCGGGTACGCGGAAAAGAGGGATGAAGAGTATCTGGAAAAATTGCGGGTCTATGCCCGGGATTTGGGGATCCACACCGTGGAGTTAAACGGCTTGGCCAACAGCTACAATCAAGCGACGGGCGAAAAATGTGATTTGCTGGGCATTTACCCATATGCAGATGTGGTGACCTATCCTTCGGAGTACGAGGGGTTTGGCAACCAGTTTTTGGAGGCTATTTATGCCCAAAAGCCGATAGTGGTGTATGAATACCCGGTGTTTAAAACCGATATCAAGCCGCTGGGTTTTGAGGTGATCAGCCTGGGAGATCGGCTGAGGTTTGACCCGCAGACCCGGCTGGCCAAGATTGGGGATGAAGAGCTGGCAGCAGCAGCGGAGAGAGTGGTAGAGGTGGTCAGGAACGCGGATGTCAGGCGGGCAATGACCCGGAAAAACTTTGCCTTGGGGGCCAAACACTTTTCTTTTGCCAAGGCGGCGGCGGTATGGAAGGGGTTACTGGCCTGAAGCGGGGGAGATGGCTAGGCCAGGCCGTGGGCGGTCCAGATGATGTGGGGGCGTTTTTTGGCCATGTTCCACAGGACGTCGTGGATTTGTTTTTGTAAATCGGCTACCCGCTGGTTGTA
>Ga0209542_10021752_pt1 | contig 10026 bp, 12 predicted proteins | sample RifCSPhighO2_01_FD_184028 | JGI IMG/M metagenome (GOLD analysis project Ga0209542, IMG submission 184028) | Soil microbial communities from Rifle, Colorado - Rifle CSP2_plank highO2_0.1 (SPAdes) (version 2) | ecosystem: Environmental > Terrestrial > Deep subsurface > Rock core/Sediment ...
GAAATTATATAATTCTTTTGGTTTCCGCTAATTGTTTGAAACGGTGATCAGGTTCTTACATGACTAATGAATGGATTACAACTTCCAAAGCTAGTCAGATAAGCGGGTATCATCCAGAACGTATTAGAGAGCTTCTTCGCGAGAGGAAAATCGAAGGACAAAAGTTTGGTTCTATCTGGCAAGTAAATCGAATATCCCTGATTGCCTATCTCGAAAAAATGCAGGGGTTGGGAGATCGCCGAGGACCTAAACCAAAAAGCCAAAAACCCTAGACAAAATAGCGGTTTTGGTTATAATTACTGCATAATACAGTATTTTCGATATTAATAACGGCCCGTACCAGTGCAGCAACACCAATACGAGCCTGACCCAACCCACCGGCTTAGGCGGTAGGAGGGCTAACGAAATTATACCTTCGCTAGCTCGCCCTGGTGGGATTCTATCGGGGCGTTTTTCTTTAACCGGCCGGGAGTTAAGCGAAATGCCCAATTGATATAACCGGGAGGCAAAAATGCTAACTCGCACAAAACCTGGAATTCCCCGTTCGGATGTAGTTGATTCACTTGCTCTACTGCGCCAAGAGTGGCAGGCGTCCACTGATGGGGAGAGTCTGATTGACGTTCAGGCGAGCGTTGGACTCTTGCTCGGAGATGTGGTCATGATGCTTGGCCTATCAAGTGATGAGCAAGTAGCGGTTCTGGGTGTAGAACTGCGCAGAGAGTTTATCCAGGTAGTCAGGTATCGCAACAGCGGTAATGGGTAAACAACAGTAGTCTGGTCGGTCCCGGCCCGGCCTTCTTAAATTCGTTATCGGGGACTACATGCTTCGACACCACACCCGCGTAACTGCGCTGGGTCATCTAGTTATACTGATTCCCGGGGGTGTCTATGTTTCCAATAAATGAAACTGATGAACGATGTTAGGAGAAAGGAATGAGCAATTGAGAGAAAATGTTTTAGTCAGGCTATTCTCAAATTCGATAATAATATTGGTAGGGTCTCTCACTCGAATGGGCTTCGATTAGGTTTTGTTCAATTCGGCTTATTGTGGTAATGGCACCCTCCCTTGGAGTCGGATCGGTATAAGGTATCACGGAATATTCGGAAGTATTCATTTTGTCAAAAATCAGTCGTAACAGATGCCTGAATGATTCTAAAGAACTTGTTGTGTAAGTGTGTAAAGCTTCAAGCTGATTTCTGGTGAAAACGGAAAGAAGTACATGACCTGAATCAATATTGTTTCGAAGGGCTATGGCAGGAATAAAGTAACGCTCGATATCCTGACTAGACAGGCCTAAAGTTGAAAGTCCTTCCCGAACTGCTTCCATTGTTCGTCCTTCTGGACCTGGAAATAACGATTCTAAAACCTTGCTTAGGTTAAGGATTATTTCACCCATAAATTCCCACGGTGCGTTTCCAACTATCTCTAATCGACAGGCCAAGTGGAAATAGTGCAAGGCAGCTACTAATCTACGATTCTCCGGAGGGGAGATGAGATTAAAGCGTTGCCAGGAAGTCACAAATCTCTCCTCCTGGCGGTCTTTCGTCGTTATTTCGTAGAATAGTCGCCAGCCAGATAGCTCCCACCCAAAAATAACTTCTCCAACCGTTCCTGAGACTCTTTCTATAATTGGTGGGTCTGCGAATTCAACGTTAAGAAGTACGGGAAGAAGGAAGTATAATGATTCGATAAGCGTATGAAGTTCGGCTATTGATACGCAATGGGTGGAAATTTTTAAAATATTTCCATTCAATTCTGCAGTCCGAACTTCATCCTCATGAATTTTTACTTCTAATTGCTCAAGCGGTTGCTGTGGTTCAATCCAGTGCTTCCCAGAGTTTCCATTGAATACAACTCGAGCCGCAAAATTCTGGACCGCAGTCCTTCCATGATCGAGTCCAGCACCGAATGGCTGAGTTGGCGAAAAGATAAATAAAATTTCAACATCATTTGGAAAATTTAGAGTCTGACCTTCTTCCAGCTTAAATTGGCGTTGTCTCACTTGATAAGTCCACATAATTTCACTCTTCCTTAAAGTAAGGTATCCAGCGTAAACAGTTGGCTGAATTATACATTCTGAGGAGTAAACACGATGATAGCCATAGGAAAATTCGAAGATGAGTTATCCAGCATCAAAAGGGGTTGTGATCATGGCTCTTTTGGTTATGATAATCTCAATATTTCTTTTAGAAGTACCGTATCATCCCACTTCAAAACCGTAACGAGAAAAGACAAACATGGAGTTTACATTATTCGCCAAAAATCAACAGATGGAGTCTTGTATATAGGCAAGGGTGGAACCCTTAATCGGAACGGATTTTTTAAAAGACAAGATATTCCTGGTAGGTTGAAGGCCGTAAAGAATAGTAACCTTTCCGCTGATAAGTGGTTCAAAGACCTTTTTAAAGAAATGGGGCAACTGGTTATCGAATACGTGTTTTTACCAACAACACCAATATCACCAACATTTGTAGAATCATTGTTGTTACAAGCATATTACAACGAGCACAAATCTCTTCCATGCCGTAACAATTCATTCTGAAGGCGTAAGCCATACCAAAGGAAGGACTATTTGAGACTATTTTTGCATGTTCGAGCAAGTTTGATTTTTGAACACAGAGGATTCGTTCATGAGTAACAAGAAGCTTCGAATTAACAACACTGAAACTGACAATCTGATTTCCAATTTGCGGGGAGAGATAGGAGAGATTATCAACACTTGGGTATTGGCGAGAAACATCATGGTAGAGGCAAATGAGCTTAAAACATCAGACCCCGCAGAGGATATAGAAAATCCTAGACTAGCAATTTTGAATACTATAATTGATAAACTCGAGGACGAGATAGTTGCCAAATTATCCGAGCTTTCCGAACAAAAGATCGGTCAGCTAAATTTCCACTTTGTTCAAGTCAAACTGAATAATTTTGAGAAAGATGTAGAAAATTTCCAGCGGTTCGTCAAGAAAAACCGGTTCCACGAGAAGCGGAATTATGACATAAGCCACAAAGAGCTTCCTGAGAAATGGGCAGAGCATAAGTTATTCCTCATCCCATATAAAACATTGATTGAGAGAATTGTAACTGCACTCCGTTTGATGAAGAAAATCGATGCCGAATTCTTAGGTCCCAGTTCCAAATACTTGTGGGGAGAAATAAGAAAACGTCGATACAAACCCCTTTATCCTGCATAGGTAAGCTATATGCTACTTCCCTACCTATGGCCTTCTAACGAAGTTAGAGTAAAAATCATTCAGGAGGAAATTAAGGCCGGTCGTGAATTTTGGAAAGATATGAACGTGATTGTCAACGGAGCACAAAGAACGATAAAAGCTTGCGGAAAGTGGGGAGCAATAATATTGGGAGATCGTATGCTGGTTCTACCGGATTCTTTTATCGAGCTCACCGAAATTACCTTTTAAGATTTCCCAGCATTCCCCATAATTAATATGGCTCTTCTCCTCATCTTTAGAGTAGCGCGAAATTCGATCTGAAGAAAACAACTTCTTGGTTTTATATGCGCAAACCGTTCAATTGAAAAATGATGTCCATTATGGTTCAGAACTGCCGTTAGATTCTGAAAATTTTTTCATCTTCCTCATTGCTTCATTATTGTTTTTTTTGTTCAACATTTATATTTGTATAAGTAATAGGCCCATAGGTTATTTTTGAGGGCGTTATTATCTTTACAGTTATTGGCGCGTTCCATCTACTCGAGAGAGATAAAAGCTCTGTACCCTCTTTTGAAGGCTTAATAGTGATACTAAAAGTGTTTTCTTTCATAATTATTTATTCCTCAGAATCCCATCTAACATTGTACTCAGTACGCTCAAATTGTGAGAAAGGCAAAGAACGTATAAATCTTTCTGATGCCTCTTGAGCTGCTTGGCTGATAACAGGTTGTACAATCTGAGGTAGAATCTGCCTAATCAGTTGAGCAATTTGGTCAGGGGTTACACCCTGGGGTAAATTCGGGACATTTACCACCGGAAACGACAAATTTTCCAACGTCAATGTAACCTGAGGTGGAATATTTTTAATACGCCTAATCTTAATATCTCTTCGTGAAACAGACAGATTGGAATCACTCTCAACGCAAATCAAGTTTAAATTATTCCATGTATGTTCATCAAGATTATTCTGGATAAGGTATTCTTCCGGTTTGAATGGTTCTTCAAGTGAAAAGAAATCATGGTACTCGGTATAAAGTTGCCAAAGCTCATTATATATATCTGCGTCTTCGGCTTTAACTACCTGTTCTAACCCCAAATAATTTATGGCTTCAGTTCTGCTGATGGTATGTCTGTGAGAATATATTTCGGAAGATAATCTTTTTACAATTTCTCTATTGCGGTCTTCTGGGAAGGCATTAGCTCTGGTACTTAATAGTCGAAGTGCTACCATTTGGGTTTGCTCAAGTAAACGGCTGACAGTGCCTAACACTAACGGGTGGACCTTGTTTGTAAGTAACTCAAATCCTCGCATTTTTTCATCGGGCCTTTCACAGCCTACTTTCTCAAGGAGAGAAAAATACCCCATTACATCTTCAACAGATACAGGTAAACTTTGTTGATCGCCTTCTTTAATGGGGTTGAATGGACCTTGTTGTATTGTAATATCGATTGGCCCTAATTCTGCCTTTTTTGTCATGACGATTTCATCCGCTCCAAGCGCTACTACTGTCGCAGCACTATGGGCACGATATGGTATCAAAATACTGAAAGAGCCTTCCTCGCAATATTCTCTGAACATTGAAACAATAGACCATGGCACGTCACTGTCACCACCACGGCTGTAGATAAGTAGGTCAAGTTTTTTCCTGTCTTCTGGTTCTAGAGCTAAAATCTGATCATGAATAACTGGAACAATATCACCCATAATACCCAACGATAGATTGGGTCTGTCGCTAGTGATACAGGTTATCACTTTGGATTTTCTTTTCTCTTGTATAGCTTGAATTAAACTCTTGCGTGTTTCCCTTGACATAAATTTGACTCCATAGAATTTTTACTAACTTTGCTACTTAACTTGGTAGTGAACTTTTGTTGGATTGCTTATATGCTGATCGAACTCTTTGGCCTAAATCCCTAAAATAGATTCTGTGTTATTTTTGATGAAGGCAAAACGGAATATTTTATAAATTATAGTATAAACTGAGAAAAGGAATTGAGTCAGAACAACCGTAATAATGACTTGATCATGTGCGGGATGCCCTCAGCCGTTCGGTAGACACATAGACTATGATTTACACAAACGTCCCATTTAGTTGAAAAACTACATCCATATTGGTTTTACATCTGCGGGTAGATGTTGAACCAAAACCGCTATTTGTTCCATCGGATTGAGGTGACGAATATCCTTCGCTCTCCCCATCGCCAAAAGAAAACATACCGCTGATCTCCCCCTCAATTGTGAACGTTCGATCCGTAGAGTTTACCCAGATCACTTCAACCAACGTAGACAGAATTTTCCTTTTGAGTTCGAATGGAATTTCCTGCGGCTGACGCTTCTCGGATCGAGCTCTTTCTACTTGTGTCCTGATTTTTCCAAGCGCCGTCAGGACCACCTCTTTTTTCTCTTCAAACGAATGGGTCTCGGAGAGCATAGACACTACCTTAGCTTTAGACATTTCCAAAGCCCGCGCTTTCCCCCTTAGATCCTTCATCTTCACCTCAAACTCATCCAAGGTATATATGTCTCTCTGATAGGCTGCCTCGAATTTGGCCTTTTCTTTTTTAATCTCCTCAAGTTGCCTATCGATGTAGTCCAACTGCGCTTCATAACCTATCGCGTTTTCCTCATTTGCTCTCTCATCAAGGCGTCGCAAGACGATACTGGGATCATAGATGACCGTCTCAATTTCCTCCCAGACACGGCGTTCCAATTCATCCGCATTTACGTAAGGTGTGTAGCAAGCAGTGTCGAGCATACGCGCCTTCTCAGAATTACGAGACGAACAGCCATAATATCTCCGTGGATTTTTCTTTGTGTTTCCCCATATGGCCACAAAGCTATACTCACGGCAAAATGCACATTTGATAAAGCCCTGCAATAACCAGGAACCTTTCTCCCCATTTCGAGTTGCCTTTTTGGCGTTTCGCGCCATCATTTCCTGGGCCAAATCCCATTCTGTCGGAGTGACGATAGCGGGAACCTCAACTTTGATCCATTCCTCTTCGGGCCGCATGCGGGTCGTTCGCTTTGGCCTTCCTTTTTCATTGAACTCACCTGTGTTTACCTGGTAATGACGGTTAGCGTAAAACTCCCCCTTATAAACCGGGGATTTCACCAGGTGATAGAGAGTACCGGCGGTCCAAAAACCGGTTTTAAAGCGGGTGGGGATCTCAGCATCGTTCAACCACTTAGCAATCTGATGTAAGGTCTGTCCTTCATAGATAATTTTTTCGTAGACTGCCCGCATGATTTTGCTCTCTTCTGGATGAAGGATATACTGGCTGTCTTTGGCGTCGGTTCTGATATACCCAAAGCGCGGACGTTTGGCCGTGACTTTACCATCCATCGCTTTATAGATGGTTCCCATCCGCATCCTTTCTATATCTTTCTTCATCCCCTCTTGGGCAATATAGCCTCGGACATATCGCTCAAGCTGGGAGCCAGGGTTGATATAGAAGTGGATTTGGATGTGGTGGCGGACAAACTCATCAAGCAAGAACCCCTGCTGCCAGTCTGCGTTTCTGGATAGGCGGTCAATGTCCTCAATAATGATATGGTTGGCTCTAGGGTTAGACTTTGTCTCGTGGCGAAGTTTTAAAAGAGCCGGGCGGTGCTCAAACTCAAAACCGGTAAACCCATCATCAAAATAAATAAAGTCAAAGGGGACTCGAAGGTTTTCCCTTTTGGCTGCCTTATGGATGCTCTCCAATTGGCGAGGAAAACTCGATCCTTCCTCGACCTGGCGCTCCGATGAGGCACGAAGATAGGCGTACGCATCTACACCATCCGGGTCACCTAAGTACCCCTCGGTTGCCAGCTTGGAAAATTCGACTTTCAAATCGTTCATGCCGTAAGACCTTTAAAAAACAAGGGGGAAATCAGAAAGTTCGAGCTAGAAGCATAGTCACAAAGTAGTAAAATTATCGGTAAGTAACACCTGTGGGCGGTTCTCCTGGGTAGTAATCTGCCATTCGTACTCAGAAAGTAGCCTCAATTGTAAAACCACTTCGCAAATCTGTCAAATGATGTAAAATGATGTCAAAAGACGTAAAACAAGAACCGGGTGAAAAACAGGAGTGGTTTACCCCAGCCGAAGCAGCTGAATACCTGCGAGTGTCTCGACAATCGATTTACAACTACATGGATGATGGATCACTGCCATACTACGAACTCAAGTCTGGGGGAGGAAGACGCATACGCCGCTCGGATTTAGATGCGCTTTTAAAACAACCTTCAAAAGATTAAGCCGGCCCCTTCATTGCTTTTTGTATCTTAGTGGAGCGCGATTCCGTACACTGATCTTCAGAGTTTTCAGCATCTCCACGACTTTGCTCCTCAAGTTGAATTATGTGGTCAAGAAGAATGTCTATAGCTTGCTTTAAGCGTAAATTTCCGCTTTCTAATCTACTCCGTATAGAGCGACTGATGACATCGTGTATCATGGGAACCTCCTTTGAGAATACCCACCGCTAAAATAAAATCATTAGTTAGGTCACTTTTTGTTATCCCATCAACCACTATTAGATACTGGTAGTTCATCAGGAATCACTTTCCAAATACATGGAAGCGGCCAAAGTATCCATCCGGTGTTTTGATGGTGATGCAGTTGGCCTCAATCCATTTGTTCAGGTCGCTTCCCCTGATCCGCACGTTTCGTCCGATTCTCACATGCGGAATCTTGCCTTTCTGCACCATGTCATAGAGCTTGGTCTTACTTAGCTTTAAATAAAGCGCCACCTCCGGAATTGTGTATATCTTGTCGTCCATCTACTTTGCTCCTAAAAGGTCTGCCAACTCGTTTACCGCTTGGCTAAACTCAATCCCTTTCCACTTCATCCAAAAGTCGATAATCGTTCCCCCTCCGCACCCTGCAAAACAATTCCAGTAGTTTCCTTCCTGGTTCACTCCAAAACTTGCATGCTGGTCGTCATGGAAGGGGCAATGCCCCACGGCTCCGCTTGCCACGGGCCGCAAGTCGACAAACGCATTGATAAAATCCAAAAGCGGCATCGCCTTCTTTATTCTCTCGACTTCGTTTGAGCTATATATCTCACCTGATGCCTTGGGGACGCTTCGTTCCCGCTTTTCCAATTCATAGGTAACGTAAGCCCCAAATACAGTCTCTGGAACGGTCTTGTGGGCCGAGAGGATCTCCAATTGCTCTCTTACCGTTGGGGCAAGCCACGCTCCATCGCGATAGATAAACGGATATCTCTGCCCGCTTTTTTTGTGTATTCCGAATGGCAACTTCACAAGGGAGCCTGGACCTGCCTGTAGCCTGTCTTGTTTGGGGAAGAGCTCGACGCCTTCGATTTGATGGGTGCTTATTACCCCATTTCCGAACGCTCTTTCAAGTTCGTAAGACAGGTTGGCGAGGTCTACCAACCCATTATCTCCGTCTGCGTCAAACGCCATTAGCCGGGTTGTGCTGTCGGGGGCTAACATATACGCTCCCAAAGTGATATGGCCTTTCAAGTGAAGTGCCAGGTGTTTTTCCGTCAGGGGTTCTTTTATTGCCACGTAGCGCCCGTCCTCAAGTTGAGAGGCGAATATGTCAGGCCGCTGTATGAATATTTTGCCCAGGAGGCGAGCCGCCTCATAGACGGTTTCCTGTTCTGGTTTGAAAAATTCTTGGTTCATATGCTAAAGTTAGGTTTAGATAAGGTTCCACGGCCAAGCCAAGAAAGAAGGTTAATGGCCGTGGAGATTAGCTAACCTGTCTTGTGCCATTTCCCGCACCGTCTGCACATACACCACTCATCTTTCGGTGGCGGGAATGGGATCGCCAGGAGGCCCTTTATTACTCCGGAAAGAAGCTTTGCCACTTCCTGTCTAAGAATAAAGGTGCCATCCTTTTGGACTTGGATAACTACCTTCACAACTATCACCCCCTTTCCTGGCCTTGGCCTTGCTTAACGGATCAAGTCCGTATAAGCCTTGTTAAGGTACGGTCGTTAAACGGAGTCGGGCTTTCTTCGTTTCCCGGACTCCTGGCTCTTCTTCTGAAGAGATATCTTTCGCTCGTTTATTTTTTCCTCAGCTAAGCGAACGGGTACACCACGCTTAAGCACCAGTTTGTCTTTGAGCTTCTCAACTTCTGCTTGCGTGGCCGTCATCCGCACTTCCTTCGTTCTTCCCACATGGATAATGCGGTCCATCCGCGCCTCGTCAATAAATCGTCTCAAATAACATTCCCGCTGGGATAGGTGCTGGAGCTGATAAGCCCTGACCGCCAACTGCTCGTCCCTGTTTTCCATAATGTCGTGCTGACCTTCAGTTCTGGCGGGTACTTTGACAGTATTAGGCTCAAAGGGGAAGAAATTCTTGACTACGGAAAAACAGTCATCAATGTCCAGGAGTGAAAATACACTCATATTGCCGAATGAGAAAAAGACGTCCTCCAATCCCTTCTTCCCGTTCTCCTCGCCCGCCAACTGCTTCAGTGATTGAAGAACCAAATAAAGTTGCAATTTTCTGCTGCGGTACTCAGATGGCAAGTGTGCCAAGATCCGCGCAACACTCGGCGTTTCGGTGAAGGTGTAAACCTCATCCATCACCCAGTTAATTGGGTGGTATCCGGCAACTGAGGGCGGCCTTTTGTTTATTTCGTCAAGGACGAGGTGGAATAACTGTAAGTATGCGTAATCTTTCTGCATGTGGTTGTTGTTCAAGCCCGAACCGTCGCATGCTATTATTAGTCCTTTGGCGATCGCTTCGCTTGGCGACCAGCCTGCTTTAGAGTAGCCGACCCTTGCCCGGATGCGTTTTGACTTGATGACATCCAAAACATCGGCCAGGGCGTGCGCCAGTTCCTTGTCTAGTTTCTCCACACCGGTAAAGCTGTTTTTAAAGTA
>Ga0209542_10021753_pt1 | contig 10025 bp, 13 predicted proteins | sample RifCSPhighO2_01_FD_184028 | JGI IMG/M metagenome (GOLD analysis project Ga0209542, IMG submission 184028) | Soil microbial communities from Rifle, Colorado - Rifle CSP2_plank highO2_0.1 (SPAdes) (version 2) | ecosystem: Environmental > Terrestrial > Deep subsurface > Rock core/Sediment ...
GCTGGGTTAAAAGTTTATAAATCCGTGGCCGATAGTCAGATTATTATGCCAACTAAACGGAAGAAAATATCGGATGGACGTGCCGAGCAGCGCGTGCCCAAGCGCCAGCGGATACAGATTCCGGTTTATCAGAAAAAAGTGGGCGCTGGCCAGCCCGCCGAAGAATCCGGCAACGGTCAGCGCTGGGTTAGGCAGATGAATAACGGCAAAGAGAATGGCAGATAGGAATACGGTCAGGCGGTGATTTTTCGTGCAGGCGTAGATTCCGTTAGCGAAATAACCGTTCAGGCAGAGCTGTTGGAAAAGCGCCCAAAGATAATATTTTAAAACCCCAGCCAGTATCAGCGATGGGGTAACCGATAGCGTAATCCCGGGTTGCCAGTATATTCCGGAAATCAGGATAACGGAAATAAGAACGCAAAAAGAGCTTATTAAAAATGGATAGCCCCGCCACGACCATTCCGGGCGGAGTCCTAAAGTTTTCAACAAAAACCCGTCTCGCCATCGCCAGCTTGCCAGCAGTATGATTAAAGGAATTACGACCGCAGTAATTTTATAGTTTTGATAGAAGATCCAAATCCGAGCTTCAACCAGTAAAAAAACCGCCGCCAGTTCCGCTATTCTAAGCCATCGACTCATTCATTCCTCTCAAAGAACTTACCTAAAAAACTATAAACTGAAATTCCGAATAAGGCAAAACCCCGCTTTGTGGCGGGGTTTTTATTTGGTCTGCCTTTTGAGGATTTCCGAATATGTGTCCAGGAGGATGTTAATCAATTCTTTCTGTTTCGCGCTGGAGTTGGGGCTGGTAATATTTTTCAGCAGATGCTCTATTGATTCTTGAGCGTCTCTCAATCCTTCCGGAGTCAGGGATTTTATCAGTTGCTTTTGTTCCAGAATTTCCTTTAATTTTTGGGGATTCAGCGGCGCCATCGCACCCTCCTTATTCATTGGGAATAACTAAAGCAATGATACCACGAATATTTACTTTCGTCAAGATATTGCAAAAAAAATGGTACTGGATATGTGGATGATGAGCATTTTGGATAAATGTTCACAGTAGTTAAGCTTTAAGCGCCTTACAAAAAGTAAGGCGCTTTTTATATGCCGAACTTCCGAATGAAAACCACTGGCTTTAGCCCGTGGCAGGGTAGGCAGCATCTCCGCCACTATGACGCGTCATAGTGGCGGACGAGCAAGGCCCGCAGTGGCGATAAACCACAGCCAGAAGGCCGTGGAGTTTCAGATTTTTTTTCAGCAGGTATTTTGTTAAAAACACCGAGACTGGCAGAAGAAGCGACATCTGGAGGATTGGCGAAAGGCCGACGCCGAGGCCGGAAATGACCGGCATAGCTTCCAGATAGTGCCAACGATTAAGAAATAGCCCTTTATATTCGACAAAAACAGCGATAAAGAAGCCGAGAACGGCGAGGCTGGCGATGTCTTTATAAGTTGCTTCCCGAATCCAATTCAGCCGCCCTTTTAAAAGAGCCACCAGCAATACGGCGCCGATAGTATAGAGGACGTCGCCAATTGCTGCCCAAATTGTGATTGGCAAAATCGGGCTTAAACTTTCGTAACCGCCATAAAGCGGCAAGTGAGATGATTCCCAGCCAAGATGGAGCAAAAAGGAAATTATCGCCAGCAGAAGTACGGTTTTTAAAAATTGCATAGGATTTTAGGCGGAATCTTGAAATTTTTTAAGAGCGGCGATTTGAATTTCGTTTAAGTGGATCGCCGGCCTTTTAGCTTGCATGTATTTTATCGCTTCATCCACCCCCAGGCCTTTTTTGATTAAATAGGCGGCAAAAAGCGCCGGCGCCCGGCCGTGCCCGTTTTTGCAATGGATATAGACTTTTATTTTCCGGCTGATTAAAAAATCCAAAGTTTGGACGCCTAAAGTTAATTTATCGTGGTCGGGAGCGTGGTGGTCCTTGGTTGGCAGCCATAGAAAATAATCCACGCCAACCGGAGAATCAATTCGCTCTTCTTCTAGGCTGATATCCGCTCTTACGTTTTTATCCAGTAATTCTTTTTTGAAACCGAATTCACAGCACATATTCGTGCCGATAAAAACATCGTCATTGATTTGGTCGTAATCAAATCCTTTGCGGTTAAAAAGGTGATTATATATGTCAACGATTTTCTTTGGCATGGCTGGTAATTTCAATATTACAGCTTTTGTGTTCTTTGCACCAAGCTTCGCATTTCGCCGCCCATATAATTCATCATATTGTACATAATGTTATAAACATTTTATAAATTTATCGGCGACCTTTCCGCGACATTAATCCCCGAAAAGCAGACGAATAGCCGCCCGGCAAACATCGGAATAAGCTCCGCCGGAAATGCGCAGCCGATTTTCCTGGACGCTGATCTGCATGGAATTGCCGGCCATTTTTATAATGCTGCCATCCACGTAGCCGATTTTCACGCCCCGGTGGTCATAAATGTCATTGCCGGAATAATAGCCGATTTTTTCGCTGCTCAGATTAAAAATATCATTGCCGTTCAGCCAGCCGATTTTCTGACTATCTTTTAAAATGTCATTGCCGACGATTTTTATCATAAGTTACGATATATCCAGTTTATCATAATTTCCGGTTTTACATTATCGGTTTCTTTGTTTATACTTTCATTAGTTCATTTTGAAAGGCAGAGATTATGGGAAAGAGAGTGAAAAAGCTTTCGTCTGATAAGATCGCCAAAGCTTTGGGAGCCAATCCTGTCCGCGTTGAAGATTTTAAAGAACTGTCAGAAGAAGAAGCAAAGCAGTGCGCGCCTCTAGGGTCGGCTCAGGGCATTCATTTCTTTCATTGCCTTCATTTGGCCTTTAATCACTCCGAAAAACTCCGCCAATTTCAGGAGAAAAAGAAAGTGGGTTACCGCTTTGGCGTGCCGGATAAGGGATACCTCCTGAAAGTTCTTTTTTATGAACTGCCGTAACGGCAGTTTTTTATTCTCCCAAAGTTTTCCCGCAATTGACAAATTTCGATTTATTATGGTATAATATCCTAATCACAGTTTCATTCAATCTGAGTTGAACCTGTCTTAGTAAAAATCCCTAAACGCGTTGCGAGGATAGATAGCATATCTCAAGGAGTGACGACGAGATCGTAGCCAAAGCTACCTCGAGGAGGAACGACGACGAGAGACGCTATTTAGACCGCAACCCTTCGGGATACTGCCAATGTTATTCATAACGGCGTTAGTCGTCGCTAGTGTATCTAAAGATACACATCGCTTCTCCTGCCTGGTTCTGAATAAAATTGGCTAGTATCGCGTTATAGGATTTTTACTAAGACAGGTTCCAGTCGAACTTTTCTTTGCAATGTGCGTGTGTCATTTATTAACTTATTAATCTAATCTATGGAACAGGGCAAAATTGCTCGGTTAACAGATCGCGGATTCGGCTTTATTTCCCGGGAGGGAGTAGAGAAGGACCTTTTCTTCCATTCCAAAGAACTGCAGAATGTGCAGTTTGATGAATTGAAAGAAGGCGATCAGGTACAGTTTGAAGTTGCGGACAGCCCAAAAGGCCCGAACGCGACCAAAGTGTCCCGAGCTTAAATGAAAGCCCCCGGATCGGGGGCTTTCTAGTTTTTATTTATGCAATCTTCTAATTTTTATAATCTTGGCATCGCTCCGAATATTTTGGGCGTGCTGGATAAGCACAATTTTAAAATCCCGACTCCGATTCAGGAAAAAGCCATCCCGATCGGCCTGGAAGGCAAAGATTTGGTTGGCATTGCCCAGACGGGAACCGGCAAGACGCTGGCTTTCAGTATTCCGATGATCCAGAAAGCGATGCAATCCAAGGGAATTGGATTAGTAGTTTTGCCAACCCGCGAATTAGCGCTTCAAGTTAACGAATCTTTCCGGCTGATAGGCAATTCGCTTGGCGTGAAAGCCGCGCTGATTATCGGCGGCGCTTCTATCGGAAACCAGATTGCGGAAATCCGCCGGAATCCGAATATTATCATTGGCACGCCCGGCCGGATTATTGACCATTTAAACCAGCGGACATTGTCGCTTGCCGGCGTTAAAATGCTGGTCCTAGACGAAGCGGACCGGATGCTGGATATGGGATTCGCTCCGCAACTGAAGCGGATTTTGCAGCACGTACCGGTGGAGCGCCAAACCTTATTATTTTCCGCCACGATGCCGCCGGCAATCATGCAGATTGCCCGTAATTTCATGAAATTGCCGGTGCAGATTGAAATCGTCCCGCCGGGAACCGCCGCCGCCAATGTCACGCACGAAGTTTTTATCGTTCCGAAAGAGCAAAAAATTTCTCTGTTATTGAAACTGCTTGGCGATTATCGCGGTTCGGTTTTGGTATTTATGCGGACCAAATTCAGCGTGAAAAAAGTTGTCCGGTATTTAAGCCATGCCCATCATGTTGCCGGGGAACTCCATTCCAACCGTTCGCCGAATCAGCGGCGGGACGCGCTGGAAGGATTTAAAAATGGCCGGTATCGGATTTTAGTGGCCACCGACATTGCCGCGCGCGGCATTGATGTTACTAATATTGAGCTCGTAATAAATTACGATTTGCCGACTCAGGCGGAAGATTACGTGCATCGCATCGGCCGTACCGGCCGAGCGGGAGCCAGCGGCCACGCAATTTCCTTTGCCACGCCGGATCAGCACGGCGATCTGCGGACAATTGAAAGATTATTACGAAAATCGTTGCCGCTGACTAAATTGCCAGAATCCTTGCCGGCGCCTTTGTCGCCGTTAACCCGTCCGCACCAAGGACAGCCGAATTACTCCCGTTCCCAACGGCCGTTCTCGCAAAATCGAAATCGCCGCCCTTTTAACCGCCGCCGGTATTTTTAAAGAGAGTGGGATACGAACTAAGGCCGCACCGCGATAAATCTTTTTTTCCACGCTTTCAGGAAGTCCTCAACCGAAATAGTTTTTCCGCCGGATGCCGAGGCCGGGTCGTTATAATAAACAGTATTGTTAGTAATGCCATTCACAACCACCAAATGCGGGATAGGATTGGTCGGTTCCAGTTTGTAATGGACGGACGCTATCACCGGGCCGTCTTTTAAATATTTTTCTAATTGAGCAAAGGCGGTTTCCGCGTCCGATTTAGCGAAGTCATAACTGGCGCCTTCCAAGCCATATTGGCTGGCAAGGGACGCCAGGCCCTGGTGCGACCAGCCGGCGCCATTAATAAATGCGCCTGCGGCAACGCCTTCTTCAAGAAGGGTATCAACCGATACGCTTCCTGGCTGGTAAAAATCAATAAGCATCGCCAAACTGGCTATGCCGCAGCCAAGCTTTTGCCATTTCATTGAGTGGATATCCTGAAATTGGGAATAAAAGGGAACATCAGGAATATTGCTGGCTTTAACAGCTGGTTCGGCCTGAACAACTGTCTCTATGAGAGAAGCCGTAAGGGGAGCGGTAGGGATGCTGATAATGGCATTCAAAGGAATGCCGGAAATAGCTATTGAAGCGCTGGTAAGTAGGCCGATTAGAAAATTGAGCATAATGCAGTTTATTATGCCATAAATCGTAGAATAATGCAAGTTACCACTCGCTACCTATCTGCCTACCGGCACCGGCGTTCATTCCGCCAGCGCGGAATGCCGCCTACCTCTCGCTCGAAAAAATCCCGCCCAGCGGGATACCAATCTTTTTCGAGCTCCGAAATTGCCGCACGACAGACAGGTAGCTCGTTTATGTTAGGTTTGAGATTATTAATCCTGAACAATTACGAACGTGCCCACTCCGGCCCAATGATACAATTTTTCCGCTTGCGCCGGCGCCAGATTGACGCAGCCGTGAGAAGATTGCTTTCCGAAATTTTCATGCCAATAGGTTCCGTGAATCGCCGCGCCTTGGTAGGTAAAGTATAAATCCCACGGCACTCCGGGTAAGTCGTAATATTGGTCAGTGACTCCTGGAATAGGTCCTTGCATATAGCGGCTCGGGATTTTTTTGAAAATCGTAAATATGCCGCGCGGCGTCGGAGTAAGCTCCAGTCCGGTGGAAACCGGTTCTTTCATAAACAATCCGTCTTTGTCGTACGCGTAAAGCATTTGTTCGGAACGGTCTACGATTATGCGTTTGGAGGCGGCATTGTCTGCCGGATCTTTTGATTCGATGGGGCCTTCATCCAGCAGTACATGCACGTAATCGGCCGCCACGTACCAATCCGTGGTTATCCGTTCCGGGTAGCGGATCTTCTCGTCAAAAATTATTTTGTACCAGGCGCGCCCGTCCCGTTCCACCTTTCCGCCGATTTTAAGAACAATGCCGTTCCGCAGCCGCATTACTTTAGGATAATCTTCACCGGGACCGGAACGGACATTTAAACATTCTCCATTAAAGTTTGGCCCGCAGCTGTCGATTATTTCTATATACTCAAAGAGAACTTTTTCGATTGGGAGGACAATCGCTTCCTCGTTTCCATTTTTCGGTGCAATAATAACCGTATCTTCTCCTTTAAGATACGGAAAATCATTTTTATAGAAAAATCCTACTTGCTTCACCGCCATTGCCAGCAAAATTAAAATCGCAAAAAGTATTCCTACCAAAATGCCGGCAACCCTCCGATTATGTTCAATTGGTTCGTGCATATGTACTTAGTATAAAACAGAATGAGATTTTTCCTATATATTTACAAATTACCGAATATCCCTCGATACCCCGTAAAAAATTGCCGCACAATTTCACAGGGCAGGCTCGCTGACTGGCGCTGCCGGGAGTCCACTCGAACTCGGCTTCATTTTACATTCAAAATTTCGTTTTTTTCAGTTCGATTCCAAGATGGGTCAGGCAGGGGCACAAAATAACTCTTTCTCTGTCTTACTCCGAGCTTTTATAAAGCGCGTATTTTTTTCTGACAACCGGTACAAATTCCCAACTGTTTTCTTGGACTATTTTTTTAAGCGGGTCGCGCGCGTAGCCAATGTCAAATTTATATTCATAAACTTTACCAAACTCACCGCTCTCTTTTATTCCATACTGCACTCCCCAAGATTTTTGAAAAAGAATTCTCCCTTTCCACGCTTGGGCAGAATATCTTATGCTCGGTTTCCATAAACCATCGGTGCCGATATGCCATTCCACACTGCCCAACTCCTCATAATAGCGGACGGTTTTCCGTGCGTCATCCAGCAGAATAAGAGCGCGGTAAGTTTTGCCCATCTTTTCTTTTGAAAAAATTCCATACCACTTAGCGTCAACAATTTTCCATTCAAGCAAAAAATCGGTTTCTTTGGCCGAAGTTATTTGATAAGGAATCTCTGGGGAATTGAGGGCCAAAATTTTCTTGCGAAGTTCTTCTTTACTTGCGGCCGAAGCTGATTTTTTCTTCCCGCCCAAATATTGGAAAAATCCCATGCCCCAAAGCATCACCCAAGCGGCGATTCCGACAACAAAGAGCGCGATTATTTCAAAGATAATACCGATATCCATATTCGCTAAAAAGAAGTTGAACCGTCTGGCTGATATCTCCAAAAAAAGTTTAATTGGCGACCCACTTCAATAGATCCTATCTGAATAATGCCGTATTTGCTGTCTCTGGTTTTAATGGCATAAACATGACCTACCTCTGGTTGATAAGGATCTTGCGCATATCCCGAGGTCGGAACGGAAGTGACATCATCTAAAGATTTGGACCCCAGGTCTAATGCTCCGTTAACTGTATAAACTCCATCATCATTCCAGAAGAAGTCCGATACCATCATATCGGCTTTCCATCCCGCGATGAAAGAAAAACCCGCCATCTCCTCATATTCGTTTGGTACATAACCCTGCCCGGAGGGTAGATTTGATGTCATTCCGGAGGGACGGGCTGATTTTGTTTGCGTAGGGGGTTGCGGGGTAGGAGAAACTGTTTTTGTTTGTGGCGTGGGAGTTGGGGTAGCGCCAGTTGTTGGCACTGATTTACTTGGTGTTGTTTTTTGGCTTTCTCCGAAAGGAACATTAAATGCCTTATCCCTATTTTGTTGTTCTAATCGGATTTGTTCAGCTACTGCCTTTTTTTCTGCTTCCTGGAGCGCTCGCTCCTGTTTAACGGCATCCTCTTCTGCTTTTTGTTTTTGCAAGGCCTGTGCTTCTTTTTCTGCGGCGGCTTTCCTTTCTTCTTCAGCTTGTTTCTGTTTTTCCAATTCACGCTGTTTTTCTTCGCCTTCGTAAGTTTTAAAGGCCAAAGTATAATCCTTTTTCAATTGGTCGATTGAGGATTCACGCGCTTTTTTATCGCTTTCCATTTCCTTAATGGCTTCTGACGCAGAATCAATGCCCCCCACTCCTTGCCTCCAGAATGACCACCATGGCCTTTCTCCGAATTGAATATCTTCTTTTAATTCATCAATTTCTGAAACAATCTTCTTTAAGTCATCAATCGTTACCTGCCCATAACTAAATACTCCCTTGGCTGATTCAGCCGACGAGATAAGAGAGTTTATTCTGTTTTGTAAAAAGGTAAGACCGCGAACCAAGCCGTTTGCTCTGGAAAGATACGCTTTTAAGTGATTTGCTCTTGCGTCATCTGCGGCGTTCGCCTTTGGTTCGCTCTCAAGATATTCCTCATAATGCTTTTGGGCGTCCCCGCTCTTAAAATCCTCATAGTCAAAACTTCCGTAATGAAAGATCGTATTATAAACATTGTTAAAAAAGCGCCCAAAACCCGTATTTACGGAAACCCGATATGACGGCGTGTTCCAATGATCTCCTTCCTTCGGAATATCTTTAAAATCGCTCTTTAAGTTTTGAAACGCATTCTTGTTTGCGGTAAAAGAGTCGGTTATATCCCGTATTTCCTGCCCGAACTGAATTTCGTAGGCGGAAGCAATAGCTCTTTCTTGCGATTTTTTGAAGTTGATCAGATTATTGGCTCCGGCACTTCCTTCTTCTGGCATACCGATGCCAGGCCCTCCGGGATATATACCGGTCGCGGTTCTTGAATATTCCCAATACTCAATTTCGTTTGATAAGACTTTATTTTTTCGCTCAACCAATTCCTGGAGTTTAGCAAGGCAATCTTTTTGCTCATCTTTTGTTCCCTCGCAAATGTCGCCCGAAGAAACCGCGCCACCTTCCGCTCCGGCGGCGGTAAGTTTCTCAAGATGATTTTTGTACTTTTCAACAATTTGTTTTATTGCCGCCTTACCGGACTTATTCACAATTGCATCAGCCAGTTCTTCAGCGACATTGCTTCCTATCCCCGGGTATTTAAGTTTGAAAAAATGGACAATGGCGGTTTTTTTGATAGTTTTCTCTGTGGCTACAATATCTTTTGTTGTTGGAGGCGTCGCAGTGAGTTGCTTTTCCAGCGCGTAAACCTTGGCAAATTTATCCATCCATTCAGGAAAATCTCCTATGTCCCTTAGTTTAGCTTTGGCATAGTAACCCCACCAACCCCCCATAAACTCGGGGTCGCCTCCATTTTCTTTATATAATCGATAGCCGACTTCCACTCCCTCGTTGAATCGCCAATCGAGTGCCCTCTCGCCAAGCCATATACCGGCATCTTTTAGCGCGGTAAATACTCCAACTAATCTCTGCGCGCCGGCAGATAAAAGTTTTTCGGAAGCTGATTCAGTTAATTCATCAATTTCCTGTTCTAACTCAAATTTTACAAAGTCCACGGCAACGCCCCAATAATCACCTTGCTTGAGCCGCACCGCAAATTCGCCGTATTTTACTCCCAGCTGAAATTTTTTAACGAGTTCTGAATCGGCGCCGGCAAGTTCCGCCGCGGAAGCAATCATGCCGCTATTGCTTCCTAAACCTTCGGATAAGCTTGTTATTTCTTCGCTCGTTACGGCAAATGCCGGCTTTGCTGTGAATAAAACGCCGACCATAACAAAACTTATGAAAAAAAGTAAAATCAATTGCGCCGATTTCATAGAAAATATTATAACATTATAATTCTTTATAATTTACTTTATAAATTTATACCATTGGCTTAGCACTTCCTCTGCCGGCTTGCCGCGCACATTATATTCTTTGGTTAATGGAAAATCATCGGGCCAATAAGTGAACGGATAGATTCCTAT
>Ga0209542_10021754_pt1 | contig 10025 bp, 8 predicted proteins | sample RifCSPhighO2_01_FD_184028 | JGI IMG/M metagenome (GOLD analysis project Ga0209542, IMG submission 184028) | Soil microbial communities from Rifle, Colorado - Rifle CSP2_plank highO2_0.1 (SPAdes) (version 2) | ecosystem: Environmental > Terrestrial > Deep subsurface > Rock core/Sediment ...
TACCAGCTTTATCAAACCGCTTACACGCCTTGGGAGTGGCAGCCCAAGCTGAAAAAGCTCGCGGACGAATTGGGCATACCGCTTTTTTCAAGCCCGTTTGACGAAACCGCCGTGGATTTTCTTCGGCGTATGGACGTGCCTTGCTACAAAATTGCTTCTTACGAAGTCAATGATTTTCTCCTTTTAAGAAAAGTGGCGCAGACCGGCAAGCCGGTTATTATTTCTTTGGGCTATGCTTCAATGGAAGACGCCGACTTTGCCATCAGGACTTTGCGTGAAAACGGCGCCGAAGATATTGCCGCGCTCCACTGCGTTACCGGCTACGAAACAGAGCCGGATATGACTAATATGAATTTGGCCACGATTAAAGATATTACGGATAGGTTTTCCGTGGTCGGAGGTTTTTCCGACAACAACGCGGGAATTGAGGCGCCGCTGATTGCGGCAAGCGCAGGCGCTTCAATCATTGAGAAGCATCTGATTTTAAGCCGTAGCGTCGGCGGACCGGATGCCAGATTTTCAATAGAGCCGGCAGAGTTCAAACTTCTGGTTGAAAAATTAAAAAAAGGAGATTATACGACTGACGAGGCAGTGATGAGCAGTGCTCTGGGCAGGGTTAACTACGGCCCGGCAAGCGCGACCGAGGAACATAACAAATGTTTTCGCCGGTCGCTTTTTATTTCTAAAGACATAAAAAAAGGCGAGCGTTTTACTCCGGAAAACATCCGTTCTGTCCGGCCGGCGTTCGGTTTGCACACCAAACATTTTGACGAAATAATGGGCAGGACCGCGGCCGCGGACATAGAATTCGGAACGCCTTTGAGCTGGGATTTAATACAAAAGGAAGAAAATCATGAGGTTTAGAAAAGCCACTAAAAAAGATTCGGAGAATTTGTTTAACTGGCGAAACGACCCGGAAACCAGGGCGGAATCTCTAAATACCGCGCCGGTTTTGCGCGAAGCACACGAAGCGTGGCTCGCGCGTACTCTTAAAAATCCAAAACGGATTTTGTTTATTGTGGAGGAGGAGAATGAGGCCGTCGGCGCGATGAGAGCCGATAAATTGGAAAACGAAGACGGCTATGAACTGTCTTGGACAGTGGCTCCAAACGTCAGAGGCAGAGGAGTCGGGAAGCAAATGCTGATTCAGGCAATTTCCGGAGAAATAAACGCCCCGGTTTTCAAAGCAGTCATTAAGCGCGAAAACATCGCTTCAATAAAAATGGCTCAAGCCGCCGGTTTTAAGCAGGAGTCCGAAGAAAAGGGCGTTTTGGTCTGGTATTTGCGCCGTTAGACACGCTTTTTTGCGTATTTTTCCAGGAGTTCCGAGCTTGAGCGTATTTTGCCGTTTTTGCCGACGTTAAAAATCATATTTATCCCGAGTTTTTTACAGGTCTTGATATCCCAATAGAGCGACGACTTCGGATCTGTCGCATTTCTCTTGTCGCGGTCGCCTCCGTTCGCGAAAATATCAGGTCTTATTATTTCTATTGCCTCGCTAACATCGTCCCGTTCACTTTCCAGAATAAAAACATCATCCACATATCTTATGCTTTTTATGAGTTTGGCCCGGTCTTCCTGATTCATTAAAAATCTGCCTTTTTTGCGTATGAGCCAGGCGTCGCAGTTGACTACTGCCACGAGCCGGTTTCCCAGTTCTTTGGCTTCCTCCAGCATTTCAAGATGGCCGACGTGAATCGGGTCAAATCCGCCTGAAACCATCACAACTTTTCCAATTTCTTTATTTTCCGGCGCAAATTCAGGTATGAGTTTTCCTGTCATGCGGCTATTATATCTTCGGGATTTCTGTCTTGCAATGGCTTAAGTAAAAGAGTATTTTAAAACAACAATGATTAGGCGGTATAAGATGGAAATTTGGCTCTTTTCGCTGGGTTTTGGGATTCGTCTGGCTTACGCGATTGCCGTTCAGTTTTTTTTCGGCTCTCACGGGTTTGCGGCGAACTCCGACGCGGAATCGTTTATCGCGGTCGCGAATAACCTGCTCGCGCACGGCGTTTTCAGTCCGATGACCGAATCTCCGTTTATCCCGGACCCCCTCCGCACGCCTCCGTACCCGTTTTTTCTTGCATTCTTTTTATATTTTAAAACCCCTCTTTTTTGGATCGCGGCTTTCCAGAATTTTTTGGCCGGTATCACGGGCGTTTTGATATACAGGACAGGTAAAATCATATTTAAATCCGCGGCCGTAGGGGTTATCGCGGCGGCATTGTTTATTTTTGAGCCGGTCTCAATATACTGGAGTAATCTTTTGATGTCGGATAATCTTTTTAGCTTTTTATTTTTTCTGGCGTTTTATCTGTTTGTTGTCCGAAAATTTTACTCATCTGCCTTTGTTTTGGGATTGGCGGCGTTAACCAGGCCCATCGGTCTTTTTCTTGCGCCATTGTTTTTGGCGGCGTCTGCTGTTTTATATTATCGCGGCGAGCATGACGGAGTTAATTTTGCCTGGAAAAAAGCGCTGATTGCCGTCTTGCTATTCTTTGCGGTTTTGACCCCATGGGCGGCCAGAAACAAAATACTATTTAATACCTGGGAGTTGTCCAGTGTCGGGTGGGTGAATCTTTATTTTTTTACATTCTCTAAATTTGCGCAAACTCATGGCATTGATTTGCCTACGCCAGAGGCGCCGCAGGGTTACTCCGGAGACGCCGCCACTATTTTTACTTATGATTTTTCGAACGTCCCTTTTTATAAAAGTACGGCCCAAAAACTTATTTTGGAGCGCCCGTGGGAATATTTAAAATTTCACTTGGCGTATTTTTTTAAGACATTCAATTATCACGGTTACGACTATTTAATGGAGCAGGTGATACGGGTTAAGTTTCCTAGAATCAGCGAAAGAGTCGGTTCTTTCGCGGTTCAAGCCGGTCAAGCCGTTTGGTGGCTCGTGTACGCGCTGGTTTTGGCTGGTTTATTCAAAAAAGAGCATCGGGCTTGGGCGTTTTTTATTTTATCTTTCGTTATTGCCAACAATTTTTTACTTGTTGCGAGCGGAGTCAGTCAGGGCGGGCGCTACGGCCTTCCGGTTATGCCCATGCTCCTGCTTCTCGGGAGCTACGGCGCGGTTTCGGCGTACCGCGCGGTTAGGGGTTTTTATTTTGAGCGCCGTATTGTTAAAGTTTAAACACATGTGGAAAGGCAAGAAGGTTTCGGTAGTTTTCGGGACCTATCGGGAAAAAAATTCCATACGAGCCGTAATTGAGAATTTTTTCGCGACCGGATTCGTGGACGAAGTTATTGTGGTGAACAACAACGCCGAAGAGGGGACTGACGAGGAGGTGAGAAAAACAGCCGCCAAGCTGGTGTACGAAAAACGGCAAGGGCTCGGTTGGGCTTACCGGCGCGGGATAGACGAGGCGACCGGCGACTACGTCGTGCTTTCGGAAGCCGACGGCACGTTCGCCGCCTCTGACATTGAACGTCTGTTGGCGTACGCCAAAGAGTTTCCGGTTGTTTTTGGCACGCGAACGAATAAAAGCAGTATTTCGGAAGGCGCGGCCATGGGTTTTTTAAGAAGAACGGCCAATGTATTTGAGGCCAAAATGATTGAGTTTCTTTTTGCCTCAAATTCCGTTACCGACATCGGCTGTATCTATAGACTTTTGCGCCGGGATATTGTTCAACGCCTGAAGCCGCTGTGGCGCGAGGGGGGCGCTTTATTCCCTACCGAGATTTTATTGCTTGCTTCTGCCGAACGGATAAAATTCATTGAAATTCCGGTTAGCTTTCGCGAGCGAGTCGGGGAATCGGGGCTGACGGCGCGCTGGTATTCGCTCGTGAAGTGGGGACTCCGCATTTTTTTCTTCATTGTGGTTTTCTGGCTGCGTTGGATTTTTAAGAAAAAGTAATGTAAGCTTTAGACGCATGTCAAAGCTCAAAGAAAAACGCATTCTGGTTTTTGGCGGCTCTGGCTTTATCGGTTCCAATTTTATCCGTTTTATTTTGTCGCGCGAGCGGAACGCGCGAATTTTAAATTACGATTTTCTGACTTATTCGGGCAACAAGGACAATTTATCGGATATTGAAAAAGAGTCCCGGTATAGTTTCGTACACGCCAGTATCGTGGACGCGAAGCGCATCACGCGGGTGGCATATCGTTTCAAACCCGATTATATAATCAATTTTGCCGCCGAAACCCACGTGGACAGAAGTATTCACGTGGGCGCGAAAGAATTCATTGACACAAACATAACCGGTGTTTTCAATATTTTGGAAGAGATGAAAAAGGGTTTGAACGTTAAGAAGTTCGTTCAGGTCTCCACGGATGAGGTGTATGGAAGTCTGCCCTTGAGTTCTGGGGGACAGCTTTTTACGGAAGACACGGCGTTTGCTCCGAATGTTCCTTACGCGGCCACGAAAGCGGGCGGAGACCTTTTGTGCCGAGCTTATTTTCACACGTTTCGCGTGCCTGTTGTAGTTACGCGCTGTTCAAACAATTACGGGCCGTATCAATATCCAGAAAAACTTATCCCTTTTTTCATTTTACGAATGCTGGAAGGAAAGAGTTTGCCTGTCTACGGCGACGGCAGAAACGTGCGCGACTGGATTTATGTTTTGGACCATTGCGAGGCCCTGCGGCTGTGCTTGTTTAAAGGCGTTCCCGGCGAGGTTTATAACATTGGCGTGGACAATGAAATGAATAACATGGAAGTCGCCCGTTTGATATTGGCGGCTTTCGGACGCGACGAATCGTGGATTGAATTTGTCGCTGACCGTCCGGGCCACGACCGCCGGTACGCCATTGACGCTTCCAAAATAAAAAAAGAATTGGGATGGACTCCCAAGTTTCATTTCAAAAAAGCGTTTAAGGAAACAATCCAATGGTATAGGGAAAATCCGAAATGGATTGAGCGTGTTCGCAGGCGCACCGGCGTTTTTAATCCCCACATAGATCTTTGGCGGGCTCACGCGGCTAAATGAAATCAGATTTTATTGATAAGACCGCGTGCAGGATTTGTAGCCGGGCCGGTCTCGTCCCGGTATTGGATTTGGGCGTGATGCCGCCCGCCAACGCTTTTTTGAAAGAAGGGGATTTGAGAAAACCGGAACAAAAGTTTCCATTGGTTCTTTGTTTTTGCCCAAAGTGCGGGCTCGCCCAGCTTTCGGTTGTCGTAGACCCGGCTATTTTGTTCCGCCATTACGATTATTTTACGTCCGCGAGCGCGCCCTTGGCCGAACATTTTATCAGGTCTGCGGACAACCTGGTTAAGCGTTTTATAAAATCCAAAAATGACTTGGTCCTTGAAATCGGCGGAAATGACGGCGTATTGCTCGCGAGCGTTCTGGACAGGTGCCGCGCTCTGAACATTGAACCGGCGGAAAACATAGCCGCCGCGTCGCGCGAGCGCGGAGTGGAAACGTTAAACGAGTTTTTTTCCAGTTCGCTCGCCGGGCGAATTTTAAAAACGCACGGCAAAGCGCGGCTCATTGTGGCGAACAACGTCATCGCGCACGTGGACGACGTCTCGGACGTTTTTTTAGGCGTTAAATCGCTTCTCGCCGATGAAGGCGCGTTTGTTTTGGAAGTCCACTGGGTCGGGAATTTAATCGGCGACGGGGGATTTGACCAGATTTACCACGAGCACTTGTCTTATTTTTCTTTAGGCGCTCTTCAGTATTTGGCGCGTTCGCTCGGCCTCGAGATATTTGACGCGGAACTTATTCCGATTCACGGGCAGTCATTGAGAGTTTATATCGGTCAGGGATTCGACGAAAGTCCGTCGATTGGCGAGATTTTAAAAAAAGAAAAGAACTTGGGGCTGGACACGGCGAAACCTTTTCTTCAATTCGCAGAACGCGTGGAAAAAAGCAGGCGCGAACTTTACGAGTTATTTTCGCGTTTAAAAAAAGAGGGGAAAACAATCGCGGGCTACGGCGCGCCCGCGAAAGGAAACACGCTCCTGAATTACTTCGGCATTGACAATAAACTGATGGATTTTATCACGGATACGACGCCGGCAAAGCAGGGTTTGTTCACGCCGGGGTCGCATATTCCAATTCGTCCGCCCGAGACGATTAGCCAAAAAACTCCGGATTATATGGTGCTCTTGGCGTGGAATTACGCGGACGCGATAGTTAAAAAAGAATCTGGTTTTAGGGAGCGGGGAGGCAAATTCATTATTCCGGTGCCTGAAGTAAAAATTATTTGATGCCGCGCACGCGCTGCCCCATCTGCGGATTTCTTTTGAGCGAGCATGTTCTTGCGAAACACTTGCCTGGTTTTTTCCGCTGCCCTCAATGTTCCGGATATTATCATCTGGAGAGCGGCAAACCTCCTTACCCCGAGCGTTATTTTTCCGAGCGCAATTCAGTATCGCTCGGCCAGCGCGTTCTTTCCCTTTTTCTTTTTTTCCGCGCCCAAAAAATAAAGCGCATTCTGGCCGATTCCGGCGCGCGGATACTGGATTATGGTTCCGGCGACGGCAGGCTGGTTTCGTATTTGAATTCACGCGGATTTCACGCGGACGGGTATGACCCGTCCGAAGCGGCCGTTTCGCTCGCGCGCAAAAACAATATTCCGGTCTACGGTTCCATTCCTGCCCGGCAGTACGATTTGATTATGTTTTGGCACAGCTTGGAGCATTCGGATACGCCGCTCAACGACATAATTGCCTGCAAAGAATATTGCGCTCCCTCGGCAAGGCTTCTGATAGCAGTTCCCAATGCCTACAGCTTAGAGGCGAAAATAAGCGGAAAAACGTGGTTTTGTTATGATTGGCCGTTTCACCGCGTGCATTTTACTCCGCGCGCGCTTAAAGTGCTTCTGGAAAAAGCGGGGTTTAAAATCGCGTCAATTGATTATTTGAATCCCGAATACACGCTTTCGTCCTTGGCGCAGACGTTTTTAAATTTGTTTTTGCCGAAAAATGTTTTTTACGGTCTGATGACCGCGCGCCGCAGCGACCGAAGCCGTGGCGCTATGCTGGCATGGGGACTGGTTTCGTTCGGCGTGCTCGTTCTTTTTTCGCCGTTTTTGCTTCTGGTTTTCGCCGCGGAACTTATGACGAAAAAGACCGCCGCGTTTGTGGTTGTGGCCCAGAAAAATTCCTGATATATTTAAAACCATGGTTTTAAGCAAATATCTGAAGCGGGTGATTGTAATAGGTCTTTTTGCCGCGGCGATCATTACGCCGTTTTACGTTTCCACGGCCATGTTTTTTCCGTATATCACCGGCAAAAATTTCCTTTTCCGGATCGTCGTTGAAATAATTTTTGCGCTGTGGCTTATTTTGGCTTTGTCGGACGCGCGCGCGAGGCCAAAGTCCTCGCCGGTTTTGTGGGCAGCGGTCGCTACCTTGTCTGCCCTTATTCTTTCCACTATTTTCGGCGTGGACCCTTACCGCAGTTTTTGGTCCAATTTTGAACGCATGGAAGGCCTCATAAGCCACTTGCATCTGGCGGCTTACTTTTTGGTTTTGGCGAGCGTGTTTAAAACCGAAATAGAGTGGCGGCGCTTCCTTTACGCCGTTTCGGCTTCAGGGGCCGTCATGGCCGTCTACGGATATTTGCAGGCCTTTGGCATTACCGCTATTTCAGTCCAGAGCGGGCTTAGGGTGGACGGTTCTTTCGGCAACGCCAGCTACATGGCCGTATTTATGCTTTTTAACGTGTTTATTGCCGTTTATTTGTTTGCCACCGAGAAAAAGAATTGGCTTAAAGCGGTTTTTGCCGCTATGGTCATTTTGGGAGCGCCGGTTGTGTTTTTAACCGCGACCAGAGGCGCGATACTGGGGCTGGTCGGCGGTTTTATTGTCTTGGCGGTGCTTTTGGCCGTTTTAATGAAAGACAAGGCAATCAGGACCGCGGCCATAAGCGTGGTCTTGGGCGTTATCATTCTTATTTCGGGCTTTCTTTTGGCGCAAAACAGGGAGTTCGTGGCCAAAAATTACGTCCTTTCGCGGTTTGCCAATCTCACGTTTGCCGAGCGCACCATCCAATCGCGCTTCACCATCTGGGGCATGTCGTTTGAGGGGTTTAAGGAGCGTCCTATTTTGGGCTGGGGGCTTGATAATTATAATCAGATTTTTAATAAGTATTATCAGCCGTCTTTGTGGCTGCAAGAGCCATGGTTTGACAGGTCTCATAACATAGTTTTTGACTGGTTGGCGAGTTCCGGAATCCTCGGACTTTTGGCGTATTTAAGCATGTGGGCTTCGGCTCTTTATGTTCTTTGGAAGAAATATTTTTTAGACGCTTCCCGCGAAAAACTGGTTTTGGCCGCGGTTACAAGTTCGCTTTTGGCCGCGTATTTCTTTCATAACTTTTTTGTCTTTGACAATATAATATCTTACATTCTTTTTTTCACCATTTTGGCTTTTGTCCATTTCCAGGCAGTATCGGACAAAGAAAAGGACACTTTAAGTCCGATAAACCTTTTTTATTCGGCGATTATTGTCTTTCTTTTGATTCTCTCTTTGTACTTTTTGAACGTGAAACCCATTTCGGCGAATATCGCGCTTTTAAAAACCCTAAAAGACATATCCGCGCAAGGTCAGAACGTGGAGGTAGTTCTGTCTGATTTCCAGAAGGCCCTGTCTTATAATACTTTTGCCAATCAGGAAATAAGGGAGCAGTTGAGCGCTTACACCAATGGCGTGGTGGCGTCCGATTTGCCGCAAGACTTAAAAATTAAGGCCGTTTCTTTGGCGACCGCAGAACTTGAAAAGCAGACAAAAGAAACCCCTGACGAAGTTAGGGCCTATATCTTTTTGTCTTCAATGTACGGAAATGTTGGCCGGCATAAAGACGCCCTGGCCGTAATTGAACGCGCTTTGGAGCTTTCTCCCAAAAAACAGCAGATATTTTTCCTTTTGGCCGACACTTATCTGGCTCTGGGGGACGGCCAAAAGGCCTACGGCGCGGTAAAGTTCGCTTATGAGTCTGACCCGGAATTTGAGTCAGCGGTTAAAAACTTTGCCATTGTCGCCATTATTAACGGCCGGGTTAGCGAAGCCGAGGAGGCCCTGGTCCGAAAATTTGGCACGATTATAGTGCCTGACCAGAGTTTGGTAACCGCTTACGCCAGAGCGGGGGAGTTCTCAAAAGTGCGCGATATTTGGCTTGAATTCATAAAAACAGAACCTCAAAACGCCCAATACCGCGTCAATTTAGCCGCCACCTATATGGAACTTGGCAGGCCCCAGGAGGCCATAAAAGAGCTTGAGCGCGCGATTGAGCTTAACCCTCAATTTAAGGAGGCCGGGGAATACTTTATAAATGAGATAAAAGCCGGCCGGAATCCGGCCAAAAATCAGTAAGGGGTTTATCCACAGCCCGCCTTTACTCTACTTTCCTGAAATGGCTTATAATAAATACAGGCATTTTTATGCCTGTAAATGGTCATTAGATTTATTAAATTTTTATTAGTTTAATTAAGATAAAATATGTCAAATATCTCTAGGTTTTTGGACACGCGCCGGGTTACTGGCGTAGTGTTGGCCACTCTGCTGTCTTTGTTGCTGGTGGCTTTGATTACTTACGGCGCGACTACTATCAGCACGAACGTAAGCACCGGCGGAACGCTTGACGTCACGGGCGCAACTACTCTAAATGCCGCGGTCACTTTGGGCGATGCCGTTACAGACAACATTACCATTACCGGCAACGCCACAAGTTCAAACACGTTTAATGTGGCCGGCAATTTCAAAGTGAACGGCTACGCCACCACTTCGGGTTCAAGCGGCAATTTCGCAACGGCGGGCACGCTTACTGTAACCGGTGCTACTGAGTTGAATGGCGCGGTCACTTTGGGCGACGCCGCGGTAGACGCCATTATCATAACCGGCAATGCTTCCACGACGAATTCACTGACCATCGGAAAAACCGCAAGCACGACTAAATTGGTTGTCGGCGGAGATGATGTGCACGGAACGTTCGCGAGTATAATCTTCGGAACGTGCAATTTAACAGCCACGACTCTTTCCGCCTCAACAACGAAAAATTTCCCCTGCACCAGCGCCACGGGAGTGCGCACCACCGATAAAGTACTCGTGAACGCGACCTCC
>Ga0209542_10021755_pt1 | contig 10025 bp, 11 predicted proteins | sample RifCSPhighO2_01_FD_184028 | JGI IMG/M metagenome (GOLD analysis project Ga0209542, IMG submission 184028) | Soil microbial communities from Rifle, Colorado - Rifle CSP2_plank highO2_0.1 (SPAdes) (version 2) | ecosystem: Environmental > Terrestrial > Deep subsurface > Rock core/Sediment ...
TGAAACTGAGAAGCTAAGCAAATCATAGTTTACACGCAAAATGCCTGTGGCCGGATCCTGCATATGCTGGGGGTGCAACTGCCTTGGTCCGTAAACAGCAGCAATAGCTACTGTCTTTCCGAAAGCAAAAAGGGCTGAGCCGTCTGCGTTTGGAACAACTCCGATTTTTGCAACCATGGGTCTTAATTCATCAAGTGCTCTGCCTGTGACTCTCTTGAATTTATCAGCCATTTACATTTTCCTCCCGGACTAACTTGTCATAAATCTCATTAAGCCTCGCAATGGCATCCATATAGAGGGATTTCTCGGGGAAGGCTCCTGAAGCGGAAGGCTCGTTGCGCCAGGCATATCCCTTACTCTCAATAAGTTCAATATCTCTAGAATTAAGAGCGGCTCTTGAATTTTTACCAAGATAATGGCATAAATAAACAGCATGGCCCAGCTTCATATTCCTGATGTCTCCCGGAAGCCCAAGCTCCTCTAAAAGCATGCTCTCCGCCTGCCCATAAGAAATATTGCTTCCTGCTTCGTCAATTGCATAATCTTTCGGAATTTCCACAGGCTTCCTTGAAAAATAATTCATTTTAATTCTCCCCAAACCAGGCCTCCATTTTCTCTGTTAGTCCTTCAACAAGTATCTTTTCTGTAACCTGTTCAATTGCTTTTCTTGCCTTTATAGATGAATCTAAATCTCCCCTAGTCCATATCCAGCCATTCTGACCTACTGTTATCTGACAGCCTGTTTTTTCCTTAATCAGGTTTATCATTGAGCCTTCCCTGCCTATTACTCTTGGAACCCTGTTTGGGCTTACCCTGAAAATAAACCCATCTTCTAATTTTCCAAGGCCTTTTCCTTTTAATGTCAAGTCTACTCCTCTTGTATTTACAGACCATATTTTTGCAGCCACAACATCCCCAATTGCCAGAAATTGATCCATTTCATTTTTATTTATAAATCTTGGAGACTCCTCAATCGGGAGAAACCCGGAAGCTGCTGAATCAATATCAATAATCCAGCCATTGAAGGTTATATTGATTACTCTTCCAAGCACGACATTGTTTCTTCTTGGGACAAATGCTCCTGTAATTGCTATTACCTTGATTACCCTCCCTGCTTCCTCTGCAAGCCCAAACCTGCTCGCCAGAATATCTTCACCTTCTCTTCTGGCTCCCTCACCTGGAAGAAAGTCCTCTCCGGAAACAATAACCTCTCCTGGAACTACTAATCTTCTCTTTTTAGAATCTTCAAAACCTTCTTCATGCGCAATCTCTTCCTCGTTAATAGCTTTTATCATATTTAAACATTGAAAACAGTGAGCTAATTGTAATTCTCTGCTGTTATCTGCTTCTCCGTATCTTCCATTTAAGGTAATTTGAAGGGTTTAAAAATCTTGCGATGGTGCAATATTTAGGTTAGTTGGCTGAGCGGCTCTTAAGTGCCTGATTGCCTTTCAAAATATAGAGAATTTTGAAAAACCCCAAAATCCTCTATCAAGCCGCTTTAAAAATCCTCTTAGTACTATGAAATTTGTGCTATGAAAGTGGAGGGTTATTCAAAGCTTTCTATAATCTGCGCGTTAATCCTTAAAGATAAAGAAACCTGAAAATTACCAGAAAAGCCACGATAATAGATGTTGAGATAACCAGAGAGGTGCGCCTTTCCTCATTATTATTTATGGAGCCTATTTTATAATATATAAGGCTGATAATAAGCCCTGGGAGAATAAGTATAAAGAGCTGGATAATAAGAGTTTCTTTTACAAAATCAGAAATTGCCGGCGCGGCATCTGCTGTTGAAATAAGGAACATAAAATAAAATAATATCCAGAAGGCAAGGCCAATCGCAGCATATCCCCATTCTCTTTTCATGTTAAGCATAAGGCAGTATAATTTTTAAATGTTTATATTATTTCTTTTCAATAATTTCTTCGCTCTGGACAGCCCCATGAGTTATATTATTGAGCTTTTCATAGAAGTCAATCTGCAGGCCTGAGGGTATGCTCAAAATTGCCTGAAGAGAGCCGTTGGGGAGCCAGTCTTCAGATTCCTTGTAGTCTTTGAGAAGACCATAGACTGCTCCTGAATATTGCGCGGGAATCGTGAGCTTAATTCTCTTGGTTTCCAGCTTAATAGGGATTATATTCTTAAGCTTTTCAACTGACGGAGCGAGCTGCTGCTCTGCGGGGCGATTGTCAATAGAAATATGGGCTTCTTCCATTGCCCGCTTAAGCCTGTCCTCAGTATATGGTCTTCCGTGCTGGTCAACTGCATTTCTGATTATTAAATTAATGAGCTGCTTTATTTTTGCATCTTTTTCAGCCTCGCGAAATTCCTGCGTCTTCTGAACTTCCCCGGAGAGAATTATTTTTTTAGCAACTTCGTAAGCATCCTCTGTCCCAAAAGAATCAATAAGGTCTGCCTTTGGCACATGAAGTCCCTTTTTTAGGTCTGAAAAAATATGCGGGCTTACTAATGCCTGAGTTATGCTCCCCTTTCCGGATTTAAATTTAAGAGCTTCATCCAAATCCACCAAAGTCTCAAAATGCTTTCCCTTAATTTTTATTCTTGCGGTTACCTGTGACATGATGATGTGAGAGAATGCTGTTTTATAAAAGTTACTACTCTTTTCTTTTCTATAAAAATGCACTTTAGAGAATAATAATTGATTTAAACTTCAATAATCAGAAAAATGAATGATTTTAAAAGATAGAGTATGGGGAGAGTTTAAGGTTGATGAGAGCCCTCTGATTGACATTATAAAAAATCCAGAATTTAAAAGGCTTGATAAAATCTCGCAATTTGGGCTTCCGTTTAAATATTATCCTCTTCCCCAATTTACAAGGCATGAGCATTCAATCGGAGTTATGCTTCTGTTAAGAAAGCTTGGAGCTGGGCTTGAGGAGCAGACAGCAGGGCTCCTGCATGACACTTCACATACAGCATTCTCACATTTAGTTGACTGGGTGATTGGAGATAGAAAAAGAGAAGATTTCCAAGATAACAGACACATTGATTACCTTAAAAATTCCTCATTTAGAGAAATAATTGAAAATCATGGTTTTAATATAGATGATATTGCATCACTTTCTAAATATTCGCTTCTTGAGATGCCAATTCCGAACTTATGCGCAGACAGAGTTGATTATGCCATGAGAGAATTCCAAGACTGGGCTAATCCTTCAATAGTGGGCTTCTGTTCAGCAGGTCTTGAGAATTATAACGGAAAAATTGTGTTTAGCAGACATGAAGATGCAAGAAATTTTGCCTATTCGTATATGAAACTGCAGAGAGAGCACTGGGGCGGGGCAGAATGGATGCTAAGATGGCAGATTTTCAGCGAGGCTCTTAAGGAGAGCATTAATAAGGGAATTATAAAAAGGGAGGATTTTCTTTTAAATGACGAGGAAGTGCTTGAGAAGATTGAGAATTGTGAAGACAGGAGCATTTTAGCAAAGCTGAAAAAATTGAGGGGCGGGCTTAATTACAGCTTAAACTGTGATGAGTGTGATTATATACTTAGAAAGAAATTCAGACACATTGACCCATGTTACCTTGAAAATGGCTCAATTAAAAGATTAAGCATTGAAGAGCCAGAATATAAAAGACATCTTTTGGAAGAAAAGAGGAGCAATAATGCAGGCTGGAGAATAAAATGCCTTAGCATAAGGTTTAAATAACTTAGTTTCCCAAGATTTGTAACAGAGGAAATTCTATGGACATACCAACAGAAATGCAGCATCAGGCAATGGGATACGACCGGGCAGCCACAATGTTTTCCCCGGACGGGCATTTATTGCAGGTGGAGTATGCGGAGAAAGTTGTAAAATTTGGAAGCGCGAGCATAGGGCTGGTCTGCAAAGACGGAGTTCTTCTTATCTCGGACAGGAGAATAAGAGACAAGCTTGTAACGCCAGATTCAATGAACAAGATATTTGAGATTGATGAGCATATTGTTGCAACAGCCGCGGGAATTCTTTCTGATGCAAGAATGCTGGTTGAGCATGCCCAAGTTTTAGCCCAGCAGAATAGAGTAACCTATGATTCTCCTATTGAGCCTTTATCAGTCATAAAGTCTCTAGCTGACAAAAAGCAGATGTTTACCCAGTATGGGGGAGTAAGGCCGTTTGGAGTTGCAATCCTTCTTGGAGGAGTAAACAAGAAGCAAGCTCATCTTTACACTTCAGATGTAACTGGGAATTTTCTTGCATATAAGGCAAATGCAATCGGAGAGCATGATGAAAAGATAAAGGAGATTCTTAGAAAGGATTACAGGGAAGAAATGACCCTTGAGGAAGGAATCAAATTTTTGCTGAAAATATTCAAGGATATTCTTGAGAAGAATTTTGAGCTTTCAAGATTTGATATTGGATATATCAAGAACAGTGATGAGAAGCTTGTGAGACTCCATGGGGATGAGCTGAAGAAGTATATTAAATGAGATTGAGTTTTTCTGGCGGTTATATTTTTGAATTTATTTTTAGCTGACCTTTAGCAGTTTCCTGAAGATGCTTGAGATGATTATGCTGATTATTATGTATGCAAGAAGCCAGTGCATGAATCCAAATATCTTTGCAGGATTTGATGCAAAGAAATCCGTGAACCAGTTAAACAAGAGAATAATGGGGACTATTGTATAAACAGTAGGTCTCATTGCCATCGGAAGAATCTTCATTGTGAGCTCCATGGATTTCTTCTGGTATTCCATGAACTTTTCAGGATGATCCCTGTATTTTTTCATCTCGGTCTGAAGGAGCTTCTGCTCGTCTTTTATTTCTTTAAGCGTCTTCTGGTCCGTAGTGTATTTATACAGCAGGGTTGAGATGAAAGTTAATGCCGAAATTACTATTATGAATCCTATGTTTAAATTCCATAAAAGCAGGGCTCCGATTGAGGGGTCAAGAATTGCGTGGGCAGTCTCCTTAATTACCGGAATTGAATTCCAGAGAGCAGGGACTATAAGTCCTATTGCAAGTATCAAAAACATTATTTTCATTCCTGACATTTTTCCTCCTTATCCAATCATCTTCCTTAGGGCCGGATGCATATCCAAGGCGTGCTGTTGGGCAATATTCTGGTATAATTGGTACATTATCATGACTGCCAAAAGCAGGGCTGTGCCTGAAACAAGGGCTCCAAGCACATCGGCAACTGCCGAGAGAAGGCCTACTGCAAGACCCCCCATAATAGTAAGCGGAAGGATGTATCTTTTTAAAATTGATTCAAGGACTCTCTGATCTTTCCTGAATCCGGGAATCTGAAGGCCGGAGGAGAGAATTTTCTTAGCCTGGCTTGATTCGTCCATGCCTGCTGTCTTTACCCAAAGGACCGCAAACACGGCAGAAAATATCATAAAAAATAAAGTATGAGAAATTGCCTGAAGAAGCTGCCTTTGAGAGAATGTGCCTCTTATAATTGCATCAAGCAGATTAGAGCTGCTTAGCCAGTAAGCTAATCCAGATACTGGCTGTCCCTGGCTGAATGCCCCTAAAAGAGGCTTGCCTATATTCTGAAGCAAAATGCCGAATAATTGGATGTTAGCGAGAAGCGCTGCAACTAAGATTACAGGAATTACAGATGCATAAAAGAATGAAAGAGGCCATTTTATCCCATAGCCTCTAAGCCTTTCAAATGAAAGCGGAATCTCTACTTTTAGAGATTGCGCAGCAACTACAAGAAGAAATATGATTATAGTTGATATAATTACTGCAAATGCTGCAAGAGCTTCCTGGGGGGCTCCGTTTATTACTGAATGAATGATTACCAGAAGCTTGCCGGGGCAGGCAGTCTGAGCATCTGAGAAATTAACAAGGCAATTCTCTCCTGTTGGAGTTATAAACTGGAACAGGCTGGCGAATAATCTCCAGGCAACTCCTGCAACGATAAACAGGGAAGTTCCGGAGCCAAAACCCCATTTGGTTACAACTTCATCCATGAACATTATTGCAAGGCCTCCGAGTATAAGCTGGAAAACAACAAGCCCTGTGAGACCGGGCATTGCCTGTAGGCCTCCCATCAAGACATAAACCATTGCTTCAAATATAATAAAGAAGAATACTCCAAGCTTTTGCAATCCCTGAAAATATTTTTTCCCTTCTGCAGAAGAAGTGTCTATCTGAAGAATTCCGGAGCCAACAAGAAGCTGAAGGATAATTGAAGACATGACTATCGGGCCGATTCCAAGGCTGATTATGCTTCCAAAATCAGTCCCGAGAATAATGGCGAGATATTCAAACTGGGCAAGAGAATTTGCAGAAAGCCCAAAAATAGGTATGTTTGCAAGGATGAAAAAGGCAAGGAGAATAATAAGAGTCCATTTAAGCTTGACATTGAAAGACAGCTTTTTTTCAACAGGATGCCTGACCTCCGGTAGATTATAAAGCAAGGATTTAATTGCCATAAGCAGTATTGAGAAAAGGAGTTTTTAAATTTAAGCTTACAACTCGCTTTGATTTTTAGCCGAGGGTTTTTTTAAAACCTGTCACGCAGGGCACAGCAATATTCATGTTGAAATCAGTGCCATCAATAAAAATATGAGTTTTATCAAGTGAAGCTCCCCACCCCAAGAGGTTTGCCTGCGGGCAAATCCTCGCTTCGCTCGGAGTGGGGCATCTTTAGACGAAATAAAAACCATCCATTATCCCCTACAACAACTCATCTTCAACTGACATAAAATAACTATCTTATTTTAACTTTCCATTGTAATCCTGCCTTGCTTTCTCCCTATGGCAAGACCATAGGGTATAACGATTAATAAAAGATAAGGCCTATATTTTTATATGACAGCCTGAGAATTTCCAAATAAAACCTGCCCTGTAAAATTGTTCCATAGAGCTTCTGCAATCTGAAATGAATCTTTAGTTCCTCTCAGAATCTCTTTTTTAAAGTTCTTTTTCATATGCATTATTCCATTTTGATGGGCTTCCTCTGCTGTATGGCCTTTGAGCAGAGATATTGCCACCATATTTGATGGTTCTAAGAATTTTTTTGCAGTCTCATCTTTTAGAGGGACACTATCCCATGTTTTATCTGCCCAAAATACGAATGGAAACTCATATCCTATAAAACACCCTCTGCTGGTATTTTCTTTAAAAATTCTTCCCAAAACTGCGCCTGCTTCACACGCACGGGCATATACAATCCGGTCATTAATAAGATAACCATTATTTCCTGCCTCAATAATAACTTCGTCTTTATGCCCCTTGATTGAATTTGGTGAACCATGGCCATTGAATACAATAAAGCTATAATTCAATTTATTTATAGTCTTTTCAAAGCTCTTTTTGCTAGCTTCTGTTTCTTCTAGTTTTTTATAGGGAATATTATTTTCTTCAGCGGCACTTAATATTTGCCAAGAAAAATGAGAAAGATACTCTGTTACATTGTCCCATTTGGGCAGAGTTATAATAAGACCTTTTTTCATTTTAAATTGATTTGACTACGTCTGTGACTTCGCCACTCACAACCGCCTTCATAAAATTAATGTGCATTCTAATAATGTTTTTGCCTATTTCATCCCCTCTTCTTACATGAGCCATTATTTCTTCTTTAGTCATTCCCTTATGAGATCCTATAAATAACCTAAGATTTGAAGTAGTCTGCGCATCTATTCTTGCAAGTACAAGCTCTTTCATTTTCTCGGCAACTTCAGATTTTTCATCATATTCATAATTATCTCTCATAATATATTTAACTCCTCTAAAGCTTTTAAAATCTTCTCCCCTAACTGAGTGTTCTCCTTCACTTCAAGATATGCAGTATTCCAATTGTAAGTCTTTCCATCTACAACTATAATAATATCCTGCCGGAGGCTTTCAGGGACATTTGCATAAACTTTAAGAAATTTTTCCCTTTTATCTTCCATGTACTTTAAAAGGAGACTATATTTAAATATATAACTGTGAAGTTTCTGCGAGTGTATATTTATTGGTTTAGGCTTTCCTCAATTATTTTCTGCTCCTCTTTTGTAATTCCGTATAGAGCATAAACTTCTTGGTCTATTTCGTAATCAAGATTCTTGATTTGCTGTTCAAGGCGTTCTTTTTCACTTCCCGAAATTTTTGAATCATGGAGTTTCTTTTGTAAAGAAAGCATTCGATCTACTAACAAAACAAGATTTTGCTCTTGTTTCCTATCTATCTGTTTAGGAAAGGCAAATGGATTTAAGAACTCAGGTGTCAATCGGTAAGTATCTCCTCTGAGGGCAGTACTTGTTTTTACAATAAAGAACCAGAATAATCTGGAGTTAAGTATTCCTAAAAAGAAATTATTATTGATATTCTTAAATTTGTCTTTAAATACAACTCCGTGTATTGCCGGACCATGATAATAAATACCTTCGATGTCACAAGCAGCTCTTATCTTAACTAACATATCTGGAATCATTATCTTGGGTTTTTGGTATTCATTTAGACTTCTCGCTGCAGAATACTTATAAAAGTTATCTTGACCTAATTCTACTTTCCTTTCCAAAAGTACATCTTTTACCCTGTTAAAATAAGAGTAAGTTAGTGGAAATTTATTTTTCATTTCCTTTAATGAAATCAAACTTATGTTATTAATAGCATCAAATTTATAAGGAAATAGCAAGAATTTATCGGTTTTATCAATAAAATATCTCTTGATATCTTCTCCATAGATAAACGGACATAGTACTTCTTTTTCTAAGTCTATATTTTCACCAAGATGCTTTGAATAAAATGTTGCTATCTTGCCCTTATCCTTTTTTAAGTCTAATAAATAAATTTCGTCGTTTCCGGTAGACGAACCCTTAAATATTTTTTCTGTTATTTCATCAAATCTATTCCCAGATCTTATTTTGTCCAAAATATCTTGTATAGATTTGCTACCAAAATTCCACATCTCTTTGCCTAAGCAGGCTTCTTCGAAGCTTTCAACTGTTCTATTAGATAAATCTCTATAATTCTCTCCTAAATTAAATCGCACATAATCAAAAATGTTATTATTTTCTTTACTTAAGAATAATAGACATGTGTAGGTTGTAGCTCCTTCAAATATCTGATTTGTAGTAAAGTCTACTATCTTTTTTATGGTCTTTTTTTGGGAAAGGAAATATCTTATTTTGCTTCCATTTTCTCCTTGAAAGAATTTGTGGGGAAGAATATACCCTACTTTTCCATCGCTTTTTATTAATTTGTATCCTTTTTCTACGAACAAAATATAAATGTCATAATTCTTTTCTGGTGACTCGTAATTATTATTGAAGTATTCTACATCTTTTTTGTCTAATGTTTGGATACGTATATAAGGCGGATTTCCTATCACAACATCAAAGCCTCCTTTGTGAAAGGCTTCGGGAAATTGGGCTTCCCACTTAAAGGCTTTGTCACCTGCGATAGTAAAATCATCTATGAGTGAGTTTCCGCACTTAATATTTTCTTTCATGTTTGGGAGAATGCGCTTTCTTGTTTCTTGTGTTTCTTCCTCAAGAAGCTTGAGCAGAAGATTTAACTGGGCAAGCTCAACTGCTTTTTCATCTAAATCTACGCCATAAATGCAATTTGAGAGAATTGAGGCTTTTTGCACTAATGAAAGGCGCCCATTGTAATCCTGAAAAGACAGAGACTTTCCCTTTTCTCCTTTCTTTAGTTTCTCTTCAATTATATTACAGACACATTCAAATGCTTTAATGAGAAAAGAGCCTGAACCGCAGGCAGGGTCTACAATATTGACTTCCAGAATTTCATCTATTGTTTTATTTTTGATATATTCGTATACTGTGTTTTTGACAATATAATCAACAATATAAGAAGGAGTATAATAGATGCCCATTCTCTTGCGCTTTCCTGAGGCACTGTCAAGCTTTACTCTCTTTTCCGTATCTGCAAGAATTGTCCCCAGATACTGCTCATATATATTACCTAAGAGATCTCCTGGAATTTCATCAAACATGTAACGCTCTTGCTGCCCTTCATTGCCGAAATAGAGTTCTTTGATTACCTCGCTTAAGGTTTGTTCATCAAAGAAGCCTTCTTTTTCCAGAAGCCCTTCTGCAAATAACTTAGAGT
>Ga0209542_10021758_pt1 | contig 10024 bp, 8 predicted proteins | sample RifCSPhighO2_01_FD_184028 | JGI IMG/M metagenome (GOLD analysis project Ga0209542, IMG submission 184028) | Soil microbial communities from Rifle, Colorado - Rifle CSP2_plank highO2_0.1 (SPAdes) (version 2) | ecosystem: Environmental > Terrestrial > Deep subsurface > Rock core/Sediment ...
CCCAAGTCATATTCCCCTTGGGTTGCCCTCACCCTCCCGCCTGATGGCGAGGATCCCTCTCCCCAATTGGGGAGAGGGGAACGACGTCTATTCGCTCACAATATGTTTTAGTGACCATTTCCAGTCGTAGCCGATTTTTTTGCGTGGATTAAAAATGTTTTTTGGATCAAATATATGCTTTGTGTCTTCAAACAGGCCATACATTTTTTTCCCATACATTTGTGGCAGTACATGGCTGCGTACTAATCCGTCGTTGTGTTCGGCCGTAGATGATCCGTTATATTTGAATACTAGATCATATACTTCTTTGGAGACTTTTGGGATATTGTCTAATTGCCGTTTATCTTTGAAGTTCATGAGGGGAATAATGTGAAAATTTCCGTTTCCCACATGCCCTGCTATGGAGTAGTCGATGTTATATTTTTTGAGAATAGCTGCAAGCTTTGGCAAGAACGATGGCAAATACTTTGGCTGGACGATAAAGTCGTCTATAAACGGTGCGGTTTTTTTACCTTGTACGTGATGGCGAAGCATATTGAAACTCTCTCTTCTAATAGTCCAGTATTTCTTCTGCTCTTCTTTTGTTGCTGCAATACGAAATGGCATGTTCCATTTTTTTACTGCGTTTTGGGCAGCCTGCGCCTGCACAAGTACTTCTTGTTTTGTATCTCCGGTAAATTCCGCAAGCAGCATCAATTTTGGGATTCCGGAGCGGAACATAATGCTAAACTCTGGAATGAATTGCAATCCAAGAGAAACAATGTTTGTTTTTAACTTTTTTACAAAACTGGGGAATAGTTTGAGTGCAAGGTAAAGCGTGTGGTCATCGTACGATTCCAAGCTTGCTGGCTGATATGCCATCAGGTACTCTACGATATCTGTAAGATGTGTTAAATCTGGAAGGAATAACACAAGGAGCGCAGAATGTTTTTTTGGTTTGATAAGGCGAAATGTTATGTTTGTGGTAATACCAAGCGTTCCTTGCGAGCCTGCGAATAATTTTGTGAGATCAAACGTTTTCCTGTCCCATACGTTCCAAAGGTAATATCCTGCGGAATTTTTTGAAACGTTAGGTTTTTTGGATTGGATAAAATCGTAATTGTTTTCGATGAGCTTATACAGTTCTCGATATACGTTTCCTAAAAACGTTTTTTGTTTCATGGCTTGCATTAATTCAGATGTATTTAATGCAGAGATAGAATATTCGTTGCCATCAGCTAAAACAACAGAAAGTTCTTGAATATATTTTTCTGTTTTTCCGTACGAGAGCGTTTTTTCTCCTCCTGCGTTGTTATTCACCATTCCACCTACGGTGCATATTTCTTTTGAGGCGGGGTAGGACGGCATCAAGAGTCCTTTTTTGCGTACTTTTCGTTCCATGTCACGATAAAATACCCCGGGTTCTACTCGAATACTGTTGCCCATAGTTCTTCCGATACGTGTAAAATGCGAAGACATATTCACAACCAAGGACTCACTCAGCGGGCCGCCAGTCATATCAGTGCCTCCTGAACGTACGGTAAGTGAAACATTTTTGTGTGAAGATGCATAACGCACTAACGCTTGTACGTCTCCAGTATTCATAGGGTGTACGACGGCGCGGGGGCGGACGGTGAACAAGCTTGCGTCTTTGCTCGCAGCACTAAGTGACGCATCATCTTCCATAATTTCGCCATGAATGATGGTTTCAATATCTTCGACAAGTGACATGCCGTTTATTATAACACAGCGATTGTCCAGTTTCGTGAGCTAGGGTATGCTATACGCATGAAACAATTTCTCTCAATTGTAGTAGGCGTTATTATTATAGGTGCAGTAGCGTTCTTTACGTTTCGTTCTGATGGTGGTGAGGAGAAAGAGCAAGAGGAAATGCCTGTAGTATCTAGTTCTCCTGTTGCTCAAAGTGAATTTACGCAAATTGCCCCGAGCACACTCCCCGAAGAAGTAGTATCGTCGGCTTCCCCTGCTGTGGCAGATGTAGTACATATTTCAATTGACGATGAAGGCTTTCGTCCTGAAACAGTTGATATTTTAATTGGAACTACCGTAGTGTTTACGAATAATGGGCAAGCACTTCATTGGCCCGCGTCTGCTCCTCATCCTACGCACACTGGTTTGCCTGGTTTTGATGCAGAAAAAGGTCTTGCAACTGGCGAAACATATTCTTTCACATTTTCAGAGCTAGGAACATTTGGCATGCATGATCATTTGAATGCAAAAATAAAAGGATCCATTAAAACGTACGGGAAGTGAACAAGAATGACATGTAGTTTTCTGGTATACTATATTGTATGCCAGATAAAGTAAGTGAAAGTATTTTGGAGGTTTTGGTCGAGTCCCGTGATCTCTCTACGGAGGATGGTGTTCATATTCGTGAACAGATGGACGCAAAAGAAGGTACAGCATTTGAGCTACTTGTTGGAAAGCGGAAAGTAACGGAAGAGCAGTTTACTAAAGCGTATGCGGCAGTGCTTCATATGCCGTATGTGAATTTAAGCGAGCATTCGATAGACAAAAAAACACTTGATATTATTCCAGAATCAACTGCGAGGGAGCATTTAGTTATTGCATACGAACAAGATAAAGAAAGTTTAAAGCTTGCAATTGCAGACCCGGCAGACAGGCAAATTGTGGAATTTATTCACAAGAAAGTAGATAAAAAGATAGAAGTTTCTCTTGCGAGTAGTACGACTATTCGAGAAGCGCTTGTAAAATATCAAGGCACTCTTGCTGCAGACTTGCAACAAGTAATTGATGAAGCAAAAAATGTTCGTGCTGAAGGTAGCGATTTGTCGAAGGTTGCAGAAGATTTACCAATTATTAAAATTGCTGATTCAATTTTACGTCATGCAATTATGAAAGATGCATCGGATATTCATATTGAACCAACAGAAGATACTGTGGTGGTTCGATACCGAGTAGATGGAATACTGCACGACATGATGGTACTGCCAAAAACGGTACTTGCGGGGGTAGTTGCGCGCATAAAAATTTTATCAAACCTCAAAATTGATGAGCACCGGCTGCCGCAAGACGGTCGGTTCAAAATAGAAAACGAAGATTATAATGTAGCGTTCCGCGTGTCTACGCTGCCGGTCTTTGACGGAGAAAAAATAGTTATGCGCTTATTGGATGAATCTGGAAAAGGTATCACGGTTGATGAAATAAAATTAAGCAAGAGAAATCGTGCCATGTTTAAAGATAATATTGAAAAACCAAACGGAATGGTTTTAGTTACTGGCCCCACCGGATCAGGAAAAACAACTACGCTGTATGCAGTGATGCGCCAACTGAACACTGCGGATGTAAATATTAGTACCATTGAAGACCCAGTGGAATACCGCATGCAACGGATAAACCAAACACAAGTTTCGCCAAAAATAGGGCTCACGTTTTCTAATGGATTGCGTGCCCTTGTACGACAAGATCCTGATATTATTATGGTTGGAGAAATTCGAGATGAAGAGACCGCATCTCTTGCCGTAAATGCTGCATTGACCGGGCATTTGGTATTATCTACGCTCCATACAAATAGCGCGGCAGGTGCAATTCCCAGGCTGATGGATATGAAAATAGAGCCGTTCTTAATTGCGTCTACTGCGAATATTATTATTGGGCAAAGGTTGGTTCGTACGCTTTGTACGCAATGTAGGAAACAAACAGTGATGGACAAAACAATGCTTGATAGTCTTGCAGAGATTGTTGATCTTGATCGTATGTTGATGTTGCTCAAAGAAGAGGGTATTGTGGATGCTGCAGAAAAAACATGGGAAAGAGTCCCGATGTTTACAGCGGAAGGGTGCGACAAGTGCAATGAAGGGTATAAAGGAAGGCTGGGGATATACGAAATGCTGGAAATGACCCCTTCATTGCAAAAGCTGGTTACTGCGAATGTTACTTCTGATGTAATAGAAACTGCTGCAAAAGAAGAGCAGAAAATGGTAACTATGGTAGAAGATGGGATCATGAAAGTTGTGCAGGGCATCACAAGTGTTGCAGAAGTTTTGCGCGTTGCCAAAGAATAATTGTTTCTATGCCTATATATACATTTACAGCAAGAAATCAGCAAACAGGAGAGCTTATATCTGGAAAACGAGAAGCATCATCTCATGCCGTGCTAGGGCAAGATTTATTTCACGAGGGGATTCTTCTTACTTCGTTTAAGGAAATAACGCAAAAGAAGCTGTTTTCGTTTTCAATACGCTTATTTACCCACGTTTCTATTCTTGAGCGAGTGCTTTTTGCAAGATACTTTGCACTCATGCTTCGAGCTGGGCTTGATATGAAAAGTTCGCTCGCAACATTAGCAAAACAAACAAGAAATAAGGCGTTAATCACAGCAACACACTCGGTTCTGGACGGGGTGGAACGGGGGAATAGTCTTGCTGATAGTATGCGTCCACATCCAAACGCATTTCCGGACTTGTTTGTAAGTTTTGTTGAAGTTGGTGAACAAACGGGTACGCTTCAAGAAACGTTTGAAGTATTATCTGTTCAACTACAGAAAGAATTTGAATTGCGACGGGCAGTACGGGGTGGAATGCTGTACCCTATTGTTATTGTTTCCGCTCTTTTTGCGGTAGGCGTAGCAATGATGATTTTTGTGGTGCCAAAACTTGTAGATGTATTTGAAGGTTTTGATGCAGAGCTTCCGCTTATGACGCGGATTTTAATTGCATCGAGCGCGCTCTTTTCAGCATATTGGTATGTCGTTATTATTGTTGCTGTTCTTGGTGCTATTGCTTTTTGGTATGTGATCAAAATACCAGTTGTTCGTATGCAAGTGATGCGTGCAATGTTATTTATGCCGATTGTTGGTAGAATTACAAAAGATGTTAATGTCGCTAGGTTTAGTAGGAGTTTAAGCTCTCTGCTCACCAGCGGCATAGCATTTACCGATGCGCTTGTAATTTTAGGGAAGAATACTCCGCACGTTGTGTACGCAGATGTATTCATACAAGCGCAGGCACACGTCAAACAGGGAAAAGTACTAAGTGATTTTTTTCAGCAGTATACAAGACTCTTCCCCCCTCTTGTTGTGAATATTATGGGAGTGGGTGAGCAGACAGGAGACCTCGCAGCTGTATTAAAGGAAGTAGCATCTTTTTATGAAGGTGAAGTAGATCAGACTATGAAAAACTTTACATCTATTATGGAGCCAGTCCTAATGATAGTAATTGGTCTTGGAGTCGGCGCGCTTGCTGTATCTATTATTTCTCCGATTTATAGCCTCGTGAATGTTATATGACCAAAGGATTTACCCTTATTGAGATTCTTATTGCAGTGTTTGTTTTGGCAATTATCGTGGTTGGACTTTTTGGCTTTGTTGTATTGATATTAAAATCAACCCATGAAGGGCAGCGAAGAATTATTGCTACTGGTCTTGCAAACGAGAAAATGGAAATGGTTCGCAACCTTTCGTATGATAGCGTGGGAACTGTTGGAGGAATTCCTGCTGGGCCAATTGTGCAGAGCGAACAAGTTTCTCGAAATGGAAGTACCTACACGGTAAACACGGATATTCGATATATTGATGATCCATTTGACGGGACAGTAACGGATTCGCCGCCAGATCTTTTAAACACTGACTATAAGCAGGTACGAGTGGAAGTGAGTTGGACAAGTACGTTGTCTGATCGCCCGGTACTTCTTATTACTCAAATTACTCCAAGGGGTATTGAAGGAGGGGACTCACTTGGGACGCTTATATTTCAGGCGTTAAATGCCGCAGGCACGGGAGTAGCGGGTGCAACCGTACATTTAGTGAATTCCACGGTAAACCCTGCAGTAAATCTCACCACGTCTACAAATGATGATGGTCGAGTTATTATTCCTGGTCTTACGCCATCTTCTGGTACATACCAAATTACTGTAACAAAGGATGGGTACACTACGGAGCAAACGTATACCGCAAGTAGTACTTTTATTCCTGATGTGGACCACTCTCACATCAATGCTCTTGCAGGAGAACTTACAAATAAAACTTTTGTTATTGATGGGGTAAGTAGTGTTGTTATACAAACAGTAAATGATGTGGATGTAGCAATCGGCAACATAGCATACACAATCACGGGTACAAAAAAGATTGGTACAGATGATCTTGGTGAAACAGTGTATCTTTTTGCTCATGAGGATACGACGGATGCTGTTGGACAATTTCAATATGAGGATGTAACTTGGGATACTTATTCGTTTGTGATAGATGGCCTCACAACCGGATATGATATAAAAGAAACGAGTATGCCTTTGCCGCTTGTGGTGGCCCCCGCAACGGAAAGTACGCTTACTGCTATACTTGTTCCGCACGAAGAATTGACTTTGCACACTACAATTCTCGATATTGCAAATGCACCGATTGTGAATGCAGCAGTCCATGTAACGGGAGCTGAATATAATGAAACGCTGAATACAGGAGAGTTTGGCCAAGTGTTTTTTACGCCAATTCCCGAGGTTGCTGACTACACGGTAACGGTGGACGCTGCAGGGTATGATCAAGTGGTACAGCAAGTGAATGTAGACGGAGGAAAACGGATTCAAATAATCATGAATGAACCATGAAGGGCTTTACTTTAGTAGAGATTATCGTTGCTATCGGGATTTCTAGTGTGATTCTTGTTGCTCTTGCGCTTTTGATGGGCACGGCTATTCCTCTGTACCGCTCTACGTTTCTGCAAGCCAGTGCCATTGAAACTGCTCGCTTGCAATTACAAAGATTATCTCACACTATACGATCAGCTAAACCTGCAGATACTGGAGCATTTCCAATCGTAGAAGCTACTGATTTCAGGTTGGTTTTTTATGCGGACATTGACGATGACGTTAGTGTAGAGCGAGTGCGGTATGAAAAAATAGGTACAGACCTTGTTCGCGGGGTAACGCAACCCACGGGAGTCCCGATTACCTATAATGTTGGTCAAGAAGCTGTAACTACGGTAGCTCGCTTTATCCAAAATGGTGCAAATCCAGTATTTACATACTACGGTAGCTCGTATCCAGGAGACACTACCCCTGTACCATCTGGGAGTCTGGCTGCAATTACTTATATTTCATTTTCTCTTCTGATAGATGCTGATACAGTGAACGACCCACCAGCTATAACTGTTCAATCGCAAGTACAGCTTCGCAACCTTAAAATGAATTTATAAAATATGAAGCATGCCAATGCATGGATGGTGATTTGCATAATAGTCGTTCTTTCTATTGCATCTCGATTATTGTTTCTTGGAAGTGTGCGTGAAGTAGTATTTGACGAAGTGCATTTTGGAAAATTTATTTCGTCCTATTGCTGTACCCATGAACGGTTTTTCGATATTCATCCCCCTATTGGGAAGTTGATTATTGCGGGGGGAGCGTATTTGAGTGGATACAATGGTAGTTTTTTATTTGAATCTATAGGACAACCATATGGCGATACTCGCGTTGCAAATATTCGTATGGTATCTGCTCTTGCGGGAGCACTCTTGCCTATTATTATTTTTATATTGCTCAGACAAGTTGGAGTGTCGCTCGTTTTTGCTTTTGTGGGAGCGCTTGCTGCTATACTCGATAACGCTCTTATTGTTGAGTCGCGGCTTATTATTACGGATAGTATTTTGCTATCCGCGACATTTGGAGCGTTGGCATGTGCTGTTGCCTCGGCGAAGTCAATACAATATGGGCGTAGTTGGATGTGGGCCGTGTGTGCGGGTGTGCTTTCGGGTATCGCCGTAGGTACAAAATTTACCGGTCTTACTGGCGGCGCTTTGGTTGGGCTCGTATTTCTTGTGCGTGCCTACCAAGCTGGGTATCGGAATGCGGGAGTGTGGATTGCTCGGGGAGTACTTGCGGGTGTTGTGTGCGTTGCTGTGTATATACTTGGTTGGGTGTTGCATTTTTCTCTACTAAATATGCCAGGTGATGGGGATGCATGGGGAGTGCCGACTGGGGCATTTTGGCAGGATTTTACTACGGTTCATCGGCAAATGGTTTCAGCAAATTATAATTTAACTGCAGATCATCCATATGGGAGCAAATGGTGGACATGGCCGTTTATGGTTCGGTCAGTGTTTTATTGGCAAGGGGAAGGAAATCGATTTATTTATTTACTTGGTAACCCGGTTGTTTGGTGGGGGGGCTTTATAATTTTTTGCATAGGGGTTGGTAAACTGTTTATATCATTTGCGAAGGGGAGAAATAAGTTTCTTTCCAGCGGTTCTTTTATATTTTTGTTTGGATATTTTCTCTCGTTTATACCGCTGATGCGTGTTCCCAGGGTTCTGTTTTTATATCATTACCTCACGCCACTCTTGTTTTCTCTTTTGTTTGCTATTTGGTGGCTTGATTCTGTTGTTCATGTAAAAAAAAGAGAAGCGATTGCTGTAGCTGCAAGCTTGGGTATCGTGATATCTTTTATATACATCAGTCCGCTTACATACGGTTTTATGATTCCGGATCGGTTGTATAATATAGTATTCTTAGTATCTTCTTGGCGATAATATGAACATGAAAAACAATCAAGCAGGTGGAATCCTTATCCTTACGCTTGTGTTGCTCATGATGCTGCTCGTGATGTTTATTAGTTTAAGTGGCGTTGTAAATACTCAGTATTCCCAAGGTGGGCTTGCGGCACAAGATGAGACGGCATTTCAGATTGCAGAGGCGGGGCTTAATTTTGCAAGATGGCGACTGGCACATGATCCCACAAACTACTCTTCTGTATCAAGAGATGTAGCCGATCAACTTCAAGGGCTCCTTGGAACATATTCGCTTATATTTACCCCTCCAATCAATGGGAGCACGGCAGTTACAATTCAATCTATAGGGCAGACTTCTAATGCTCCCACAAGAGAAGTAACGCTTAAGGCAACGTATGGTTCGCCTTCGTTTGCGCGGTATGCGTCCCTTACAAATGATGACGTATGGTATAAGTCAACAATTTCCGGTGCGGTGCATGCAAATGGGGGAATTCGGATGGACGGCGTTTCCGACAGTAGTATGACAAGTGCAAAAGAGACTTACGTATGTCAAACGTATCATGGGTGCAATAACGTAACAAAACCAGGTGTGTGGGGAACAGGTGTGAATAGCGCACTTTGGCAGTTCCCAGTTGCCCCTGTTGATTATGGAGCCTTAACAAGTGGGTTGCTGTCTATGAAATCTGCCGCAGACGCAGCGGGGACATATTTTGGTCCATCGGGAGGGTATGGGTATCATCTCATTTTTAACTCTAATAATACCTATTCCCTGTATCGGGTGACAGCGAAAACATCAGCAATTAGTTCCTATGCACAAGATACTGGGTGGCAAAGCCTCTCACACGATATTTCAAGGCAAACTCTTCTCTCTACCTCAGCTGTTCCAGCAAATGGCATTTTGTATTTTGAGGATACTCTTTGGGTTAAGGGAGAAATTCGAACTCGTGTTACTGTGGCTGCGGGGCGTTTCCCTGATACACCAAGTACAAATGCGGACATTATCTTAAATGGCAATATCACGTATGGCGGTGTGCGCGATGGATCGAGAATATTAGGAGCTGTGGCACAAGGAAACGTTCTGATTCCGTATTCCGCTGCGCCAAATATTTTCCAACTAGAAGGTGCATTTGTTGCGCAGCATGGAAGGTTTGGGAGGCGTTACTACTCATCTGGTTCTTCTAATATTAGGTCTAGTATTACCAGATATGGAATGATTGCGAGCAACCTTGTGCCAGTTACAGCATGGCTTTCGGGTAATACGGTTGTGAGCGGATATCAAACCGGATCTGCTGCGTACGATCCCACTCTCTATTATGGTCCGCCACCGTTTTTTCCCACAAGCGGAGAATATCAATTTTTATCGTGGGATAAAACAGAGTAAGATGATCTATGTATGATTGGCATAGATATATCTGATCAAACAATTAAAGTTGTTCAATTGTCTAGTCCACCCAAGCGACGTTTGCTTTCTCATTGTATGAAACAATTGCCACTGGGTGTTATTGAAAACGGTGTTGTAATAGATAAAAAGAAGATGGAAGAAGAAATTAGAGCAGCACTTACCTCTTGTC
>Ga0209542_10021760_pt1 | contig 10023 bp, 12 predicted proteins | sample RifCSPhighO2_01_FD_184028 | JGI IMG/M metagenome (GOLD analysis project Ga0209542, IMG submission 184028) | Soil microbial communities from Rifle, Colorado - Rifle CSP2_plank highO2_0.1 (SPAdes) (version 2) | ecosystem: Environmental > Terrestrial > Deep subsurface > Rock core/Sediment ...
ACAGCTTGCGACCGAAGCAACCCTGAACTACCTACTTGCCGAGGTTAACCGCTCCCTTGTCTCTTATCAGCAGAAGGCGGGGAAAAGCATTGCGACCCTCATTGCGACGGGGGGCGGGGCGACTCTCAAGGGTTTTTCAGATTTTGCGGGCGGAAAGCTTTCGGTTGCGGTTGAGCGCGCGAATCCTTTTGGAAAAACAAACGCCCCCGCTTTTCTTGACCCTATTCTTGGGGACATTGGCCCTGAGTTTTCAGTGGCAGTAGGAGTGGCCCTCCGTAAACTGCAAGAAGGCGCTTAGTGTGTTGACAGTGGGGGTAACCCTCCCGTTCTTGGGGTATACTAGTTTCAAATGGACCCACAGGTTCAGACATCGTTCATTCCTAAGAAGCCCGTCACGGCGGTATACGCGGGGAGTAGTGCTCCCACAGGTATTTTTCTGCTTGCTTCCGTCGTTATCTTTCTTGCCTCGCTTCTTGCGGCAGGTGCTTCATTTGCGTACGTCCAATACCTTAAACAGAGCATCACGAATAAAAGCGCCTCACTGGAAAGAAGCAAAAAGGCTTTTGAACCTGCTGTTATAGCAGAGTTGGTCCGCCTCAACAGCCGCATAAAACTGGGGAAAGAGGTGGTGGGCGCGCACCTAAGCGCTTCATCCATCTTCACGCTTCTTGAACAGTCAACCCTTGAAAGCGTACGTTTTAGAGAGTTTGCCTACGAGATTGACGGAGCAGGCAAGGGAATTGTGGGACTTGAAGGAGAGGCGCGTACCTTCAGCGACGTTGCCCTTCAGTCCGATGAGTTTGGAAAACAACACATACTCAAAGATGTCTATTTTGACGACATCAATACTGACCAGGCGGGCAAGGTGACCTTTTCGGTCCGCGCCTCCGTTGACCCAGCTTTCCTTTTGTATATGAATGTTAGCGCCGTAAACCAAGAGAGCTTATGATGCGCATCGCCCTCCCCATCGTGCTTCTTATTATCGCCGTCGCGTCTTTTGTCGTCTACACCAACCCGACATACCAAACTATTAAAACGTTGGGAATTGAAGAATCATCGTACAATGAAGCGCTCACTCGTTCGCGCGAAGTGCAAGAGGTGCGCAACAAACTTATTTCCAAATACAACACGTTCTCTCCGGACGATCTGCATCGTCTAGACCGACTTCTTCCCGATCACGTAGATAATATTCGTCTCATCATAGACATAGACAATATTGCAGCGCGCTACAATCTACGCATTAGAAATGTCGCACTTGCGGGAACCAAAGACGGCAGAGAAGAGAGAAGCGGTCTTGCTGTCGGTTCTTCAGGCGACCCCATAGGGGTCGTCCAGGTCGGCTTTACTATCGCCGCGCGGTATGAAGACTTCGTTCGTTTCTTGGAAGATCTGGAACGCAGCCTCCGTATTGTGGATGTAACGGGTGTTTCGTTCACCACAGGAGAGGGTGATTTACAGGAGTACGGCGTCTCTCTGCGGACATATTGGCTTCACTAGTATGGAATTCCTTAAAAAAAACAAACTTGCTCTCGCTGGTGCGGTTGCTCTCATCATCTTGATTGGGGCGTATCTCGCTTTTCGCGGGGGAAATAATGAAGAGCTTTTGCAATCAACGGAAAGCGGCCAGTTGAGCTCTCCCGTCAGCCGCGAACTCCTCTTGACCTTGAGTGATTTGCGCAATGTGACCTTGGACGAGTCTCTTTTTTCCGACCCGAGCTTCAGAAGTCTTGTTGATTTCGGAGTAGAGATTCCCCTTCAGCCTGTCGGTCGCAGGAATCCATTTGCTCCTTTGGGAACAGCCCAGTCTCAAGGGGCGCAAAACACGACCACCGGGCGCTAAGCCTATGAACCTCCTCGCTCTTCTTACTGACCGCAACGTTATCACGGGGCCACAAGCCGCGGCTTTTGAGCAGGAATCCCGAGAGACGGGGAAATCGCTTGAGGAGGTCGTTGAAAAGAACGGCATTAGCTCCCAGACTCTCCTAGAGGCAAAAGGGGAGTATTACGGTATTCCCACGCGTCTTATCGGGGGACCCGTACCGTTTGATACCTTAAGGTTTATTCCAGAGGAATCGGCCGCGCACTATCGTTTTGCGCCGCTCGCGGTCGCGGACGGTGTCTTGGAAGTGGGCATTGTAGACCCGGACAATATTGAAGCGCGTGATGCCCTCAATTTTATCTCGTCCAAAGTAGGATTGCCGTACAAGATATATCTCATCAATGAGAAAGACTTCGCGGGCATTATGGAAAATTACAAAGGGCTTTCCGGCGAAGTGGGAAAAGCTCTTACCGAACTTGATACTGCCGTTGAGGAGGCTCCCAAGAATCTTGTCGGTCTTGAGGGAGATGTGGAGGCAGAAGCCGCTGATGCTGCGGCTATCACTGAAGACGCTCCTGTCACAAAGATTGTCGCGACCATTATCCGCTACGCAACCGAAGGAAATGCCTCCGATATTCATATTGAGCCTCTGCCGACGGAAACACGCGTGCGTTTTCGCGTAGACGGTACTCTCACGACAAGTCTCACGCTTCCCGCGAAAGTGCACAATGCCGTTGCGGCACGCATCAAAGTTCTTTCCAATATGCGCCTTGACGAAAAAAGAAAACCGCAAGACGGCCGTTTCTCTGCCCGCGTAGATGGACGCAAAATAGATTTTCGTGTCTCCACGTTTCCGACGTACAACGGCGAAAAGGTAGAAATGCGCATTTTGGGTCTTGAGGTAAAACAATGGACGCTTGAATCCTTGGGAATGGAGGAGCACGACCTCGCGCTCGTGCGTGCGGCGATTCAGAAGCCTTACGGCCTCATTCTTATTTCGGGGCCTACGGGCTCCGGTAAATCAACATCTCTTTACGCCATGCTCAATGAAGTTGATCGTGAGAAATTCAATGTGCTGTCTCTTGAAGACCCCGTTGAATATTCCATTGCGGGGGTTAGTCAGTCGCAAGTACGTCCTGAAATAGGCTACACCTTCGCCTCAGGTCTCCGCACAACCCTTCGCCAGGACCCCGACATTATCATGGTCGGGGAAATACGCGATAAAGAAACGGCACAGCTTGCCGTACAGGCGGCGCTGACTGGGCACCTCGTGCTCTCTACCATTCACACCAATAATTCCGTTGGTATCGTCCCGCGTTTGATTGACATGGGTGTTGACCCCTATCTCATTCCACCCACCCTTATCTTAGGTATTGCTCAGCGTCTCGTCAGAACTCTGTGTTCTGGGGGAGGAAAGAAAGTTCCCATTCAAGGCAGCCTCAAAGCGATGCTTGATAAGCAATTTGCCGATTTGCCCAAGGAATATAAAATGCGTGTTCCTAAGGGGGACAGTATTTACCGTATTGCTCCTTCTCCCGAGTGCCCGAACGGGACGCGTGGCAGAACAGCCGTGTTTGAAGTTATGGAGATGAACCCTGAACTTGAGCGCATTATTCTTGAAAATAAGCCCGCTGAAGATATTTATGCAGTTGCGCGCAAAAGCGGAATGCTCACGATGCGCGAGGATGCTATCATTAAATCAATGAAAGGAATCGTACCGTTTGAGGAAGTGAACACACTCGGAAATATCTTTGACTTTGGGGCTGACTCGGAAAAAGGTGTGGAGAACGTGGAGATCTCGTCCGCTGAATAGCTATGGATTACGCACGCACACTCTCAGGCCTCATGGACTCAATGGTTGCGCAAGGCGCGTCCGATTTGCATTTAAGCGCGGGCTCCTACCCCACAGTGCGTATCTCGGGCAACCTTATCCCCATCACGGCTGAAGCGAAGCTCACCAAAGAGGATACGCTCGGTTTCATCACGGCACTCCTTACACCCGAGAATAAAAAGAAATTTTTGGAGACTCAGGAAATTGATTTTTCTTACGCTCACGGAGACTCTGCCCGTTTCCGAGGAAACGGCTATATCGCGCGCGGGTCTATCGGCGTTGCCTTAAGGCTTATTCCCCGCCGTATACGAACATTTGCGGAGCTCAATCTCCCCTCTTCTCTTGAACAATTTGCTCTGCGCAAGCAGGGGTTCTTCCTTGTGGTTGGCCCCGTGGGACAAGGAAAGACAACGACACTTGCTGCTCTACTCCAGCTTGTGAATGAACAGAGGGCGGAACATATCGTGACAATAGAAGACCCCATTGAGTACCTCTTTGAGGGGAAGCAGGCTCTTATTGACCAGCGCGAAGTGCGCGTGGACACCGCTGATTTTCAGGCTGCGCTGCAGTCAGTGTTCAGACAGGACGTTGACGTCCTTATGATAGGAGAGATGCGGACGCCTGAAACAATCGCGACCGCGGTCACTGCGGCGGAAACGGGGCATCTTGTTTTTTCCACGCTTCACACAAATAATGCCGCTCAAACCATAGACCGCATTATTGACTCGTTTCCTCCTAACCAACAGGATCAAATCCGCATACAACTTGCGGGGTCCCTGGCCGGCATATTCTCCCAGAGACTTATTCCGCGTGTTTCAGGGGGATTGATTCCTGCGTATGAACTTCTCCTCAACAACAATGCCGTTTCCAATCTTATTCGGGAGAAACGTTCGCATGAAATCAATACGGTAATAGAGACGTCCGCCGAAGAGGGGATGATAGACATGAACCGCTCCCTTGCCGATCTTGTCCGCAGGGGGGAGATAACGGTTGAATCCGCCTATGCTCACTCTCTCTCCCCCAATATCCTTGAACGTCTCTTATGATATTCCTCTACAAAGCGCTTGATCAGAATGGACAATCAATCGGAGGAACGGTTGATGCCATTTCAATTGATGTTGCTATCGCTTCGCTTCAGCGCCGTGGTCTTACCATCTCGTCCATAGATCCTGAAGGGGCAAGATTCTCCCTCTCCTCAAATATCTCTCTGTTTGAAGGTGTTTCAAACCGCGACCTCGTCATTCTCTCAAGACAGATAGCCACCCTTTTCGAAGCACAGGTGTCAGCATTGCGCACCTTTAGGCTTCTCGCGGAACAATCAGATAAACCTCTTATTAAGCGCGCGCTGACCGATGTAAGCGATGACCTTCAAGCGGGAAACCCCATTTCCAAAGCTCTTTCAAAACACCCGAAAGTTTTCTCGGATTTTTATGTCAATATGGTCCGCTCGGGAGAGGAATCGGGCAAGCTAGACCAGACGTTTCAATTTCTTGCCGACTACCTTGACCGTTCCTACGAATTGCTTTCCAAAGCGCGCAACGCCCTTATTTACCCCGCGTTCGTCATGGCAACGTTTATTGCGGTCATGGTTCTCATGCTCACTTTGGTTATCCCGCGCATTAGCGCCATCCTCATAGAGTCGGGGCAGGACATTCCCATTTACACCAAAATAGTCATAAGTCTAAGCTCCTTCCTTACGGATTACGGCGTTTTTCTTCTGGCGACCCTCATCATCGGGGGTTTCTTTATGGCGCGCTACGCTCGCACGGAAGGAGGGGGCAAATCTTTCTCGCGTTTGAAACTCACGCTCCCCTATATTGGGAATTTGTATCAAAAACTCTATCTGTCCCGTATTGCCGATAATATGCAGGCAATGTTAGGTTCGGGAATCCCTGCAGTGCGGGCGCTTGAAATTACGGCAAATGTTGTCGGGAACAAAGTGTATGCGGACATTCTTTTTGAAGCGATACAGAGTGTGAAGACGGGAAATCCGGTCTCTGAGACATTCGCACGTTATCCAGAAATCCCCTCTATTATGGTCCAAATGCTCCAAGTGGGAGAAGAAACGGGGGAAATGGGAACTATCCTCGATAAGTTGGCACGTTTTTATCGCCGAGAGGTCAATAATGCCGTTGACACCCTTGTGAACCTCATTGAGCCGGTGCTCATTGTTGCCCTCGCGCTTGGAGTGGGAGTCCTCCTATCCTCTGTTCTCATACCTATTTACAATATTTCCGGGGCTATTTAGGGGGCAACCTTGAAGGTTCTTATCCACAAAAGAAACCAACTGCACTTTCTCCCTGCTATACTTAGAGACGAGCTTACTGTCGCGTAAGTCGTTATTACAAAATCTTAATAGCATATCTTTTCTATGATACGAAACACCAAGCGGGGTTTTACATTGATTGAACTCCTCGTGGTTATAGCCATCATCGGCATTCTTTCGTCAGTCGTTCTCGCGTCTCTCAACAGCGCGCGTCAGAAATCGCGCGACGCGCGACGCCTCTCTGACGTCAAGCAGGTTCAGCTGGCGCTTGAGCTTTCCTATGACGCAAACGGAGAATATCCTGATGCGCTCTCAAGCCTCGCACCGACCTATATCGCGGTTATCCCTACCGATCCTCAGGGGGGAGGAAGCTACTCGTACGCAAACCTCGGAGCATCAGATGCGGCGTGCGCTTCGGCTTCAGGAACATGCACGACGTATGTGCTTGGGGCAACGCTTGAGGACACGGGCCACAGCGCCCTTGATAGCGATATAGATAGCACGGTTGGTCCAACGGGCGATCAAGTTGACTGTTCGGACACTTCGGGAATCTACTGCGTGCGTCCATAGTGGTCTTGTCTGCAACTCAAAAAACTCTCCGCTTCAAAGCGGAGAGTTTTTTGTTGTGGTGTTGTTATACTGGAGCGTGACTATGGAGAGCATGTGGTTTGCTTATGGTTTTCTTTTTATCTTCGGCACGATTATCGGGAGCTTTCTGAATGCCGCTCTGTTTCGCTTTAATACAGGCCGCACCCTTTCAGGAAGATCTTCATGTGTGTCATGCGGAGAGACCCTGTCCCCTAGGGACTTGGTACCCCTCCTCTCCTTTCTCTTCTTAAGAGGGAGGTGTCGTTCCTGCAAATCCCGTATCTCTCCCCAGTATCCCCTTGTTGAGTTTGCGGCGGGTATCCTCGCAACACAGTGTTACCGTCTTTTCCCCGATGACGCTCTTTTCTTCACCCTCTCATTTCTGTCATGGATGGTACTGCTTTTTATTATGGTGTATGACATGCGCCACAAAATCATCCCCGACTTCTTTTCCATACTCCTTGGGGCCATCGTTTTGTGCGGAATTTTTATATCAGGGAATATCACAGGGGGGGCTATTCTTGCGGGCCCCCTTCTCGCCCTTCCTTTCTTTATAATTCATTTTGTCTCGCGAGGGCGCGCCATGGGTTTGGGGGACGGGAAGCTTATGCTGGGCGTGGGCTGGCTCTTAGGGCTCTCGCAAGGATTCGTCGCGCTCCTCCTGACTGTTTGGATAGGAGGAGCACTCGGCCTCGCTCTCCTTTTTCTCCCTTTGAATTCGGAGGGCAGACGCCTTACAATGAAAAGCGAGATACCCTATGCACCTTTCCTCATTATGGGCGCGGCGATTGCGTATTTTACAAATGTGGCTCCTTTTCTGTTGGAGGCTCTTTTTCCGGCCGGGCTTGAATCGTGGTTTTAGCCTCGTAGAGTTGGTCGTCGTCGCAGGGATCATCACGCTCCTTTCCATGGCCCTCATCACGAAACAGAACAAATTTGATAGCACCATTCTCCTGCGGGGTCTTGCGTATGAAGTTGCGCTGTCCATTCGACAGGCTCAAATTTACGGTCTGTCGATAAAAGAGAGCGCTCAGGGGAGCGGAAATTTTGGTGTGGGATATGGAATTCATTTTTCAAGCGCGAACCAAACCTCCTATATTTTATTTGCAGATGTGAATGGCAATGCCGTATATGACGGGGAGAGTGAGAGTGTTGAAGTGTTCACGGTACGGCGGGGATATCGCATTGCTTCTGCGTGCGCAACCTTATCTTCAGGGGCGGAGCGTTGCGCCCCTGGCGAGCTGGTCTCTTTGTCGGTTGCATTTAAGCGGCCTGACCCCGACTCTCTTATCAGGAGTGATATTGCAGGAGAGACGTATGGATCTGCACGGATTGTAATCCTAGCGCCTGACGGAACATCAAGCCGCACCGTTTCAGTTGAATCAACGGGACAGATTGCCGTAGAACAAACAGAATGAAGCACACTATGCATACGCGCGGTTTTACGCTCATCGAGCTCCTCGTCTCTGTTGCTGTGTTTAGCGTGGTTATGCTTATCGCGGTTGGGAGCCTCCTCACAATGGCGGAAGCAAGCCGCAAGGCGCAGGCTCTTAAATCGGTTATGAACAATCTCAATTTTGCGATGGAGAGTATGTCGCGCACTATACGCGTCGGCGCGTCGTATACCTGCGGTTCAACCTGTGAATCAAACGGTTCAACCTATCTCTCCCTTGAAGGCTCTGGCGGAGACAGAGACACTCTCGCGGATCAAGTGGTCTACTGCCTAGGTTCCGGCTCATCCTGCAGTTCAAGTGGGAATTCTATTTTGCGCTCATTGAATGGCGGTGGGACCTTTGTACCGATAACCGCCTCCGAAGTTATCATTGAGGATTTGAAGTTTTACGTTGTGGGAGAGTTGTCAGGATCCGCGGACAATATCCAACCCAAAGTGGTTATCGTCTTACGGGGATACACTGAGATTTCAAAGAAAACCCGCACGGAATTTAATTTGCAGACGACCATTACCCAGCGCCTTCTTGACCTATGAAAAAAAAGACCTCTAGCGCAGGGTTCACTCTTATTGAGACATTCGTCGCGATAACCGTTTTACTTACCGCAATCGCGGGACCTCTCACCATAGCGTCCAAGGGCCTTTCCTCGGCAATGATTGCGCGCGATCAGATGACGGCGTTTTACTTGGGACAAGACGCTATAGAATTTATTCGTCACCATAAAGATACGAATGCATTGCGTAGCGACCCCTGGCTTACGGGTTTAAGCGCTTGTATGAGTACCCTCTGCACAGTAGATACGAAAGAGGATGTATTGACCTCGTGCGGCACATCGTGCCCCCCTCTGCGCTATAACGATGAGAGCGGCTTCTTCAGCTATAACCTGCTTGATGACGAGACGAATTTTACGAGAAGCGTCAAAATCACGCCCGCGAATGCGGAGGATAATATAGAAGTGACTGTGGAGGCGTCGGTGTCATGGACGGCCGTTAACGGATTGGTACGAAATTTCACCGTCAGGGAACATCTTTTTGATTGGCAGTGATGAAAGACACAAAAACACAAAACGTTCAGTCTGAGAAAGGATTCACGATTCTTTTTGCCGTTCTGACCGCAAGTCTCCTGCTTGCGATAGGGATATCCATCTTCAACGTGACATATAAAGAGCTCCTCCTCTCATCGTCGGCCAGAGATTCTCAATCGGCCATCTATGCCGCCGATACAGGCGTAGAATGCGCTTTATATTGGGATAAAAATAATTATTTTGCGACAGGAACCGGACAGCGTGCTATCCAGTGTGCGGGACAGAACTCGGTTTTTCTTACATATCCGACGCTTCCTGCCACTTCCACTTTCGGTCTTGAGTTTTTGGAGGAGGGGAATACAAAACCCTGCGTCGTTGTCTCGGTTGGAAAATATGACGACCCGACCCGCACCATCCTTATTTCCCGCGGATATAACACCTGCGACACGACAAATCCCCGCCGAGTGGAGCGGGCGCTCCGCGTGTCCTACTGATTCCTGAGGAGGCTTATTCTAAGGTACAGTGTTCGCATGGAAGTCCCGAAATCGGCACAAGAACGTTATGAAAAATTAAAAAAGGCGGTTAATCACTACCGTTTTTTGTACCACGTGGAGGATAAGGAGGAGATATCTCCCGAGGCGCTTGATTCGCTGAAATACGAACTGGTACAGATTGAGGAAAAGTACCCCGCGCTTATTACTTCCGACTCTCCTTCGCAGCGGGTTGCGGGGGAACCTCTGCCTCAGTTTAAAAAGGTCGCACACCGCGTGCCCCAGTGGTCTTTCAATGATGCGTTTACGGAAGGTGACATACGTGAATTTGACGCGCGGGTCAGACGTTTTTTGAAAAGTGAAGGAATATCATCGGCGCCGACGTACACGGGGGAGCTTAAAATAGATGGACTGAAAATCGTTCTTACCTATGAGAAAGGTTTGTTGATGACGGCGGCAACACGTGGAGACGGTACCGTGGGGGAAGAGGTAACGCATAACGTACGCACTATTGAGTCCGTCCCCCTCTCCCTCACCCGTCCCGTCTCGTGTG
>Ga0209542_10021761_pt1 | contig 10022 bp, 8 predicted proteins | sample RifCSPhighO2_01_FD_184028 | JGI IMG/M metagenome (GOLD analysis project Ga0209542, IMG submission 184028) | Soil microbial communities from Rifle, Colorado - Rifle CSP2_plank highO2_0.1 (SPAdes) (version 2) | ecosystem: Environmental > Terrestrial > Deep subsurface > Rock core/Sediment ...
CTTCTCTCTGGATACGGCGATCCGCCAGTGGGCGGGGCGCAACGGCGGGGCTGGCTTCCTTATTTGGTACTTTGCTCGAAAAAAGTTCGCGCAAAGCGCAGAATCTCTCCGCAAATTGAAACTTCCGAATCCGAAAGAGAAAAGGGTCGGTGCGCCGTAGGCGCGGAAACAGAAAGAAGATGGCGTCGCTCCGCGACGAATCGGAATGGGGCGGGCAGGCTGAAGCGGGCGGATTTGTCCTTGTTTCGTATCCAAAAGCAATTATGATCAAACCAAAATATTTTCTTTACGCGCGGAAATCAACAGAGGATGATGATAGGCAAATCATGTCTATCGAAGCTCAGTTTTTTGAGCTACGAGAATATGCGCGTAAAGAAAATCTTGAAATCCTGGAGGAATTTCAAGAGTCGAAAAGCGCAAAGACACCAGGACGCGAGATTTTCGGTAAGCTGATGGAACGAATTGAAAAAAGTGATGGTGTTGGTATTCTCGCGTGGCATCCTGATCGATTGGCGCGTAATTCGATGGATGGCGGGCGAGTAGTGTATGCCGTCGATCAAAAGAAAATCGTGTCTTTGCGCTTTCCGACCTTTTGGTTTGAACCAACCCCGCAGGGGCTCTTTATGTTGCAAGTGGCGTTCGGACAATCCAAATACTATTCCGACAACCTCGCCGAGAATATCAAGCGCGGAATCCGCCAAAAATTGCGCCGTGGCGAGTGGCTCAATCTTGCTCCCTTTGGCTATGTGAACGATCCTTTGAAGCGAAATATCACGCCGCATCCTACGGAAGCACGGATTGTTCAACTTGCGTTTGATGAGTACGCCAAAGGGACGCATACTTTCTTGTCTCTCGGCGCATTTTTAGCGGAACTCGGCGTGGTCAGTCGGAACGGAACGCCACTTGCCAAAGCTTCCATCAAACGTCTCATTACCAACCGTGCTTATCTCGGATTCGTGAAACACGACAAGGAATGGTTTGATGGAAACTTTGAGCCCCTGATTTCTCCCGCTTTGTTTGAAGCCGTGCAGAGAGTGCTTTTGGCGAGGGAGCGACCGCGTAAGCGAAAAGTGAAACATGACTTTCCATTTACTGGACTTTTTCGATGTGGTGAGTGTGGCAGTATGATTTCCGCGCAATGGACGAAAAATCGTTTTGGCACGAAGTACCGCTACTATCGGTGCTCGAAAAAGCGCGGTCACTGTTCGCAGTCGTACATTCAGGAAAAAACCCTCGCCAAACAATTACGGGCACGGCTTCAAAAAATTTCGCTGTGTAATAGATATACTGATTGGATGTTGTACAAGGTGAAGGAATGGGAGCATGAGGAAGTATCAGTATCACACAGCGAAACACAAAATCTTTCCGCAACTATCAAAGCGAGTGAGGCGCGCCTAGAAAAGCTCGTCTCGATGTATCTCGATGGCGATGTTTCCAAGGAAATCTATCTCAAGAAAAAAGACGAGAGTATGCGCGCCACCCTCGCTTTGCGGGAAAAGCTGAAAGATTTTGAAAGCGGGAGAAATCAGTGGGTCGAACCCCTGCGAGAATGGATTTTGGATACGAAACAAGCCGATTTTTTGGTCGAGCATGAGGATTTTTACCAAACAAAAAGGCTCGTCCAAAAAATTGGAACGAACCCTGTTGTTCGTGACAAATCCGCCCGCTTCAGCCTGCCCGCCCCATTCCGATTCGTCGCGGAGCGACGCCATCTTCTTTCTGTTTCCGCGCCTACGGCGCACCGACCCTTTTCTCTTTCGGATTCGGAAGTTTCAATTTGCGGAAAGGGAGGGATTCGAACCCTCGGTAGGGTTTCCCCTACGCTTGCTTTCCAAGCAAGTACCTTCAACCACTCGGCCACCTTTCCGTTTGTCAGCTCACGCTGACGAATTGTTCTGGAAAATTCCATTATTCCAGAACAAGGGGCAGTCTAGCGGATTTCGCGGATTCCGACAAGCCTCCAGTGCTTCCGATCATTTCTTGAGCATTCTTTTCTTTCTCGGCGCGAGATAATTTCCTTTTGATACCACTTTTTTCCCCGTTTTCTCCTCAAGCTCCAGCCGCGCCTTTCTCGCGATACTGCCACCGCTTTTCCCGGCAACGGTATTTTCCGGTACACCGGCTGCCTGCATATTCTCAGCGATCTGCCGAGTAGAAAGTTCCGCCAGCGCGGTAAATATGAGTTCAGCCTCGCTCATATGATCGCGCAAATTCTGCATCTTCAGTCCTTTGAACCTCTTATGTTCCTTGACGCTGATACCAGTCCACTCCTGATGGATGATATTGGTCAAAATGGCAAACTCGTCTCCTTTCTTGATACCATGCGTATCCCAATAATCCGTCAGTTTGTTTCTGGTTTCCTGTCCCATCATCCGCTGCTGGATCCACTTGTCGCTCCGGCCATGGCACTGCCAATTCTCCCGAGCTCGATTGAGTGAGCGCTCCGGATCAGCTATTTCCTGCATACGCTCATACCCCACTCTGGCAAGCCATAACTTGATCGGCTCCGCTTTGGGGCTTGGCACAGACTGGATGAGGCGCAATATCGTTTCAGGATCAGCCACGTCGGTAAGCCGCATTTTTCCGTCTAAGGCGAGCATTTTCAACCGGTCACATTTTGTGACCACTTCACTTCCTTCATTTTTCAAACGATTCTTGAGAGTTGTCCAATATGTTTTAGCTCTCTGATAATCCTTCTGATTGGTCAGGGCTGCAACAATATCAATAACAGAGAAAAACCATGTCTCGGTTTTTTCATCATAGTGACGGCGGATTTTATTCCCTTCGAACATCGCCAATGTATTTTTCATACGCTTCATTTATAATATCTATCGTATCTCGCGGATTCCGACAAGCTTCATCGTCTCCTGATCCGGCGTGCGTCCCAGGAAAACGACCGTATGATCGCCGGTGTGCAGTTTGCCGTCTTTCTTGGTCTCCTGCATCAGGCGGTCGATGAACGTATCGAGATGCTGATCGTCCTCGAAGAGGTACGGATCGACGCCCCAGACCAAGGCGAGCTCGTTCCACGTGTTGCGGCTATTGGTCGCTACGAAGAGCTTGCCTTCGGGGCGGAAGTGCGAGATGAGGCGCGCGGTGAACCCGCTCATCGAGAGGAGGAGCACCGCCTTGGCGTGGAAGCTCTGCGCGAGCTCATAGACGCTCCGGATCATCACGGCATACTCGCTCCGGAAATTGAGGTCGAGCGCGCGGTAGAGATCGTCGAACGGCGACTCTTCGGTTTTCTCGATGATCTCGGCCATCATCGCGACGGTTTCCACCGGGTATTTGCCCATCGCCGATTCTTCGGAGAGCATCACCGCGTCGGCGTGATCGATGACGGCGTTGGACACGTCGCTCACCTCCGCGCGCGTCGGGCGCGGATTCTCCGTCATACTCTTCATCATCTGGGTCGCCACGATGACCGGCTTGGCGGAGCGCAGGCTTTCCGCGATGATCTGCTTCTGGAGGATGGCCACTTCGCTTGCCGGCATCTCGATGCCGAGATCGCCGCGCGCGACCATCACGGCATCGGTGCTCTTGACGATCGAGGCGAGATTCTTGATGGCTTCCTTGCGCTCGATTTTCGCGACGATTTTCGGCAGGCGCGTCCCCTCGGAAACCAGAGTCCTCATCGCTTCGCGCACGCTCTCGATATCCGCAGCCGAGCCGACGAACGACAATCCGACATAGTCCACCTCCTCCTCGACGACGAACTTGAGATCATTCCGGTCTTTTTCCGAAAGTATGGGGAGGATGAGATGCGAATCAGGCAGGATCACGCCTTTGAGACTCTTGATGACGCCGTCGTTCTTGCTCTCGGCGATGACCGAGTGCTCGCCTGCTCCGGTCACGACAAGCTCGATCAGACCGTCCTCGATCAGGATCGTGTGCCCGATCTCTACGCTCTCAATGACGCCTGGCAGATCGAGGAAGATAGTCATGTCCTTGGATGCCGGCAGAGTGTCCTGGTGAGCGATGTCGCTGATACGTACAGAGCCGCCCTGCTTGAGAACGATATCACTCTCCACCCGGGTGCGGATGCGCGGCCCCTGCATATCGGCAAGGATAGCGATCGGCACGTTCAATTCGTGCGACAGTTCGCGCACGCGATCGATGACTACCTTGTGCCACGCGTACTCGCCGTGCGAGAAGTTCAGGCGGACGACGTTCATCCCGGCCGCAACCATAGCGCGAAGCGTCTCCTTGCTCTCCGATGCCGGCCCGATAGTCGCGACGATTTTCGTTTGTTTCATATGTTTGAAAAAGAATCCCTCCGTCGCCAAGGCTCTGGCGGGCAGGCAGGAATTATGAATCAGGAATTATAAGCAAAAAACAGAGCTAAAATGCCTCCGTATCCTTTCCTGATTCGTTATTCACTATTCACGATTCCTTCTCCATAAGTATACCTGAAAAAGAGTTTTTAGAAAAAGAAAAAACGGCCGATTTCTTTAGAAGAATGTTTCCTTCTTTGAAATCGACCGTCTGCCGCGAGCATACTCGCTTAGTAACGTACCCAGCCTGGACGACCACCTTCAGTTACTTGATAGTTGTCCTGCTGCGTTACAACTGCTCCATTCGGATCCACATATTTCTGAACTCGATTGGCGGTAGTTGTCACTCGTGGTGCATTACGCATTGCTTCCTGGTAATCCCGGTCAGCAATAGCGCGAGCCCGAGCTTCTTCTCGTTGACGCAGAGCTTCCTGCCGCCTCTGATACGCCCGGCACTCGGAGCTGCGGATCGCATAACTGCCAGCCAAGCCCGCTCCGGCGCCGACCTGAGCGCCCCGTTGCCTCCCGATGAGGGCACCAGCGGCGGCGGCAATGAGAGTGTCAGTTCCAACCCGTACAACCATATTGTTACAAGGGTTGTACTCGTCGTACTCTTGGTAATACTCGTCTGCCGAAGCAGCGGAGGTAACCAATAATATTAACAAACAACAGATGATGCTCTTCATGCTTTTCATGATGTCCTCCTATGGACGAGTGTGAACGGAAATGGCACGGTGTGTGCCAGACTAGGATTCAGTTGTCAAATAACTTTGACCTTATATGATACACCAAAAAAGGATAATTGTCAATAGTATACTACGAATAATGGCTTGTATAAAGCATTATACAAAATAAATAATACTTACCCCAGAGCAAACTCTGGACACTGAAACAAGCTTGCGCTTGTTTCACTTCCGCCGCAAGCCGCGGGATATCCTACCCTGTGTTCCCGTCACTCGCTCGCCTGCCTGCCGGTAGGCAGGGAAACGAAAGCAAGCTTTCGTTTCTCTCTCTTCGTTAGGGAATAAAAACAGGCCCTTTCGAGCCTGTTTTTCGTATCCCGGATCAAGTCCGGGATGACATTTTGGAAAATGTCAGTTCTTGTACATATCCTTCACCTGGAACAGGATATACCAGCCGATGATCGCGCCGATAATGCCTCCGATGATATTCAGGGAAATGACGCTGCCGACAAGGCTCACGATGCTCGCATAAAACACCAAGTGCCAGCCGCCGCGGGTGCGCTTGAAAAGTCCCGGTACCGCCATCAGCTCCATTACGATAACGACGACTGAAACCGCGAGCGAGATCATCGCGCCGAGTCCCCATCCGTATCCGCCCATCATCGCGAATGGAACAAAGGCCGTGGAAAGACCGATGGCCGCTAGAATAACCGGCAGGGCCATAACGGCAAAAATGATGACCAGATAGGGTGATACTTTCACGATGAATTCCTTCAGTCCGAGCGGAAGCGCGAACGGCGCTTTCGTGACCATATATCCATCAAGCATCGCCTCGAGTTTGCTTATAATGCCTGTGACCTCTGCCTTCACATCGCCGGCGCTTTGTGGTGCGCCAGTCTGTCCAGGGTTCGGTGTCCCCTGACTCGATGCTCCTCCTGCTTCGCCTTGCGGCATACCGCTTTCCATAGCGTTAGTGTTAAAATTAAATCTCCTCCCCTATTTCCAGTATACTCCCTTCTTCCAACTCGCGCAAAATCTCCTCCGGAATCGGACTGCGCTTGGGGCTGATACCCGGATAGCGCCAGGCGCTGATGATGGTCAGCTTTTGTTGTGTGGACTTGTGAATTTTCCCCGCCTCTCGTTTCTGTCCCCATTCCTGATTCCTGATTCCTGATTCCTGATTTTTCACAATGAACATCACCCAGATTTCCTGCTTCCAGGTCTCCCCGCCCAGACGACCAGGCTTTCCAGGTATCCTTTTTATCGAGACCGGCTGCATCACCGCGACCGTATTCGGCATAATCCCTTCTTCGCGGCGCTTGGGATTGCGGATGACGCTTTTCACGCGCTGGGCGCTCAGGCCGTACTGCTGCATCTTGTACTGCGAATGGAGCGTGAACCGATACGCCCCCGTACCGGACGCGCTGGCCTTCTGCCGCTTCTCGAAACGCTCTTTGGCTTTGCGGACGAATTCCTGATACGGGGAAGGCATTGATGTAAGATTAAGAATTTCTATCCCGATAATTTTTTGTGACCGTTGGAATCCGGACGGGCACGGTTTCCGCCTTTGGCGGAAGAGGGAAGATTCCACAGAACGAGCTTCCCGCTGGGAAGCGAGTGGGTCAACAAAAAATTTATTGGGATAGGAATTCCAGCGAAACTATTTGATTTCCATTCCGCGCAGCGCAGCGATCCGCTCTTCGATCGGCGGATGCGTCAGAAACAATTTCGCGACGTTTTTTCCCTTGAAAGGATTGGCGATATAGAGGTGGGCGGTCGCGCGATTGGCGGCTTCGAGCGGCTCAGTGTCTCCTGCAATCTTTTCGAGTGCGCGGGCCAGTCCCTCGGGGTAGCGCGTGAGGAGCGCGCCGGACGCGTCGGCGAGCGATTCGCGTTTGCGGGAGATGGCCAGCTGGATGAGCATCGCGGCGAGCGGCGCCAGGATGGAGAGAACGACAGCGGCGATCATCAGGATCACCTGGGCTTGGCTTTTATTATCGCTATCCCGATTGCCGCCATACCATGCCCAATGACGGAACCAGTCCGCCAGAAGCGCCACGAAGCCGACCAGGATCACGACGACGGTCGAGACGAGCGTGTCGCGGTTGCCGATATGGGAGAGTTCGTGGGCGATCACCCCTTCCAATTCCGTTTTTTCCAGGCGGGCGATGATGCCGGTCGTGAGGCAGATGACGCCGTGCTTGGGATCGCGTCCCGTCGCGAACGCGTTGAGCGCGCTGTCTTCGATGATATAGATTTTCGGCAGCGGCAGGCCGGCGGTGATGCTCAGATTCTCGACGAGGCGATAGATCTCCTTGTTGTCCGCGAAGGTGAGCTCGTGCGCGCCGCTCATCAAGAGCACGATCCGATCGCTCCACCAGTATGATGCGACACTGGTCAGGACAGAGAAGGCTACGGCGATGTAGAGGATAGCGCTCGACTGCATCGCTCCCGCGAAGACGTAGCCGACGCCGATCACGAACACCAGGAAGAGCGTGATGTAGAACCACGTCAATCGGATATTCTTGTCGTATTGGTTATAGAGTGTCGCCATATACAGAAAAAATCACGAATTATGAATCAAGAATCAAGGAAGAAAATCACTTGTTCTTTTTTCGTGCTTCGTGATTCTCAATTCTCAAATTTAGAATTTCACTTCCACGGGAGCTTTCTCGCCGTCGGCGACTTCGAAGAATTCGCGCTTGGTGAAAGCGAACATCCCGGCGATAATGTTGCTCGGGAACATATCGATCTTGTTGTTGAGCTCGAGCACATTGCCATTGTAGAAGCGGCGGGCGGCCTGGATCTTGTTCTCGGTGTCGGAGAGTTCGCGCTGCAGCTCGAGGAAATTCTGGTTCGCCTTCAGATCGGGATAGGCTTCGGCGACGGCGAAGAGGCTCTTCAGGGTATCCGTGAGCATATTTTCCGCCTGCGCCTTGTCGGAAGCGGTCCCGGCCTGCATCGCAGCGGCGCGCGCGGCAGTCACCTTCTCGAAGACGCCTGACTCGTGGGCGGCGTAGCCTTTCACGGTATTGATCAGGTTGGGAATCAGGTCATAACGGCGCTTGAGCTGCACGTCGATATCGCTCCAGGCTTCGCTCACGCGGTTGCGCAGGCGCACCAGACCGTTGAATATGGCGATGACAGAGAGCACGGCGAGGCCAGCGATGATAAGAATGATAAGCGTGGCGTTCATAGGTTTCTTGGGGTTATGTTTGATTAGGCATCTTATGCTGAACCAGCTCACTATAGCAGATTCTAGCCGAAAAAACAACTTTCCAATATGAGCTTTTTGTGGTATACTTCAAATAGCAACAAAGCCTTGATAACCCTCTTTCCCTATGGAGATTCAGCCCTATCTGGTGTTCATTATTCCGATCACGGTCGGCATCATCACCCAGATGATCAAATTCGCGCTCTATACCTACAAGCACGGCTGGAATATAGAATACGCCTTCACGCACGGCCATATGCCGAGCGCCCATACCAGTCTCGTCATCTCGCTTCTGGTGACGATGGCCTACTATGAGGGCGTGCACTCCGGCGCTTTCGCCCTATCGGCCGTCCTCTCTTTCATCGTCATCGACGACGCCGCGCGTATCCGGATGTATCTCGGCGATCAGGGACGCTACCTGAATATGCTCGTCGAGCAGCTGGGCATCGAGAAGGACAAATTCCCCCGCCTCAAAGAGCGCGTCGGCCATCGGGTGAGCGAGATCGTTGGCGGCGCCTTCGTCGGGCTGTTCCTGACCATCCTTTTCATCTATCTCTTCTCCTGAAACTGCGAGGCTGCCGAAAACAAAACTCTCCGCCTGAACGTGCGGAGAGTTTTTTTATGTATCCGATTTCTCACTGCTGGGCATCGAGCCCTGCCAATTCTTCTTCTATAACCTGGCGCTCGTTCCACGGGAGACGCAGAGCGCCTGCGGCCATCGTCTCTTCCGCGCCTTTGCCGGTGATGAGAACGATGTCGCCCCTTTCGGCGAGCGAGAGCGCTTTGCGTATGGCGGCACGGCGATCGAAGATACGGAAATAATCCTTGCCCCCGCCTGACGGACGGGCAAGCTTCTTTTTTGTCACGCCGCGCTCGATATCATCGATGATCTGTTCGGGGTCCTCATAGTAGGGATCCTCGTTGGTGAGGATGACGGTGTCCGCAGAGCCGGAAGCGATTTCGCCCAAGAGCGGCCGCTTGCCGCGATCGCGCTCTCCGCACGCCCCGAAGACGTGGATGATCCGGGTGCCGGGAATCTTGAGCGGGAGAATCGAGGCGTAGAGCTTCTCGAACGCATCCGGCGTCACCGCGTAGTCGATGATGATATCCGCGCCGATGGCATTAGGCACCAGCTCCATCCGGCCCGGTACGCCCGTGACGCTCGCGAGGGCTTTTTGGGCGACCAAAAAATCGATATCGAGCAGACGCGCCACGCCAAGCGCGGCCAAGGCGTTCTCGATATTGAAAAGTCCCGGGATATTCAGGCGGAACTGCGTGCCGTCCGCCACGAACGATGTCCCATCGAAATCCAATTCTATCTTCTCCGCGAAGAGCGCCGCCTGCGGGTCTTTGGTGCTATAGAAGAGCGCCGGTTGCTGCGAAGCGATCTGGAAATAATCAGGGTCCTCCATATCGAGGTTGATGACCGCCCGCTTGGCGCGCAGGAAGAGCGTTCGCTTGGCGCGCCGGTATCCTTCCATCGTCTTGTGATAATCCAGATGCTCGCGCGTGACATTGGTCATCACGCCGACGGCGTAATGTACGCCCCAGACGCGATGCTGGTCCAGCGCGTGAGAAGATGTTTCCAGCACGACATACTCGCAGCCCGCCTCTGCCGCTTCGCGGAGGAATCGCTGCAATTGCCAGGACGAGAGCGTCGTGAACTTCGAGGCGTTCACCCATTTTTTGTCGCCTATCTGGAAGTTGATCGTCGAGGCGACCGCCACTTTCTTCCCGGCCCGCTCCAGGATGCGCGCGATGAATTGGGTCGTCGTGGTCTTGCCGTTCGTCCCGGTCACGCCGATGACGCGCAGTTTTTTCCCGGGAAAGCCGAAACACAGGCACGCCACG
>Ga0209542_10021762_pt1 | contig 10022 bp, 6 predicted proteins | sample RifCSPhighO2_01_FD_184028 | JGI IMG/M metagenome (GOLD analysis project Ga0209542, IMG submission 184028) | Soil microbial communities from Rifle, Colorado - Rifle CSP2_plank highO2_0.1 (SPAdes) (version 2) | ecosystem: Environmental > Terrestrial > Deep subsurface > Rock core/Sediment ...
TAATTCCTGGATTCAGTCAGTTCCCGAGGCGATTCCCTGGAAGTTCCTCCTAGTGAACCTTCGCCTTGAGCTTTCCTATCAGTTTATAAAGCTTTGTTTATACCTATCCCTCCCGCAACGGTTATCTAAAACGATACGGAAGGGGTTGGTTCTCGGGTGATTATGTTGATTAGTCTAACTGGCTAAGCCACTAACGCCTATTGACTTTTTAAGTGAACTTTGATATAATGTAAGTATACAGTTAGTTCTTTACATAGTCGGGTCCGAAAGGGCTCGAAAAAGTCAGCAAATACCTCAAAATATCTAATATCTAGGCATTCAAGTAAGAAAGACTAGGCCTTAAAGATTATAGGTTAGAATCTCGGGGTTAGTAATATCTCTAGCAGTTTCTTGTTTGTTGACTTCTTCGAGCCCTCTTATAGGACTCAAAAATTGGGCCACTCAGGGCAATCGGTCCAAACCTCTGGCCCGCGAGCATGGTACGCCCGAACACCGAAAGGGGGCGTCTTACACCCTAGTGGGACCTAAACTCGCAGGCCTTCGAAATGGCCATGTCCGGTTATAGAAGGAGTAAGGATTGGGGTCGACCCAGTCGCTCCGTACGCACGTCCGTGAAAATGCGGCGGTGTACTATACTGCACATGGCCACCTCCTGACTCTGCCACGGTAGATGATCGGCGGAGTTTCTCTTCGGGGATTCTGTGGGCGATCGCCCCGAAGAGAAAAGCAAGATCGCCCCTCAGACAAGAAGACGGACGATTGGAAGCAACCAAAGTCCGGAATGGTGGATTACCGGATGCCAGCGACGGGACCTGCAAGAAGAGGCGACGTCGGGGTTTGCCCACTCAAGGGTGGCACAGTAGTTGCGTGCCACATGATCCCGGGTTCCTACATACATAAAGTGTGGTGGAACCCGCGGGTCTTTTTTTGTCTTAATTATTTGATTGTATCTCGCTTTTGCCCCACTAAGTCTTCATCCAATCACCTCATCAACAAATTCAGCAACATTTCTTTATTTTCTCTGACCGCCCGGGGATTCCCTGTCAGGCCATGCGGATCGGCCTAAATCCCGACCGAGCCTGACATCCCCGGAATCGGTTCCCAGGAAAATATCAGAAATATTACAGAATTTGTAGTGATTTGGTTCAAAGGATTCAGACCTAGCGGGGCAAAAGCGAGAAGAAAAAACTAATTTCTTATTATTTTGCAGACCGTTTGGTTTCAAGGAGTACACAACAATAAAATCGGCGATAATTTAGTTATTCCATAAATTAGGGCGGAGTCTTCGATGGGGTACCCTGATTTATTAACTAAATTGATGCCGATTTTATTGTTTGTCCGAAGAAAGCCAACAGGTTGAAAAATAATAAGAAATTAGTGATAAATCTTTAATCTATCGGAGGTATATACCAAACGAAGATTGAGTTGCCGATGGTGGTGACTTTTTCATATCTATTGAGCCAGGAATAGTTTCTCTCTAGGTTTTCAAGGGACCCCATATAGAAAGAAGCAGATACGGCAATGTATCCGCCGTTAGGATTTTCTCTGAGAAAATCTTCGGCACTGGCATATCTTCCCCGCCATATCCAGTTAAAATTATTTCCCAGATAATAACTTTGATCGGCCCAGCCGAAATAGTCAAAATTAATTTTTTTAATATCATTTTTTTCAACCCACCAAGCTAAGCGTTTTAAATCTTGTCCCCAGTCCAGATTAGAATCAACTACATAATTATGGCCGCCGGGAATGTAGCCGGCTTGTTCCTCCGCAATCCAGGGTGGACGAAGGAGGGCGACTTGGTTGAAGTAGGTTAGGTAATAAGGATAAATCTTTAAGTTTTCGCATAAATACCAACCGAATAGAGTAGTAAGTAGTATATAGTATGTAGCTAGTAGCTTTTTGGAATTAATATTTGCACAAACTTTTACTAATGCGCCTGAAAGCAGAATAAAAGTAAAACCGTAAATCGGCATTAAATGGCGAACGCCGATATTTAAATTTGATGTAATGCTGGTGTACCAATAAACAGCTATCCAGAGAAGCATCGTCAGCTCTGTAAAATGTTCTTGGCTCCATTTTTTTATTTTTGAAAATTGTCCCGACTTTGTCGAGGATCCTCGATGGCTTTGCCATCGGGAAAAATTGAAAATTGAAAATTTCTTTTTGGTTGCAGAAAACAAAAAAGCTGTCATTAAAAGCAACCAAAAAGCTAGGGGTTCTTTCAGGAAATAAACAACAGGGAAATATTCTTTCCAGGCCCAGTTCCTGACCTCTCCCATAAAGTATGTGGTATTACCTCCGACCGAACGCTGGGTAACCATAAGCAGGCCGAGGCCGTATTCGGCCAGACCACGAATGACCGGCTTATTAGCCAGATAGATAACAGGTTCAGCTACATTGCGGTTGCCATAAGTTGTTAGCAGTTCTCTTGTTTGAGATTGCTGAAGTTCGGGAGGATAATTCCAAGTATGGAAGTAATATACCGGCCAGACGACGAAGATATAGCCAATAATAATAATTATTATTGTATTACGTATTGCGAATAACGCATTGCGGATTTTAGGTTTTTCTAGTTTCAATAAAGCAAAAATAACGGCAATAACTATAAAGAATGGGACAAGGAGAAAAACTGAGTATTTAGTTAATTGAGCAACGCCGAAAATAAGTCCGGCCAGCCAGAGGTTCTTCTTAGTAGGTTTCTCCAGATAATGAAGGAAGAAAAACGTACCAATAAGGATACCAAATAAAGCCGGCATATCAGTAGTAACAAACCTTGAATGAGCTAAAACTGTCGGCGAAAATGAAAATAGAAATAGGGCGATAAGAGCGGCCAGATAACCGTATAGTTTTCTAGTCCAGGCAAAAATTATTACAGCTGATAAAAGGAAAAAAATAATTTGTGGAATTTTAGCAAATCTAACAAGACGTATGGCGTCATTGCCAGAGTTAAATATCAGTTTTCTACCAAAATTCCACTGACCGTTTACATCTTCAGTCCAGAACTCACTTTCAAAGGCAGGAGCGTCTTTAGTACCGGCAATTTTTAGAGATATTCCGGCCAGGTCTTTGGCTAGGGGCGGGTGCTCCGGGTTGAGACGATGATCACCTTTGGCAATATAAGAATATCCGGCGCCGATGTGGGGGATCTCATCAACTATGGGTGAATCGTTCCATACGCTGGTTATAGCCAGGATCATAGCTGTGACTACTATTATAATTGCAGCCAGATCAAAACCACCCAAACACCAGACCGGTTTGTTCCTAAAATAACTGCCCGACATATCGCAAAAATTCGCCATAATTATTTAGAGTAAATTACAAAAGAATTTTTTTCAATAGGAAATAAACCTAGTCGGCTTTGAAACTGTTTTCTAAGCTCAGGATTATCAGCAAGCGGTATGATGCTGTATCTTGCCGGAAATTGATTTGTTTGCAGCTGGTCATTTCGGAGATAGTATATATTTTTTTGTGCTGAACACTCATGGCTGTGAGTTTGAGTCAAAAATCTGATCGTTTGGGCGTTGTTCGGCACTCCATCAACCATAACGTCGCCCTCGTTAATAAGTAAATATTTAGGTACGTCATACTCATCTTGATTCAAGTAGTCGGCGATATCTACTAATTTTTGGCTAAAAGCTCCCTGTATGTTTGGATCTTTGGCCCAGGTTCTGAAATATCTTGTGTATTCAAGAAATCCAAGGGATGTCATGAAGACAACCAAAGTCACGATGACTAAAAATCGCAACTCTTTTTTATGAATAAGCTTATCTGTGAAAAAATAAGGATCAGTTTGCCGGTAAAGCCCGGTAATGAGATTCATAACCCACATAAAACCTTTGGCGGCGAATATCATAACTACCGGTATGACGCCGATTGTACGCAGTGCATGGGGAGCTTCAGCTGATAAAAATCCAGGAATTAGCATTACGAAAAACCAGCTGAAAAGAAAAGTATGAATCGTTGAAAAATGACCATGCTTTCTGCGAAGCCAATGCCCGAGTTCTTTTAAGAAACCGACTGCAAACAAGAGGCCTATCGGCAGAGAAAGCTGAGGCCAGCCTGGAATATTGTGGCGCTGGTTATAATCTCCGCTGAAGTTAAACATTCCAAGCGTCCTAACTACGCTAACGGCCAGTTCTTTAAGCGGCTCTTCTTGGGCTAATACTGATATTGGCCGGCCTTCTCGTTTAAGAAAATCACCCGGATGAGAGTAAAAATAAACTAATAACGGTAGGGCAATAATAATAACGGTCAGTATTAACAAGGCAAAGCCTCTTAAGAGTTGGTTCCGAGTATATTCATATTTAGCATGAATAAAATCTTTTTTAAGATATGACCAGTAATTCCAGAATATTACCAAAACTATCAGCGGAACAATACGGAATGAAAAATAAGTATAAAAACCCAATCCGCCGATAACCCCGGCAATAAAAAATTCTTTCAGCTCTCCTTTTTTAAGTCCGCGCCATATAAAATAAAAAACCCAGACTAAAACAAAGGGCAGCATTATTGCTCTGAAGCCGATGCGTGAAAAATTCACATGCCAGAATGATATTGCCAGAAAGAAGCTTGCTACGGCGGCCATTTGCCAGCTAAAAATGTACCTTGTAAGGAAATAAAGACCGATAACCGTCAGTACACCGAAAATTGCCGATACAAGCCGAAGAGCCCAAGGCTCAGCTCCGAATAGCCAGATAGAGACAGCCTGAAGATTGATAAATAGCCCCTCGCGGCCGTTATTGTCGGGATAAAATATCCTGAATTCACCGCTATCCAGGGCTTTTAAGGCATCAACTCCGTTTGCCGCTTCATCCGGCCAAAGTCCGGGTGGAGTAGTATCTAGCTGGTAAAAACGAAAAAATATCGCTATCAAGACGATAGCCGACAGTATCAGCCATTCCTTTCTGGAGATAATAGACATATATGTACATTACTATTTTATGATATAATTGGTAAAAAGACTATCAACACCGGTGAGATGTCAGAGATATCATCAACAATTCAGCACGATATTATGGAATTGGAGCGTCAGCTTGAAGAAAAAAAAGCTGCTTTAGGGCATGAGAAATCGGAAAAAGATGTTTTTCGCGAGGTTGTCGGAGAAAAGATCCAGCAACACCTGCCTCAATATCTGCCTCAAGCTCCTTCCGTTAAATCTTCCTCACCGATTACGGCTGAACCGCCGAGTTACTTGAGTCAGGATTTAAAAGATAAGATAAACGAAGTAGTTAAAATTACTTTTGATAAAAATCTGGAGGAAGGCATCAAAGAAGCGGTTAAGTCTGAGAATATGGCGTTTATTGATGCATTTCACGATATTTTAACTGATGAATTGTATAACCAACTGATAGAAAAAAGAAAACTTGATAAAGTAGAGTAGTGACTTCTAAATATGGAATGGTTTTTTCCTATAGCTTATATTGTCAGCTTAACCGTTATTTTTGTAGCCGGTTTTGCCATAATTGATAATCTTAGATTTAAGGGGAGCATCGCCAGGGCTTTAAATATGTCCCTCTTTTTAGTCATGCTTCCGAAAGAAACTCAGGGTTCAGGTCAGCAAAGACCCGAAAAGGAGCTGATCTCGGTAATGGAGCATCTCTATTCTTCTTTTTCTAATCTGCATTCCAAGGGCTGGAATAAGTTCATGTACGGCGAGCCATATATTTCTCTTGAGATGGCAGTTCATCATGTCGGTGAGGAACTGCATTTTTATGTGGCTGTGCCGAAAAGCTACGAACAGATATTTGAAAAACAGCTCCACGGTGTTTTTTCTCAGGCCGAGATAGAAAGAGTCAAAGATTATAATATTTTCAACCCGCAGGGAGTATCGCTGGGGGCTTATTTAAAATTGAAAGAAAATCACATACTGCCGTTCAGAACTTATCAGCATCTAGAAACTGATCCTCTCGGAGAGCTGGTTAATTCTTTTTCTAAGCTTGAACGTGAGGGCGAAGGAGCGGCAATTCAGATATTGATTAGGCCGTCTCATCATGACGAGGTGAGATTTAATGCCCAAAAAACAGCCAAAGAAATGCAGCTTGGCTATGACTTTAAAGCTGCCGTACAAAGAGTAAAAAAACCGCTGACTAAAGAAGAAGAAAAGAAAGAGGCTGAGAAACCTCATCCTTCCCGGGCGGTTACGCCTTTTGAAGAAGAAATGGTGAAGGCAATCCAGTCAAAAGCCAGCCGGCCTCTTTTTGATACTAACGTTCGTCTGATAGTTTCTGCCGCCGATCAGGCCAGAGCCGAACAGCTTCTTGATAACTTGGGCGGTTCGTTTGTTCAGTTTGCTTCACCGGATATGAATAGTTTTGTTATCTCAAAAGCTTCAAAGGGCAGGTTTCTACAAAAGCTTCTTTTTAATTTTTCATTCAGATTATTTAATAACGCCAATAATTCAGTTCTATCCAGCGAAGAAATAGCCAGTATCTATCATTTCCCGCTTCTTACAACTTCCGGTCCGAAATTAAAGTTCTTGAGATCAAAGCAGGCCGAACCGCCGCCGAATTTGCCGTATGACGGTATTATTCTGGGCAGAAGCGTTTTTCACGGGCAGGATAAGGTCATAAGAATGACTGATGAGGACAGGCGACGTCATTTGTACACTATCGGTCAAACCGGTACCGGTAAATCAACCTTAATGAAGGCTATGATCCGTCAGGACATAGAAGACGGCAAGGGCATTTGTGTTATTGATCCCCATGGCGATTTGGCTGAGTTCGCTCTTTCGGTTATTCCTAAGAGTAGAGCGGAGGATGTGATTTATTTTGACCCGGGCGATATAGAAAGGCCGATGGGTTTGAATATGCTGGAAATAGATCCGAAGCATCCTGAACAGAAAACTCGGGTTATAGACGAATTATTTGCCATATTTGATAAGCTCTATGATTTAAAGCAGACCGGTGGGCCGATGTTTGAGAAATATTTTAAAAACTCCGCTCTTTTGCTGTTGGATGATTACGAGAATGAGATCCCGACTCTTGCCGATATATCGCGGGTGTTGGTCAATCAAAAATACAGGACGGATAAATTAAGCCGTGAGACCAATCCTTTAGTCAAAGAATTCTGGCAGCTTGAGGCTGAAAAAGCCGGCGGAGAAGCCAGCTTAGCTAATATGGCGCCTTATATCTCATCTAAGGTAACCTCCTTTATTTTTAATGAATTTTTACGCCCAATCATAAATCAGAAGAAAAGCGCCTTTAATTTTAGGGAAGTGATGGATAGCCGGAAGATACTGATAATAAACCTTTCTAAGGGCAGAATAGGGGATTTGAATGCCAATCTTTTGGGTATGATTATTGTCGGCAAGCTTCTTATGGCCGCTCTATCACGGGTTGATATGCCGGAGAATTTGAGAAAAGACTTCCACCTTTACATTGATGAGTTTCAGAATTTCACCACTGACAGCATCGGCATAATACTTTCTGAGGCCAGGAAATACCATCTAAATCTGATAGTTGCTCACCAGTTCATAAAACAGTTGAAGGAGAATGTAAGGGATGCAGTTTTCGGCAATGTCGGTTCCATCGTTTCGTTCAGGGTCGGTCCTGATGACGCGGAATTTTTGAAAAATAAATTTGAACCGGTATTTTCTCCCCAGGATCTTATAAACATAGACAATCTCAATGCCTGTGTTAGCTTATTGATTAACGGCCAGACAACGAGACCGTTTAATATAAAGTTGAATACTGAAAATGTTTTCAGCATTTCAGCCGGTTCACATGAAGCTGATTTAGTTAGACAGATATCACGTTTGAAATACGGCCGGCCCAGAGCGGAAGTGGAACAGGAGATACAAGATAGAGTATCGGCAGTATTAAAATAAAACCGAAGCACGAATTCCTAAATCCTAAACAAAGCCAGAAAATCAGAAATTATAAATATTAAACAGTTTGGAATTTTAAAGATTAGAATTTGGAGTTTGTTTAGAGTTTAGAGATTCGGATTTAGAATTTATGAAATTTACAAAAAAAGATTTAATCTCTTGTCTTATAACCGGTATCTATGCCGGAGTTATCGTTTGGCAGATATTGGATTTTCTTCAAACTCCTAGATTCGGCTTGCCTTTCAGTCACCCTCATCGTCTTTTTGTGATAATAATCCCGGTTGTGTGGATATTCGGAGTTAATCTGGGATACTTTCTGGGGCGTTGGATGTCATTTTTTAATCAGTTCGGTAAATTTGCGGTCATAGGATTTACCAACTTCATAGTTTATTCCGGTATTTTGAACTTACTGATTGCCCGTACGGATATAAATTCGGGACTTTGGTATCCGGTTTTTATTGCTATTTCTTTTGTCGGTGGAGCGCTCCATAGCTATGGCTGGAATAAGTACTGGGTTTTTTCTCAGCCAAAGGCTGACCAGCCTATGGCTGGCGCAAATAACGAAGGCGGATCCGCCTCTGGCGGAGAAGTGGTCCAATTTATTAAATTTTTCACCGTTAACGGAATTGCTGGCTTGGTTAATGTCGCTATGGCCTCATTTATAGTTAATATAGTCGGTCCCTTATCTGGTGTAAGCGGAGATGTCTGGGCTAATGTCGGAGCCATAGCCGGTTCAGCAGTGGCATTGATATTCAGTTTTATAGGGTTTAGATTAGTAGTATTCAAAAAGAAAGAATTATAGTATTTCGCATTACGTATTACGGAATTATTTAAATCAATTCGCAATTCGAAATTCGTAATAAGCTAATTTGCTATACAGAAAATACCGACCACAGACTTTTGGCCAGGTTGTTGGCCAGGAGCATGTGGTTAAAACACTTAGAGGCGCCCTAACTACTGGCCGGACAGGCCATGCTTATTTATTTTGCGGACCTCGGGGAACCGGTAAAACAACGATTGCCCGTCTTTTAGCTAAATCTCTTAACTGTGCCAATTTTTCTAAAATTTTTGACGGAAATTTTAATGAAAAATTGAGCATCCGCCGAAGCCTTGCTGTGCCCTCCGAAACTTTAAGTGAAGGATGGGGCGAAGGCGGATTCGATGTGCCATGTAATCAATGCGATCAATGTCTAGCCGTAAATCAGAACCGCTCTCTGGATTTGATCGAGATAGACGCCGCTTCAAACCGCGGAATTGATGAGATAAGAAGCTTAAAAGAATCGGCATTGGTTTCTGCTCCAAGCGGGGGTTATAAGGTTTTTATTATTGATGAGGTCCACATGCTGACCAAGGATGCTTTTAACGCCCTGTTGAAGATATTGGAAGAACCACCTTCTCATGTAGTATTTATTCTGGCGACAACCGAACCTCACAAGATATTACCGACGGTTTTATCGCGAGTCCAAAGGTTTGATTTTAGGCGGATCACTCCAGTTCAGATAGTGGGCAAGCTGGAGCAAATGGCAAAATCTGAAAAAATAGATATAGACAAAGAGGGGCTGATGGCTATTGCCGTCTCGGCTGATGGCGGATTGCGGGATGCCGAGGTTTCTCTGTCCAAAGTAATGGCCTCTCATGATAATAGAAAGGAAATTTCGGTTGATGATGTTTATTCTTCTTTGGGTCTAATCCCGCTGAATTATTATCCGGAATTACTTGGCTATATTGTCAGTAATGATAAAAATTCTGCTCTGGATCTTATAAACAGAGCCTATGCCGGCGGAGTTGATTTGGAACATCTGGCTTCCGGTTTTGTTGATTATTTGCGTAAGGTTTTGATGCACACCATTAACCCGGCGATATTAACTTCTGTTGGCGAAGAACTTTTAGATAATGATATCAAATTAATTTCTACATACTCACAAGCTCTTACCTCACAGCAAATCATCCTCATGCTTAATGTTTTTGTTTCCGCCAAAGAGGGAATGAAGTCTTCTCCGATTCCCCAACTACCTCTGGAACTGGCCATTCTTGAGCTCATCTCTAGTTAACAAAGCATGGTTAATTTTTGATTCCATCTCCGTTTGTAAGAACGGCGTTTTTGTTGCTTTAGATGAACTTAGGTAGTATACTTAATATGTATATAATCTAGGTTCGAGTAAAATGATAAAAAAAGATAAGGAAAAATTAGGCATAA